>Ga0179591_1328406_pt1 | contig 16565 bp, 11 predicted proteins | sample CZOMad2_1_08_16f_FD_182891 | JGI IMG/M metagenome (GOLD analysis project Ga0179591, IMG submission 182891) | Vadose zone soil fungal communities from Angelo Coast Range Reserve, California, USA - CZOMad2_1_08_16fungal (PacBio error correction) | ecosystem: Environmental > Terrestrial > Soil >...
AGGCCAAGTACCCCAGCGATAAAACCGGCGCGAAAATAAGAGGGGGGACGATGAACAACATGTAGGTGAGATGTTGTTTTATTAGTGCAGGAAAGGAAAAATTTAACACTTCCGTAGCTCACCACTAAGTCTGGGAAGAATATACGTGGGGGGGGACAATTTGAGCACTATTACGTTGGTCTAAGAAAGGAAATGTCACCTTCTCATGGATAGTAGGAGGGGGGGGAACTCAACAGCTGCGCGTTATTAGATTTCGACCAACGAAACAGAAAATGGGCATCGCAGTGCTTTTTGTGCGGGCACGCTTCGAAGTGGGAAAGAATCGTCTCAGCCGGGTTACCAAAGGAAATCTCGAACTCGAACAGTGGCGAATTCCCAGGGAAAAAGGCGACCGAAACGTGCTCGATAACGTACAATATTAACCTGATTGGGACGATACCCTTCAAAGGGAGAAGTTGCGCGTTCCTGTCGAAACGGAGGAAGAGGGCAGTTCAGAAGCTGAACAAAGGAGCAACGGAAGGTCACAGTTCGCTTCTTGCTAAGCGGTTGAGGGTCCGCAAGCTGTCGGAAAAACAAAGAGCGCCGAAGGACGCCTCCAATCCTATTTAATACCTTCCTTGCGCTTCAAAATAACTGGAAGGAAGGGCACAAATCGCTGGTTGCCGAGCAATGCACGAGTTGGATTTGATTGGAAGCGGGGGTCTATCCCACGGCACCATGTGCCGCGAGGTGAAGAACCCGGACAGTTCCGCTAAGGCCGAGGGGAGTACTTGTCGGACTGACGACGTAGGCAGGGAGGCAGCCACCTGAACGGCGCGGCAAGGGGACTTAGATCGGCTATCGCCAGAGATTGGACTCAATAGGGAGGTAAGAAATGTTTTTAAGGGAGGTTGGGAAACGAAAACCTATAAGCATTGCACATGGGAGGAGCATCGAGCCTCAAAGAGGAAGAAAGGATCGCCTAAAGAGAAATGATTTCCTCGGCTTTTCCAGGAGGGGGTTGCAAAAAACATAGGGACAAAAAACTGGGGACAAAGATTCTACTTCTTTCTATATCAGATTGTAAAAGAAGGGAAGTTAATCCTAGACACGCGAGCGAAGTTAAGCCGCAAATGCCTACGTCGCCGCGGTAGTAAGATAGGAAAGGAAATCGGGGACAATGTCACTTTCCAGTTTAACGGGAAGGAAATTCGCAATGGGGTAGGGAAAAGCTTAAGAAAGAAAAAAAGAAAAGGGCGGGTGCATTGGCTGGACCTGGTGTGAAGGGCTCAAAGGACGTTGGGCTTTAAGAGAAGGAGGGGGAGGGTTTTGGAAAATGCTAAAAAGATTGAACAGGGAGGGGAATGAGCAGGCTGCATTTCCGAGACAGTGCGTAGACCAGTAACGCTCTTTGTTCAGAGAGATACGGAGTAGGAATGTTTACGCTCCAGGGCAGGAAACGCTGATTCTCTTACGCATTTGCGGGGGGAAACGCGCAAAGGAAGGGGGGACCGGGCCCTTTTGAGGGTTTCAAGAGGAACTCCCAAGAGGATGAAGACTGAGTGTTATGGTTGGGCCTAGGAAAGGGTTTCGGGTCGATAGGGGGAAAGAGACGGCGGAAAATTCTCACTTGTTGGTAGGAGTGGGAATTAATCTAGGGGAGGTACGGAGGCCAAAACCATTGCCGATACCAACAAAAGGAACCTCAAAAGAAAGGGGGGGAGGATGGAGAATTTCGGAAGGGTCAAAAGGTGGGTCAAAGTCCACTCAGGACAGGGCAGAACTGGATGGATTTGAAGCAAAAGGGGCAGTCTAAAAGCTCCGTGGTGAGGGAGGAAAATTAGCAGACTGGACATGCATAGAAAGGATCCTTGAAAGGAACAAAACGTATAGTCCCTCCTTAGAGGGGGAGCTCAAAGGGAAGGTGACGCCCTTCTTTCAGGGGGGGCAACTAAAACAAACATGTATCAGGATCCATTTGGGGGTCAGGGATAGGAATCCTTAATCTTAGGTCTGGGGGAGGGGGTTAAGAGGTTTCCAGCGGAAAAGTAAGAAGGGAGCAAAAGGGGGGTTGGCGAACTCCCAAAAGAGAGAAGAACGAGAGGAAAAGAGGACCCAAACTAATATTTTAGGAGTGTCAGAGGGGGGATAAAGAGGGTAGGGAAGCTCTAGGGCGGGAACATTTCCAAAATGGGGTGGCGAAGGGGTAGTTCTGATAAGATAAATGAGAGGGGGGAGAGGGCTGAGCAAGGGAGAAGTACTTAAAAGGGCACTAGGGAAGAGGGGTCTGGAAAAATCCCTCCTATAAAAGCGTAGCCGCCAAATGGGGAAGGGATATCTACATATGAAAAATAAGGAGGAAGAAGAAATGGGGGTGGGGGTGCGCCACAACGTACGCCCTTTGGGAGGAGCCATCAAATCCCGGATCCGGAACAAAGGAGGGGAAAACCAGGTTCGGGAAGGGGCGAGGAAAGATGGTGGATTTATTGTGGATTAAGGAGAAGTAGGGAGTCCCGGAAGGGCGGGGGTGGGTGAACGACTAGGTTAAGAGCATCTTTGTACATGGAGCGGGAAGGGCTAGCATGGTACGGGGGACATACCAACGGAGGCTGAAGGGCACTCCCGGGAAGGGGTTTGGGTTTAACAAAAAAACGAAGGGATAACGAGCGGATGGATTAAGAGGGGGGTGGAACTCACGCGAAGGGGGAAAGTCCGTGACGTAGTGCTTAGAGAGTTGGCCGATTTTAGATCACTCGAAAAATTCAAGAATGTCTCCGAGGGGTTAAAGGGTGACCCGGCGGTAGGGAGAGGGAAGGGTCCCTGTACGACTCACTTTCAAGGAAGGGATCCGCTACGACCAAAAGTGTGGAAGCAGTCGCTGGGACCAGTGGGGGAGCAGAAAGAGTTCAAAACAGTCATAAGGGGGCAAAGAGGAGTCTATAACAGTCCTGTTTATCACAGGTGTTGCTAAAGCCGCATAGGGGAAAGGGGGAGAGAGTCTAGGTCACAGTGCGGGGGAAAACGAAAAAAAAGACGGGGTCTCGGTTCCGCATATGTAAAAAAGGTAGGTTGCTGTAACCTAAAAGTATGGGGGAGAGTAATGTGAGGGAAGGAGGTGATTTTTTTCCCTGAAGGAGGGGAAGAAGCAAGGGATTCGGACCATTTTTGAGGGGGAAGAAATCGCTCCGAAAGGAAGGAATCGCCGGAGGCCGCGTTTCATTGTCCGAGGCAAGCCGACAGGAGTCGAAAGGAGAAAGAGGGGGGGGACTAGGGGCTTCTTCCGCTAGGAAAGGTTCAGGGGAGGGGGAAAAATCAAATAAACAACGAAGGACTGGGAGGGTCAGGACGTTTCCGTTTAGTGAGGGTAGGGGGGGGATTATACGTTAATTGTTGAGAACGATAAACTATTGCACAGAAAAATTACGAAGGAAAGAAGACCAGGACATGTTACCTAAATAAACCATTAAAAGGGTGAAGAAATGGTGACTAGAAATTGGTAAGTCTTGACCCTAGGGGATGAGCCGAAGGATCAGGATCGCTTCGGAAACCTCCGGTCGTCTTAGACAGAAGGATAGGACACTAAAAGCCGCACTACTAATCAGCGGAAGGCAACCTTTCCACCCCCGAGCTCGGGACAATTCAGTTCCCCCCGGTTTTCTCGGTCTGGCCCCAACTGAGTAAAGAGGCTCGGGCAGGAGGGAAAGGAGGCTTCGAGAATGTTCAGGTTGTTCCACCCTGCGCTCAAGAAAAATGCGAAAAAAAAAATGTTCAAGAGTTTAATTCAAACAAAGCGGAATGGCGGTAGGGACTGTTCCTCTTGTGCGGGCCCATATTAAAAACGAGGGCTCCAGACAATTGCGCAAATCGTGGGAAGGACCCGCCAAAAAAGAAAGAGTCGAGACAATGAACCGAAAAAGCGGAAGGGGGTCAAGGAAGGACGCCGCGAGTCCACGAGGCTGGCAAGGCACCGGCACAATACGAGATGGTCCTGAGGAAAGTGAAAAAAATACACTCTCTGGGCTCCGATTAAAGGGGCGGGGAAGCCCGTGGATCACTTCGGTGATTCCCGTACGAATAACTCACGCATACATGGGCCTCTTGAGGGGGTGAGAATTGCGATCACTCTTATCGGGGGAGAAACTTGCTATACTCGAAACCTTCATAAAGGGCATATGGATTTCTAACTGAGAAGGGGGTCCCCCTACTGAGGACAGGGGTTGTTCCAGAAGGGGGGATCGCGACGATACCGATGGGTTCAAGATAGAATAGCGTAGAAAAACCTCAAAGAAGAGGGTGGCCCTGGGAAGATCCCAGGGCGGGTTGGAAAATGTGGTTCTCGATCTTGGCATAAATTCCGGGACAGAATCCTTTCCCTGTTTTAAAGAACCGTTTAGGGTCAGAAGGAATCACTTTAAGAGGGAAAAAAAATGTAAGCGTAAAGAGAAAGGAACAGAGTGCAGCCATCCTCATACCCAACCTAAAAAAGCCCAAGGAACCAAGGGTAAGAGACTATCGTCGCATGGTAAAGTTTGGGTAGAACAAAGAACCCATCTAAAAAGGAGAACCCAAAAATCCCATAATCCCGAAAAAAAGGGGAGCAGGGGTAATTCGAATTGGGGTTCTATTGGGGGGTTGAGGGGAGGAAGATTTGAAAATTTCCCTGGGGGGGGTTTTGGATTGGGGAGGGAAATCTTTGCCCTGGGGTCTGAGGAGGGGGGATCTTCGTTTAACGGACGGTATCGGGTTTGGTCGTCCGAAAAAATGAGGACCGTGTGCTGAGGAAAGGACTTGGAAAGGGGGGAAGGTTAACCTCAAGAGGTTTCACTCGAGTCGGAGCATTTTTCACAAGTATTTGATTTACGGTCATCGTCTTCCGCCGTCCACAGAGGAAAAGGTGTCGCCTCATTCGATATAAATCCCAAGGGAGGGAGCAGGGAGGGAGCAGGTCGAGGGTGAAGGGGGGAAAGAGTGTCTATTTGAGTTGCCGGGTGGGATGGCTCTTATGCCGGAGGATTAAAAGTCTCAAAAAAACAGGAGGAAGGGTGGAATCCACTGATCCCGCTGCAACCAACCCCCCCGGGGATAAAGAAGAAAAGGATCAAAAGAAAAAAATAATGCAAGCATCAGGAACTCGATGCAACTAACGGGGAGTTTATATTCAGTGAGGCGCCGGAGGACTGTTTTGAAAATTATCTACGAAATAAAAGGAGAAAAGAGAGGATATGTCAATCATCTCGGCGGCGCTTTGAGGGAAGGGCAACAGGGGGAAGGGTTTCACTTACTGGAATCCTGTCCCACGGAAATATCATGGTCGAAGAAAAAAGTATACCTCCGGTCGTGTCAAGCTATCTCCCCGCGGGAAATCAGGTAAAAGAAAAGCTCGCCAAATCCACAAGGGGAAATGAAATCCCAATAAAGCATTCCTAAATTCGAATTAAATCGTCGCTGGGATGGGGGGGTTTTGGGGGGGGGGGAGTTTGGGGGGGGGGGGTGGGAGGGGGGTGGGTCTCTTTGTTTGCACTAAGGCCAATGAGAAGGGGGTATGAAAAGATGTGGTGGTTGTTGAGGTTGGTTAGGAAGAGGAAGATTGGGGGCAGACTTTTAGACGGCTTCCGCTTCAATGAGCGGGCATTGGGACAATTTTGTCAGAACTCGGCTTAATTTTAAAACCTTGACCTGAAAAAAAAAAAAAAAAAAATAGTATAACTGCTTTTTGAAAGGGTATGCAATTCAGTGTAGGAATCAAACCATGGGGGGAAACGACATGTCTACTAGGAGGGGGTGCCTTAACGTAGAGTCGTTGAAGAGGAGTTAAGCTCGAGAGGCTCCGTCACAACAACGTCCTCCGTAGGAGAAGGGGAAAAAAATGACGAAACCCCTGGAAATATGGTCCATTTCGCCATGAAGATGTATAGGAAGGAGGTAACGACCATTCCAAACAAAAAGTGAATCAGAATGAGGGGGGGGGCATCACGGGTTCTTGGTCGCATCAAAGAGGGGACAAATTAGAAAAACGGGCTAAAGAATCATCGGAACGCGAATTGTATCTAATTTGAACAAAACCGATTAAGGGGGGGGCAACGGCGTCCGGGGACGGAGTTCATGATCACGGAGGAGTAGGGACGGGAACTTCAATCTAGGCTGGAGGGAAATGTCTGGGGAGATGAAGGGACAAACGATCGTTGCAGAACGAAGGGGGCTTATACATGAAGAGGGGGGACAGCGGAAGAAAATTGATCCTCATTGCTGAGGAAGGTGCGCTGGGGGAAGAATTAGAAAAATTGACGTTCAAGGGTCTCTGAGCGAAGGGGGAAACGCACCTTCGGAGATCCGTGAAAAGCCTTGCAAGGCTTTCATTGAATCGCGATCACTCGAACAGGGAACCAAAGAAAGGTCCCCCGATTGGGGTACCAGGTTGTCATGGGGGCCTGCGCGTTTGATAACCTGGTAGGCCTAGGAAGGGGACCGGTGGGCAAGGAGGGGCAGGGGTCGCTTTAAGCGCCTAGCCTAGGGCAAGTGGAAATAACTCCAATTTCTTAGCCCAAGAAGGGGCCAAGTAGGGACCTAAGGAAAGGGACTTTTGTGAGGGTCTGTAAAAGCGTGTTACTAGAATAGTTAATGGCCATCGGTATTGAAACTGAAGACCGGAATTACTGATTACTATACAGGGAAATCACCACCACCGCACTGAAAAATGGCGGTCACAGTTATGCGTTTTTGGGCTGGAAACGGGGGGTCGCTGAATAAAGGAACTAGCAGGACGTAGAGGCCTTTGAAAAATGGGTCAATCCGGGAACTCATCCCTTCTTTCCTGAGCGTTCGGAAATTAGGCGGAGTACGTCATTCCTCAGAGTTGAAAGTCAAGTTCAGGAAGCAAGGGAAAACGAACAGTGGAGTCTGCAATGTAAGGGGGGGAAAAAAACGGCGCAAGAGAACTTCTTTGCATAGTTTGCACCAAGCACGCAAAAGCGGCCCGGAAGGTTTTGCGCCGAACCCGACAAAACAAGGATAGTAGATGGAGTTTCGAAAGGTTCCTGTGCCGACATGGGCACGAGCCGGAGCTTCCTGAGAGAGAAAGTAGGGGGCGGCCTGCTGGGAACCAAGACAATGGCCACTGAACCTTCGACAAAACATGTCTTAAGGGAGCAGGTATCTTCCCTCTTGACAGTTAAAGGCGAAATGAAACCTTTCAATGGCCAATTTGAAACTTGAAAAAGGGAACAACCAGGACTTCGGGACGGGAAGGGGTCCGGTATAATTCCAATCGGCAAAATTCATGGACGCAATCCGTTAACAGGCTCTCTTCAACTCTCGCATCTCCGACCTCTATAAAAAAATGGGGGGGGGGTCCAATTTTCTAGTGACTCCTCAAGAAAGGGATGGTACCTGCTTTAGCCGGCTTGTTGATGCTGAAATATCTTTCGCGCTCAATATCATCAAAGAGAGAGGGGGACCTGGATCCATACCGGCCGGGGGGTCCTTTAGGGAACGAACCTCGCCCCTCGCCCCTCGTCCCATGAACGTTGTTAGTTGGACGTCATTCCTGGCTGGGGATTGAAAACCTCCTTGAATGGGGGAACAGGGGGGGGGGCTCACAAATCGCTGCGGGCTGGAGATGGTCTATACTTTATATTCCGGAATCATTGGGGGTCGCAGGACGGCTTTGGTTTGAGGTCTTAAAAGAGCCGCTCAGGTAAACCGGAAAGCCCCGTTCTGGGAAGATCTATGGGATCGAATTGATTCTCGAGAAAGGAAACCTTCGCACATTCGGTTGAGAAATGAATCGTGCCACATGATCCTTGGTAAAGGGACGAGCCCTACGCTGGGGCACAATCTGGCAACGATCTGGGGGGCGAACCTCAAACAAAAGATTTTGCGTTCGTCAAAGGTGAATCGAGACCGGGAAAGAGATCCAGATTAAGAAAAAGAGCCCGGACGCGAAAACGAGGCAAAAATCTTAAGGGAAGGGATTTTGGTGCTCAAGCCTTGAGTCCAATGAAATCGGGAACGACGTAAGAGGATCCATAATACCGTTTGCAAAAGGTTAAAAGACTTACGTTGTGAGTCCGGGGAATAACGGAGTGTAGACATAAAAAAGAAGGCAAACTCTGTTGATCCCCTCAAGAACGCTGAGTTCACCACCGGAAAGACGTTCGAGCGAGCAGGGCTTGTGGCTTTGGAGGCCTGGTCGCCGCATTTGGGGGGGGGATCGGCTCCAACCCCCGGTACCAGGCACCTCGAAGGGGAGGACGAACATGAATTCCCGCGTCGAAATCTCTACAGGCAGCCGCCGAAATACGCGTAAAAAATTACCCCGTTTTGGACTCATTGGGAGGAACCAGGGCCGTGCCCGGAAGTTTCTGTGTCGAGTTCCTTTAAAGACGGAATAGAAGCAGCGTGCTGGTCAATGGGCTTAACAGAGTAGCTTGAACGTGACTTGGTCTGCTTGACCAATATCCAACCTCGAAAATCTGATTTACAGTCTCAAGCAATGGATTTGACGCCTAAGATCGGAGGATGAACGCCTAGAAGATTGCCAAAACACGCGACAGATGACTTGACTCTGAAAGATATCAACTAATTTAGCCCTTCACAAAGGACGGTTTTACAGGGGAAAATTCAAAGAAGTTTTAGTGGATTTGGGGGCGTTCAATCGACCGGGTGAGGCACAAGAAAAAGCATGTCCTCTGAGTTAAACGGAAAAGGCCAGAGAGGAGTACGGGGTCCTAATCGTCTGACGAAAAACGCGTAGAAAAGACAGAAAAAAGAATGCGCGGGCAAAGCAGCGGAAAACGGGAGGCTTGAATCTCTATCGCCAGACGGAGATATTTGGGGGAAGGAAGGGTTTTGACAATTGATTGAACAGGCGAAAAACCGAGAAAGCAGGCATCATGATAAAAAGGGGGAAAAGAAGAGAGGTGACCTATGGGCTTCTTTCTCGAGGGGGTGGAGGAAAATCAATTGCAAACATTCTGTCCGGCAGCGCAGGTGTCCAATGAGTGCGGAGGGATGAAAATTCACGACGACGAGTTACGCCTGCTTTGCCGGGCAGGGTGAAAAATCAAACCTCCCATGGAGGGCCGCTTAGAAAAAATCAGGGAATGGTGCATCCAGAGCGAAATGGGGGTTTTAAACTTCCAAGGTAACAGAGCCAGCTAGAAATCATTGAACGCAACCACGAAAAAAGGGAGGGAACTCGGAAATCTCTTTGTGAAGCTCAAAAGAGGGGGGGAGAAAATAGGGGGGAGCAATGAAGGTCGTATTGTTATGATGAGCGTCAAGCCTGTGTACGGGCTACGCTGAAGGGAAGGGGGACGAAACGACATTGATGGAAGCATTGTCCGCAGAAAAAATTGTCCCGAGGAGGGATGGTTTGAGACTCCTGGGAACAGTTTCGAGAAAAGGTCTCTTCCTTTTGTTTGGAAAGGAAATTCCCAAAGGGGCCAGGGGAGGGTTCTGGGGTCTTGGCAAATAAAGGTTTAAGGGCGCCTTGTTCCGGCGCTCTATAACACTGTCGAGAATTTTAACGAGGAGAGAGAGCAAATTTTCGGAATGACGAAGTCTAGATGTGCTGGGTAATGCGGCTGGCGATCAGGCAGCCCACGACTCGCCCTCAGCAGGAGTAGAAAGCAAATTTGCGGACGGGTTTGTTTCCGACATCAGAAAGACGAGCGATTTATTCAAACGCGAAAGCTTCTGAGAAGGTTGAAACGTAATGCCGTACAGACAACGTAAAACAGACATGTCCGAGTGCCAAACGGAAGCAAGTACTTTGGACGTCGTAGACGAGTCTTTAATGGACGGAAAGGGGAGAATTCAATTTTATCCATGATCCATTTTGATCCACCTGATGGACGCAAAGTCCACTTGGGGCAAGAGGGGGGTCGTTGGTACTCGGAAATAATCTAAAAAGAAAAAAGATTCGCAAAAAGGGGTGTTGCGATCGCCCAAAGAGAGGGGGCAATTGTGCACCGCGGGGCTTCAAAAGAATTTTAGAGGATATTTAAAAGTTGAAAGATGAGCTGGCCTCAAGGACAGTCGGCAGCGAAGAAGCAATTCACTGGGTTTCAGATTGAGAAGAGCAGGGTACGGTAACACAATAGGGTGGGAAGCGTAGAACCAAAGCCCGCCGAAAAAAGATCTAAAGACCATTCAATGTTCGAATACATCTGGACCTAGGAAAGGCTTCCGCAAAGGAGGATTTGGCGCCTAAAAAAATGACGTGATTTAGCTGCTTCTCACACGCCAGACGATCACAAAAACTATTAATGGGGGGAAAGAAAATTGGGGAAGAGGCGAGGGGCGAGGGACGTGCGTTTCACCGTCGCCAAGCGTCGAGTACAAGGGGGGGGTGGAATGGACCCTGAAGGAGTATCGGAATATTGAATCGGTGGCATCTTTACGCGTACCTGGACTACCTACCCAGGACGTGCGCGGAACACGATCACTTTTCAGTTTTTATAAAAAAAAAGGTTGGGGGGGGACCACTGTGGTTCTAAGGATGGGATCTTGTGAAGGGCGAGTTGGTACGCGACAAGAACGGGGGAACAGGCCGTTCGCGTGGAAGATTTGCAAACGTCTTTTCGGAAGAAAATGCTCCTTGGAAAAGTTTGGGTAAATGAAACCCGGCCAAATGTTCGAAAGGTATGCCTTACTGAAAAAAAAGGTCAACCCCCCAAAACCTTTTTGGGAGGAGCCCGACGAGCCGGTGTTCGCCGGTGTCCATCGTGACATGGATCCCCCATCAGACGACGAGAGGGGGGCTCAAATACCTTGCGCCGTCGGAACAGGTGAAAGTTGTTGCTCCGCGGGGCCAGGATCGAGAGGTAAAACCCATTTTGCTGGTTCGCGGAAAAAAAAAGAACTTTAGGTGGCCGCATCTTGAGCTGGGTTCAAGGGAAACGAGGAGGGTGGGCCCCTTTGGAAAAAGTTTCCTTTTTTGTTTCAGGAATCCTGGGAAATTGCAAGATTTTGGTTTCGAGGCTGCGTCATTGGGAGGGGAGAGAGGCCGGGACATGACGTACTCGCCGAGGGGGGGACGCTTCTTTGGCCGAACGAAAGTGGAGGGCGAACAGCTGTCATGCCAGAGCGGGCACTTCGTCCGCCTGCAAAGAAGCAGACAGAAAATCATGAACAAGCCAAACGGCGTCGGGGAAGAAGGTGGTAAGCTTAAACATTCATAGTGAAAGTTTCAGGGTGATTGTAAGGAAATAATAGGATCGGTAAAAACTTGTAGAAACGTGCTGGACATGTGCCAATTATAAAGCACCTTTACGGGTTAAAATACCAGTCACGTTGACGATGAGGAACATACTTGTTATGGCAAAACGGACGAAATGTTGAGAGTGTACACCCCTGCCCCTGGTGCGAAGCGTTAACCGGCGAAGCCAGAATCGGGACAGCCAAACTACATCCGTCTGAAAAACTCAACCGCGGCCATGACAATTCCAACCACCAAATCGGAGGAATGAATGTGGGTGAGTGTATGACTTTCCAAAAGAATCGAAGGGCTTCAACGTGCTTCCGAGCGATGTTTCCGTCAAAGGCGCTCAAGAAAAGGAACTTAATTAATTCCTGCTATCGGAAACATGCAAATTTCGACTGCTCTGTGCGTTCTATAGACACCCGTTTCATGTGCTCAACGAGAGGAAAGAAAGAAGAAATCAATTCTTAAAGACAATTCCCCAAGAGGGAGAGGGATTTCAAAGTCCCGCCGCGATAATAAGCACGAGCTCCATCCTTAGCAAAGAAAACTGGGGCCATCGGTGGTTTTCCATCCATACCCTTCGCGTACGGCATGAGTTGCGGAACTTCCGGTTGGAACTTTTGAGACCTAAGGGGGAAGGCTCCCAAAAACAAAGCTCAATCAGTTCCGATGAAGTTACCTTTGTGGGGGGAATGAAGGGAGAACGCGGAGGTTATCTCGAAATCTGCGAATCAGGTGGCCACATATGTCCGGGTAGGTTCGACATCGTTGGCTTCTTCAAAAGGACGGTGGGCAGCATGGAAGGACGAACGATGGTCTCTTGTTTTTCTCTCTCAATGAGCATGGTCTCTTCCAGACGAAAAATGCTGCCGAGTTAGGAAAAGGGGCGGGTTTTGTAAAAGTTGTTGGAAGGGGCGCTAGAGGAACGCATAACCAGTGCCAAACAGCCAATAACTATCAGTAAAGGGGTTAACCGGGCTTAAGCCGAGAAGGTTACAAGGGGGAAAAAAGGAAGCGAATGAAGTCGGAAGAACTCTAAAGAGAAAAGCAGATAAGTTTACCAAACAAAACCAAACTAACAATAGAAACCAAGCTGGAAAAGAAATTTGGGGAAAACCAAGAAACAAATCCCAATCCAAGCTCCAAAGCGCACCAAACCCAATGAAAGAAGAATCGACGATACGAAGGAGATTGGGATTTTCTTGGGTTTCGATTCCTCAGGGGGGAATTGAATTTTGTTGTAACTTGGAGAGTGGGAGCGCTTTACATAGCGGGAGAGAGAGCGGAGGTTTGTCTCCCTAGAACTCAATTGGTAGTGCAGGGATCACACAGTCAGGGAAACCGGCCGGCCGGTGGGGATCAAATCGTAATACGCCGAGAATGCTGTATCAAAAGTTAAACTGATGGGTTTTGGCGTAGAAGAGTCAATCCTTGACCTCTGCGCAAGCGTATAAAAGAACAATTGTAAGGGGAAGGCCGGTGGTTCGTCGTTAAAAAAAAGGGGCTTTGCTCAATTTGTCGGCAACGGAAAAAAAAGTCCCTACAGGGGGCTTCGACGCGGGTGCCGGAACGAGAAATCAAAAAAAAACGGAGGATGAGACACATCTCCTGATCCGAAGTACAAGGTCAGTATGGGCACTGCAGGGAGAGATGGAAAAACCTCAATGAAAACGAAACCTCACGTCAACAGAAGGGGATTTTTATATTACGAAGTGGGGCTCAAAGGGGGTTGGAAGAGGCGAATAAAAATCCAATCAGGTAAAAAGTCGATAGACTCGGAGTCCTCGGGTTGGGGATCAAAGGAAAGGGGGGATTATACCTTTCCCACTTTCCGAATTTTATTACAGACGACAAACGAACGACTGTCTGATTGTCATCACGCAAAGAGGAAATAAGTAAGGAGCAAGTAAAGCACTCAGTGGGAAAGGGGAAGGAGGCAAAAAGAGATCCCACCGCAATTCTCAAATTCTAACAAAAGCGACATTAGGGTTGATTGTTTGGGGGGGGGACCCCAATGGGGGGAGTTGGGGGTCTAGGGTGCACAAATGGAAAGTCTCCTATATTAGGGGGGGGGGGTAGGGTTTCATGGTTGTTGTTAGTTGGTGGAAAGACGTGCAGCACTGTGTTAAAGGGATCTTCGCTAAATTCGCTTACCCAATGTTCCTCTTTCGAAAGAACGAAAAGGAATGAGATAACTCTGTAACTGGCCCCTGGGCCGTGCATCTGCCAATGCAAAACCCTGTTTCCAAATACAGGAAATCCGGCCAATTCGAGTAGAAGACGGAGGGGGGAAGAAACGTCGGCGCGAAAATCACATGAAAACGGGGATAAGAAATAACCACAGAATGTCCTACGAACCCCTGGAGAAGACGGCCGCATGAATTTGGATGTAGAGAAGTTAGGCCGGGCCGCCATGTTCATCAAATTGAGAAAACCCCAGGGTAGGGGGGGGGGGGGGGTGGGGTAAGACGGTCAACTCTTTACTCCCGTGAGGGAAAACGGTAAAGATTCCACTCAGGGAAGGGTAGCAAGGGTATCGAACATATTCATCGTCCCATACTTATGTGGGTGAGCCAGCGGGCAAAGTAAATCGTGTCTTCGGCGGTACTTGCATCTCAATCGAGAAGAGGGAAGTGAGGGCCTGATTTAGGCGGATTAATTTGACGAACGTCTTTAATGTTTGTTGGGGGGTGGGGGGACGTGCTTGAATAAAGGAGGGGAACACATCGGACGATGAATATACTCATATCTCTGCCTAGCTGTAGAGAAGGAAGAATTGAAGATGGTCGCTTAGCGCAAGGGTTGCGAAAAGGCTCGGAAGAAACAGGGACCGGGCCAGACAGGTCCCCATTTTGAATAAGCGATCACGCTAACTTGAACCGTGAAAATATTGGGGGTGTACCGGGGGATTGTGGCCAGCCTTCGGGAGACGAAGGGGGACTCATAGACGTCTTGAGAAGAAGTACCGTTGAAGTTTCGCCGCGATATTAAGACAAAGGGGGAAGGTTTCTTGGTTTGAAGGCATTCTGAGCGGGTGTCCAATAATTTCCGTCAGGAAGAAACGTCAGGGTGATCGGTTCGACCCGGGAAAGGGGGGGAGGGTACTTAGTAATTTGGGGGCCAAATGGCCATCGAGCCATCGGGGAGCTACGACAGATACTTGAGGGGGTACCATTTACCACCAAGAAATGGAGGGGGGTTAAGGGTCACATTATTCAAAACGGTCATGGACGCTGAGGGTGGCCGGCAGGACGAAACCGAGTAAATTGAAAGCCTGGTCTCGCCCTTCTGCAGACTCGGCCAAGAAACCGCTCAAAAAAGGTACGTAATGCCAGGAGCAAGGATTGCAAAATGACATGCCGGCTCGAAGGATCCAATTGCAGGAGCCGAAAAAAAAAGCAGGGACCATGACTGGCACAAACTCGGCTTAAAGCAACCATCAAAAAGCCTGCGGCCGCGAATATGGGGGGTGCGAACAAAAGCAAAGGTGTGGCGGACCACGAGATCGAAAAGAGATGGCTGGAAGACACAATTGGGGGGCCTGCTACCGGAACTCAACCGTATGTTCTCCTTCCTCCACCAGTGAGACAAAACTGCTTTTGTCCCAATTGCATGTCCATAGAGGACACAGGAAACCGGCGGAAGTCGGGTCGCGTCCCCCCTGGACAGTCGGATGAAACTACCAGTGTCAGGGAGACGCCACGTTAATTCCTTAAAAATGCCAAAAAAAGAAGAGAGTTTTTCCGCTTGAGCAATAGGCAGGGACGCACTTCAGGACGGCCTGGCCACCGTCGGCGGTCAACGAAGAGCGCCAATCCCAACTGCGGATTCTGTTGGTAAAGGGGAAAGAAGGCGATTGTCGATTGACGAGCTAAAGGAAGAGCCTTGACCGGCTACTCGAGTGTGACCGAGAAAGGGGACGCGCTCGAATTCAGTAAACCGGCAAAGCCAGGACAAAAAAAAAAGAATACTTTAATACCTCACTCCCCCCCGCCAGAGGAAAATAACCAATGGGTTTTCAACCATCATAGTTTTGTTTTGTGGAAGGAGCTTGGGGGAAAGCACAGCCTTCTTAGGTCATTTGTAGGAGAAGCTGCCCGCTGATGGTCGCATGGAGAGATGGAAGCATTGGAGTCTCGAGCTGTATCGGCGGCTGGAGTTTAAAAAACGCTCGGTGTAACGTCAAGCCCCTTGACAAATATAAAAACACAGGATCGGGGGCTATGAAATAGGGGCTAGGATTCGCTCTACAAACTGGAGAACAATGGTTCGGGGGCCCGACCCTCGGGAAGTTAACATGAATCCTTTATTAAACGACAAAATATCCACTCAGGTTGGGGGCACAATCTAATCGGATCTTTGGGGGGAGTCGGGGGCAAAACCACATCTTGTGTCGAAACTGGGAATCGCGGGCTCGGCCCACCCGAAAGTATGTAGCCCGGGGAAACGGGGGGGGGACTCTGAACCAAGGGATTAAGGAGAAATGGTGGAGTATTGAAGGACCTGCGGAACTTAGACTCAACGGTAAGACGTCATGAGTCGCCAAAGTTTGATCGGACAGGGAGAGTGTGGGAAGGACCTTATACTGAACGAGTGTCAAACAGGCTAATCTCGCTTCGAGGTCCCACCCAGTTCTGGCCTCGTCTGAGATTTCGAAGAAAAAGAATCCCTCCAGTGTCTATCATCTCAGCAACTTAGGAGGTAACTTGTGGGGCGACGCTCGATAAGCACATCTCTGATGAGACAATCCGACGGAGAATTCACAGCCTCTATTGGGATACTAAATCGCGAGCGACGAAAGCTTCGGGCGAGGGGGGGGGACGAATGGGGGAAACCTTCAAAAGGCCTTTGTAAGAAAAGAACAGGGGCGCGTTCCTTAAAAACACAGGCGGAATAGGCATCTGAGAGGAGGAGATGAAAGGGGGGGATCGTAAACAATCATACTTCAGTCGGGACAAATGATACTGCGGAATCTCGTTAGTTAAGCAGAAAGGTCGTTTGTCAGCCGTCGAATCCCGAAATCAAGAAGATTTTCAAAAAACTAAATTCCGGTCGGAACCACTGTAGACAACTTTGAGCCCTTCACCGTCTGGGTTTGCCGCGAAAATGCACCGAGCTTTTGGAGCGTTCGACGCGGTTCTATCCTAAGTCACCGAGGGGAAGCGGAATTTTTAAAACGACGACATTTCGCTGAGGGGCGGAGGAAGGAAGCTATGGGAAGGACTCCGCTGACTTGGCATTGAGGCAGCACAAATGACAACGAAGAGTCATCGTCGTGAATTCGGATGCTAGCGCCAGTACTGAGGGGGGGTGCCCGGGACCTGATGTTTTTTTGAACTGATTTTGAAGGAAAGGAAAAAAGCCGGAAGAGGAGGGCAAC
>Ga0179591_1345625_pt1 | contig 16565 bp, 20 predicted proteins | sample CZOMad2_1_08_16f_FD_182891 | JGI IMG/M metagenome (GOLD analysis project Ga0179591, IMG submission 182891) | Vadose zone soil fungal communities from Angelo Coast Range Reserve, California, USA - CZOMad2_1_08_16fungal (PacBio error correction) | ecosystem: Environmental > Terrestrial > Soil >...
TTCTAATTTGAAACGACCATCCTTCGACAAGCTCACTCCAATAGGAGAGGGGCAAGACATGTGATAAAGAAGAACGTGCAATTTAAGAATGAAATAACGATGATCTACGTTCACAGGGAGTGCACAGGAATACCAGAGGAGGAGGCACACGGCGGGGAATTTCGAGAAATGAGGTACCATTTTAGGCGGGACGTTAGACTGGCATCGGGATTTGGCAAAAAAGAAGATAACAAGATCCTGTAATTTCGTCAGCTGAGCACTTTTGAGCGACCCGGGAAAGGAAAGGAGAGTCAATCAAAGAACGGAATGCCGTCGGCTTTCAACATGGATAGGGGAAAAAAGGAGATGTAGACAACATCTTGCTGATGATTGAGGAATAATTTCCTTGAGGCGTGTAGAAAGAAGGGAAGAGGAAACCACCACCGAACCTGGGTCGACTCTAAGTAGAAAAGAAGAACTGGAGTAACGACAAATGCATGTCAATTTCCTCTTTCGAAGAAAGATGGATATTGGCTACTCTTTCAATTTGAGTCATGTCTGTGCTAACCTGCCGCTGTCTTTTGGAATGAATAGATAACACGACACCGTGGACGCGGGACGATTGGGGGGATCAAGCCTCGCTAAGGAGAGAAAAGGCAAAGGTTCTGATAAACGCATCTTAGGGAACCCAGAAATATTGTCAAGAAAAAAAATCGCGGGGGGGGAAATTAAATCGAAAGGGGAAAACCTTCGGATCCCTGACGGGCGGGACCAAAGGGATCAAGGGGCTTCGATTTAGAAGACGAGGTCGTCGGGAAAAGAATCCAGGAGGAGACCGCTCAATGAATGTCATACCAAAATATGAACGGAGGACGCCGCTGGGGGCAAAAGAGCAACCAGCTTCCTCTTCACTCGTGAAGAAAGGGGGGCGGCCGAGAAAAATATCAGGATCAGCGCAACCTGTAAGATGCGCCCGAGCTTACAGAGCAGTTCCAAAAATTGTAGCAAGGAGGGAAAGGCCTGCTACGCCACTGAAGTCAAAAAATCTACTGCAAAGACCAAAACTCATCAAGACCATCATAACGTTACTACTGGCAGGGGAGAAATGAGGTCACTCAAAGGTTTATGCATGCGTGTCACGAAAGGCAAGCAGGTAAGATCGGGCTTCAAACTGGAAGCCAGAAAAATAACTTGAAATCATGGTTTTTCCGAAAATTGTGGAGGGAAATGGGGTAAATCTGTCCGGAAGTGACTTGATCCGTGACACTTACTCAGGACGATCAGGGGAGGAAAAACATGAACGGGGGAGGAAAAGGGTCCATGATCTTGACCAAAAGGTTTTGGGAGGCACGGCGTAAAAATAATCTGTCCTTTGCCGGGGAGTTCGCGCAGCAAGATATCCGGAAAGGGTGGGCGACCGCTGTAATCCGAGGAATGGAATAAATTGCATCTCAAAAATACTATTGTCTGTAAAAATCTCTTTGGAAAAAAGGAGACGTCTTCAATAGGAAAGGTTTCTTTGGGGGTGCCGGAGAGACTCCAGTAAAAGGGGGGAGGGAAGCGAACGGGGTAGTCGTCTAGGTGTAGGGGGTGGGGGGCGGGGCGGGGGGTGACGCGTCGAGTCGTGTGACAACCGGGAAGTTACCCCAATTGGGCGTCTGGTTAGACGTTTAGTACGAGAAGTCGCCGCCGACGATCCCCAGACGTTAACAGACCAAAAGGAATGAATTTCAGTTAGACCAGAATGCATTCCGCATGAATAGGGACAGACTTGGAGTCATCGCGGTGGGCCTGGTTAGGAAAACGTCCCTTCAGCTGAGTGAGGAGGAAGGTAAGGGGGGGTTTTGGGGGGGGGGTGGTTTAAAGCGAGAAACTCAACGGAGGAAACGCGAAAGGGTGCTTGGAGGGAGAAGACAGCTTACAGTACCAACAGGTTCAAATGACGCAATGATTTTACATCTGAAATACAGAAGGCCGTAAGTTGTTCCCTCTAATGAATGGAAATGGGATGTCACTTGCTGGTTTTGTGCGGAGGGGACAATGAAGGGAACTGGATCGATTACTCGGAGTCGGCGCCTCTACCGCAACGGGTTAATTTTTACCCAGCAAACAGAGAGGAGGGGAAGGAAAGGGGGGCTGTGTGAAATTTACATCTATCTTGGGGGGCAAGAGAGGGCACTCAAAGACTTAAAGAAAAACTACATAGTCGCAAAAGGGGGAGGGGGACCTTCGTTAAAAAGGCGCCTTGCCGTAGGACTGAGGGACGAAAAGTCCTACGAAGAAAAACATGTATCTCCTTCTAACTACATGGAAGGGGAGGAGAGTCAAAATAATTTTTGGTCTTATTGAGAAAATCAAACAATATCTGCACGACCATCGTTCTGTCAAAGGACTGGAAGAATGGTCCTGACCCAATCAAACGGTGAACGAAACACTACCTTTTAACGTGCAGAGCGAAGTTCAGGAGAAGAAGTGGGGTTATTTTGCTCCTTTAGTGCACAGGAAAGGAGCGCTGGAGGGAAGTTTTCTTTTGAGGGGGAAACGTCTCGCCTTTAACTTCGGGGTAGAAAGGTTTCCCTGGGAGGACAGGATTCCCAGTGTTGGGAAACCTTCACGCCTCAGAAGTCACTGGAGAAACTGGCTCAAGGAGAAGGACTAGGGCCGACTGCAAAGTCGAAAAAAAAAGAGCGATGTGAATAGGACGAGGATATGGGACGAAGTGAATGAAGGCTTGTACCACGCGGGAGAATCATAGCCAGTTTTAGTCGAAAAACAGGGACTGAAAAAGACAGTGTGAGCGAAAGACTTTCCGAGGAAGGGAGTCGGCGTGAGTTGGTTCACGGGGATCTTGGAGACGAAAAATACGCATTGACCAAAGGCTTAAAGGCAATTTGTGAAAAACTTAGCGGGGGTGTGAAGGGAAAAGACCGATTTGCGAGACGCGCAAGTTGGCTTGAGGGGGCTTACGAAAGGAGCGTAGGAGCAACGAAATCGTAGGATCAGGTGTGCCCGTGGGAAGAATATATCATTTCATTGATCCCACTTCCCGAAAGCAAGACGACGCTGGGTAATCTCCAAGTGGTCAAAAAAAGAAAAACCCGTGGAGGTCAGACTCGCAAATGCGGCTCAAGGAAACAGCTTGTCCATGGGGGAGGGGACTGGGAACTTGATAAGTAAAAGAAACCGCGGGCATTAAAACTGCAAAGCGGGAAGACAGAACGCTAGGCGCGCAAGTGGCAGGGAAAGTAATGCATCGCCGCAAGCACGAAATCCTTGCAAAAAGGACCCTTTATCGAACAACGCGGCAGGGTCCGCTCATGAGGAAAGAAGAAAGAAGAAAACGCAAAACGTGAATAACCGGAAGGCAGGGAAGAGAAGGAGCCTGAGAGAAATCGTTCAAGTATCCAACGGGAGAAAGTTTTTCTTTTGCAGAAGTCGGCAGCACGACTTGACAGCGCCGGTGAAGAGCGAGGAAGACCGGGGACGATTGTATCATTGAGGTCCGAGCACTCTGGAAGAAGGAAAAAAATAACACAGATCCTTTCTGAACACCGTCGTTTAAAGGATTTATGAGGGGTTTGTGGTACGAGTGGCTCCTGACGGGTATTAGCCGGCAAAAACGAGTACAGAACTGGGATGGGAAAAGGAACGGGTTTTGAGACGGTAAATAAAGGAGCTGGATGAGCAGAGGGGACAGACGCGGAATGGGCGGACCCCCCCCCCCCCCAACCCACTCGAAGTGAAATTCCCAACTTATAAACGAAAAGAATCAGACGTCAGGGTAAAAGGGCAGTCCAAAAAAGTGAATCAAATACTCTTTGGAAGGAGTACGAGAAAAAACAGGAAATGATGAAGAGTTTGAAATAAACAACCAAAATGCAAAAAAGAAACGGCCTCATATAAAAATATAGATGAAACACTTTTCTCCGGGGAGGTCCACTGAAAAGAAACGACAAAGTAATTTTCGTAAAAAAAACCGAGAGCAGCGTCAGGGAGGATCAAAAAATGACCCAGTCTAATGGGAAAACAATTTTGCGATCACGTCATCACCGGTGAGAAAACCTCTACAGAAGGGAGGAAACCCCCCCCAGGATAGTTCGGGGGAGGGGAATGACACATACTTGGCAGTTTCGGAAATCATTCGCCTAATATGGACGTCAGCTTTGGGAGGTTGTGGGAGAGGTCAATGAGACAAAAATTTCTCACGTGCAGGACCAGGAACGGTCAAGGGAGCGGACATCCATAAGTGGTCGTGATGCGGGTCTGGAACGGGGTCAGTTAAGGAGCGCACAATCAGCTACGGGTTTTCCGTGTGTTTTACCAGGGGTGACTGCAACACGGGGGAGGAGAAGAAAAGTGCCGCAGCACAACTGGGTACAAACCAACGGAAAAAAATACAGGACGCTGGGGCTTGTGTGCAACGAGACACAATAACACACCAACCACCAATTATGGGATTTATTCTTACAGGGACAGCAAAAAGGAGACAAAAACGCGTCAAAGTTGAAAAGAGGGGTTGGCCATACCCCTACATGACGGATCTTCTGGGAGGGCTTCTATCGCTGGGGGAAGCATTATGAAACTGTATCAAAATCCAAGGAAAGCGGGGGGACGGAAGGGCGGGTGAACCCTGGAGTTTTTCCGGATTTAAGTAAAAGGGGTCGGCTCCCATTCCAAGAAAGGGAGAACTTAGAAGGGGGGAAAGGGGAGAAGGCAGGCAGGAAAAGGCTCGATTAATAGGGTACCCCTTTGTTCCCAAAAGAAACAAAAGATCTCGCGGGGCTAAGGAACCTTTCCTGCAGGAACCAGCATAAGTGACAGACAGGGGCGGGAGAACGGGGAAAAATCCTTTTTTCGGAAGATCTTGTGGTAATGAAATCAGGAGGCTGGGAAAGTGTTGAGCCTAACGCCCGTCCTGGGCGTCCCTGTGGTGGCTGTTGGGAAGCTCGTTTTCGGTCGTCTCATTAAGTGGGGGGGTATCAAGAGCCGGTCCCGATCACAGGGGGGGTCCGGGTGGGGTGAGATGAAGTCAATCTCCACTTTACTCAGTATGAGACGAGAATTCCCCTAGCGGAAGCAAAGACGTGTGCTCGCTAACGGGGTGCAAAGGAGGGAAACATCGTGAGGCCCTTCCTTAACAAAAAACGAGCTAAATAACGAGGTCACTTGGTGGCGAATCCGAGTTGATCCTCTCTGGGGGGTCTTGCTGTGTCGGAATCAAAAACGCGCTATGGAGGCCACTGTCGCAGCAAGATTCGTAAGGTCGATATCTTAGGGTGGGGGACTCGAGGCGTTCACGGTCGGAGTTCTGACCTCCGAACCTGGGGGGATACCTTCGAAAGGTTATCGCAGGAAAGGAGACAGAACAGAGTCCCGGGCAAAAAATTTTCACGGAGCATTTCAGAGGATTTAATGGCCGAGAGGGAAAAAAATCTCCAAAGAAAAAACGACGTGTTTAATGAAATGCAAGGGAGAAACTCGTGAGGGAGGCATCTGAAATGGCAAAGTCGCGCGACCCTTCAAGGGAGCCACTGGGGTTTAGGGGGTGAATTCAAGGAGTTACACTTCCAGCAATGGAGACGTGCCATCGCATAAGGGAAGAGCGCTTTGCTAAATCAGGGGGGGGGTAACAGACGGGTTTTTGATTGGACCCGATGCCACCTCTCGAAGGTCGGGTTGCACGAGATGGAGCGTGGGGGGGGACTGAGGAGATTTTGAAGCGAGTAGGGTCCCAGCACACGGGAGGAAGAGTTTCTAATGAGGGGGATACCCATCGCTTTTCACGATTAGGTCCGCGATAAAGTGGGCGGACAGAAAAGCATTTCGAACCGGCAAGAGAAAAAAAAAAAAAAGATGCGGGAAATCCGTTTGTGGGAATATGTCTTGTTGACTAATCTCTCAGACAAACCTCCAGAATAAACAGTTCATGAAATCGTCTCACGAAAAAATACTCTTCGCGGGTCGAACCTCTTCAGTTTCGACAGCTTTGAACAGTGCCTGAGATCGTCCTAAAATCGGGCTGTTGGTTTACTTTGATAGGTCGGGAATAGGTCGCTCATTAAGGGGGGGGGGAAACGTGACCGTGGAGGAGTGAAGGGGTTTCAACCTGAAGAGTAATGACAGGGAACCGGTCCGAACTAATATGAGGCGGTCATGTCACTTCAAAAGACCAGACCAACCTGGTCGATCTGCAGAGACTCAGGGACGCCTTAATCACTCCAACCCATCCATCCCCTAGCGTCAAGGCCCGTGGCCGAAAAACTGCATTTTCACAGGCTATCACCAAGACGGATTTCACATCGGACCAGGGCGCGGCCGGGTTACTGCCGATCCAGAAGAGGGGAAAAATAGTCCTCCGAAAAAAAGGGGGACAGGTGGGAGAGAGCAAGGAGGGCGTTGAGGGTGACTCTTTAGGAAGAACTCTTGGCAATGGAATACGGCGGAGGGAGTGGTGAACAAAACACGCTTCTCTTGACCCTCGTAACCAGTCTCCAATATCAATTAAGTTGGGGGTGTTTGGGGGTCTTGTTTTGGGGTTTTTGAGTGGGATTGGTTTTTTGTGGTTTGTGTTATTGGGTGGTTGTTTTTTGGGGGTGGGTTAGTGGGTTTTGGGGGTTTTTTGTTGTTGGGGTTGGGGCGTTATTTAGGGTTGAGGTGGGGGTTTTGTGTGGGGTGTTTTTTTATTGTGTTGGTTGTTTTTTTTGAGTAGTTGGGTTCTTGATTGGCACCTAAGGAAAGTTAAGAAAGATAGGAGGTTGGGGGTTAGTGTGGGATTTGGGAGATTTTGGTGAGGGTATGTCATGGAGGCGGCAAGGAGGAGGAGTGGGATTAAAGTGGGGGTGGGGTGGGGGTCATAGAAAAAGGAGGAAGGGGTGTAGAGGCGGTGGTAATGTGAGGTGAAATTGAAACGTAGCAGGGTTTAGTAGTTTGTGTGGTGTGATGGGTGTTAGAGAAGGAGGGGAGAAGAGGGGGATGGGGGGGGTGTGTCAGTTGTTTTGGTTTTTTAATGGGGGGAAGTGTGGTGTTAATGGTTTGGTTGTGGGTGGGTGATTGTTTGATATGTGGGTGGAGGGGGTTGTGTTGGTTCGTGGCTATGGGGGGAAGGTGGATTCAGAACAGGTCACCTCTATGATGGGCCGAGGGATCCACCCCGCTATTTCCCTGCGCGTCTTTGTCAGAGGGGACAGGGTACATGGACGTGGTCAACAAACCTCTAGGGCCGGTGCGAGACCGTGTCTTACTTTCCATATATAACCAGAGACTCAGGGAGAGAGGAGTCTCACGGGAAAAGCCTTCTAAACACCCCACCAGTGGGAAGCCTAAAAAAATTTCAGGGAAATTTCCCTTCCGGCTATTCGGTCAGACGGTCTTTGAGTAAAGGTTAATCCTCTAGTTCGCACTTCCCAAGGAACCAGGGAAATGAACCGCGGACTCTCTTGTGGGGGAGAGGAGGAGAAAGGGGAAGAACGCCAGGGACCGTACGTAGGCAAAGCCACCTATTAAAGGATTAAGAAATTCATTTAAGCCAAAAAAAGATTTGCGACATCCCAAGTCGAGGGGGGTTGTAACGGGAGGGCAAGTCTGTAGTAGTAGGAGAAGACGTTCTTCATCTTAAACTACTAAGTGGGGGGGTACGGGGCTTGGCAGGGTGGGTAAACACGCCTACCGATAGAAAATAAACCGAGGGGACTAAGGCCGTCCGGATCGGTCAGCCTCACTTTACCACCTACACAATTAATTGATGAAAGGGCCGCTGGGGAGGATATAAAAAACAGATGACGGGGACACAATGCAATTTTCCGGGGGATAAAAGGTCGCCTATTCCGAGGAAGTTGGCCAGTAAAAGGGACAACCCTGGCAGATGGGATCATTGGGATTCTCTTACCGAGGGGTCTGATCTGCCTGCAAGTAATAGATGGTATACAAGAAACCCAAAATGTTGCCGAGAATGATAGTGTTCTCAGGTCCGTTCCTGGGCCCGGTCAGGGAGGGGCACTTCTGAAGAACTAGAAGACCATTGACAAAAATAGGGAATACCACCATTTAGGGAAACTGTATTTCACAAGGGGGGGGGGGTGGGGGGGGAAAACTTCGGATTAACCGCGGAATAAATAGAGAGTCCTGGCTTTACCCGGGTCCGAAAAGATTGCCACTTAAAAGAGGTTGAACCCATTCCTGGTCCTTGAACCCGTATAATTTGATGAGGAGTTCAGTCGCGTTTATCTCAAATTTGAGGGGCCTAGGACCTTCATCGTCAGAATCCATCTCATTCTTTCAGGATCTGGATTGAAGCTTGCTCTTGTATTCGTGTCATTGCAGGGAACCCCCTGCTGGAAAGGTGCCCGACGACGTTTTATACTTTGGGGGCAAACAACATCTGGGACGAAGTCGGGAAGGGGGGGGATCGATAATTCATTAGTCTGGGAGATGAAAATTAGAGCTCGACCATAAGGCGGTAGAAAAGCCTCAGGTCTTGCGAGTACGAGATGATGCGAAAGGTCCTGTTCCAGAAGGTGGGGGGGTACTTGGGACCGTCCAAAATCGGAAACAGGGGGAGGATGAGCGCGGGGTCAACATATATGATTCGGGGTAAAGACCACAGCAACAAAAAAAGTTTCCTAAAAAGGTTCCTGGAAGAAATTCGTCCGCTCTTGGGAGGAACTCGAAAAGGTGCAAGGGACCTTTGTGACATAGGAAACGTATAGCCTGCGCGAAAGAGAGGGCAGCTTGTACATGCAAATTGCCGAAGAGTAATTTCTTAGTATAATCCGATGCAACAAGAGCTCCAAAAAGCTCGTGGGAGTCGGTCGGATGGGCAGGCCAGGGTAGCGCGCATCGGGTAGTTTTGGGGAACGGGACGATCCTCGGGAGGGGGACCCCAACAAAAATGAAGAAGAACGGAAATTATTATGGGTTAAGAGATACTAAGCATCGGTGGAGTCAGAAGGTAACTTATCACTGCAGTAACTTGTCTTAGTAAATCCTAAGACGGAAAGGGAAAAAGTAGAAATCCTCTCTTCTGGGAGTTTGAGGGAGCTCACCAAGGGGGTCCTTCTTATCTTATACACTAAGTTGACGGGTAACCCGTTTTCTCTTGCAAAAAAAAGCATGCGCCAGAAGATCTCTCACCTGTGTACTTCGAAGGTAGCTCACATTCTCCTACAGTCGAAAGTCTTGCAATGGTATTCCTCTCTTGCACTCGTAACGTTATCATTGCGCGGGAATAGGGGGGGCTTTATCAGCTACTAAGATAGGGGTATCTTATACTTCAGATGCAGGAGGAAGGGAGACCTGTGAGTGGGGGGGACTGCAAGGAACCGGCGACAGACCCTACCATCTTGCAGAACTAGTAGGGGCCTCAAGGGGGAATTCGATGAAACGAAACACAGTGAAACCGGAACGGAGCCCAGCTTCTGCGGCAAAAAATTGCAGTCTTGAATTTTAACAAAAAAGGTTAAAGAGCCTAGTTTTGGAACGATGGTTGGGAGAGGTTGCTCCTTGACCTCATCTTTAATCCGGCTGGCTATTGGCGGGTAAGGACGGGCCTGGTACGAGCACCACGAAAAGCAGGGGGGGCGGCAAAGACCAACAACAAAAAAAAAAAAGGAAAAGGAATGGGACAGGGGAACTTAATCTCGGAAGATTTCAAAATAATTTGGCCGCACGAGACCTCTTCTGTCTCTTCATTAATCCATATTGGTCACCCTTAAATTAGTGATGAGGTGGAACCCGAAATTCACCGGGGAAAGAAAGTTGACTCGGCTCGGATGACAGCTAAATCTGATGAGCGAATGAGGTATGCAACTAGAAGTCACTGTGAGCCAATTTCATACCGCATAGAAGGACGGGTCATCTTTCGTACGGCGATCAGTCAAATCAAGGCTCGGCGATTTTGGAAGCTACATATTCCTCAGCAGTATGTAGGGGTCGTGGAAATTGCGCTACCCGAGAAGCGATTGCTAACTTCCGAGGCGAACCTGGTCCCTCTGGAGGTCATCAATTGTCTGTTGACTCGATATGAAGTCCAGAATTGGCTGAAGCCTCTCATAAAAAACGTCAGTCGTCCTGCTGTCGAGGGGGGGGAAAAGTAGCCTGTTTGTTGCGCCAAAGGAGATAATACAGTAAATGGAAAGCTCCGAAAAAACAGGTCTTCTTCCAGAGGCTTCAAAAAAGGGAGCGCCAGCCGCAGTTCCAGTTCAGTGGGGGAGATCTCCAGCCCGAGAGTCAGGCCATTCTTGAAAAACGCGGGACAACCAGGGAGCAAAATCAGAATGGCGTGAGGTGATAAACGCGGGCGACACGAGGAATCAATAAGCAAGAGCATGTCTCTCGAAAAAAAAATGCTTGGAGGAAGAGAGTATATTCTTTGCGAATGAGAGGGTTGCATGGTAGAAGAGTCGCTCCATCAGAAGAGAAAGGAACAATGAGGCCGGTCCGGTGAAATACTTGGCTATTCTCTGAGGTAGACGTAAACGGACTCATTAACGAAACTTGCTGGGATTGGAAGGAGATTTTTAAAGACCGGCGTCATTAGCCGGATTTTCGTAAGAAGCAACTATCCTGAAGAAACTTCGGCAATGGAAGCATAGCAATGGTTCGACTGGGGTTGCTCGGCGCGGGTAAAAAAAGAATACAAAGCATCGAAGGCGGACCGTGAACTGGAGCGTTATGTCTTACATGTCTGGTGCCGGGGGGGAAGGGGAGCAAAAAGGCCTTCTAGGCTCGTATCTCATAAGGCCCACCCAGACGGAGCTTCATGGTTTGGAGGGGATAAAATATATCTCCAAGCATTCTTAAAGAGAGTCACCTCGTTAGACAAAGACTCGCATTAAGTTGCTAGAAAACATTCTAAGAGTCTGTCAAATTACACCGGAACGAGTTAAGGAAACAGCGTCTACCGAGATATATTAAAAAACAGTAGCGAAACAGGGGCGGGGCACATCGCTTAAAATAGGAGGCGATTTTGGAAGAATAGAGAAATTCTCGGGCTGAAAAGGGGGTGTCAGAAAAGAAATTTTCAAGAGAATTGGCTGGGGGGGGGGGAATTTTGGCTTGTGGGTGTTATGAAGGATCTCGTGTTGGTTGAATCCTTCACAGGATCCTTAAGCCATACGGGCACGAGCCATCCGGGCTGAGAGAGAAGGATAATCTGGAAAACGAGAGGGAGCGCATTTCACTTGCGTGGTTCCTGGAAGCCGAGGGGTTTACGACGGAGCGTTCGGGGCGTGGACCCTTGGAATTCCTTGCGATCAGAGGGTCAAAGCTGTGAGAGTAAGTAAAGAATTTGATGTTAAGGGAACCGCCCAGGCGTGCACTCAGAGGCGCTTGCAAGGAATGGTTATACAACACAGGGGGCAGCTGATGAATCGAAACAGAAGACTTCAAATATTGAAACTAAGAGAAGAACCATCTGAAGGCAAGGGGGGGGAATGGTGGCGATAAAGGCTAGGAGCGTTATCATTAAGGTCAAAAGCAAGGGAAGGGGTAACCTAAAAGACGGGGGGGATTTGCTCCCGTCGAGTCAGTCAAAAAGTGAAACACTCACAATATGCGAGGGACCGTAAAGCGCCGAAGTGCCCTCGGAGTGAATTCAAGTCTAATACCGTGGAGATGAGAAATGGCAGGGAACAGAAGCTGCTCGATGCTGGGTCCAGCTACCTTCGGTATTTCAGGTTTCGGCCCGAAGAAGTCCGGGTTAAAAAACACCGAACTATTGAGGAGACTGAAGAAGACCTAAGATAACTACACAACTTTCTTGTCTGGCAGGGAGCTATTCTGGAATATTAAATATCTTCAAGACTAGGGGAATTTGCAGGGGATGGGTGGCTGGGGCAACCCGCAGCGTGTCTTTGATAGTCCGGGGATGTCATCTCCCATAAGAGGAAACAACTAGACATCTGTTAGATTATCGGCGAACTTATGGAAGAATAAGAAGGAAGAGGTGGTTGTGGGGTACCCATAATTCGGGGTCGAGGCCAAGAGAAAATCCCAGCGCTCTGGTGGGCCGGGAGGAGAAACTAAAAAGGCAAACAAGAGGAATAGCCTTACTTTCAAACTCGATCTTCTGAATTTCACATATTGCGCCGACAGAGGCTTCGCGAGACTAAAGAGACCGCTGGAAGTTCTCTGAACAAATGCTTGTTAACCAGCGGTGGCCCATCTCAAGACCGGGGGATCTCAGTGGACTGATCACCTAGGTTCAATAGTTGGAGGCCTACCTGGTCTCGGAGCAGCGCATTCTAACAATCGGAACGGTATGCTCAGTTGGAAAGGAAGACTTCCGGGGGCAAGGGGCTAAATATCGCGCAGGTTTCATGAAAAAGATAGACAAGTCCCATTGGCCCTACTTCATGGGTCAACAAGAATTGGAAAAGAATAAGTGGTTCGACGTTGTCAAGGGAAGGCACGGACGAGAATATCATGACTGAAGTCCTTCAAAGTCCTTCAAGAGGGGTCCAGAAGGTTGCTGGATGTCCCTCGCATGTCACACTCCTTGGTTCGAGAAGTTCGTCAAGTCTCCTGTGAAAAGGGAAAACCGGGTGGTTTAGGAACATAGGCTACATAATCGTGACAATTGGGCGGCCGGATCCAAAGCGGGGCGTTCAACGGGCCGAGGGGTACGAGAGCATTAATCCGCAGGTTCCGATGGGCACCTCGGAAGAGGATCGAGGGGCGAGGGGCAGAGGACCAGCTTGCGAATTCTGGAAAAGCGGAGGCCTTAAAAACAGACAAAAGGTAAATAAAACGGGGGCTTTGAAGGGTGCCAGACGCCTCTAAAGGCTTGTCAAGACCGACAGCGGTTTTTCGAGGGGAAAAAAATAGAGGGGAGGGAGGACTGGGCTATCCGGGTAGAATCGTCTTTGGTCGAAGTTGACAGATGGGGCAGACGCAAGATATACCAATCAAAAAGGAATCACGCCGCTTAATTTTTGTTCTCCAATCGGGAGGAGGGGGGAGCGTAACATACCGGAGGGAAAAGGGGAGGTGGGAGTTTGCGGTAGTCAGTCGGGGGTTCCGTGGTTCCAAATAGAAGGGGGAGCGTACAACGCGACAGGGGTTCCTTTGACTTTCTAAAAGAAGCAGGGACGGAAAACCACGGCCTGAAAAAAGGAGGACGGAAAATATCCTGCCTGGAAGGTAACTCACACTAATTCCGGCCAAACACTGGATGGTGGTGAGGGAGCATATACCGGGTCAACTGGGAAGACGGGAGGATCTTCTATCTGGGAAAAAAGGGAAGATATACTAGAACGGGAACTGTGTAAGTGGGACCGCCTACTATTCAGGGGGGGGAAAGGATCACACTGAAGCGGAATTACGTTCGTCATAGCTGTGTATCCCATCTCAGGGGTGGGGGGACCCCACTCACGACCCCGGCCAGAAAATCCTTAAACGAACGCTTGTAATTGCAGCAAAACGGGGAAAACTTGGGGAGGAAAGGCGCACCACACTAACAGTGAAGGAAGCCTCAAGCCCCTGTTAAGCGATCCGTAACATGTAACTGTGATTGGGAGGAATATAACTATCGGGACAGAGAGGGACATCTTGCGTACCTGACATTAAGTCTGTTCTCCATTGGGAAAATCAACTAAAGAGGGAGAGTTCAAAAACAGTTTGTTCCCTGGCATAGAGCGGGAAGGAGACAAAAGTGGGGTGAGTTGGTCCCTTCCCGGGGGCAACTGGGCAAAGGGGTCCGGCAGAGGCCGTTGGTCTTTGTCGTTCAGGGATGTTGCACTGCTGCAGAAGTTAGGTTCTCGGACGGTGGAAGAGTCACATGGTGCAAACTTAAGTAATTAAGAGGGAGCCGTTAAGGGGTAGAGGGAAATACAGGCTCCCCGTCAAAAACGGAGAGGTAAGAGCGTCGCGCTTGAAGATTGGCTAGGTTTCACAAGGGGGACTAAGAGAAGGCCCTTTGTTCAGGGAACGGGAAAAGAGCGACATCTTTAAACGTGCGCATCGACGGGAGGAAGAGAGGGGGGGGTTTCACAATGAGTCCAAAGAGGTCATCCCTTCGGGCATTCTAAAAGTGGGGGGAAAAGGGGGAGCTTGACCGATCCTCCTTATGGAAAGTGAGGGGGAAAGTTCGAGAGGGAACGCCGTATAGGAAGGTAGAAGGGGTCGCCGGGTGGGGACCCGGTTCTCAAAGGGACGGGAAAAATGGGAGACTTCCAAATGCCTTCCAGCAAAGAACAGAGGAAAGACTACAATAGGGGGAGAGTCCATCGGTCATCGGAAAAAATTTCAGTAGCAATTCTGACTAAAACTAGAATAACAGCGAGGGTTAAAAAGGGAGAGTTACATTTATGGCAGTATTCAACGACCGAGGCAATTCACAAGAACAGTTGAAGCACAGGACTAATCCTCAGGGAGGGAAATCATCTAGGGCAATAAGATAAGATGACGTTGCAAAGAATTCACGGTGTAGACTATAAAAAGAAATGGTTGAAAGTGGGGAAAAAAGTAGGGTCTTCTTCCATACACCAGAAGGGATTGTCTAATGAGGGGGGACACAGGCCAGTCACGAGCTTAAGCCTGTCCTGAAATAAAATATGTCAATAGATCACAAGGGAGAGGGAAAAGTGTTTCGTATAATCTGAAGCAACGAACGTGAAGAAGGGGGAAGAAGGGAAAAGGAAAAACTATCTAGAGAGTTAGACCGGGATGCTGGGCCAATTAGTGCCAGAGAGGGAACCAGGAAAAGCACAGAAAAGAGGAGAAACTGTGGGAGGGGAAAAATGGGAGGGGGGAAAACCAGTTCTCGCGTGGGTTGTTTTACTCTCTGTAGAGAAGTCTGCCTTTAAACACTAGAGTAAAAATAAAACACATCGAAGGATGAGTAGTGGGGGGCCCTAGGTCTTCCAAGGAAAGGTAGTACCCAGTTGAGAGAGAGGCAGCAGCTTCTTTGGGAATGGGGGAAACAGGCTCCGGGGCATTCCCCTGGTCAAAGAAAGCAAGAGAAAAACATTCAGGAAAAACCCAAACCCCTAAAGAAATAGGGGGGATATGGCGCAAAGACAACATAAGGCTAGAAGTGAAGAAAACAAAAAAAAAACCCACAAAACGGGATCGAAATATAAATCTAGAATCCCCCGTGGGATGGGGAAGAAGTGTAACTAAGTGAAGATCTTTGAAAGTTTGGCATCTAACAACTGCTATACCACTACAGGCCTAAATGGGACTCCTAAAAAGAAAAAAGTGATAAAAAGGGGAGAGAACTCCGGGAGTTACAAAAGATTGGGTTTCTTTTAGGGTGAACAGGGGACCAAATTGGGTGAATCTTAGAGATCAGAAGGCATAACGAAAAGACGTTCAAGAGTTGTGCACAGAAATCTAATGGACAATTATGACGACGGGGGGAACTCACGGACTAACCACTAACGGGAAGGTAGTCCCATCCAGAGGAGGGAAAGAGGCTATGGGAGCGGCTGCGTGACCTTAATGCGCTCACACTAAGGTAGTTTGGTGTGGTGCTTACAAAGGTGTTCTAGGGAAGGGAACAACACAAAGGTAAAGGAGGGGAAAAGAGAAAAATTTCACCTTTGGGACAAACACTCTCCCGGATGTTTTGCGTCTCCTGAAAGTTAACAGCAAAAAGGCCAAGATGACCGATACCCTTCCTACAATTATGGATGGCGAGACATTGACAGGGTAACAGACAAACCACGTGGAAAAGAGCAATAATGAGCAGACCCCGAACAACGAGGGAAGACGAGAAAAGTCTTGTGGAATGATTTAGCAACTTGGAAAACCGGCAATTATTGAAAAGGGGGGGGAAAAGAAACTAAACAACTCGGAAATACGGGTGTTCAAAAAAAGAGGGTCGAGAGGGTTCTCAAAGGGGGCTGCGTGCTGATCAAGGCTTCACATCGTATTTTCGCCGGGGAAGGGAACGAGAGTGCGCACGCTGGTAGTCAGAAAAAGGGAAGATAGTCGATTAAGTTACTTCCAGGACGCAAACTCAGAGGGGAGAACGATCGGAGAGGGAGACGACCGGGTGGTAGCGGGCCATGTGAGGATTCAAGATGAAACGTCCAGGTTGGGCTGCAAAATTGGGTGGAACGCCAATCCATAGGGGGGGGGGGGAAATTTGGTGGCTTGGTACAAGTTCCGTTCAAATCTTCTCGGTGCTTGTGAAAAGAACAAAAAGGAAAGGGGGTTTGGAAGTCGACTGCGCAAAAGGGGAAAGATCAACTCCTAAAATCATCGCCAGCGGGGTCAGAAAAAATATTCCAGAACCTTATATCAAAAACCAGGGGTTCCAGATTCGTTGCTTCGTACTCTCTGGGGAAACGGCGAAAAAAACGACAACAGGCACAACAACTTGGAAAAAGAGGTGCAAAAAGAAGGTGGTCTCAACCTCTTTTATCACTCTCGGGTAGGGGGGGGAGGGGGGGGGGTAAGCTGGGGACTCAAAGTCGTGAAAAAGATCGGTCTTCTGGGGAATCTCTATCGCTCGGGGATTTTATTCTTCTGACGGCTGAAAGTAGGGAGTGCGGTCTTCAAACATAAAAAAGGGGAAAGGGGGTTGGTATCATGGCGTCTCAAAGTATTACAGGGCGCTGCACAGAACCTACCGGGCCCCTTAA
>Ga0179591_1265524_pt1 | contig 16564 bp, 17 predicted proteins | sample CZOMad2_1_08_16f_FD_182891 | JGI IMG/M metagenome (GOLD analysis project Ga0179591, IMG submission 182891) | Vadose zone soil fungal communities from Angelo Coast Range Reserve, California, USA - CZOMad2_1_08_16fungal (PacBio error correction) | ecosystem: Environmental > Terrestrial > Soil >...
CAGAGATCAGACAGAACAGCAGGGACTAATTCGCCCTAAGAGCACACTGCTCTCGTGTGAATCTGGGTGGAGCAGAGGCCAATAGGGGGCGTGCCAGAATGTGGCAAAGCAACAGCTGCGCTGTGAAGGGCAAAGGAAAAGTGAAGGTTGAGTAATCCGGATGGGACAGTCGGAAGTGGGGTAGGCGCTCGAGGGCCGGTTCAAGGCCCAAGGTAGAGAACATGGGGGGGGGACAGAAGGGGGACGTTGTCCTTCGGCGGATGGGAAGCAAAGCGTCTTGGGTTGTCTGTGCGGTGTGGTGGATTCATTTGGAACCAAGGTCTTACAGGGCGAGATTCATCAAAGGGCTGGAAGAGAGATGGGAGCAAACTCGCTAAAGACAGTGTAAGCGAAACTCCTTGCAGGACAAAAAAAAACTGTTCTGACGGGTAAAAAAGAAGTGCGGGGGGCACCAAATACCAATCGTACTGAAAAATCTATCAGGATTAGGCACCTTAAAGAACAAGCAGATGGACACATGCGGGAGAGAAAAAGGACAGGGTTTGGGAGGCAGTGGGAAAAAGACTGATGCCTGCCCGAAAAGGGTAATAGGCAGGGAATGTGAAGTCCCGCGAAAGGGGGGGTGTGGTGGAGGGCCGGACCACGGCTAACGACTGTCCGGTTTTTCAACCGAGATGCACAGGTGAAACTTCGACAACGGGGGGAAAGCCGCCGAAAACGTCGGTCAGGAAGGTTTTGTGCAGAGGTATCAAGTGGCGGAGGATGAACAGGAAGCACGCGTACAAAAGAGTTAGTTGAAAACCATTCGCTCCGACTTGGACCTGGAGGAGCTGCAGAGATGAGGTCAAAAAAGGCGGGGAAGATTACTACTGCGCTCCTCTATACAGGTTTTTCAAAACGGAATCTACCTTGTCACCAAGAATAGAACACAGCAAAAGATAAAAAGAAATCCCTAAACCTGGGAATACCACAACGAGAATCGGGATGTGATCACGAATGCAAAGTACTTAGAAAGAGGGTCTCGGTACACAAACTGCTGCGAAAACAAAGAAAAAATAGAAGTACCAAGAGCGCTGGGACGCTAAGGAGCGAGTATGAATTACAAGCTTAGAGACAGACAGAAGTCAGAAGCCACGTCCGAAAGAGAAAAAGTCGAGGATCGTGAAAAGACCGGGAAGTAAGGGTAAGAAGAAACATGTCAACGTTAGACATCGGGGAAAATTCAAAGTTGAGCACAACAAGCTAGGTGTATTCAACCGAAAAAACGGACCTGTTGCATGCGGGGGTGAACTTGCCGAAAGGGGCACCCGGCGAGACGAAAGGGGGAAATCAGGTACGAAATTTCAGACCGGGAAAGCAACAAGAACTTTTTCAAGTGAAGGTAATTGGAGGGGGGGGGGGGGGGAAGGATAAAACCAAAGGGGGGGGGGGGGGGTGTCCGGGGACGTTGCCTTCACCAATCGCGCCGACCTTGTTCGGGGGGGCGCGTGAGTACTCGTTTCCTATTAAAGGCGAGGCGGGGGACCAAGTTCAAACGCAAAGGGGAGCTGAAATCAGCCAGGAGGAGGGGTTGGATCCAAGGACCACAAGTCCACAATAAGCGGCACAAAAGAGTCATTCCACTAGTGAGAAAAAGGCGTGGGGGTTTATAAGGAGTGCGGTCAGGTAGCTGCTATGCCGAAAGGTTTACTCACATGCGGATAAAAAGTTAGTTCTGTCCACCATGGGGTGTCAAGGTTGCACGCCACAAGGCAACTATAAAAAGTCCAGGACGCCGTAAATGGTGGCGAAGTAATCGGGAGGAGGCTAGCAAGCAGGATCAAACGCCGGAAAAGGAATGGGCGGACGCATCGGTTTGGTATAATCTCGGCGGACCGGAAATAAGACAGGGGGGGTGCTGGCACGTGTGGAGGGATTCCAAGTAGAAGCATCAAAGCCGGATGTGATGAAAATACAGAGAAAAAACCACCTTACGAAGAACCAGAAATCCGCGCCACGAGGTTGTTCAGACAGCGCTTAACTAACTACGGCCTACCAAACGCATCCCATGGCAGAAACCGGAAGGGACAAAAAACACTGCAGAAGACAAAAAACCCAGGGGAGGTTAAAAAAAGATGGAGGGCACAAAAATCCACCTGAGGATCGGGGTCGCATTCAAACTCGGCAAAGGATGGGCAAAAGGAGAACTACGCGGAAAGCAGGGATCAAAAAACAAGAGGCCTCCTATGAAAAAAAAAAAAAAGCACGCTTCCGGCAGCATATTCAACTGATCCCCAAATAAGGGCCCAAGACTGAAAACAAAGTCCGGGCTAGGATGGAGATAGCTTGCAGGCCGCAAAACAAAGAAAACCAATAGAGATTGGACGACGAAAATCGGCGCAGCCGGGGGACCAGATTCATAAGACGAGGACCGCACAAGTCAAGAAACACGAGGAACTAAGGGGAGAAACACCAGTACATCTGGGAGGAAATCTCTAGTAAAGAGCGACCCAGAAGGGAGCATCGGAAGCTCTGGATACCATTCCTGGAACCTTCGGGGGAACGGTACTTTATGCAACAGCGGAAAAGTATCTCAGTACTGATACGGAGGGGGACCGGAGAGAAAAAAACAGTTGTGGGGGGGGGGCACCTTCCACGCCTGGCACCTAATGTTCACTGGAAAGGGGGGGGAAAAAAAAGGGGGGGGGGGGGGGTGGGTTCCATTATATATTTCATTCTGTCCAGGTTTCAGCTGAACCCCCTAGAGGGTGTCCCAATGGGGAAATGGGGAGATGATACGGGTTCCGATCGAGGATGGGAAGGAAACGCAATGACGCCAATGAGGGGTCGGAGGGGGAGGGGTACCAATTAAAATGACTCGTATGAGCTGAAGGTCGAAAGCCAAAAGGCTACTCTGGCCAATACACTGGGGCGTCCACGGTGCTCAAGGGAAGAAAAAAAGCCCTCAAGACTTTCGGGGAAAACGGAACCAAAATTGGCTGGAGAGAGGAGAAAGCTCAGAATCATAAAATGGGGAGCTGCGCAAAGCAGGACAACACAGTGCACCGGGGGGATTCTCACAATGTCGCGGCCCCGTGTAAGCGTCCTAAGGACTAAAACAGCACGTCCGTTTGTACTGAACATCTCGACATCCGGAGAAAAAAGGATGAAGAGACCTACAAAAACAAGGGAAAAAGAGGAGGAAAAAAGAAGAGATCATGGGAGGTTGTGAAGGATCTGGGGAAGGTGGCATACCTGACATCACGGGGGTAAAAAGGAACGCGGGGAACGGCCGGAGTGTGACATATGCGTGCTGAAATTCACTGTCAAGCCATGTTGACTGGGTAGCCCGGTAATAGAGGCAGAAGGTAGCCACACCAAGAGTTGGACTTTGGGGCTAAAGGGAAGACGTGGCGGGATAAGAGGGGAGAGGGGATTGGTTGCCTAATCTGGTGAGGTCTCGGCAAAAGAAAAAAAGAATCGGGGGTTTGACGTGGGGTTGATGGTAACCAGCGACTCCATGCGGTAATGCCGGGGGATTTCCAATTCTCGTCGGGAAACACAGAATTTCTACCATTAGTGTAACTGGGAACCCGTGGCAATATCAACTAAGGTTAAGACTGGACCATTCAACCATCGCTCGCCATCGCGATTTCAGCAAACTAAATAAAAGCTAACTCAATTTAGTCCGATTTCCTCCATGATAGCAAGGATGCATTTGACTAAACGAGTTTCCAGGATTTTGGGGACACGGACGGCCGGAAGCCAAAGTGTGAGTGGGTGTTTTGGGTTAAATGGGGGGCCGCATTTCTCCAAGTCCCCGGAGGTTGTCCGCAGAAAGAATTCTGCCAAGACCAGGTACGTTCCGGGCAAAGCAACAGCTAGTTGCACCTCCTCGAAAACATTGGCAGGAGGGGGGGCCAGGGATTCGGCGGGAAGGTCTGACTTTATATTTTGTCGCAGGCCGTATCGGGCAAAGGAATTGGGGGCGGGGCCTAAAGCCGAGACGGCGCAATGGGTTGGCATCTTTCCGCACAAGGCGGCTGTGTATCCAGTATCAGGTTTTTGTCGAAATCGGTTTTCTTGAATCGCCGGGTGTAAATGTGGTACTATTCCGGTTAAATACGCTTGGAACCAATTAAAAAAGTGTCCTGAAGGGCGAGGAGGAGGACGTAGCGCAATGTTTGCAAAGGAACTCCTCTCTGCCGAGTGGTTAATGATCGTAATGCCGGGGGGTTGAGCTGTTGATGGCTCAAACATAAAGCATAGATCTTCATATTGCGACCAGCCAAAAACTTAGCCCTGCTTGCCGGGGACCTCAATTAAACGAGCCCCGAGGACCCTGGAAAAGTGCCAGCGAGAGAATCTGGAAGACGAGGAGTTAGATATTCATCTATAAATAGCCTAACCAGAAGGCGTGCACACAAGCGACATGGAAAATCACCTGACGGAAGAAATCAAACAAGGGATCCGTTTGGCCAGAAAGCTTTAATCGGAAATCTCTCCCGGAAGCTCCGCCGTCTAAGAAAACCCGGGGGTTTCTCAAAAGGGGAAATCCTCTTCGGGCAGCCAAAATAGGGATTGGACTTTTCCTTATACAAAAACAAGAAAAAAAAAAACTCCAGGGGTACTTCCGGAGAAATTCACTTTGAACTGTGGGTGGAATCCCTCCGAAACAAAATCGAAAGATAATCCGTCTACAACAAAGCGATGAGGAAAAGGACACGGTTGACGAAACGACCTCTACCAACGGGAGAATTCATCTTCCCGGGTAATTGGCAAGCTTTGCCTTCAATGGAAAAATCTTTGGGTGGGTTGGCGAAAAGTCTGACGTAATCGAACCTGACAATTGTCACGAGTTAAAGGGGAAGTTACGGAACAGTTCAACCCTCAAAAGAAGTGCAAAGAGTGGTCTGGTACGGAGGTAAACCACTCGAAGGGGGGGCGCAATTGGCAAAGAATGGACGAAGCCATTACAGAACTTACTTCTGCAACGAGAAAGCCAGGAACAGGGTAACTAGAAACGGCTCAGCTTAGGCGGGAATCGAATTCATTCAGACTCTGGAGCTCCTCACAAAAAAAAAACGGGGGGGGGGGGGGGAATTCGGAAAGGAGAATGGGAGGACCCGTGGGATGTCCCGACGGAATGTTAATCTGGGGGAATCGGTTGAGCAACCCGCGAGTGGGGGGAGTAGCTTTTGGTCGGGGGGATGCGTATGGGCGGTGGGATTCAGGTCTGCTGATAGGGGTGGTTGCTCCACGTTAAGTGAAAAACTCATAGCGGTATAAATGCGGGGGGACGGGGGGGGGTCAATAGGCAGGTGAAGATCTGCAAGGCCTCGCCGGTGTGACAACGTGGTCCATGAGGCGCACTGCAGGTCCTAGTGCGTCAGAAGAGGGCCCTTAGGACAGCGGCCTGGCACAATGAACCTGACGGATGGAGGCTGGTCCATGGGTCGAAAAAGAGTAATCGGAAAGAACAGAATAGAAAACCTAGAAAAAGTCTTTCCGAAGCTAACCACCACAAGTTCTCACAGTTTCCGTGCGTTATGGGAAATCCCATTCAGACGCTCCCGACGAGGTGTGCCTGGGCAAGCTGAGGCCATCAATTAGATGCCGTCGATTTAACTCAGCTCCCCTAGGGTGGAAGACGGTCATCTGTCAAGGGGTCACCAATCGTTTGGGGGGGTACCAGTCACTTGGGCTTTTTGCGCATCCTCAAATTTGGGTGCATCAACACCAGGCATCAGAATTGGCGAATTGCGAAAGGGAGTAAGGAAGACTGAAAGCTCAGATGGCACTTGATGGTTCATCGAAAAGTACATAAATCCCCAGTAACGTGAAATCAAGGGGAGGGATAAAAAGTAGAATTCCGAAGCCAGACCCGGCAGTTCACGAGTCTATTTTCGAAAAGCGAAATGTGAGATCCTAAGAGCCCACAAAAGGTCGCGAGAATCACACCGTGAAAGGTATTTACTTTCTGGGAAAAAAGAGTATAAGGGGGGGGAAACAGGGATGCAATCGATAGAAACTTATTCTTCATGAGGATAAAAGAGGACGCAATCAAAAAAAAGAAGGAGTGCTTATCGAAGAAGTAGAAAAAATAATGCACGTCGTGTAGGTAATGGGACTTGATCTCGACTAAACAAACAAAAGATTCCGCACGGAACGCGGGCTACTCTAGGCACATGACCGACGGCCTCATTGGCGCCCGCGCAACAGCAACTTCTCTCGGAAAGACCTGGGACAGAAACTTCAAAAAAGGGGCTGGGTTGTAATTCAGGATTTGATCCAGGAATGTAAAAAATAACGGACGGTGCCGGAAGAGGAGGGGCTATACTAATGATCGAGGAACGAGGACAACCGTAGGAGGGCAAAAAAAAAGAATCTACGGGGAACGGGGGTCTTCTTCTAGTGGAAATAACACATGCTGGCCCTATTAACACGTGGGGGCTTACAATGGGAGTTTCATGGACAGGTGTCATGCATCAAAAATTTGATGAAATAGAGAATTGGACTCTCGAGGATCAAACATCGTGGTCGCCATCAGAGGGCCCTGTTTTAAAGTGGGGACAAAATGCAGGCTCAACGAAAAAGCAGGCGTCTGGACAAAGTCGAGGGATGGCAGGGAACCATCAACCGGTAGTTAAGCAGGGAAGCCACGGGGAATAATTTGGGAGGGAGTTCACCGGGGACATGCCATGTGAAGAAGCAAAGCGTCTTGATGCAGAAGGAACGACAGCACCAGGGGATGAAATACTAAAGGTTGGTGGGGGTTTCCTAGACTACGTCCAAATTCTCAGACCGGTTCCCCTCGCCGTGGAAGGGGGAGGCTACTAAAAAAAATGGTGAACTAGCGCAAGAAAGGAAAAGTTTAAAATTTCAAGGGGGGGTCCTCCATTTGCAATAGCTTCACGAGGGCCCGCGGGGGGCAGAAAAACGGGGGGGCGAAACCGACGGTTGGGAAACGGGCCGAAGATATCCAAGAAACGCCTCTACCAGAAAACAGTACAGGATATGTCGGTAACCGGATCTAAATGGCAGAAACTCAAATAGCACGAACAAAAAAAAAAAACCACACCCGGAAAGAGACAAGCCAAAAAAAAGAGAAGACACAAAAGGAGGGTGGATACAACGATGCCAAAAAGGCCGAATAAACATAGGAACCTCTAAACTCGCAACACATCTTCCTCTATTCAAATAGCTCGTAAAGGGGACGGGGAAAAAGAAAATGTAGCCATTACCACCGTCATGCCTGGAAATACGAGGCCAGTATCCCATAGGGAGCCCCAAAAATATCTGAGTAAAGGAGGAAAAGGCCAAAACATTAAGTGTCGTAACGCTGCAAGTGAAAACAAAGCGGGCCTAGGGGGATCCCTTATTAACAGCCAAGGGCCGGACTGTTCAAAACTGAGTTGAGGGCAACTGGGACAAAACCTTCCCGTACAGAAGGGCAATTGGAATGGACGGATTAATTAATGGGGGCGACAGCGGCACAAAAATGAACCTTGTTGCGCCAATAACTGGGGGGCAAAAACTTAAAAATGTCACACGTTAGGAGTGGCGTGGGCGCAACAAGGTATCCCCCATGGGACCTTCGGGGGGTTACCAAGGGAGAGTTACAAATTGAGGTATTCGGGGGGCGGTCTCCCAAAGCCCGGGGGGGCCAAATTGGCTCGAAAAAAAATAAACTTGGGGGGCTCATAGTCTAAAAGCAATCTCCACTCCATAGATAGTAGTCCCGGTTAAGAAACTGTCGGGGATTTTCTTAATATCTGAGAGTCGGGTGAAAGATGATACCCGAAAGCGGGGTCACTCTGGCGACCCATGTAGCAGGGTATTGTATGCCCCGGAACATTGTGGGTCACCTGAAACCCTAAAAGTCGTGGGACTACCTCATCCTGTTTTGCGATTCTCCGTGCTAGCTGGTTTATAAACACCTGAGCTGCAAGTGCGGAAAAACCTCGGGAAAAACCCATGCGTGTCTCAATCGGTTAGGAGATCGGCACAAATCACAGGAAGCCGGTTGCTTCAAAAGTGTCAACTGCTGCCAAGTGTAAGTAAGCATCAAGAAGAGGTGGATTGACATAAAAAATAACCAACCTTAAACTATCAACAAGTCGGAGGGTTTGTCACTATGGGAGGTTGCATTTAACTCGGGAGCAAGACACCTCTAGGCAAGGCTGAATTTTGGCCAGCAGGGGAAGTGGGAAAAAAAACCGAAAAAAAAACACAAACATAACAGATCAGTAAATTTCTTTAAAAAACAGCAATCACACTGAAAGCGGAGGTAGGATGGCATTCAAATGCGGGACAAGACTGGGAGGAACTGGGGTAAAAACGCGAAAACATCGCGGGAAGACGAAAACACACCAAAACATCGTTTAGCGTCAGGACACGCTCTCATCAACAGAGCAATCACGGGGCAGCGACAAACAGGGGCGGCACTCGTGAGGCGAACTCATTAAACCTCCCTTTTCGCGGAACAAGGATAGGGGGCGGAATTAGCAGCAACGACAGATCAAGAAAGACTATGGCCACCGGGAAAAAAAAATGAAGAAGCGCAACAGAACCTCCCTTCTCAAAAACCACTCTTTTCGCAGGCCAGGAAAGAAGACAACCAGAAACGAGGACATCAGGCAACATCAATTGTATAACTCACCGAGAAAGGCACTTCTGACCGGTGAAATTGAATATACTGCAACCTCAGAGAACAAGAAAGTCTCGGGGTGAAAGGGGTTGAAAACAGTCTTCCAGTGTGTTAACAGTGAAAGTGAAGAGGAAGGGGTCCTGATGACACAAAGAGGGGCGGATCCCATTGTAAAATTACGGACGGGTGACAGGAAGATAAAGGGGAACGCTTCGTGTCTTGTCGCATCGGGAATTTCTACGTTCCTTTACCACCAGATCCGTCGAAAAGGAAAGGTGCCGGACGCCGACAATCTTATAGCTCTTGCCACATTTGGAGGGCACGGGCTGCAGGGGGACTCGTCGACATCAGAGGGGAGGGGGGGTATCGTCAAAAAAGTTGAAAAGAAAGAGAAAGATAAAAATGCCCATCAGGGGGCCACATCCGGACCATGTAGAAATGGAGGGGGCTCAGTCACAAAACGGTTCATAAACTTGGATGACAAATAAAGGAACATACGAAAGGAAAATGCTAAGAAAAGGAAAACAAAAGAGGAGGAGGGAAAAAGAGAGAGGAGAAGGGGGTCTCAGTATTTGAGTTAATGGCAGGAACAAGTTGAGGTGTCGAAGGGGTTCGCAAGATCAGACAGTCCCGCGATGGTCTGTTACCGGGTTATGGACGAATATTCACTAGGAAGGCCTAAATGGGGGTCTCGGGGTCAACACTCTAATAGGACGGTAAGAACAAAAAAACCTCCTGACCAATACGGGGATTTTAAAGGGTGGATAGGGGGTCGAAGGCAGCAACTCGGAGACCTAATCTTGTTTTGAAAAGGCAAAGGGAAAAATCATGAATGGCGCAAGAGGCCTGGCAGAGATAACCTAGGATAAGATTAACAAGTTTTCTGGGGGGAAAAGCAAGAATGGTTAATAGGAAACGTCAAGCGTTTCAAGTACGAAAAAAATGGCCGGTTTCCACCAAGACAGGGATGATGCCATAAGGGGGAGAGTGACAGGTTCGATAAATGAAAGAAAAAAAGTCAAGAAGATTTAAAAGGATATTAAACAAAGTGGAGAAGGCAACGCTTGGGCACGTCGGGGGCCGCGAAAAAAAGAAGTTTGGATGCGGGGGGTTGATGGTCAACTTGGGAAGTGGGCAATCGTCGTAGAGCAGGATGTGGACATAAGGTCGCCAAGGAGAATTATGGGGGGGGGGGGGCGACGCAAAGGAGCAGCAATATTGTAGAAAGAAGAGCAGAAAACAGATTCTGGGCACCGGATTTGAGGGGCGGATCTGGGTAAGAGAGGGGACGAGCACTGAACATGAGAAACGTGATTGGTGTGGGACGTGGATCACTTATGAGGGGAGGCGGAAGGGGTGAATCGTCCATCCCGTGCTAAAAAAAAAAAAAAAGGCTGGAATGCAAAAGCGATACTCGTATTTGGTTAACGGGGGTTAATGGACTCACGGGGGGGGGGACCGGTTTTGGAAAGATTAAAAAAGTAAAAGGACGCTGGCCAACCAATGGGGCAAATGGTCAAAAGTGCTTCTATTTGAAAGGGACTCGAAAAGACATTGGAAAAGGAAAGCAACAGAAAAGGTAGTTGTAACCTTGTGGAGCTACAAAGTGAAGGTAGCTGATGGTAAGGGAGGAATCAAATCTCAATAAGGGGAGGTCGGAACTAAGACTTCAGCCGTGAAAAGGTTCAGTCTTCTTTTGGGATGACTCTACTAAGTCGAACGATCGCAGCCATTCCCCAAGGGACCGGAACAGATTGCTAAAGAGGAAGAGATGATGGATACTGATAGGGCCCTCGTGCAGACGCCCATGCCGGGGGTAGGCAAAAAAAGCGGGGCAATGTGAACATGGCATACAAATTCGTGACAAAGACAGAATCCGGGTACTGCAGAGAAACAGAAAGTTGGACTCAAAAGAACTTCAATACGCAGATCAGCAAGACAGGCCGGTTCTTTTGATCAACATGGAACGGCAAGGGTTATCAAAAAAAAACAGGGGAATCACTCTTCTGGCACAGAGATGAAATCTGAGGGCAACAAGACTACCAATGGTTTTGGAAGGGTATAATGGTGAATGGGAAATGGGTGGTGAAACCCGAAGCAGCAATCAGCAAAAGGGGTAAAAAACCAGAAAGAAAATCGGAGGATAAGATCGGGTTGTTGACGGCCAACGAAAAGATAAAAAAATTTAGTGGAAAGGGAAAAAGGAACCCTTCCAGCTTGGGATTGGAAATGAAAAATGAAAAAAAATTTGGGGAAGCGCGCCGAAAAGAAATACGTACATGGCAAGTGCTATAAAAACAGAATCTGGAAGCATCAAAAAAATGGCAAAGGAGGGGTTTGCTGGAATACCTGGGTACCCATCGAGCACGCAGGGGGGTTCTACCGTGACAGAAAGAATTACGAAAAGGGCAGACGGAAAAAAGATCTCTACAAAGAAAAAACATGGCGAGATGAGCTCAGAACGGCGGTCGGGACGGGGGGGGGTTCTAATATACATGTAAGAAAAGAACGCGCGATATTGGGAATGGTTAGAGTGCTTAGCAAAAGGGGTGAGACGAGAAGATGGTAAGGGGGGAAAGGCATTTGGAATAGGGGTTCGAAACGGAGTGTCTTAGATTGGGGTGCAGGGGAGCGGGCCGGGGAAGGAGTTTATTAAGGAAATTGAAGGGTTAGCCTGGAGGGGGGAGACTTTGGTACCATAAAGAGTTGGGCGGGTCTGGTACAACTGGCGAACAATATAGACACTTAGGAAGTGGGCAAAAAGGTAGAAAGCAATCCTTAAAAAGGGGCGTGGGACAGTGAGAGGCACAGAGGAAACGCTACAGCGGTGAACCGGTCCAAAGGGATGGAGAGGAGGCTCACTATTGGAAAAGGGGTGGGTTTGATAATGAAAAGTTACAACGCTCAATTAACTTTCCGGAAAACTTTGGAATCACCAGAGTAAAAAACCACAATTTTCGAAACTGGGAACCAGGGTGTACCGAGGAAAAATTAAAAGATATTGTAGGAGGGGCCAAGCTTGGAACGGAACGCATACAACTGAATTAAGAGCCATTTTGGCACCGCGGGTGCATCGCCGGCTGATTTGACAACCATAAATCGAGGGGGGGGGGGAAGAGAATTGAGTTGGGGGTTCGGGAAAAAAAAAGACAGCTGGGGAACATCCACGAACCTTCCTGTTTCGAGGACAGTCGGAAAGGGGATTCGAAGTCATCAGAATGCCAAAGGTGCATGCTCTGCCTCACATAAAAAAAACAGCCCATACAACGTGCTAAGAGTCGCAGGGCGTGGGGGGGTGATCACAGGAAAGACCACGAGTTCCGGTAGGAGGATGGCGAGAAACGCGTGAACGCAGAAGAGGGAAACCACGTACGAGGCTACAGGAAAAACCGTTCCGGTAAGGGAAAAGGGAACCATTACGGAGAAAGAAGGGAAGAAGGAGGAAACAATTCACTACGGCGAAAGAGAGGCGTCCAAAGCATAAAACAAGGAGAGCAGGGGGCTAGTCGGGAAAAAGGATCGCGTAAAAGGGGGGACCGAGAAGGATCTTCTAGAAAAAAAAAAAAACGTGAAAAAAAAGATCAAAGACGGGAACAATGATGACCTAAAGGGGAACTAGGTTGCCGAAAAGAGGAAGCCACTGACTCTTGGGGTGAGGAGAATGGTGTGGGAAAGCATAAAAAAGGGGGCATACGGAAGGGCGAAGTTGCATCAGGGGGGCGGATGGCCTTTTCAAAAGTAAAGGGGGGGGGAGGTTGAAGGGAATTCTTCTGATCTCGGGGCACGTGGGGAAGGGACCGCTCATCAAAGAAAAAAAAAAAAAGCCGTGCGAGAAAGCGAATCGACCGGGGAAAGCGGTGAGGAGGACAGAGGAATCCTTCTTGAAGGGGTTACAAAAGTGTGGTAATGGGTGTCAAGGGAAGGTGGACAGGCAGCAATGATCGGTGCAATAGAAATGGGACGCTCGGAACAAAACAAGATTCACGAAATCACTCCCCGACCGAACAGGGGGGTGTAATGCGTGTCACAAAAGAAAAGCGAGGACGCAAACTCACAGAGCAACCAAAACTGAGAGTTAGCATAATGAGAGAATTTACACGCAATTGAATGAAGGGGCAGAATGTTATAATTGACTGGAAGAACTCCAGTTTAAGTCATACTCTTGTGATGCGGCCACTGGGATGAAAGAACGTGGTGGGGTGGTCAGCGGATTCCACATACGCTATCCCAAGGGGGACAAGGAAGTATGGAATCTTCTGTTCAGGCTTCGGAACCCAGGTTGGGGCCTGACGACAGACGTCGGTGAATTTAGTGCAGGGTGCATAGATGACTTACCAAAAGAGGCAAGCAGGCGCCGAAGGGATGCGAGAGGTGCCAGAGCCTGAGAGCATTGGCAAGAACCGCCTCTACCACCAGAGAAAGGATATGTAGAAAAAAGACGAACCGCTCACCTCAATCGAAGATACGACATCAAGATGCACGCTCCAGGCGAAAAAAAAAGCACGCAGCTCCAGAAGCGGGAAATGAAAGGAACGGAAGAGAACTAGGGTAAGGGGACATCAAAAAAGAATCTGCCCCCACAGAGCAATTGTCCAGCTCGACGGTGAGGGGAGGAAGGGAATGAAGTAATGAAATGAAAAACAACTAATGTAAAATGAACCAAGGTAGCAGTCAGAGCACAAAAGAAGGGCGGAGCTTTGAATAAAGTAAAAGAAGGTACTTCTCACAGAGAAGTCTTCCCGGAACGGGTGGACAAAAGGGATGGTAATACATGATAAAACACCAAAGACCAAACAGTGTCAGTTGGAAAGCTTTGTGAGGCAAACTGGGACGAACAAATAACTTTCTACTACGAAACGGCAATTGCAAGTGAAATAGGAGTAGTGAGAGCTCCTCAGGACCAACATAAGGAATGGACAATACCTAGGAGGGGCGAGGAAATGGAAATCCGGGGGTCGAGGGAACGTGTAGATTCAAAACCCGAGAGAGAACAGATAACGTTGCAGTTCGAGGCTGATCTTGAAGAAATTTCGGAGGGAGGGGAGGTCCCCCCAGGGGGGGCAAAAAAAAAAGGGCCATTAGACAAAAGAACCACCGGGTGGGGAACTGGTTTTATATCACGTCATAAATACCGGCAAAGACAAAGAAGACCATCGGGTTTGGAGCAACACCAAGAATTGCTATAAAGGGAGGAGCTCGGTTCGTCGATGCCAGGAAAAGAAAAGTCCCTCCTGATTCCAAAATCTCAGGGCCGGGCCTGTTTAGGCACATTCAACGTCACCATGCCCGGAAAGACAAGAATTTGAGATATGAATATGATATCGTTATACAACGCAAGGGCGAAGTGTCGGCAAGACGTGAAAAGGCAACTGAGTAGGAGTTAAAGAGTTAAATATCGCGAAAGAGAAAGAATATCGGGCGCACTTGGGGGGCAATTGAAGACCTATAGGGGAAAGGGAAATCCCAAAACCTGGAGGCTGATGGAGAATACAGAGCTAAACCTAACCTTTAAAAAGAACAAAAAACGGGGGAGGAGCAGGGGGGCGTTACTTCCACAAATGACACGGGCCTCACCTCGCAGGAAAATTTGCATGGAGGGGACAGCGTTTTTACACCGTCAATCAGACCAACACACCTTCTATCAAGTGAAACTGCGGAAAAAACAGAATAAACATAAGGGAAGAGGGAGGGGAAGATAGCTCAGCACCGCGACATGCCGGGAGGAAAAGAGTCCACTTGCGGAGAAGATTCTATTCAAAAGGGTAAACACCACAGCAAGAGAACTGGGTAAGCCAAGTCACTGAAGAGTAGGCGATACAAGGAATTAAGAAAAGACTGTCCAGAAAGGAACCCACTGCTCGATATTTCAAAACATAAGGGGAGAATTTGCCGCCGCCTTCTTTAGGGGAGAAGAAGAAGGGGAGCAAGAGGAGAAAGGAGGATCAATAAGTTCCAAAAGGGGGTCACAGAAAGAAACCAGACCACAAAACCTTAACAATCCCCACAAAGACTTGCCAGTAGAGAAGAAAGATGCGTCCGACCAGAACTCGTTCCAATACAGGTTAGAAGAAGAAATTAACTCTGGGGAGAAAAAACATCAGTGTTAATTTGACAACAATTCTAACCAGAAAGAGAGTTTGGACAGAAATAAGTCTGTACACAAAGGAGGAAGTTTTTTCAAAAAGGAACTTAAAAAAGGTCCGAATGAAAACACCATCGAGGCAAACCCTTAATGGGGAGAAGATCGAAGGGGGGTTCCGCTATTAAATTGGGGTATGCTGGATTACGGCCAAGATGAGGTAGAAGGAATTTAGCCCCACACCACGATAAGCCTCCGAGGATAAGGCGACCTAAAAAATCCGCCAATCTTAAACCATAAAAATTTTGCAAATCGGGGGGGAAAAGATCGAGCGAAGCGGCGTGGGGAAAAAAAAAAAGAGGGCCAAACGTGCGGAAGCCAAATAAAGAAACAACAGAGGGCAAGGAAGGGAAAAAAGTCTGGGGAGAGGGACAAAAACAGAGCAAACCTGGATGGGGACTGCCAACCTCCAAGAAACAACGACTGCTAGCTCGATCACAAACCCCACCGAGAGAGAAATAAAGATAGCAGGGGGGAGGGAGGGTCGGGATGGGGTCAGGAAAAGTCAGTATCAAACACCGGCAGGAGAAAAAGAGAGTTTGCAAGGGCCCTGACTTGTAAACACCAGAGGTCGGGATAAAACTATTAAAGGTATTAGAACAATTTTGGGGACCTCAAAAGAAAAAAAAAGAGCGCAAGAGAAAGGAAAAAAAGCAATGGTCGAAACGTGAAGGGGAGATGGAGGGGAGGGACTTGAACTCTTTCGTCTGGATAGGGGAGGGGGTAAAACCGAGAAAAATAATCGGGGGGATATTCAAGCAATAACTGTCATGATGAGAGGGGAAAAACGGGATATAATGATACGAAGGGATAACAAAAAGAAGGGGGGGGCCAACGAGGGTTCATGAGGGGGGAAAAATTCAGGCAGGTAAGCATTTGGCGCAAAAACTGGGGGGGAATGTCAAAAAAAAAAAGCGATAAGGAAGAAGAGGTGGCAAGAAGAGGGACGAGAATGAAACGTCAGTAAATCATATTTACGGCCAAAAGATTGAGGGGGGGGAAAATGAGGGAACTGGTCAAAGGGATGGTTAGAGGAAAGGGAACTAAAAAGAGTATGGGGGTTGATGAGTGATGGTTGCTGTGAAATGGCCTAGGGGGGTCATCGTAGTTTGGGCTGATTCGCAGGAGGGTCAAAAAAAAAAATCATAGTATTGGTCTCATCGAAGACAAAGGTATCTCAAGCCGGCTTCAATAATGTGCATTCTTTTCTGAATTGGGAGAGGTTGGTGAAGGGGGAAAGGATATCGGGGGGGGGATATTCCGGACTATTCAGTTCTGAATGTGGGGCCCGAATGAAGCTATAGGTCGGCAAAGGGGGTGTACCAAAGGGGGACTACCGGAGTTGTAGGTGGGGGGGGAGGGGAAGGGGAAAATATTCCATCGGACAAAACCACACATGGAAAGACTTTTTACGCACGGGTGAAGGGAGCTCCGGTGGAGTTTTGAAGAGGAAAGGTGGTACAAAGACGCGGTCCCAAGGGAAAAGGGTTTACGCTCGGGTCAGTAAAGAGTGGTCCGACGGTGGGGGAAAAAAAGCCAATGGAGTCCCGGATTTAAGGTTAATAGGAAAGGGATTTGCAAGGGGGGTTACTAAAAATCCCGGATGGTGATTCTACTCTGGCAAATTAACACGACAGAAGAACGGCAAAGTGCAGAGCTTATAAAAGAGTCACTCCGGCCATTGCAAATGACAAGGTCCATGGAGGAACGCGTAGCGGCGATGATCAAGGGGGTGGCGATCGGGAAAGAGTGGAAGGTCACTAAGGGCAAAGGGGGGAAAAGGGCGCCACCGGAAG
>Ga0179591_1337049_pt1 | contig 16560 bp, 22 predicted proteins | sample CZOMad2_1_08_16f_FD_182891 | JGI IMG/M metagenome (GOLD analysis project Ga0179591, IMG submission 182891) | Vadose zone soil fungal communities from Angelo Coast Range Reserve, California, USA - CZOMad2_1_08_16fungal (PacBio error correction) | ecosystem: Environmental > Terrestrial > Soil >...
GAAGGCAGGCTCACTTTTCCTCGAGGAGAGAGAACGGCACAGCACCTCAGGCCCGAGGGAAGAGGAAAAGAAAGGGAAAAGATGTCCTTTACGAGAGCCAGCAAGAAGGGAAGAAGAAGGGAGATGCCGCGTTCACTTCGCTTCAAGTAGGCGCCGCAGCCCGGAAGAGGAAGGGAAGGAAAGGGCTTTCCTTGTACTCGGGGTGAGGAGAGAAGGGAGAGGCTCACCGTCGCACGTCGAATCGCAGTTGATCTCGGAGGGAGAAAAAAGAAAGGGGGGGGGGATGCTCATTCTACTCCGAGCACATTAGAAAAAGGATAGGGAAAAAGCTCTCTCTTCTATCATCTGCGGCGTCGGAAGGAGAGAACGATCTTTCTCTCCGATATATAAGGAAGAGAGAAGAGAAAGCAAGCAGCCTTCCGCCTATACGCGTACGTGCCTGCGAGCAGGAAAGGGGAAGGAAAAAGGGACGGCGTAGATCGCGTCCTTCTAAGCACTCTCGGTGGAGGAAAAAAAGAAAGAGAGGAATCAGGCTCGACCGTTGTCGGCCGCCCGATAACCGTGGAGGGGGAAAAGACGACTGGCGATCATCCCTGGGCCTGGCCGCCGAAAGAGAAAAAGGGAAAACCGGGGACTGCGAACTGCTCGAATCCCTTCCATATTTCGGGGGGAAAAAAAAAAGCTCTCTTCCTTAAGCTCCCAGCCGGCTGGGAAAGAGAGAGGAGGAAGAAAAAGAACTCGCTCGCGCAGGTTGCGGTTCATCTAACGCCAGTCGACGAAAGGAGAGAAGAGTAGGTGCCGCGCACGCTTCCTCTCCCCCCGTAGACCGCGGTCGCGAGAAGAGAAAAAAAAAAAAAAAAAAAAAAGAGCAATGCCGCCGGCATCGGCGCGCGCAGCGACAGCCGTTGCCTAGGTTGCAGGGGGGGGGGGGAAGAGAAAAAGAGACAGCGTCGACGCCGACTCACTCGATCTTTGAGTATTCTTCGGTTTCGTGTGATCGGGGGGAAAGGGAAAAAGGGAGGAAAAGAAAACCACACCAAAATGAGGCGTAAACGATAGATATGTTGACTCAACTCGTCAGCGCCACAGGAGAAAGGGGGGGAGAGGGGAGGGGAGAAGCTCGATCACACGAACCCTACTCATTCCTTCAAAGATCGCGTGGGAGGGGGAAAAGGAAAAAGGAGGAATAGGACGCGTGCTCATCCACCGGCACCTCGGCAACGCTTTCGCTGCGAGCGGAAGGAGGAAGGGGAGACCAAAAAGGTTGAAGCCCGATAAGCTCTCTCGACCGGAAGGGCGCGGCACCTCCTACTACTGCGAGAGAGGGAGAAAAGGGGGCGTTCGGTGAACTTCCAACCTTCGCTCGTACTACGCGGAAAAGGGAAAAAAGGGGAAAGAATCGTCAGATCTTTCCGTACGCGTTATGCACCAATTGCATCTTTCTCTCTCTTCAACCGAATATCTGGAGGGGGAGGAAAGGGGGGAAAGGATCCAGTAGACTTCGGCGTCATGCCCAGTTCTGCTCGCCGTCGCAGGCAAAGAAAAGGAGGAAAAAAAATCTCCGTGCGGCCCGACACGGTCGCTCACTAGCGAGGAAAGAAGGACGACGGCGATCTCTCTATCGCCACCCTCTTTCTTCGAACGGAGAGAAAAGGGGGAAAGAACAATGTCGCTTCTCTCAGGCCCGAAGAAAAAAAGGAGGCCTTCTTGCGTGCCTTCTTCTCTCTCTCGCTTCGGGGAAGGATGGGGGAAGCGCGAGAAATATCGCTTCTGCGTTCCTCGTCACGGGGTACGGGAAGGGAAGAAAGGAGGGGGGAAAGGGAAAAAACGAAGATATCTGCGACGTCGACCAGCTCTCTAATGCTAGAGGACAACAGCCCGCCGTCGATTCGGTCTCGCGTCGGGAAGGAAGGCAGACGACTTGCTACTACTGGTGAGAAAGAGCAAGGGAAAGGGCGAGGCAAGCGAAAGCAGTCCTCGCCTTCATCGACAAAGGCTGGGGTCTCCCTACTTGAAGCTCTTTAACTGCGGGAAAGGGAGGATGACGTCGTTTCTGGAGAGAGTGCAAAAGATGATCTCCTGCGCTGCACGGTGACTTCATCGGTCCTTATGTTCTGGAAAGTCAGGAAGGGAGAGAGGCAAGAGAAAAAACCGTGAGCCTTCCCCGTTCTGCGGAGAAAAGAAGAGAGCTAGCCTTTCGTTCGGAGAAGGCCGTGCTGCTCTGCGCGTTCGTTCGCCGAAGTGGGGAAGGAAGGACTGCGCAATTCTCTCTACGTCCTAGGAGAACAAGAAAAACTAGTCTACCTGTGCATAGTGGCGCTAACTTTTCTTGCTTCCTCTACTATTAGGAAAAGTAGTCTAACACTCTCGATTACCACCAGGAGAAAAAAGAGGAGGGTCATTCTCGAGGCCGCACTTTACCTTCTCTCCGTCTCGGTCGAAGGAAGGAGACTTCCTTTGTCGCAGCAGAGGGATCTGCCACCAGAGTATCCTACGTTCATTTTCGCCACTCCCTGGTCGCAGCTTACGAGGGGAAAGAACAGAAGAAAGCTCCCGCATCAACCGATACATGTGAGGAAAAAAGAAGTAATTCGGCGAGATCGCAGCCTCTTCCAGCCTCGGCAGAAAAAGGAAAGGTCCGTCCACCGGCTCTGCGCCCGATATAGAAGACTACCGCGTGCTGCTCTCATGAGAGGGGGGGGGGGGAGAGGCGATCTCTCCTGCGCGGTGGAAAGAGAGAGGCTATGACGAAACTCTTTCTCACCCGACACCCCGTGAAGAAAAAGAGGGGAGTCTTCGACGCCGTGAGAGGGGGGAGGGGCGCTTGCAGAAGGGAAAGGGGGCCATATTATTCCTACCGTCGCAGAAAAACGGGAGAAGCCTCGACCGCAAGAGAAAAGAGAGGGAGAATTCACGTCAGTTATCGAAGCGGCGGAAGAGGAGTGATTCCTATCTATAGATGATGACCTATACAACACTACCTCTCTAACCGAGATCCTCTCTTTCTCTCTTTTACTCTGGGGACACTAAATGGCTAGGGGGATGCCGCTTCTCTACTCTCTGAGAAGTTGAAAGAAACCTTCCTTCTTTTCAAAAAAAAAAAAAGGAGAAATCCTCTATCTCATGAGAAAAGGAAGGAAGGGGCCACTACGCGGATCTGCACCGTAACTAGAAGAAAAAGGGGAAAAAAATCGAGCACGGAAAGAAGAGACGATCTGCCTTCCTTTATTCCCGCAGAAAAAAGGAAGGAAAAAGATTCGTTCTCGATCTTCAATTGCGGAGAAGGCCTGCCTTACTGCTATCACTTCTTTCTTCACAAAGAGGATTTCCGGAAAAGAGCCCCTCTCTCCTCCCTGAACAACGTGGAAAAAGAAGAGAAAAGAGGAGGGAATCTCGTTCTCTAACCCGTTCAAGGGGGGGGCTGGAAGTATCCTCAGGGGTGCGCCCCTCCCTGCCGAGCTCGAGAGAAGAGGGAGATGCGGAGCTGACGCAGTAGCTCGCGGAGGAGGGGACTCAAGTTGGGGGGACGGACCTCTTCGCCGAGGGTGACGATGCAAGAAGAGAAAGGAACAGAGGGGAACGAGGTGCGAGCCCGCAGTCTTCTATGCGTTGCGCGTAGAAGGGTAGAAAAAAGTGAGATGTATCACAAAAAGTGCCAGAAGGGGAGCGACGGCGGTCCACCTACCCTCTCGCGCGAAGAAAAAAGGGAGAGACTTCGTCTTCCGGCTTTTCGTCTCAACCGGAATCGGGGAGAGAGGGGGAGACCGAAAAAAGAGTTATGACGGGAAGAATGGCCTGACGATCGTTTTTGTCGACATCCACCCCTCAACGAAAAAGGAGAAAAAGGAGGGAGAAATCGGCAACCTCCGAGGTCGAGCACGGGCGCAGCGAGAAGGGAAGGGGAAACGAAGAGGAGGCGAGCACGTGCTCGACCTCGGAGGTTGCCGATGCCGAAGAGGGGGAAGAAGGAGGGGGGGGGAGGTCGCCACACACTATCGTAAGGAAGGATGGGGGGGAAAGACTCACTTGGAAGAGAAAGAGCGCCCCCCGCTTTTTTTGTTCTCGGTTGCGAAAAAAAAAAAAAAAAAGAAAGGAAAGAAGCTGGCTCTCGCGAGCGTTTCTTTGACCGGGCCGTCGAGCGTAGGAAAGAGAAAGGCAACTCAGAAGGTAAGGGGAAGGGCGAACCGTCTACGCTCACGCCTCGAAGGCCTTCGGGAGAAGAAGGGGAAGTAGATCCTCTACTTCTCGAGGAGCAAAGAGGTGCGGAGGAACACACCTTGCGAAACATCGTCCGCAGAAAAAGAGTACGACCGAATATGCTCACTCGCGCGTAAGAACTAGCATGGCGGGTCGAAAAAAAAAAAAAGAAAAAAAAAGAGAAAACGGTAGCGCCACGCTATTCTCAGCTGCGCTAAACGAGCTGGCAACGAGGTTCAGGGGGGTAAAGGAAGGCGCTCCCGGGGGGGGGGGTCGGTGACGAACTATATAAAAGACCCTTCTCCGCCCTCGACTCGTGGCAAGACTAAGCGGGGGGAAATGGCACAAGGCTGTCTGCCGACATCTCCCCCCTCGGCGATAGAAGGGAAAAGGAAAGGGGATCGCTATCGCTACGTTTTTCGGGAATAGAAAGGGGAGCATCCTTCGGTAGTGGGGAGGACGGACGCACTTGACGTTTCCTGTAGAAGAAGGGTCGCAACGCGGCCGGGTGCGACCAAAAAGATCGCTCTCCGGAAAAAAAGGAGCACCGAGTGCCTCATCGGCAGCGTCAACAAGAGAGAAAAGATCCTGTCTTTTGTCTCTGCGATAGGGGAAGACTAGTCAGGCAGCACTCCGAAGGGGGGAGATCCCCGCGACTCCTCTTCTATCACTGCCGTGAAGAAAAAAGGAAGAGGGTGGCTGTCGCGGCGGCGCCGCTTTAAACTGCGGGAAAGGGCCGGGGACTATTGCAAAGAGGACAGGCCTGTCCCTCCGTTGGGGGGGAAAAAAAGGGGGGGCGCGCCGACAAGCAGTCCTCAGGAAGAGGGTTCTTGGTTCTCTACTATTTCTTGTACTAAAAGAAAAAAGGGGAGGGAGAAGCGCCCAAACTCCTTTCTCTATCATCAATCTAAATGAGAGAAGAAGGTGTTGAAAGTTCCTTCCGAGAAGAGGGGGGGGGAGACGAGCCGTGGACTTCTCTAATATCCCTTGCCCCTGTCGCCGAGGGGGGAGGGAAGGAGGAGGGAGCGGCTACTTCCTAGATTATTTCCGCAGAAAATGGTGGGGACTGAGACGTCGATGCTTCTTCTTATCTTACTAGAGAAAGGAAAGGTCGACCATCTCGGGAAAACCTGAAAGGGAAGGGAATACGTGTTCGATTCATTTACATGCTGGCCACAGGAAAGGAAAAAAGGAAAGAAGAGGGGAGCCGTTCCTTTCGGCCTCGAGCTCAAGACAAGAAAGAAAATTGAGGAAAAAAAAAAAAGGGGGTAACTCGAGCTTTTCGAAGACGGTGCCGAAGAGAAAGAAAGGGAGAGCGCCGAAGTATAGTCCGCCTCCAAGTTAGAAACATGTCACGAACCGTGCTGTTCCTTGCGCAGTTCGCATAGAAGAAAAGGAGAAGACGAGCATTCCCTTCCTCCGGCCGGAAAGAGCCCAAAAAAAAAAAAAAAAAAAAAAAAAAAGGCCTTCCACTTCGGCCGCAGGGAAGAAAAAGGAAAACGACATCTCCAAGCTTCTTCTAATGGAGGAGGAGTCGGCTTCGAAGAAAGGCGGCAGGCTCCACTGTTCTCGATGTCGAGAGGCAAAGGAAAAAGGAAACGGCCTGCTCCAGCACCTAAGGCACGGTGAAGGGGGGCCGGGCAGTCAGGTCGAATCATCTCAGGCAAGAAAAAAGGTGAAAAAAAAAGCCAGCACGAACGTCAGAAGAGAAAAGGTACTGGGCAGAACAGTTCACGCGCTTCATATTATGCGAACCAGCCAGAAGAAGGGGGGGAAGGACGTGCCTTCGCTTGTACTCCGCAATGAAGGAAGCCAGCATTGAGAGGGGGGGAGCACCAGTCCTCACGTCGAGCGAAGAAAAGAGGAAAGACCGCATCGACGTCGGGCGTTGGGAGGCAGCATGAAAGCAGCTGTCGAAGAGGGACTCGATCTCTTTACTCGCGCGGCGCTTCGGAGAAAAAAAAAAAAGGACCCGTGACGATGACGACTACGCGATCGGTCTCGCAGGAAAAGGACTCAGAGAGAAAGCGCGCGCCTACTTCCACGCCCGCAAGCCGTAGAAAAAAAAAGGAAGGGGACGAGAAGAGAATTTTCTTTCCGAAGGAAAGAGGAAAGAGCTCGCCAGGGAAAGCACTCTCGTTTCGATCGCGAGATCGCCAGGGAAAAAGAAGGGGGGGAGCGACCGTTTCGGGCGCACCGGAGAAAACCGGAGGGGGGAGGGAAGAAAATAAAAAAGCCCTGGGCAGGAAAAGAAGAGACTCGATCCGTTCCATCGACGATACCGAGGCGGCGGACTGCTCGAAGCAAAGGGAAAAAGGAGGACCAATTTGTTGGCAATCAAAAGAGAGAAATCTGTGAGGAGCGCGAAGGCCACGTCTTCTTCCTTCCAGAGGGGGGAAGGGGGAAGAACGCCCATTCGACCTCGAACGGAGAGCGCGGAAAAAGAATCCGTAGGTGCCGCGAAGGGGGACGTACATCTCACCGCCTTATACCTCTGTCGCGAGCATGCTGAGAAAAAAAAAGGGAAGAGAAGGAAAAGGCAATCTTCTCTCGCAGCGACAGCGTGCAGAGGTTGAAGGGGCAGAGCTATCCCGAGGAGGAGGGGATTCGCCAGCGGCTACGCCTACACTCGATCTTTTAAGGGAATGAGGAGGGGGGAAAAGAAGGAAAAAGACAGAAAAACCGCACTCGCAATGCTCGGATCGCTGACGAGTTGCGTCCCCACCATCTCTCGAAAAAAAACAAATGGTGGACAAAGAGTAAAGCGCTCCGCGCCGTGCGAGTTCGGTGGAGTCGTGAGTTCTGTCAGGGAAGAAAGAGAGAGGGGGGTAGGAGTCGCCGCTGCTAATGCAGCCGATCTCGGGATCGGAAGAGAAAAAAACAGAACACCTGCAAACAGCGGAAAAAAAAGGGTAGAGGCGCGCGCCGCCTTGCCCCGGCGGCAGGAGAGAAGAAAAGGGGAGAGAGCGACGCGGTCTATACAGGCTGGTGGAGATGTAAGAAAGAAGAATTCTCCGAGAGGGGAGTCGAGCTCTCCGCTATGTCGACTGTTCGTTCGTGAACGCACCTGAGAGGGAAGGGGGAGGGGGGGGAGGGGCCCGAACAGCTCTGCTGGAGCTTCCTGACGCGGTGAGGGAAAAAAAAGGTAGAATAGAGGGGAAAGGATTTCGAGCATTTTCCTCTCTCGTCTCGGAGGGGGGGGGAAAAAGGAGAAAGAAAAGGGCCTGCTCGCCCGTCTGCACGCGTTCGAAGACAGAAAAGGGGGACCTACACTGTCGAGGGAACAAAAGGGAGGGGGAGGCGCGCCTGCCTACGGCGATCGAGAGAATAGAAAAAGCATGCTAGAAAAAAGAAGGAGATCTACGCCGTCCCGGAATATTACTTCGGCCCCGAACATGTCGAGGGAAAGGGGGGAGGAGGACGGCTGCGGGCGTTGGCCGTCGGCGCGCTGCGACGCGGAGGCCGCGCACAAGTTCGGAGGACGACGTCACGGGTACTTTACTGAAGACTCCGCGCTGGAAGGAAAAAAAGTAAAAGATCGAGGCCGACGTCGACCAGAGGGAGAGAAGGGAAGAAAATGCCACCAGAACGCCGTCGATTCGGTCGTCGCGTCCGTTCCGAGAAAAAGGGGAAAAGGGGGGGGAGAACTATCAATGCTCTTATCAAGGGAAGGTGAGATTACCAGAGGGGAAAGGGACACGGCCTCCTCGCCTTCATCTACACCAGGGGAGAAGAAAGGAAAAAGCGCGTGAACGGCGGCCCGGATCACGATTAAGGGCGAGAGGAAGTTTCGTGGAGGGGATGAGTCCAGGCCGAGGTCGGGCTTTCCTGATCTTGATCGCCTGCCCTGCAAGGAAGGAAAAAAAGAGAGGGGACGAGCACCTGCCGCTCGACATCTAGAACAGGGAGAATCGCCCGAAAAGAAAACGAGCTCGGTCGACTTCCTCTCCCTTCGCAAAAAAAGAGAAAGGGGAAGGGAGGATCGGCTCGTTCTTCTTTCCTAATTTGGACGGTGGCAGAGGAAGGATGGACTTACTTGCTCAAGATGCTCTACTTTGCTATGCGAAAAAGGAAAAGGGGGGGGGAAAGGGGATCGTTCTCATAACTTGTCGGCGGAAGAGGCTTTGTGAGAAGAAGAAAGTATTCGACAACGCTCTATTACCACCCGTCCTCAATCGCCGCGTGGGGGGGGGAAAGGGGGGAGGGGGAATCACTACCTCTCAGATAGTATAGAGACGACTTCTCTTCTGTGGAGAAGAAGCTCAATGAGCCTTCACCCTAGTATAAGGAAGGAAAAGAGGATTGTTCTACAAGTTAAAGTAAACCTCATAGAAGGAGGAAAGTCCCTATCACATTTTCTCGACATCCTCTCGGACGGAGGGAAAAAAAATCGCAGCCTCTTCCATCCTCGGCGTACCAGGGGCACGGAGAGAGGAAATTCGCGGGCACAAGGGAAGAGAACCCCGAACCTCTATTCTGCGGCTCATGAGAAGAAAGGGGGGAGAGGGGAGATCTCTCTTCTCTTTTTGCCCCCGAAGATGGGAACTACCCAGAGGGAGGAGGACGCTCAGCGACGAGTGATTTCTGCGACGCTTGCTCTCGGAAAAGAAAAAAGGGGGAGAAGGGGGGAAAAGATGATTCCGTACCCGTCCGGCTATCCCGGCCCGAAAGGAGACACAAAAAGAAATCACCAAGGGAGGAGAGTGATCGCGCTGTCCCGAGCTTTCACTGCTGATCGAGAAAAAGAAGAGAGGGGAAAGGACTGCCGATCGAGAGTCTCTCTGATCGGCCCAAGAGCCGAAAAAAAAGGAAGACTACCGAGAGACCGCCTCTCGATCGTGCGCTAGTTGACCGCTGCCGATAGAAAAAAAAGGAAGGAAAAAAAAGAACGCTCGAGAAGGTGAAAGAGGGAAAGCACAAGTGCCGCGAGAGAGAGAAAGGGAACGTCAATGCTTTCCTTCCGCCACGACCGCGATGAGAAAAAAAAAAAAAGAAAAGAGAGAGCACTGACGCCGCGACGAGTATGGAGGGGGGGCGTCCTGACCGGGGGGAAGAAGATGTCGGCGACAGCCCGTTTTCTTCATCACCCGCTTAGAAAGGAAGAAAGGAGGGGGGGGGAGGCGAAGGCTGGCGTAACGGGATCTCGTTACGTAAAAGAAACCAACGGAGGAAAATCTCCCCTTCCCAACGTGAACCTCGGCAGCTGAGGGGAAAAAAAAAAGAAAAAAAAGTTTCGAACGTGTTCTGGACGTCACGTCTTAGAGACGAAAGTGAGAAAAGGCAGAGTTACTCTCGACGGAGAAAAGATGAGGCTCGTACGCTTGCGTGATCTTACTCATTTATCGCGAGGAAAAAGAGAAAAAATAGTACAGACGATTTTGACGATGGCCGTCGACGGCGAAAAAGATCAGGCAAACGAGGTGACGAATCCCTCATTTCCTTCGAGGCGTTGAAGGAAAAGAACGCCTTCCTTATTTTACCTTCGCGACGAGGGAGCAAAAAGAGGAACCGAAAGATATCGCCGCGCAAAAAGAAAAAAAAAAAGGCACTACTTCGGCGGTCGCGGAGGGGGACATGCAGGAGGGCGCGAGGATCGTCCCGGTGATCGGTTCCCATTTCTCAGGAGAAAAGGGGGGAAAAAAAAAAACCTCAACCACTGCGCGTGTTAGGAGGAAAAACAGCTTCACGCGAGGCGAGCACGTGCTCTCGATCTCCGAAAGGGGAGGGGAGGAGAAGTGCTCGACCTCTTATGTGCCGATGAAGAAGACTGAGGTGCTTTGAGGGGGGCGGGGAAGACAAACACGATCGTCATTTCCAGTCTTCGTCAAGTCCGAGAAAAGAAGGGGGAAAAATCCCTCGCGCCCGCTGCTTTTGTCGAAAAGCAGGGGAAAAGTTTGAGGAGGAGAGACGTCGAGGCTGGTCGTCTCGAGCGGTCGTACAGGAAAGGGGGGATCCATCGTCCGCTACTGTCACGCAGCCTCGGAAGAAAACGAAACCCTCGAGGGAAGGCGGGCTCGTCCCTGGGGAAGGGGAAGCAGCGACGGCGATCGTCAACCCTCGTCGACGAGGTGACTCGTAAAAAATACAGGGAGAGAAGGGCCGTCCGCTCGCAGCTTACTAGCCTAGATGGCTCATCTCGCACGCGTCCAGAAGGGGGGGGGGGGAAAATGCGACGAAGACTGCCGTCCATCACCCTTCTAAACGTAGCGCCACGGCGAGTTCGGCCAAGGGAAGTGTGGACCTTTATATCGGGCAAGGGAGGAAAGAAGAGCGCTGCCTTTTTTTGTCGGTGAAAAAAAAAAGAGAGACCGCGACCTGCCGTTTATTGTCGCTAATCGCTACGAAAACAAATGTCTCCGAAAGAGGGAAAAAGGAGAGAACGTCAGGCGTACTCGTCCTCTTCTTCCGTGCTCGCGATCGGCGGGGGGGAAGGGGAGGAAAGGGAAAGAAGAAGAGGGTCGTGGCGTGCCGAACTCACTTTACTTTCCAGTCTGAGAAGAGCGCGCGGAAGAAAAAAAAAAAGAGGTTCCCTTAGAGGGAGAGAGGAGACCGGGCAAGCCTATCACGAGTGCCGATCGGTCAGCGTCAAAAAAAAAAGAGGGGGAGGTCGTGTGTCCTCGGCGATCGGCCTATCAGAGAGACGCTGGAAAAGACGAGACCTCGGACGAAGATGTCGATCACGCCGTGAGCTCTACAGCGCGATCAATTCGGAGAGAAAAGGGAGGAAGGGAGGGCCGGGATGCCGACGGTCGGAAGCATCTGGACGAAAGGAAAAAAGAGCACTCGAGGAAGGGGGGAGGCGTCGCCGACCTCACTCGTCTCTTAGCGTCCGCCTGCATCGGTGGAGGGGGGAAGAAAAAGAAGGGAGAAAACCGCCGTCGAGATCTCCCTCCCAAACCCGGGAGCGAGCAGAGACAGGGGCTGTCGGGGGGAGAGGGGACCGTGCCGGGATATCTTTCGCCTATCCCTTGGTACCGGCTCGAAAAAAGAAAAAGGAAGAGGAAGGGGAGGACGAGCCCTCCTTTTACTTCAGCGGAGACGTCAGGGGAGAGTGAAGACTTCGAGGGGAGGGGAAAAGGGAGAGCTGACGATCTCCATCTCGAATCTTTTCTGACCACGCTTGGCGCAAAAGAAAAAAAAGGAGGGACTGCGCCACATACGCGACTTGTCTATCCACGTTCGCCTTGGAGGGGAGAAATCGCGTAGCTAAGGGAGAAACGCCGCACCACTCTCTCTATTTGCGACGGGTGGTAAGAAAAAGGGGGAAAAAAAAAGGAGGGGGGGGGAGCACACCGCGCTCGCCGATTGAGGCCGCCGAAAGACAGGTAGAAAGCAAAGTTCTTTTTCCGTTAGAAAGGGGAGAAAGGAAGGGGGAGGGAGGTCCTAGCAGTCCCCGCCATCAGGACCGGGGGATAGGAAAGAAGAAGAGCCGAGCGCACTTCCTTCTCTAACGACATGCTCCAAGAGGGAAAAGAGGAAGAGCTCGTCTATTTCTTCGCAGCAGAAAGGAATCGAGGGTTTCTCGAAGAAAAGAGGGAAAGGACTTCTCCAGTCACCTCAGGCCCGATTTCCTTCACCGTTCAGCATGCGAGAGAGAAAAGAGGGAAGGAGGGGAGCCCAGCACTAACTTCATCAGCTCCGACGGAGACCGTAGGGTGCAGTTCACTCGGAGGAAAAAGAGGCGACCAGCCATGCCTCTCGCTCGGTGGGAGAATGAGTAATGTTTGGGTTTCTTGTTTATTTTTTTGTGTTGTGGGTTGGGGGTTGTTGTTTGGTGTGGGGGTTTTGGTGGGTAGGATGAGGCAGGGGATGAGGGTGGAGGGAGGTTGAGAGGGGGGGGTGATAGGGTGAAGAGATGGTGGAGGGAGTGGGGGGGTGGTTGGGATTAGGTGCGAAGAGGATGTGTAAGAAAAGGATGGGGTGGAAGGTGGGGGGAAGGAGGGGATGGGGTGGGGATACATGGGGAAGGGGGGAGCAGTAGGGGGACATGGGTTGGTGGGTAAGGAGGTGGGGTAAAAGTGTGGTGGTGGTTGGGGGGTAGAGAGGGGGGCTAATGAGTGTAAGGTGGATCGTGGAGGGGGCAATGAGGAGGTGAGAGGAAGCGGAATGAGGGTAGTGGGGGTATCGCGGGTGAGTGGATGGTGGGAGTAAGGGGGCGGTGCTGTGTGAAGGATTGAGGGGGGGGTGGGATAGAAAGGTTGAGGGGGGGGGGAGGGGGGTAGTTTTCTTGAGGGGCGCGGAGGTGGGGGGGGGTGGGGGGTGGGGACATTGTTGTGGGTAGGGGGGAGGGGGAGGTTGTGGGGCTGGTTGAGGGGGGGGTATGGGTAATGTTGTGTTGGGGGGTGTAATAAGACTGGTTGGGGGTGGGGGGTGGGTGGTGATGGAGGTGATGGGGGGGGTAAGGATGTGGGGCGTGACTGGGGTGGGGGGGGGTGTTGGGCTTTGTAGATATGGTAGTAAGCGGTGGGAGCGGGTAGGGGGAGGGGCAGTGGGTTCGGGGTGGGTATGTGAAAGGGGGAGTGGGGGGGATAGGGGGAGGGGGAGGGTTGGTGGGGTAGGGGGGTGTGGGTGGGGGGGGATGAGAGGCAGAGGAAGAAAGGGGGCGGGGGGGTGGGGTTGGGGGTTGGGTGGGGGGGGTGGGGGATCTTGCTAGGCCTTCTTTGAGCTTGTAAAAAGAGGGACTTTCATCAAGAAAGTAAATGTGCTCACCATTCGCACGTCGAGCTCATTTATCTCGTCGCGGAAAGAAAAAAAAGGGGGGGAGAAAGAGAAGCCGAGCCCTCTCTCCTTGTGTCTGGTAGAGGAAGTGAAAGAGAGATATTTCTATCCGCTGCGTCGTCTTCAGTGAAAGGGAAAGGAGGGATTCTTCGCCGATAAGGAACGGCTTCTGCCGAGGAAACCCCGCAGCCGTCCTCGCCGAAGACGCCGGACGTGAAGGGGAGGGGGCCGAACGTCCCTCCTGGACGCGTAGAGCGCGATGGAGCTCTAGATAGGGGGAAGGGTCGGACGGCCGCGCCGATCTCTAGCGATTTCGCGACCGGGGAGGGAAAAAAAAGGGAGGAGGGAGAGCGTTCTCGACTGTCGAGTCAGCCCGGGGCCTGGCCGAAGAAAGGGAAGCTACTAGAAAACGAGGCGTCTTAACTTCTCGAAGAAAGAAGGGGAGAGGGAAGGGGGGGGGAAATCACCTCGTCCCCTTAATCTCCCCTCCGAGCTGTTCAGCGATCTCGAAGGGAAAAGGATGCCTCGTGAAAGGGACCCCTCTCATGTTGACGTTCACGAAAAAAGGAGAGGGGAGACAAGCGCGAAGCATTCGTCTTAGGTGGAGCGGCTTAAGAAAAGCCGTATACTCGCGGTCGCGATCATCTTCTCTGGCTCAACAAGGGGGGGGAAAGGGAAAAGGGGAGAGGCTCTCTCAGCTACATCTTTCCTAGTTTGGGCCGGTGGATGCCGAAAAGACCTAGCAGCTTCTACGACAGAAAAGGAGATCTTTGAATGGGGGTTAGGTGAGGGGAAGGGAGGGGAGAGAAGAAAAAGGCACCGACGCCAACCGCACTCTCATGCCTCTTATCGCTGACGAGTGACGTCCACAAGGAGAGAAAGATGGGAGATATATGGGGGGGGGGGAAAAAAAAGCGCAGCGCTCCGCGCCTGCGTGCTTTGGCTTCGTTAAGTGCTTCTGAAAAAGAGGGGGGAGGGCGTCGCCGCTGCTAATGCCTCCCGATGCTCGGGAGAGAGAAGATAAGGGAGAAACGAAGCTTCGTCGAGGAAGGAGGAAGGCGGCATGCGCTCGGTTTTCATCTCTCCCAAAAAGGGAAAAGGGGAAGGAGGAAGGACCGCGTTCCTAAGGCGGTGAGATGTACACGGGCGAGGCTCGCTTGAGGAGGGAAGAGATCCCGGCGAGTTCGAACTTTGCGTTCGTGAAAGGGAAGAGGAGCGAAGACGCTGGCCTTCTATATCGCCGAAACAGCTCGGGAATGGGTCACCAATGTGGGGGGAATCCGTTCATTGGCCTCGCCTCAGGAAAGGGGAAAAAAAGAAGAGGATAGTCGATGGCCCGGCTCTCGTCTCTTCGTCAGGACAAGGACCAGGCGAAATGGGCCGACGAAAAAAGGGGATTTCCGCCGTTTCTTCTGCTACACGGTCGCGGAAAGAAAGGGAAGGAAAGCGATCTCGCGATCGCCACCAGAAAGCGCTCTCGAAAAAGGAAAGGAAGAGGACGTCGGCCCGAACATTTCCTCTTCTCGCGGCCAAAAGGAAAGGAGGAGGGGGGCCGTCGGCGCGCTTCTCGCTGCGGCCGCTGACGGAGGAGATATTAGGGGGAAGAATCTTCACTGGTACTTGACTGAATACTGAAAGGGAAAGAGAAGGGTACAATAGATCTATTCCTACGTAGACCAAGAAAGAAATGCGCTGTCGTAGGGAGGATCATCCAACCCCCTCCTTCTAATTCGGTAGGGAAAAGAGAGAGAAGAAAGGCGCTCTACTTTCTAACTTGTAGGCACGGGCGACTGCAGGGAGGAAATTGCGGAGGTACACTCTAAATCACTTCTCGCCTTAATAGGAAAAAGAAGGGAGCCTACTTTAATCTCGTGAACGGGCGGCAAAGGGAGCTGATGAGGGAGGGCTGGCTCTCGTCAAGTACTATTTCTTTCGTGCCTGAAGATGGAGAAAAGAAGAGAAAAATGAGGTGCTTTATCATGCCGTGAGGCAAACCAGACCTCTAGAAGAGAGACCGTTCTCTGCCGGAGGAAAGGGGAAAAAACCTACTATCTCTTCTATCCGCTCCCCTTCGCAACGATTGGGACGAAGGGGGGGGGAAGCCGGCTTCTCAGGAGAGAGGGGGGCGGTCCGAATTGGTCCTTTTTCAGCGTCAGGAAGGGAGAGGGGAGGGGGAGCATAGCCTCGTACTCTATTCGAAAATGGGGCTAATTTGAAGGAGGAATGGTGATCTTTTTCTCGAAAGGAAGAAGGGAAAAGGAGGTGTGCGCTACTACGTCCCGTCTTAGACAAAGAAAGGGGGCGTCGGTTCTGCAGGGGAAGGGTACGAGCTCGTCTTCCTCACGGACAAGGGAATCTAACTTTCTCTACCCTTCGCGTATGTGGAAAACGGGTCCGAAAGTGGAATTTGAGAAAAAAGGAGAGAGGGGAATCCTCAATCCTACCCATCGACGTCGAAAGGGAAGAGAAAGAAGAAGATCGGACGTCGCCGCCGTCAGTCACCGTCTTTCTCTTCCTAGGAAGAGAAAAGGGGGACCTGATCTTCTAGCCTGTCCACTGCTGGAGCCAGATAAAGACAAACCCTACCGAGAGAGGGGAGCCAGTCGCATTTCCTTCTCTAGCCGGTTTGGGGAGAAAAAAAGAAGGGGGGGACTCCGCCTCTTCGAGTACTCCTCGTCTCCGCAAAAACAAGACAGTGCTTTCGGAGAAAAAAAAGTGATCGCGGTCGCTCTACCACGGCTTGCCAGCAGAAAAAGGGAAAAGAGAGAGACCGTCCCTCCCTTCCTTCACATCTGGGAGCACGAAGCGATAAGAATGCCCCGGAGAAGGGAAGGAAGTGAAATCGCTCCTGTCGGCTTCACTTCATTGTGAGAGAGGGGAGAGGGGGGAGTGGCTTCCTATCTAATAGTCGCTGTCGCAAAAAGAAACCTGGATCTACCGCGCGCCGCTCTCATCTTGGAGAAGGGGTGAAACTCTCTTTTCTCTGGGATCCCGGCGAAAGTAATTTTTACCGAGGAGGGTCTGCACCCGTCCGAGGGAGGGAAGAGGAACGACTGGAACTATCAATTTCGTTCCGGACGCCACGAAATTATCTCGAAAGGGGCAATCCCGCACCCTTTAAAAAAAGAAAGAAAGGACGGGAGAAAGCCTGACCTTTCATTCCTACGATGTCGGCGACAAGAACGGGGAGAATCGCTCCAAAAAGAAAGCGGGGCTGCGAAGTCTGGCGTAAAGGAAAGAAGAAAGAAAGAAGGCCGCGCTCTTCCGTGCACTCGGAAAAGATAAAGTTTACTCTTTGGGGAGAAAGATCCAGAACTCGCGCCTTGGCTCTAACCGGGGGAGGAAAGAGAAAGGAGGAAAGGGAAGGTGCGACCCGCCCTGCTCGAGTCTCGCCGGGATGACGCGAGGAAGGAACTGAAGGCGTCCGCAAGGGAGAGAGAGGACGAACTGTTTCGCAATTTTTTGTACGAGCACCAAGAGAAAAAAAAAAAAAGGATACTAACTTCGACCTTCACCTCGTTGCACGAGGGGAAGAATGTTTCGCGGTAAAAGGGAACCCCCCTACAGGAGAGAGGGAAGGTCGCGACGATGATACAACTTTCTCGAAGCTAGACGGAAGGACCATCTTCGAAGCGATGAGCCGCA
>Ga0179591_1278380_pt1 | contig 16559 bp, 26 predicted proteins | sample CZOMad2_1_08_16f_FD_182891 | JGI IMG/M metagenome (GOLD analysis project Ga0179591, IMG submission 182891) | Vadose zone soil fungal communities from Angelo Coast Range Reserve, California, USA - CZOMad2_1_08_16fungal (PacBio error correction) | ecosystem: Environmental > Terrestrial > Soil >...
GTACCTTGAGACTTTCGGAAACACATCCGCGCTAAAAGAAAGGTGAACGCCGGGCCCTAAAGATGAACAGGCGACAGCGCTGATCAATCACTGGTCGAAAATTGGGGGGGAAACGAGACTCTGGGGAATACAGGGGGGGGGGGAGTTTACGGTTAAAAAGGTGAGACCGAGTGCATTAACTGACCTTTGCAGAGGAGCGAAAAACAGGAAAAGCAGGGAGGGAGGGCCTGGTTTTGTGGGAGTGCGACGACTTAACCTTCGAATACCCCGGGTTTAGGGGTAAGGTACGCCTCTGGCCGGACAAGAAAAAAACCGGGATGACACTAATGGAAAAAAACTCCGTACGACAAACTCTGCAGCGACCATACGGTAAGAGTCTACAAGGCATTCCAAGGGGAACTTCCTTCCCAGATGGAAAGCCTTTGAGCCTTGGGCGCGTACCTTCCTGGGGGCTGGGGGGTCCCACCCAAAAGAGGCATCAAATTTTAAGTTTTTGACTAAGAGGGAAACTCAAACAACGGGCAACGTAAGAACACCAGCCCAAACAAAAGCACGACAGACAAGCAGAAACTTAATGAAGGCGCTGCCCCCCGGAAAAAGGGGGTGAGGTAAAAGGTGAAGAAGATACAGGCATACCAAATAACAGCCAAGGGAGAAAGAACTGCGCCGGGGGCTGAAAAAGAATTAAACCTCAGGAATCAGGCCGGGGAAAGAAGGCAAAGAAAAGAAAAAAATGAAACAGGGGGGCCAGATGCGGTTGAAAATCCTTAAGCAAAGATCAAACCGTTTCAAGGACTTAGGAATGAAGGAAAAGGGGAGAGGAAAAAAGAATCAAGTAACCTCCCGAGAAGACCGAAACCGACAGTCACAAGCCACCGAGGTAAGAAAAAGAATCCCCAATAGAGGCGGGGAAAAGAAAATCCCGGGAGTGGGTGGTTGTGAATCTACGACGAAGCAAAGCAAAAGAAAAATTAAAGGGAAACGGGGGGGGGGGGCTAAAGTTGGTAAAAAAAAAAAAAAAGGAAAACAAATGGTGTAAAAATCGTCGAAACTCCTAAAAGACGAACAAACAAATGGAACGGGGGCCGGCAGGGTACCTCAGGAGAAAAAGGAAAAACTCAAATCCACACAATGGTCGAAACAAGGGGGGAGCGTCGGCGAGAGGAAAAGGGGTGTGAAAACGTACTCTTGACTCTCCCTGTAATCAGGAAAAAGTCGGAGACAGCTCGGGGGAAAGAAACTTTGCAAGACATTGGGTAGGTACATAGAAAGACCTGAAAAAGGGTAAGAAAAGAGAAAAATCAGACGCCCCAATGGGGGAGAGGAAAAGAAAACTTTTTGGGGGGGAAAAGGTGTTTTGGGACCGAAGGCTAGACCATGAAATCCGGAGCTGGAATTGGGGACCCTTGGTGCTTCGGAGCAATTCAAATTTTGAAGGACAAGTCAGGGGGGAGGTGTTCTGACGGAGAGTTTAGACGTGAAAGATAAGAAGCTAGGCACGGGGACAACTGGTCGTATGGAAGTCACCCCAGCCTCATCTCGGCCCTTCTGGTTCGCCCTTCCACACAAACTTAAAGAATGTTCAGGGGGCGGAACGCCCGGTAAGACCAAAAAAAGGCAAGGCCGACGATGAATATCGTTTCCCAACGGGTGCTCGCATTACAAAATGGGGGAAAATGAAAAAAAAACGTTATTAAAGATTCGAAAAAGTCTTGAACTGGGGGGTGATTGAAGTGATTGTTGGGGAATCAATTTAACTAACTCCTCACGTCGGCTAAGACAGGGAAACTGTCGGCAGCCCGACGGGAAAGCGGGCCATAATCGGTAAGTGAAAAGGATATCGCAAAATGGCCACAACAACCCAAGTAGTGAGAGATCAGCGGAGGAGAAAAGGGGACGGAAAGGGGGGGGGAACAAACTGAAGGAAAGGAAGCGAGTTTACTAGGGGAAGAGACTATCACAGACAGGCGGGAGGCAAACAAAAAAGGAAAGGACAAGAAAACAAAAAAATTAAAGACTCAGGTGCATGAGTTCTACATAAAACGAAGGGGGCCCAGGGCAAGAGGATGGAGCGAGAAAGAATAGGAAAAAAACTTAGTTCGGGACGGAAAAAAACGTGCTTCAGGGGGAAGGAGAAAAGGGAGTAAAGAGGGGGAGGAAAAAGGGGGGAAAAAGAGGGGAGGCACGAGTCTCTGCAGAAAGCTTGGGCGAGCAGGGACTGGGGGGTAGGGGTCATCAAGTCAAGGCAAGCTCACGTAAAGAAAGAAAGGAACAAATAAGGAAGAAAGGGGGGGGCGAGTGTAAAAATCAGAAAAAACATCACCGTTAAAAAAAAAAAAAAAATGTACCTAGACTGTACTGGATATAATGTAGAATGATAAGGATGAAACATAGTGGGGGATTGCGGAAAAAAAGTTAAACGCATGGACTTAGCAACCTTCACCAGAGGGGGGGGGGGTTGGGGAAAACAAGGTTAAAAAAGAAGAAGCGTTCTCCCTGCTCCGTCCCGGGTGGTGTGAGATGGTGGGGGCCCGCGAGAAAAACTGTCCAAAGGGAAAAGTGACATGGGGGAGTTGGGTTTAACCTGCACCTGGGGCAAAAAAAAGAGGAAGACATGAGGGAAAACAACCAGAGGTGGGGTCAGGGGGGGGGGGGGGGGGGGGGGGGGGGGGTGGGGGGGGGTTGGTGGTTCACCTGGGGGACCATTTGGATAGGTGGGGAGGGAACTGGGAGGGGGAGGCAAGGGGAAAGTTGGAAAAAGCTGTTCCTGGCCACATGAAAAAGGTGTTACTGGGGGGTGGGGGGTCGATTCACTCCATGAAGGGGGACCTATGGGGAGGGAGTGCACTGGGAGAAGCGGAAAAAGGTGATTCTATCAGTCCCTCACGCAAAAGTCAAACGTTTCGGAATGGGAGAAGGGGTGGAACTGGAAAAAAAGGAACAAAGGGAGGGAATGAATCACAGGGGGGCCGTTTTTAGGGCCTGATCAAAAAAAAGGGCGAGTCCGGGTCAGAACATCAAAGGAGGGGAAGAAAAGGAAACGGACGGAGGTAGTAATGGGGTCATTGCTGCCACCCACAAGGGATCTCAAAAAATGGGAAGGGGCTCGGTCGAAAGGTGGGGGGAGAAACACAAAGGAAGAAAGGGGGTGAGTCCCGGGAGATCTGGGGAAGAGCGTAGCCCAAACTTCTCTCCTCAGTCCCTGGGAAATCTTGTTGGACGCAGAAAAAAAAAAGGATTGAAAAATCAGGTGAAAAAAGGGGGGTGGAAGAGGAAAAAAAATCGAAGGAGGGAATTTCTTCTTTCGTGTAAAAAAAAAAAAGGGAAAGGTTCCTCCCCACAAGCACCGACGAAGGGGGGACCGGAAGAGGGCAACAAGTCACAAAAAAAAAAAAAAGACTGAGGAAAAAGGGGAGACAAAAAAGTTCGCAGGGAACAACCTACTTCAGGGTAGTCACATAGAACAAGGCCCCTTCACGAATGGAGAGGAAACAGAAAAAAAAAATTTGTTAAAAAGGAAGCAACAATCGCGTGCTAGGTTTTGGGAAAAAAGGGGAAAAAAACTGGAATCAAAAAGGGAAAGATGGAGGAAAACGCGGTGAGAGGGAAAGAAAACGGTGGCCAGGAAAGGGGAGGTATTGGTCCTCAAAAAAAAAAACAAAAAAAACTGGGTAGGGTTAAAGAAGAAGAGATACCGGTGAAGGACGCGGGAAGGGACAGCGAGGACTAAAAAGGGGGGAAGGGGACTTTAAACGGAAAACGGGCGAAAACGGAAAACAACAGGTAGAGACGTGGGACGGGGAAAAAAAAAAAAAAAAAAAAAAACATGGTGAACACTCACCGGCAGGGGGGGGAAAAGGGAGGGAAATTGGTTTTAACAGGGGGGACGCGAATAAATGTAATTGAGGGGGGGCGAAAAAAGGAAAAGGAAATTCTTTTGTTGAAGGAGACAAAGTATAACCAGGAGGGAGTGGGACAGAGATGGGGGAGTGGGGACAGAAAAGACGTAAGGGAGAAAAGAAACTTTGAGGGAGCCACCCCGTGAAAAAAAAAAAACAACAGCTTCAGGCTACGGGAACAGAATAAAAAAAAGAAGGCCAGAACCCTGGGGGGTACAGGAAAGGGAACTGAAATTTGAAAACGCGACGTTTTATCTTCAAAAAGGGGAAGCACAAGAGCGCATAAAAAACGGAAAATTGATGAATTGAGTAAAGACAGAACCGAAAAAAAACTGGAAATAATTTCAAAATCTTCTACCTACAAAACATCAGTCGGGAAAAAAAAAAAACCACGATAGAAGGGCACGGTGGAAAGGAACAAAAATCACTACCCGGGAAAGGGCATCAGTGTAACTGGGAAGGGGTGCTGAACAGAATACGATGACGCGCCAGGGACATCAGAAAACAGAAGAGTTGCAACCCAGTTCAACAGGGGCCGTCCAGGCTTGAAAAGGGAGGTAGCAGATAAAACACATGAAAACTCCTTAAATGTATAAAAAGGATCTGGTTGGGCGCAACCGTTACAAGGGGGGGGAACTCAAATGGCAACGGTACCAAAAGACTATTAAGAACAAGGAAACAAAAAGAAAACTGAGTAGAGGGGAAGATTAAAATTTGTACTCGGGTCAAACTGCCAACCGAGAACAGAAGACAACTGGCAAATTCCTCAGACACCAAGACCCTCGGGGGGGGGTCGGATGGAAAGGGTCACAAGTAAGCTAACTAAAGCCCAAAACGAAACAAAGGGTGCACGTTGCAGGGAGTTGAAACTCGGGCAACGAATCCAACAAGAAGCACTACATGGAAAGAAACAAGTTGTTGGGCTCCGCATAGTCTTGGGGGTGAAAAAGGGGAGACTTCGGCGCCCCGAAGGGGGACTAAGTAGGAAGGTCGAAAACGTTACTAACCCTTTGAAAAAGAAGCAGAATTTTGGGAAAAATAAAAGGTACGAGACTCGTGGAAAGGGGGTAACAAGAAAAAAGAAAGGGGGAAGAAAACGCTGGTATGAAAGGTGGCGAGTGGGTTAACCATCGCCAATTCAAGAAGTGCAAGGGGGCAAGACTCACTCACTTTTAAATTGCCTTTTCTTGGAAGGGGAAAACCCGAACAAGCTGGGTCAGCATTGGGCCCGGTGAGTGGTCACCGGACAACGAACGGTGTCATACGGGAAAGGGCCGCTGGGCCCAAAAGAGGATCAAGAACAAGGAGAAAAAACGGAGGTAGGTATGAGAGCCGAAACCCAACCTAGTAAAGGAAAGGGGGGACCGGAAAAGACTTCATAATGGGGAAAGGGTACTAAAAAATTGAAAGGAAAAGTTCTTCTCACAATGAGCGTACGGGGGGAAAAAAACTTTACTTGAAAAAAAAGGAACAATGCTGAGGGCTAACTACTGCGTTGTTGGGGGGGGGAGGGGGAGAGGAAGAGACGGAGAAAGAAGGGAACGATGGACGCGGGTGCCAACGGACGGACACGAGGAAAGTCGGATATAGGCATCTGAACCGAAAAAGCCAAAAGGAATTCGAAGTCCCTGGCGGATTCGGAAACCTCTCAACAAACAAAAAACGGAGTTCTTAGAAGGGTTCCCACCTTTAGAGTTATGGGGAGGGGGTAACCTCCAGGCAAATAAGATAGAGAAGGAGGTTGACCGAGGGGGGGGAGACGATCAGGGAGCCAAAGCAAACAAGAGTAACAAAACACATGAAGCAGGTAAACCACAAAGGAAAAGATCATAATTGACAAAAAAAACACACAAAAAAAAAAAGAAAAACAAAAAAAAAAAAAACGAGGCGAAGCTGCGGCAACGGAAAACGTCTGAAAAAACTCTTGCTACAACGGAAAAAAGTCCAGGTCAGGGGGGAAGGGAAAGTCAGATACCGCAGATGTGCTCGACGCTACCAGGAAAAATGAGCTTAAAAAAAAATTCACAAAGGAGGGGGGGGTTGAGCGAAACACATACGAAGAGGGGATGTCAGAAGCGGGCGAAGCGAAAAAAAAAAGAACGTCATAATGAGCCTAAAGGGGGGGACCAACGGGAAAAAGAGATAACGAACGCCGAAGACAGGGGACTGGGGAAAAAAAAAAAGCGAGCTGACAACAAGAAAAATCCGGACTGTATCCTTAGAAGGGATCTAAAGAACAGAAATTGCGAAACGTAAAAAAGGAGGGAACAGAGAGGAGATGGTGAAGCGGGGGTTAAAACCCAATTGGGAATTAGGCAGAGTCACATGTACGGGGCTTTCCACTACTACCTGGGGAGGAAAGGAAGATTAAGGCAGACAGCAAGCGTGAGTCGTAAAAGGGGACCTCAAGGTGCGCAGAGTTAACAGTTCTGTGGGTTGAAAGACCGACCCGGGGGGGTAGGGAAGGCTGTGTAACTCTGAAAAAATGATGGCTTGACAACAAACCACGTCAAGACGGGAATAAAAAAGGGGGGGTCAGGGGAAAATAAAAAAAGAAACGACGGGAATGTCCGTTCACAGAAACTAACTCTGAGCGGGGATGCAGATCGCAAGTAGAATCAAAAAACGGCCCACTGGGGAAAAAAAAAAAGGGGGAGGACGAGGACGGCAAAGTCAAAAACGTTTCCAAACGCAATCCTTCAGGGGTCCTTCATGGGGGGTTGAAGGTCCGGCTGAAGCTAAAAAAAGGGGGGAAGTCAAGCTCTGGATGGGAAAAGACTCGCAGGTACTGTTCTGAGGGGGAGTCGGAAGGGGAAAATGGGACGGCAAAATTGTGGGGAATGTAAGAAGCGCCGGAAGTTCCCGCATGGTCGCAGGAAGAAAAAGTTGCTGTATTAATTCGGAGTCCCGGTCACTGGATCTTGGGACTATAATCAAAAAAAGGAGAAACTATATTGGGGAACAGTTACTCACGAACGCTTTCCAGGGGGTACTCAAAAAACGCAAAGCTTACTAAAGGAGTAAGAAGGGGGGGAAAAAATGGTGACTGGGGGAGGAGCGGAGGGGCCGGGGAAGTCAAAGCCCCCAAAAGTTTTCACACCGGAGGTCAATCCCCCTTCGCAAAGGGCAAGCACCGAAAAACCGGAGCTGAAAGGGGGCTTCAAAAAGAGGAATCCCCAACCGTTAACAAACGCTTAAAGAGGGTCACGGAAGTACCCAGAGGACTAGTTCAGAAGGGTGGTATAAAAACGTGGTAAAAGAGACCATCCAAATCCAAAATGTCACGGGAAATGGGGGTTGTGAAAGGGCCAGACTGTGGAAAAAACAGGGGGGGATGCTCAAGGGAGGGAAAGGGAAATTGCCGAGTCACGAAAGGGGGGGGGAAAAAGAGAAAGAGGGGAATAAGGCCCGAAAACGGAACTTTGTACAGGATCCTGGAAACCCCCACAAATTCTGTAATGAAAAAGAAAGATCACAGGAGAAACAGGTGATCAGTGACCCGGAAACGAAAAGCACTAACTGCTGGTCCAAGGTCAATCATATAACTGTAAGGACTAAAAAAAAAAGCAAGAAGGAATGGGGAGAAAATGTTGTGTGACCCCTTTCGCATCTGTACGGTTTTAACAGAAACACTGGGGAGAAGTCCCTCCAAAAACTCAAATTCACCCTTAGGGGATGAAGTGTCACAGGGAACAAATCGTCCGTGGCGGCGCGCGCCGTGAACAAGATATATGGGGGGAAAAAGGTTCGAAGGCAAGCGTGAAAAAAAAAAAAGCGGAAGAACTGGGACGTTCAAGTCCTTCTTGCCATTATCCTCTTGACGGAAAAGGACAATGAGATAATGTGGTACAAAAGGGTGGAACCTTGACTGAATTCAAGGAGACGTAAAAGCGGGGAAAAGGGGGGGAAGCACTATTGTGGCAAAAAACGGCCAAAAAATAAAAGCCATAATAATATATTATGAAGTATTTCATCAGAGACGGCATACGGGCAAGGCGGACTAACACCATTCAAAACTACCTAATAAGTAAAGAGCCAAGTTGGAAGGAATCGCTGAGCAAAAAGGATACCCACTAAAAGGGGACAGAAAAAAACGAAAAAAAAACACGACACGACCGAAGAGTCATGGGAAACTGCCATTTCAGGGCCAGAAAATTAAACAAGCCAAACTAAAAGGACCCGGAACAGAACCATGAAAAAAAAAAAAGTACGGGCCCAAGGGCAGAACATTGGAGGGCGTCCACTCTTGAACGGCATACAGAAAATGTCGTCAGTACAAAACCTCAACGTGATGAATAATGATACTAACTGACGACCCTTAACTACATAATCAAAAAACTAAACAACTTCCTTCAGAGTAAAGGGGGGAGGGAGGAAGTCAAACAAATAAACACCCTGGCGAACCGAGAAGCTTGTGGTTGGTGCAAAAAATCCCTATCCAAGAAGAAAAAGACATCAAGGGGGAAAAAAGCCCGCACCTGGGGGGGGACAAAAATGGGAGAAAAAACCCAGCAGACGCCCGGTAAGAGATTAGTCTATCAGAAGGCAACTTGGAAACCAAAGGAGGTTGGGGGGCCACTAAGTTGAAGGGGTATCTGCAGAACGGGTGCCATCGGGAAACCGCAAAGGAAAGAGAGACCGTTTTCCTAAAAGAAAAAAAATTACCCATTGAGCTCATCCCGGAGAGAGTCAAACGGTGGGGTGTTAAAAAAACCCAGGGAAACGGCCCTCAATCCTACTATTCAGGAAAAAAAGGGGGAAAACTGTTAAGTGACTGACATAGGGTGGGGAACCAAAAATGATAAAAGTATCGAGAAACCAGGGCTCACAGGAAAGAATCACAAAATGGTCGGGGGAAAGGGAGAGATGGGCAATGGGGGGGGAAAGAAGACTTAATCCGTTAAACTTGAAGAGCGTGGGATCTTGATCCCTTTGGTATGTCTACACACAGAAAAAGACGGGGCACACAGGGAAGGGGGGACTTGATTGTGGAGGAAACCAAAGGAAAGTGAATACGAATCGACCACTACTGAACTAAAAAAAAAAAAAAAAAGAAAACAATCCTGGACGGGACCTTCCCCAATTAGGCATTCGAAAAAAAAGAGAAAAATAACCGGCCCCAAACGAGGAAAAAGGGGGGAAATCATGAACTTGACAAAGGGCCGAAAGAGAGAGTGAAGCGTTGAACCGCCATGTTACCCTTGGCTGAAAGAGGCTAAATGGGTGAATTCCTTGGGGAATACTGGACTTGGAGACCCCGAAAAAAAAGGAGCAGGGGAGGGGGGAGGGCCAATGCAGGACCGACGGGGAAGGTTACGAAGGAAAACTTCTAACACTGGGGGAAACAGAACGAAGAGGAGGAAGCAGGACGGAAGGAAGAATGTAAAAAAAATCACAAACAAAAAAAAAAAAGGAGGAGGAAAAAAGTCCCGTCTACAAGGACGTTTAATCAGGGAGGGGGTCGCGCAGGGGAAAAAAAGGAATGAAGGGAAATGGGACAAAAACTGACGGTCCAGGCGGCCGTGGGACAACGGAATCGAGGGAAAAATTTGAAAGGAAAGAAAAAAAGAAGAACTTAGATACTTTTTCCGGCATGTTAGACAGGACGTGGGGGCCCCTGGAAATACCTTCATGAGATAATGCGACTATCACGGTCCTAGGGGGAAGAAGAAGACTGGTATGAACAAAGGTGGGGGGATGCTAAAAAAGGGGAAAAGGCGCATTTAACGAGATCTTCCGCAACGGCATTCTTGAGGAGTCCACCGGAAAAGGGGGGGGGTTAGGAGGGGGAAATGAGGTTTCCTCTCTCGGTAGAGCTTAACGAAAAGAAAGGAAAGCAGCAGAAGGGAGAGGGGGGGATGGAATCAAGCAAAAAAAAAAGATCTCAAAAACGTCGTGTAGAAACAAGAAGAAATGGGGTAAGAAAGACCTTAAAGAAAATGGTATGAGTACGGGCTAATTGTGGGTAGTAGGCCGACCGGGCAGCGGTGGGGGGTCCCCATGAAGAAAGCGAAACCGCGGAAAAAAGTGTGCCTCATGAAGGGTGATCCGGGTGGTCGCGTGCAACTCGAGGCCCTCACACCGAAGGTGGGGGGGCGGAGGAAGGGAACTGATTAAAAACCAAACTGGAAAACAAAGGGACACAGGGTGGGGGCAAGGGGTTCGGGAAAGAACGTGACCCAGTCTGTAAGGAAAAAAAAAGGCTGTACTGCAAGGGAAAAGCGACACACAAAAAAGGGAGGGGTCTGGAGGCCGCGTTCCTGCTTGACGTGTGGGGGAAAAATTCACTTCGGGGCAGCGCTGGGGGGAGTTCAGGAAGGCTCGCGGAAAAAAAAAGTCGTGGCGGAGACACGTTTTGGGGGCTATCCAAAAGGAAGAACAAGGGGATGGGGGTTAAGGCACTTTGTGAACCGCCGCTCAATCCTAAAAAAAAAGGAAATGGTGGCCTTGCAAGGGCACTGAGAGGGGAAGCCGGCTAGAGTCAGGTGCAAGGGAAAATCACCTTCTGCCGCATGCAAGTTTTCATTATCTCAATCGTTTAAAAAGTCATGTTAGGAAGGGAAAAAGTGGGAGGAAGAGCCTAAGGCAAAAGGGGGGGGGGAGGAGTGGAGGGGTCGGGGGAGGGAGGTGGGAAGTTCCAGGTCGAACCGTCTGGGGTCAAAATCAGACCAGAGCTATCAAGTAATTGTGTGAGGGTTTCCAGGGATGTCGCTTGAGTTGGGGGGGGGGGGGGGGGTTGGAGACAAGGGGAAGAGGTACTTGAATGCAATTCCATCATGGCTTAGCGGGTAATGAACAAAACGTAAGAGGGGAACCAGGGGGTCGGAAAAGACCTTGAAAATGGCACCTACTCAGACACTTCAAAGCATTTGCCGTACGCTTCGAAACACGAGCTATTCGAAGGTTTCAAAGGCCGGAAGAAAAAAGTACGAGAGGGGGGGTTAGGACTCACGGCCCTACAAACACACGATGCTCCCAATGAAAAGAATGGTAACCCGTGAAAAATAAAACAGAAAAATCTGAAAAAAATAAGAGGAAAACTTTTGGCCTAAAGGGAAAAAAAGGATGACTCGGAAATGACGTGGAATCGCCGCAGATGTGAAAGGCGTCGAGTTAGGTCGTATTGACCGCCAGATGACGGGGAGGGTCCAAACAAAACAAAACGGGGGGGGGGGAAAAAGTTAGTAGATAACCTTAGCAAGCACGAATAACAAAACGAGAAAAATTGTGAAGCAGGCACCGTCTGGAGAAAAAAGTGACAGAGGGGAGGAGAAAGTGAAGACTTTCTGAAAACTGTGGACGCCAATGGAAAGCACAAGAGGGGGGTAAAAAGGGTATTTCCCACTAAGGGGGGGTTAAAATTCCGCTTATCTGAATAGGGTTTCGTAGGACGCAAAGGTTTTTTCCAGGGAAGGAAAAAACAGGGCCAGCGGGGGGGGGGCGGGACGCGACCCTACGATATGAGAGGTGGGAGAGGAGGACGGAACTGGAGAAAGATGGTTCAGATTCCGGGAAGGGGGACCAGGGGGGGAGGGGGTGTAACAAAACCAAAGGGGATCGGTACGTTCCCAATTCCTAAAACTGCGAACAAGGAAACACTTTTGTTGGGTTAAAGTTACAGGGGTGGAAAACAAAGAGGTTGCAGGGGAAGGTCTGTCAGCCAATAAATAAAGCCTCTGATTGAAGGGAGAGAGCTCAGCAAAAGGACTACAAGGGAGTGATAAGCCTCCAAGCCCTACTTGACGACCTAGACGCCAAGGGGGCCTTCAAAGGGGGAAGGATGAGAGAAAGGGGGAAAACAACAAAACCTTCAAGGGCACCAAGGGATGGAAACATAGGTACCCTAAAAGACAGAGCTCATGGGGGCGCAGGCGTTTCGGCCAACCCTTAAACGAAAAGAACAGAAAGGAATGAGGGCAACATGGTAAAAGGAAAATGGCAATGGGAAAAGGCAAAAAGGGGGAAAAGGGGGTGATGAACGTTCCTGGGGCCTACGGCGCCTGGAACAGTGCCGGGCGGGTGAAAAAGGGAACGGCACCGACACACCCTAATTACTCTAGGACAAAAAAACAAAGCTCCAAGATCAACCGTCCAGGGGGGGGAGGATTGGGGAAACAAAGGAAAAAAAAAAAACAAAAAGGAAAGGACAGCCGTCTGAAAAAAAAAGTGTGGGGTAAAAGTTCGTCAGACACACCGACATCCCTCAACTCAGAAATAACGGTAATCAAAAACACACTCTCAAAAAAGTTGTGGGGTTAACTTTTGTGGGGGGGGTCGGAGACGGGACGTCAGAAAGGGGATACACCACAACAAGGTTAGTCTTTAAACAGATTGCCGAGCACAATCACAATACCTTATAAAAAATGAAGAAGGGGAGGGTGAAGCTCAAACAGCGGAAGTCATTATGCACGGAATCTGCGGAATCTAGAGTAGTAACGGGAAAAATCGAGGAAAAAAAAAGACCCCCTCGATACATTCTCAGATACAAAAGAAGAAATGTTAGGGTAACGACAAACTAAAAAAAGGAAATATGTTCGTGAGGATCGCTTGGGGTGTCAGGAATGTGGAACAAATACGGTAAAAAGCCCTGGAGGGAACTATAGCCGTGTCTGAATGCCCTTTGGAAGGAGAAGAAGGAAAGATTCTTTAGGGGAAGGGGGGGGATTGAAATGGGGCCCAGAAAACTGTGAACTACTAGTTGCCCTCTTTAAATAAGAAAAAAAGAAGACTGTCGCCTAAACCCCAAAAATGAGTGAACAGGGTTGTCAAGAGGGGGGCCCAGAGCGGAGGGGAGGGATGAAGGAAAGTCTGTCGCCCTCCAAAAAAAAAATTCAGCAGGGAAAGCTTTCCCAGGGAAAAGCCAGGGACGAGAAAGAAGCCGTGTTGATGGAGTGACTTGTTTCAACTCGACGGTAGGAAATGCCCGGAAGAGTACAGGAAGGGAGGGGGACAAACGTGGGCTAAATCCAAAGCGCACAAGTAAATGGAACAGAAAACGAATATCGAAGAGGGACCTTAGAAAACTATTCGCTCAAGAACACAACCACTGTAGAAGAGAAGATCCCATCTCAGGAGAATGCAAGGGGTGACGGGTAGACAACTCGGAGAGTCAGCTAGTCAACCGAAAGGAGCAGCAAGGGGGACGTCAGGATAGGGAAATGCACCAAAGAAAAAGTCCAAAGCAATTGTCGGGATCATTTGGAAAAGGGCGGAACACAAAACAACTACAGAGAAGCTGACGGGGAAAAGGGGCAAAGAAACCAACTTGAGTGTCATCACGCAGAGTTCCCTGGCTAAGACTGACAAATTAAAGGTGGTAAGTCGGAAAAAGGAGAAGGCGGACGCAAAAAGGTGCGTAGGCGGTAGTCTGAAAGCGACCACTGGGTTTTGATCATGGAAGGACCGAAGAGCAAGAATAGTCAAGAAAGAAAAAGGGGACTGAGCAAAAGGAAAAGTAGAAATCAAGAAGAAGGGGAAGAAGCATAGCACGGCTCTCACCTATCAAAGTGAACTTTCGGATCTGAAAAAACCGAATGTCTACACACGAATAAGGAATACATGGAAGAAGGGGGGGGATGACAAAAGTAGGGGGGGGGGGGGGGAGAAGAAAAGGTCGACGGGGACTAGGGCATCGAGGAACAGCGGCCCAAGTGAAAAGATAAGACCAAGGATCGGGAACACCGGTTACGGGGGGCCGTGCCGTTCTATTTTGGATGTGAATGGAACCCTCTCAGGGACCGAAAAGCAAAACGAAATGGGGGTGACAAACCAATTGTGTGGGAGGGTCGTGAGGGAAGTCATCACGCCATCTACACCACGCACTTGGGTTTCTGGTGAATGAAATCCTGAACATGTAGAGATCTGGGGACTATCTCGTGAAGGGGGGGGGAAAAGATGCAGGAGACCCGGCCTCGGGGCTGGGGTACCGTGGTCTTACATGGAGCACAAGACGTACACCGTTGAAACGAGGGTCGTGGCCTTATCTGTGGCAAGGTATGAGGGTGGGCCACAAAAAAGGTTAAACAGTCACAGAGCCCGTGGGAGGACAAGTCTCTTGATCCAGGGTAAGACACTGTTCAACCAGACACTGAAAGAAAGGGTCAAAATCAAATGGGTCAGGGGGAATGAAGTCCTTCTTTCGGTTTTCAGCGTCATCACTTTAGAGCGGACTTCAGGGGAGATCATGGCGGCGGGGGAATCGTAAAAAAAACAATGGGAAGGGAAAAAAAAGGCGGGGGGAGTCACACAGGAAGGGAATCTCTCTTGCAAAGGAAAGACATTCGGCGTCTTGGCAAAAAAAAAAGAGACCGTCATGAAGAGCAACTGGCCTTCTAGAGCAAACGTAGAAATCTTCTTGACAGTTTTCAGAAACCAGGGGACTAGTGATGGGTTTGTACTCAAATATGACTAAAGCTAAGCTTATTCGTAAGAGGGGGAGGGGCCCAGGGTCGAGGTTCGGAACGTGCCGATTTAGGCAACTTTGGTCTGGAACAGGAAAAAAGGGTGGGGACCAATCCAGGTCGCCGGACGTTCCGAAAAAAGGGAACGAGGACAACACAAGAAATCAAGTACTGGACTGAACGGGGACTAAGGGGGCGAAAACTAACCACGGGAAAGAGAGTCTTGGCCATTAAACAGAGACCTCCGCACTCAGTCACCCGACAGTCTATAACAAGGGGGTAAACAATGCCGAAAGAATCCGCGTGATCAAAAGGTGGGAAGTAAAACGTCCACACGTATGAGGAAAAGCAGGTAAAATGAGAACGATGGGAACTATTAGAGGTCCCCCCGCAGGGGCGCGCATTGTCAAAAAAAAAAAGCACGGGACTAAAAAAAGGGAAGGGAAAAAACTAAACAATAACAACAAAGAAAAGGAAAAGGGGGACGAAACTTAAAGACGCGGGCAAGGACATTCGCCTAAGGAATGAGGAAAGATCCTCAATCAAGCGGGGGGAACACCAAAAGACGGAGGAAAAAGAAACTGGTAAAAAGAGGGAAAACCTTTGCCGCTGTAGCACCACGGGGAGTCGAGGGGAAAAAACCGTTTGGGTGGGGGGGAAAAAAAAAGGCCGCGGGGAAAAGGAAGATTCTTAAAAAGAAAAAAGGTTGCAAAAAAGGGGAACCGATCGTCCGGGGGCGGCCCGCGCCCGATCACCAGGAAAAAGAAGATGTTGGGAAAACAGGGGAAAAAGGGGGCGTCGGCATTTCCAGGGACCCTCGGGGGTGAATGGACCCTGAAAAGAGTGCCAACAAAAAACCCGACGCGGCAGGCGGGAGGCACGGAGTACTCAAAAAAACAAGGGGGCCTAACTGACCTTCTTACCGTTAGCGGGTCAATAGGGGGGGGGGGGGACCGAGTAAAATTCGGGAACGGTAAAAAAAAGAAAGCGACAACAGGGAAAAAGAAAGGGGAAAAATAAAAAAAGGGGGAGGGAGTCGGACACTCTCGGATAACGCGGTATGGGAAAAAACCGACACGCGCCTTTCCCAAATCCCTTGACGGACACAAAACTGGGGAAGCATAAACAAAGTCATCCGGTGAAGAGAAACCGCAAAAACGCGAGAGATGAAAGGAAGAAGGGAGGGGTAGGCTGCAAAAAAAAGGAAACGGGAAAGAAAGCCTACAAGCAATCCAGGAAAATGACACAATGAATTTCCCAATTAAGTTCCAACAAAAGTGCAAAAAAGGTGAACGTGGGAAGTACAGCGCAAGAGCAAAGAAAAAAGGGGGGGGGACTAGGATTAAACGGTGGGACAGCCCCAAACAAAGGAGAACAACGTTGAGGAAGGGACTAACGAGAAGAACGTCAGGGGAGAGTAGAAACGAAAAAAAAAACGAAAAAAAAAAAGGCCGAGGAAAAAAAAACTTTGTTGCGGGACTGACAAAAAAAAAAAGAAAAAGCCGGAACAAAAAACAGAAAAAAAAAACAGACACAGCCCTGTTGGTCAATTGGTGGGGAGGCAAAACGAAGAGAACATTACGGGACCCCAGAAGTGAGTTGGCCGTAATAAAAGGAAAAGCGATTCCAAAAGCAAAACACAGAACACAAGCACAGGCAGAAGCCAACACACCAAAGGAAAGGATATTGGAAAAAGGGCACAAACCGCTGAAACGGACAGCGGGACTCAACTGGTAATAAGCGTCCGGGAACAGATAGGGAGAGAGGGGTAGACAGGTATCAGGACGGTATTCGGGAAAATTTCCGCAAAAGAACTCTACGCCACCCCCATGGGAGGGGGTGAAATAAGAACGGGGGGGCTGGTGTTGCCCATCATTTCTGCATCGACAGTTAAATGGCCTTTTTGGCGAATTCACTGAAACAGAAAGAGAAGGGGAAGGGTTAACTTCTGGAAACTCCTAATTAATAACCAGAAGGTCAGGCCACCAAAAGAAAGTATCGCATGGGTGAAGGCCTCACTGGACAAAAATGGGAAAAAGTGAAGAGGAGAAAAAATTAATAAATATCTGAATCAGGAAAAAGAAGGGTCGACACATAACCTCTCGGGGAGCAAAAAGGGGACCCTGGTACCCTGGACATCCGACTACGGATGGGGGTGTTAAAAATTGAGGTGTTTAACGATCTGCTCTAAAACCTTGGGCCCCACGGGTTATAAGAAAAAGAGTATACTACGAAAGCCTACGGATAAATAGGGAAGGAT
>Ga0179591_1311272_pt1 | contig 16559 bp, 27 predicted proteins | sample CZOMad2_1_08_16f_FD_182891 | JGI IMG/M metagenome (GOLD analysis project Ga0179591, IMG submission 182891) | Vadose zone soil fungal communities from Angelo Coast Range Reserve, California, USA - CZOMad2_1_08_16fungal (PacBio error correction) | ecosystem: Environmental > Terrestrial > Soil >...
CAGCGTTATCAGTGTGAACCCGCCAATCAATCGTAGATAACTTTGGTTTGTGGCGTGACCGGGACCTAAGAATCAAAGGGTACAAAACTGGCAAACGAGGTAATGCCGGGGTAGTTGGTGCTCATTGCTATCGTCGCAAAACAAAAAAAACTCCGTAAAACGCCCGAGAAAAAAGGTATGGCGGAATGGGTGGGGAGAGGACATGGCCGATCGGGACAGCCGGACTTCCCCTTAAGGAAGAGAAAAAAGAGACAACACTACACTTGGACAACATGAGAAAGTGGTATTGCCGTCAACCCCCCCACCCACCAACGGGGAGGGTATCATAGTCACCCCAGGAGGAAGCTGCCTCGCCACGGAGGTATCCTAGTCTCCTGGAAAAGTAAGGAAAAAAACGTGCCGAAGAAGGACACTTTGTGTGAGTCCGAGGGGGGCTGTTAAGTAAAAACGGGAAACTGAAAAAAGACCCCGCCCCAAGAACCCAATATGGAGAAACGCAAGCACTCAACCCAAATACGGGAATACACACTCTCGATGGAAAGGACTGGGCAAACAATAAAAAAAAACAAAAAAGGGTGAAGGGGGACAAACACAAAACGGATTTTCCCTGGGCCCCCCCTTCATTGGCCTGCCAGATTCTCATTGATCGATGCGACTTACTGACGCGAAAGACCGTCCTAAGAGGAACAAGATGGAGGTGTCGACGTGGGGCTCGGGGGGAAATCTACGGCATATCAGAGAAGATCTTCGGCACCGATTCGCAATGACCGGGTGGGCTTTCAAAAAAGGGGAAAAAAAAAATGTTTGGGTAGGACGAAGGGAAAGGGTTGGTCCAAAGGAATATTGCGGGAAAGACGAATTGCCGCATAACAAGATAAGGGGGGGGGGGGAAAAAAAATGCGGGCCGGAGGTGAATGGGACAAAAAAATACCAAGACGTGTGGACGGGTGGGGGCTCCTGGCTGAAAAACGGAGCAAATTTGTACAGCGAGCAGGTTGGGGCGCCGCGGGTTAGAGACGTAGGTGAGACGATTCGGTGCTATATCGAAGGGCCAAGAGATGCTGTTTGCCGCCCATGCCATAGCCGAGATTGAACAAGGCAAGGCCAAAGGGAAAAAAAAACATGGGAAAGGGGTGCATCCAAGGTACGACTAGAGGTTCGGGGCAAATAGGCCGGAATGGGAAAAGAAAAACATAACGAGACGGGGGAGGAGATGTTGAGAAGATAGTTTTGTCAGCGGGGTGTAAGGGTCGTGAGCGGGAGTAGGGGGCTGATGGTGGGGCGCCGAGAAAGGAAATGGAATAAATTACCGCATCCAAGATGGAAGCAAGGGGGCAAAGGGGGAGGTGGATTGGGGTCGACCAATCTTTTCTCAATTTTAGGAAAACCTCCAAACTCCTATGTGGGGCTGCGACAACTTGGTTGTAGGTCAAAAGCAAGCAAAAGCAAATTTCTTACTCTGGAAGGAAAAATTTCCTTCTCAAGAGGCCCTTGTCTGGACATCTAGGATTGGGGTGTTTTTGCGGGAAAGGTTCAAAGTCTCAAGAGTGCTTCAAAGGGAAGAACCATTAGTAAAAAAAAAGTGGTCACTCGGAACGGCCTGGAAAAAAACCGTAAAATCAAAAGACTTGAAAAACGCGTGGTGGGAGGGTGAGGGGCCTGCGTACGGTGGGAGGGCAGGGTGCCCTTCTCTAGGGAAAGGGGAAGGGGAATTAAATAGAAAATTCATCCGACAACACACCTAACTCGTAAAAAACCTAATCGAGCCAAAAAAAGGAAAACGGACCCGGAGACAGTAAAAAAAAAAAGGGGTGGGACCGAAGATGTTTGGGCCGAATGTAATCAACATCACAAACGAAGGCGACCCCCTAACGCGCTACGCGTGGTTCCCAAAAAAGGGGGATCCGCACGGTCTCACGGAAAAATGTCGTGGGGGGTCATCTTGCGGTAAAAAACAATAATTCTTAGGATTACCTGACGGGAGGTCAAAAATTTTCCTCCCGGGCCCGCGGGCCGATTGAAATGGGCTGGGATAGTGGCTACTACACCTAAAAAGCCAACAGGCCCGCATCAGTCGGAAACATGCATTTGTGTGCACTTAATAACCCTAATAGCCTTCGGCTTCCCAGCTTTTTTGGGATTGTACGCTGTTTTTCCAACAAGGACGGGGAAGTAAAAAACCCATCTTCCATCCAAGACAAAACCGAGAGGCAAACCGGCATCAGGAAAAAAAAACTTGTTAGTGCAGGGGGGAAAACACAAATGGATGTCAAAGTGGTTGACTTGGGAACATATGAAGTTTACGTTGTAATGGAATTAGTAAGATTTCACCATAGGAAATAAGGGCTCAGGAATGTCCGAAAATCTACAAGGGAGCAAAAACGGGTTGAAAGTTAAGAAGGGTAAAGTTAGTTCGGGTTCCTAATAGTCTTCGGCCTCTACCTGCAAAAGCCTCAATGGAGTAGGGGGTGTTTGGTGTTTTGCCAAAAGATCAGGTGGGGATACCTTTTGTGGCAAGAGGAGGTTTGAAAGGGAGGGAGAAGTTACACTGTAAGAATGACAAACAAAGTACTACTGGCACGCGACGATGGGGGCAGACGTGAAACGTAGGCGCAGAAGACGGGAGAAGGGCTGACCATGGCCAGACTACCCAACCCAGGGAAAAAAAACCCAAAAAAGAAGACGTCCCCTGCAAAAAGTCTTTTGGTAGGACTCAGTGGGCTGGTGGCAACGAAAATTTGAGACATGTTTCAAAATTTGACTCCGGGGGGGGTCACCAAAAAGGGGGGGGTGGGGCCGTACAAGAGCAGCCGCACAGTTGGAAATGCAAAAAAATCTCTCAGAAGGAAAAAACAGCACTAAAAGACCCAAAGGGCCCACTAGGGTAAAAAGATTGAGGAGCGGGGTGCGGAACAAAAAACTTCCCATCCCGTTGCATGCGGGGGGGGGGTCCCATGGGGGGGGAAAGTGTTTAGGGGTACCCTCGGGAGTGGTAGAAAGATAGGTTTAGTAGGCCTTTGGCATAGGCTATTCCTTTCAAAGGGGGGAACAGGGAAGAAATTGGTGGGGTCCACATGGCTCTATGAAACAGGCAAAATTTCAAAAAGAATCCAAAAAAAAAACTGACACGAATGAAGAAATGCCTTTTGGGGGGAAAAACCCGGAAGTGGGACAATTCTAGGTTCGCAAAAGGTAAAAACAGACCTGCAGAACGGTCCTCGTGGTTATAGTATTGGGGAGAAATCCTATACCACGATACAAGGCAAAATTAAAAAAAAAAGGAAAGGGGAGGCTGAAGATTGGATACATGGAACCCTACACGAGGGAAGGAAAAATCCGAGGGGGAAAAAAAAGTTGATCACTCTCGACCGGCCCCTGGGTGTCAAGGCAAGAGAAACATGAGAGAGTTTTAAGAGTGAATTTTGATGGATCGAAAAGAAACGGGACAAAAGAGATAGGCAACAGTGAAGGGTGGGGGGAAAAAAAAAAGGAAAATTCCACTCAGGGAAAAAAAACCTCGTTGTGGGGAGACGTCCCCCCGAACTCAAGAAGGGGGGAAAAAAGACAGAGATTCCGAACTAAGATGGGATTCCAGGGAACGTAAGCAAAATGAATGATGTAAGAGGAGATAGAGAGAGGGAAAGGAGACCAAAAAAAAGAAGCGAAAGACAATAGATTGGTGAAAGCCCGAAACAATAGGAGCAAGCCGGGTGGTTAGCAAGTGGTACCGAAGAAAGAAGAAATAAAAACCCGCAGTGAACTTGGGGAGAGGAAACGCCCAAGAAAAAGTGGTAAAAAGTGAATGAACAATAAAAAAAAAACATAGCATCCGGGGTCGTAAAAGCAAAAAAAACAAATTGCAGAGGAAAACGACGTCAAAGACGGGACCAAGATCACCAAAGGGGGGAAAAGTCAGCCGGACAAGAAAGACGAAGCTGCGTGGTTTCGGGAAAGGGGCGACGTTAGGAGCGTGCTAGAACAACGTACCATGTGCAGCTCCAGGGAGGGGGGAGTATCTGTCATGGGGAAAAGGGGGGCAAGGAATTGCCCTTCAAAAATAGGTAAAAAGCAGGGGTCTGGGGGGGAAGAGTTGATGCTAGCAAGGAAAGGAAAAACGGCCTGTTGGAACTGAAGGGGGAATGTATGCGGGGTTTTGAAAAAGTGGGAATTGCGGATCTATCAAACACAAACGAGGAATGGAAAGAAGGAAATCGGCATAAAAGAACCTGTTGGGGGGGGGGGGGAAACCAGGCACGACCGAATGGTCAAAGAAAGAAAGAGAGGAGAGGCATCCAAAGGGAAGGCACCAAAAAAAAAAATACTTTGGGAATAATGGGGGGAAGGGGCAAAGTCCAAATTAACGAAAAACTCGGGAAGGGGGCAAATCTCGAGGGAGCCTTAAGTTGAGTTAAAGGGGGGAAAAAAAAAAAACTCAACCCCTATCTAAGAAAAAACATAGGCGAACAGAAAAAAAGGGGGTCTTGAACGGGCTGACGGAAATCAAGCGGGTACTTGGGGGTTTGACCACGGTTCTGAACGTCGGCAAAAAAACGGGGGAAGAAGTCAAAAGAAAGCCGGAAGGACTGAAGGTTTCCTGGGGAAGGGGGGGGGGAAGGGGTTTAGCGGCTGAATCCAAGGGAGGGGGATTTGGGAGGAGAGACACTGTATACAAAACCAATGAATGGGGGGCAAACGGCTTGACGCAAGAAAAGTGGGTCGGCGAATGTCCGGGTGTGAAGGGAATTTTGGGGGGACGACATCCGTAAGGGGAAAAATCCCTAAATCCAGGGAGAATTGTAACATGGGAAACGAGAAGCCAGTTCGAAAAGAGGGGGTCAAACTTTGGGGGGGGGGGGGTTCGAAAATGATCCCACCAAGGCTCAAAAGGGAGGTCCTTCAGAGGGACGACGTAAAAAGGAAATGCCCCCTTGCAGGTCGATCAAAAAAAAGAAAAGTCAATATAAAAAAATAAGAGGCGGTGGTAGACGGGTGGGGGGAGGAACTTGGGGCTGGAGTGGAAGTCAATAGCTTATCAAAGAGGAAAAGGAAGATGCGGGGGGGAGAGTAATAAGCCTAAGGAAAGGAACCCTCGTTAGGGCGGGGGAGGGCGGGAAAAAAAAAAAAAAACAGGCCGACGCCAATGACACATCGAGGTACAAATGGAAACGAAGGGGAAAAATAGTTGGTCCAGGTGGGGGAAAAAAATTTCGGTTAAGGTCACTGAGCGGGGGGGGGACACTTTGAAAATGGAAGAAAGCCCCCAAGGAAAAATCAAAGGAGGAAAATCCGCAGGGAAAAAAGGAAAAGAGGGTGCCAGCCACTCCAAAAGAAACAAGATGTCGAAGAAAACAGTTAACACTGGAAATTGATAAGGAACAAATTGCCAAAGGGGGCAGGGACCATGGAGCGCTGGGAGAAGCAACAACGTCTAACTACTATGTGGAAGTGGGCAGAGGTAGGTAAAGAATCTATGGGAGGGAAAACAAGGACTGTTCGCATTTACTTTCCAGGAGACAATCAACGGTGGGGGGGGGGTTTCACTTAACACGGTTTCGAAATAATTGTCCTTCAAAAAGGGGGGAAGGATGGGACAACGAAAAAAGTGTGGTTGAACATGGGGAAAGATGAGTGTGCGTGGGTGGGGGGGGAAAAATGGGGGGGGGGGTAGCAAATTATTTTAAGGAGATCCGCTTTCGCCCTCCAAGAGGGTCAAAGTGTTTTCGAAAAAAGGAACCATCGTATTCTTGCCAGAGGAAGGGGGGAAAAGGTTCCAACTCTTGGGGGAAAGACACTGATTGCCAAAACTTTGACAGAAAAAAACTTGTGGAAAAAAGGGGGATACTGCCGCCAAACGTAGCTAGAAAATGCAGCCCAGTCTCAGTGAACAGGGGCCACCCGTGGGATGCTACTGATTATGTGGGAATGTGAGCAACACAAAAGAAAAACAAGGTATAGGTTGGGTAAACCCAGAAGGCCCGGTAAAAGGACAGGAACTACTGTGGGATTGGGACAGGCGTCAGCTGTCTTGAACTAAAAATGTTGATTTACCAACGGAAAATCCAAAAAAGGCAGAGTAGTGGGGCGAAACTGTGTTTATGGAACCGGAACCAAAACAAGGGGTCAGTGGAAAAAATGACAAAGAGAAAATTAGGAGTGTTGGGGGGCAAAATCGTTCCAGAAAAGCCAAAAGGCCCCTGGCTGGTGGAACAGCCATAACCAAATTAAAAATAAGAAAAAAAGGAAACATCCCCCCGGAGAAGAAACCAACAGTTGACGAAGATCTACACCCCCAATGTTGATAAGCGGAAAACGTGGGAAAGCTGACCCGGAGTTGAAAAAAGAGATCTCTGAGGACCAAGAAAGTTGAGGGGTGCCGGAGCAAAGTAAACGAAAAGGAACAAACATAGGGGAAACACCTTTTCGACGGGGAAAGGAGCGATGTGCAGGTTTGACTCTAGGGGGGGGGGGCCCGAGGGGGGGGGGGAAGTGCCGCTAGAAGCCTGGGAAGGGTTATCAGCCAAGTAAGAGGACCAAGGGGGATCACATTCACCAGCCTAACTCCAAAAACCCAAACACGGCGAACACAAAAACAAGGTTGACTAGTCACTGGGCCAGCCGTCTATAATTGAGGGAAAACTGTGGGACAATGCACTGGAGGGAGACTAACGCTGGACGCAAACCCCAAAAAAGCAAAGGCATAAGGGCATACAAAAGGGGAAAAGTGCCCTTTGAAGGGACATAATACGAAGTTATGGGAGTGGGGGATGTGACGGTCAACCAATCAAACACACTAGGGGAGTTTTCGGAATAAGGCATAAATGTTTTCCAGCAGGATTCGTGAGGAAAGCCCGATAGGTTTCTCGGAAAGGGATTAATAGTGAAATAAACAAGCTCGCAAAAAAGCAGAAAAAAAAAAAAAAGCCGCCAGGACAAAAATTTACTCCTCGGTTGGAAAAAAGTTCCAGTCTCCGTAGCGACCAGCAAATCGAGCAGGCAAGGAACCATGTGAGGGGGTTAGACAGTTCCCGTTCAAAATAGGGAAAAAAAAGGGAAAGAAACGAAAACAGCATAGGCAAAAGGCCGAGACAACGATCGTCTCAAAGGAATAGCAGAAAAAGCGGATCTTGTGATCCACTGATAAATAGGAACGCCGGACCCCTCAAAGGGGGGTTTTGGGGGAAAGTTTTGAAAAAAGAACAGGCAGCGGTAATTCTACGCAGGGGTGTGAAAAAGGGGAGTGAAATAAAAAAAAGGGGAGTAACAACAGGGGGGAGTGGTCATAGAGGGGTCAGTGAGGAGAAAAAAAAGATCAGGAAGAAATTGCAGAGAAGGCGACACACTTCCATAAAGCCAGGAAGAGAAGCTTGATGACTGACTTGCCGAAACTTGAGGGGGTTGTGAGGGTGGGATTAAGGCGTAGGAATTCAGGATAATGCGATGAGAGGGGCAGCGGCACCAAAACGAGGTCGAAAAGCATCAAAAGTTTGTCGTGTGGGTTTGGAAAAGGTAGGGGGGGGGGAAAAAGAAACGGCCATCATACCAGAACTCAAAAAGGGGAAAGGGGAGTTGAATGTTCAAAAGTATATTTTTTTCAAGAGGGAATAACCCTCCAAACACTCAAAGATCAAAGTTCGTGGAGAGTGGACATTTGTAAGCGAAGGATCCGAGCGAAAAGTCCTCAGAGAACGAGGGGGGAATAAATCCTGTGGGCAAAGGCAAAAAATCCGGTATCGGGAACTGAGGTGGGGGGGGACTTTCTAGGGGAACATGCATGGGAAAGCACGGGTCGAAGATACGGACACAAAATTCAATCAGAAGAAAGGACACGTCTTTTTCCGGGGGGGGGTTTTGCCGGGACGTCGAACTCATAGGTCACAAAGTCCTGAAAGGAAGGCCAGGAAAAAGTTGGGAGTTACCGTGGGATGGAGGAAAGGGCGGCAAGTTTTCAGTTTGATTGGGCAGTGGACCGTTGGGAGGACGACTGCTTCAAGAGAAAAAGGATCCCGGAATGAGAGGCCTTTTTGGGGTAAAGGGAAAAGAAAACAAGATCAAAACATGAAAACAGACGGTCGGGAGACGCGGTGTTTCAAAAAAAAAGTAAGTCAGTGTTTGAAGACAAAAACAAACTCGTCAAAGTTGGAAAATTATAGAGGGACGAGGTCCCATTCAGAAGGGTTCCCGAGAATAGCTTCATGGTCTTGATAAAAGGTTTAGTGTGTCAAACAAGATGAAAAACGAAGCACAACATCACTGCGGGCACACGAAAAACGAAGGCAAAGGTTGTGCAAAAGATATCGTTCGTCGGAGAGGCAGCGAAAAAAAAGGCCCCGGCAGGGGGAAGCGCGCAAAAAAACCAAAACCCAAAATGGTAAAAAAAGTGGTCCACAGAGAACCCAGAGACAAAAAAAAAAAGGGAAACCCAGTAAAAGGTTTCTTGCCTTTGGAAGATTTGAAAATTTGGTCAAGTAAAAGGGGGTGGCTTTTGAAATCCCGGGAAAGAAAATCGGCGGCAGCCCCAGTTGTTGGGGGAACCAACACACTACGGTCAGAACAATCCAGAACCGGGCGTCGCAGCAGGGAAACATTGATAAAACGGAGGAAGGAGGAAAGACTGCAATCGACTAACCGGGAAAGGGATGGGAACGATAAACATCCGTCGGGGGGGGGGAAAAAGGAAAGGAATCGCGAATCTTAGAAAAAATAAACACTATTAATCCAACTGGAGGGGGGGGAACCTCGAAAAAGAAGGGACTTTACTTGGTGTTGGCAATCAACCCAGAAGTGGGGGGGTTGGGTGCCTCGGGGCGCGGGGGTTGGGGGGGGGAGAGGTGGTGGTTGCTCTCATTCCAGAAAGGAGTTGGGATGCCTTCGTCCAAAAACTGCAGGAAATGTGCTCTCAGAACGAAAAGCGACTAAATAAGGAAAACGGAGACGGAAAGTTGTCACCATCCACTTGATGGGGGGAATAGACTAAAACTGAAAAGATAGGGAGGAATAAAAGCTGCAGGAAGTCGTCCCAGACAGGGACCAGGAAAGGGGAAAGGAATGAGCTCCATATAATGTTAAGAAAAAGCTGAGTCAGTAAAAAAAGGACGAAAACCACTTCCGGGGGAAACAACAACGGAGGTCATTTTCGCAAAAAATTTGCCAAAGGAGGGGGCCGCCTATTTAAAAAGGGGAAAACAAGGGATGCCCAATTCAAGGAGGGGCGAACCTGAGGGCTATAACAGGGTGAAACACAAGACAATGGAGGAACTAACTGGGGGCAGTGGCCAGGGGACCCCCACCCTGTAAAGAGAAAACAAAAAAAAAAGGGGGACCGAAGAGGTAGGGGGGTGAATCAAGGGGCGATTTTCGGACACAACGAAGAGACAAAAAAAAAACGGAACCGAAACAAAGTAATTATGCCAGTAAAAGGGGGGTTTTTTTAAGCCCAGGGGGATCAAACTGGGAGCCGAGCTCTGGAAAACAAAGGCCAGTACACGAGAAAAATAAAACGACTCGGTGAGGGAAAAGGGAAGACGGTGTTTGGGAAAAAACGTATTACTTATCGAACTAGAGGGAGAAAATATTTTGGAAGGAGCAAGGCCTGACCCAAAAACAACGTGGAACGACAAACGAAAAGGATAAATCAAAGTGTGGGGCCGGGTTGACAAAGAAATACTGCTGAAAAAAAGAAAACTGGAAAGACCAAACTCAAGTTTCCATGAAACGGAAATCAATCGAGGGCACTCGGGGAAAATACACTTTCAAACGTCACAAGGGACTAAGATGGGGGGGTCTCTTGCGCAATCGTGCGCTTGCGGTCAGGCACTCCAAATCAGAAGGTACGCCGCAGAATGAACCTCTAAGCTAAACCGAGGGAAAAGGTGCTTGTCGACAGGTGGGGGGTGAAGTCTCGAAGAGGCTTATCTCCCAGGGGGGGGAATGAAAAAAACACTGTGTCTAAAGGACCAAGAAACAGTTTGTTGGACTTGAATTGGGTTGAATTCCCGAAAGGAATGGTTAAAAGCCAAATCGCAATGGCACGAAAACGCCGTCACCTTGGGATCAAAAAGGGAGGGAAAAGGTTATGGTAAAAAAACCCTTTGCGGGGTCGTCCCGGGGGTGATTGCCACGGGATCAAAGGGCATAAAGGAAAAGGGGGTCCGTAGGAAACTCAGGGGAGAACGAAAAGGGGTGTTAAAACATCGGTCAGAATGGGGCGTTGGGAGGGGGAATGCCAATTTGGTACGCGGCAAAACAGGCGTCTCAAAACATTAGGTGGGGTAGAAGGGGGGGGGGAAAAGGGTAAGTAAATAACGGTTTGGCCAAACGGAGGAAAGGTGTGGAAATGGGGAAAGAAGAGAGTGGAAAAGGGGGGAACTGGCGGACGGAGATGGGGAAACGCTCTATGGGTTGCGCCGGCAATCCCTGACTTATAATTCCAAGAGGCACAAGAAGTCAGGTGGGGGGCAGACAGAGAATGAGTAAGAAGGGGGGTATGGAAAAGAAACTCCGCCGTGGTAAAGCCTTTGGGGGGAGAACGCAGCAAAGAAGAAGAGTAGGCGGGAATTTGACTAAAGAGGGCCAGATCAAGAATGCCCGGGGACCTGAGGATACCAGAACTTGTTGCGGGAAGGCAAGGTGGTCATCTCTTAAAAACACAAGGACGAAAAGTGTCTAACCTTAAAAGTGGCAAAATTTCTCCTTCTTTACCACTTACCAAACGTTAAAACTAGGGGGAGGGGGGTGGATTCTTGGGAAAGTGGTGGGTTAAAGGCCGGGGTGGGACCGCCCTCAAAAACTAATGGGGGGAAATAAGGATGGGCGTAAATGAATCAACCCAGGAGGTGAGAGGGAAAAAAAGGGGGGGTTCCGCCAAAAAGTCTGGGGACCAGGGACGAGCCAAAAAAACGGGGTTCCGCGAAAAGTCTGGAAAAGAAGACCCGGGGGTTCCGAAAGAAAAATGATGTTTTGAAATGTCTCCGCAAAAACAAAACTTCTAAACAAATAGCACGCATAGAAAAACAGGGCCGGACGGGAAAGGAGAAAAAGGGCACGTCAAGTTCCCAGTTGGTCGTGTGTAATGTCGGAAAAAAAGGGAAAAAAAGGATTAAGGGATGTGTGGAACCTCGGAGGGGGGGGGTTGTAAAAAATGGGCGGGTAGAGGGTATAAATCCTCAGAAAGATCGGCCAGCCTTACTTTAAAACGAGGGGGGAGGGGCTATAAAGGACATAAAATCTCTGTGGGGAAAAAAACGCTGGGAAAAACAAAAAAAGTCAACGGCCATTCCAAAAAAAAAAAGATGCAAACAAAACAAAAAAAAACCGTCTTCAAAACTGGAGAGGCAGCCCGGGGAGAGGGGGGGGAGTCCGGGTGAAAAATCACAATGGGGGAAGACGGAAGGATCGACGGAAGAAACAAGCGTGCAGGTCAAGGGAAACGAACGAGGTAGTGAAGAAAACCCCCGATAGCAGTGGGCAAAGGGAAAGGAATGTTCCCACCCTGCCTGATGAGAGAGCCAACAAAAAAAAAGGGAAATTAAAGAATGCCACTCCCTTGGAAAAAAATCAGGGAGAGAAGGACGGTGTGTAAACTCAAAAATGAAAGTAACCTGAAACCGGTATTGTGGTGCCAAAAGAAAAATCAAGGGTGGTGGGGCAAACGAAGAATTTTTACAGAAATGTTGACTACCGGAGGAATATTGAGCAAGTTAAGCCGAAAAACTGGATGCCAAAGTTCAAGACCCGTTGAAAAGGTTGGAAGGGAAGCGAAAAGACCAGGACTGCATTTAACCAATAACTGGGAAAGGGACCCCAACCGAAACCACGCACAAGATCCGTTGGGGGCAACAGGCCAATACTTTAAGAGAGCTACGGGGTTTGGTCTCTTGCCATAAAAGAGAAAGGTTCGCAAAGGGGAAGGGGGCATGGATGGGGGGAAACAACCCATTGGTCTAAACACCGTCACGAAAGCAAAAAAAGGGCTTCCAATGAACATCGGTGGAAAAAAATCAAACAGGAGAAAAACAAATAGAAGGCCCACGATGGCAAAAACTTATTCGGGTTGCGGACCCCAGAAGAAACGTCGAAAAAAAACAGTGCAACCAACGGTGGAAGTTGGATAAAAATGGGAAAAAAGAACGGGGAGTCGTGGGGGAAAAAGCGGGGGGTAAGGAAGAATGAAGGCCCATCGAAAAACACCAAAAAAAAAATGCCCGAGCTTGAGAAGTTCATGGAAACTAAAAGTAGGGTCAAGGGGGGAAAAGCCCGCCTCTGAACGCGACAAATTGCCGTCTGTTTTTGCCACCCGCTTGAGAACAATTAGTCAAGGGGGGTCTGGGAGGTGGTCCGCCTTACAAGCGACAAAAGCCGGGGCAATCGGGTGTGTTATGGGGGCGGTGCCGTCGACCACGAGGAGACTTAAGATGGTTTAACCTGTATGGACCGAAAAAAGAAAAAAAACATCATTGCGGAAACCAAAGCGATGATCCACCAATCTCATCCACCTAAAAGGAAACCCTGTGGGTACGAAAAAAGATCAGAAAGTCGAAGGGGTGTGAATCCGGTTGTGGGGGCTTCGCAACCGGCTGGCAATCAGATTGGAAGGGAGTACGGGTATTGGTTAAAAGGACGGGACCCCTAAATGGGTTGGAGAAAAAGGTCAACAACATCAGGTTTGAAAACTCGGAAGGGTTAGGCGGGAAGGCACAGGCCGTTGCCATTCTATGAAAGGTGGGGAGAAGCTGATTATGAGAGCTTCGACAATACAGGAGGAAATGAGAGAAATGGGGAGAAGAAACACAATGCCGTAAAAAAATCCTTTGTTGGCAAGAAAAAAAGAGTGGACCCCTGGAGGAATACTCGAAAGCGCAGGGACTTAACCGAGAAAAAATGACTCGGGGGCCAGGCGGAACAACGAAACAAGCAGCGGCCGGCCCGCGACACGTGAACGTCAAGGAAATTCATAACGGACAAACAGATTAAAAGTTCAACCGTTAACAGCGGAAAGAACCGGTTTTGTCTGAACTCGGGGGAGCGCTACTGAAACACTCAACATGACAGAAAGGGCAAGGCCAACGTTCCATCAACCGGAAAATTCCATTCTTGGCAGGGGAAAATCTTAAACGTGGGAATTGGGAGGAAGGCCTATAGAAAATTGGGAATCGCGGGGGGGGAAGGTGGCAAAAGTAAGGGGTGATGAGATTCCAGGAATCTCAAAAACGAGGTAAATATATAGATCAACGGCCTCAAAAAAAAAGGAAAACAAAATCAAAAAGAGGATTGCCTCAAGAAGAAGAAAAAAAAAAAACTGCGCAAAGAAAGTATATTGTAGGGTGGTCAAAAGGCCAGGGGAAATAAAAAAAACGGAAAAGGATACCTTCAAACTGAGGCCAAAGTGAGGGGGAAAGCACGGAACGCCCGGCGACAGCACAAGCGCTAAGGAAAGTTGCCGTGTTCGTGACGGGCAACCACGCCTTTATCGGGGGGAAGTGCCTAAAAGGTCGGTTCACTGAAAACTGTGAAAAAATCAAAAGGGGAAAAAAAAAAAAAAAGAAAAGCGCTGCGTGGTTAGAGGGGGTGGAATGACGGGGTTGAGGCCCATCGGACGATACCCCGGTCAAACTTGAGTGTATACCAGAACGGTAAAAAAAGATTGCTCAACAAGGCCCTTTCGAGCAGTGGGGGTTTGTCTTTAAATGCTTTTGAAGGCTGTTTTGGTAAAAGAACGACTGCAACAGAAGATAGTTACGGGGCAGGGGCAAACGCATCGCCAAGAAAAAATTGGTCAACAACGGGAATGTTTTCGGACGGTCAGACCACGAATGTCCCGAAGCAGTGTCCTCAAATAAAGCCACTGATGGGACCCAAAAGAAGAGGGGGACCGATCAATCAAGGGAGAAAAGAAGAGAAAGTGAGGGGGGAACTATGTTTTTCGCAACAGGGCAGTCGAGAGGGACTATCAGAATGATCGCCCTGCCCCAGTGTAGAAGACCGTCTTCGAAAACCAGAAAGAGAAGTGCCTGATGCGTGTGTAAGACAAAGACCCTATTCCCGCCTGTCCAGGCGCTGGGGGGGTGCAAATACACTATAAATGTGGAACAAGGAAAGGTGGCCATGCACCCTCGGAGGAGTAAACACTGAAACGCATGAAAGGGGGGAAATGTGGTGTACTAGAGACATCAATTTGCAAAAACTCAAGAATAAAGAGTGACGAGGGGTGCCCGAAAAAAAAAAAAAACACGTGACCATGTCGGACAAAAAAACAAGAGAGAGGTCCTCAAGTCGAGTCTGCAACCGGACATTGAACAAGTATAAGGGCAGGAGGGCCTCCAGGGCAAAAAAAGAGGTAAGGGGGCAAAAAGGGTTGGAGTTTTGCGCTGGAGCATTGTGGAAGGTGGATAAGGTAGGTTCCGTTGCTCGAATTCAGGGGGACAGTGGAGACAGAAAAGCCAAAAACGACCACGGAGGCAATTTTGGAAAGAATACTGTTAAAGAAGGAAATGGGCAAAAGCAAACCGCTGCATATTCGCAAAGGGAAAACGGGGGGGGAATGGGGGTTGGGGACAGGGGAGCAGGATTGTGTCAAAAAAATCCAAAAAATTCGGGGAACCATTTCCCAAGGGAATGGGGGATGGAAAAAATGACATAAGATACTTTTGTGCTCAAAGGTGGTACTTAGAACGGGCCCAAAGAGTGGCAGACCAACTAGGGGTGCCAAAAACGGAGAGGGACCTCAGTTTTGGGAAAAAACGGGCAAGGAGAAAAGGGAGAATGGAAAACAGACAACGGGGGAATTCCAGACCTTTTCCATCTCTTTCCAGGAAAAAAACGTTTGTGCGAAATAAGGGAAACGTGGGGGGTCAGAGCAACGGAAGATAGGGGGAAGCAATACGGCACGAATTCAGAGGGAAAAAAGGGAATGCCTCCGTCGGCACCTACTCATTAAAAAAGGGAAAGGGGGGACTCCAAAAACATGGGGGGGAGAGGTAAAAAGGACTCTGAAATAGTGGTGGGGACGACATTGGGGGGTTGGGCTGCAAGAAAGATTCAGTAAAGATTTTAAACGGCCGTGCCCTCAAAAAGAAGGCAAAGAAAAATGTTGTTATATCCACGCAGGAAGACAAAATGCCGGAGCTGGGGTAAAGAAAATAATAGAACCGAAATACGCCGCCGGGACATTACAAAAGGAGCCCATACGGACTCATATTGACTAGATTCCAAACAAAACGCCAGTGAAAAAGAACCCGCACTTGTTATCTCCGTGAGGAGGGCAAAGCAGGAGACAGTTCAACCTTTTTGGGGGCGGTTAAAAAATTAAGAGAAAAAACCAGGGGCGAACAACCGGGGTCGAGGGTCCGAAGAGAGTAAAAGGGGGTTGGGCTTCGAAAGGGGGGGGGACCGCTGAAGTCCAAGACATGAAAATCCAAGGCCTGTGGAATGCAGCACTCATATGGGTAAGAGCAGGCACCCCGAATCCAAAATAAAAAACCAGGCAAAACAATAAACAACCGACGTGTGTAAATGTAACGGGTCGAAAATCCTTCAGAAGGAGTTACGGGGGGAAGAAGGTGACTTTGGGAAAAGAAAAGGGTGGGTAGACTCTGGCATGAAGCCGAGCAGAGACAAGCACGATGGCCCTTGCGGGTCTCCGAAGTTATGGGAAAGTCCGGGGTGATGACACCAAAACAAGGAAAAACGAAGTTTTCGGACTGGTCAGACAATAAATTTTGGGGAGCCACGAAATTCGGTCACAAACCTGAATAAATGTGCTCGTTGAAAAGGATGAGGAGCGCACCACAAGCGCAAGCGCAAATCCCGCCACAGGGAACAACAAGCTTGAGGCTGTCCACATAGAGCCAAAGGTCCTCCAAAAACGAAAAGAAGAGATGCCAGTCGGGGGGGGAAGAACCATGGGGGAAACGTTTTGAGAGGGGGGAAAAGTTTCAAGAAAAAAATTATGGCCAGGACGAAAAACATCAAGCTTCAAGGCTAAAAAAAAAAAAATGTCAGGAGAAAGCAGGCTAGGGAAAGTGGGATCAAGGCACCTACAACCACAGGGCAGAAGACTAAAAACAAAAGGGTTTTTGTATTTTGAAAAATCACTTCCAAGGCAAAGGCGAACGCCCGGGTTGGGAAGAGCGGGGACAGCCGGAGGAAAAACAAACAGGAAAAAACAAATGGGTCCCAAGATACCAGGGTAAAGGAGAAAAGTCTGCGGGAGAACTATTCCTGAAGGACAGGAAACACGTCCACCAAACTACGGAATTTCGGGGAAAGGGCTGTCGGGCCGGGGAGAGAATGGCAAGGGAAGTAGAGATGGCAGAATCAGGGAGACCAGGCCACATCGAAGTGGTTCTTGTTGCCGGGGGAGGGAGTGTAATCAAGGGAATACAAAGCTTTCATGAGGGAGGGGTTGAGATTTCAGGTGGGGGAATGGTTCAGATCCGACCCACCTCGAATGACGAAAGGGAGTGATTGGCACGTGGGAGGAGCAGGGGAGCCCGAAAGCCAAAGCGAAAAACCTAGACCGATAAAGCAGGGGAAAACAAAAAGACGTACTCCCATTCAAGGGG
>Ga0179591_1281629_pt1 | contig 16558 bp, 15 predicted proteins | sample CZOMad2_1_08_16f_FD_182891 | JGI IMG/M metagenome (GOLD analysis project Ga0179591, IMG submission 182891) | Vadose zone soil fungal communities from Angelo Coast Range Reserve, California, USA - CZOMad2_1_08_16fungal (PacBio error correction) | ecosystem: Environmental > Terrestrial > Soil >...
ACCGACGAAACAATACTCTCCTCTTAGTCAACGGAGGGGGGGGTGCGTGGAAGAAAAAAACAGAAATAGAGAGTACTGGGACGGGGAAATAGAGAAAACTGGCGCGTCGAAGTGGGAGACAAAATGGCGAATTTGAAAAATGCCTGTGGAACTTCGGCGGGGAAAAAACAGGGACAAGGGAAACGGTTCGACTATTCTCAACCTCAAGACAGACAAAGGAAAGGGGGGGCAAAGAGGGAGGAAGAGGAGGAGACCGGCGCAACGCAAGGCGCTTTGGCCAACTGAGAGCAGCGGACAAGAAGGAAGAAAAAAAAAGACGGCAGCATAAAGTCTGAAAAAAAAGGCGAGCGCAAAAAAAAGGAAGACAGCGGTCGGGAAGCGCGTCGATCAAAACAACATAACATCTTATCCTGTTGTGGGCGCAGCTCGCGAGGAAAGCCCGTTCAGAGGGGGGGGGACTCGAATCTCGGCGCAAAGGCGGGAACCGCGGAACCGGTTTAAAAGGTACGAAAACCTCTTGGGAGAAAAAGTTTAATCATGATCGGGAGAATAAGACATCGGTGGAGGTTTCAAAAAACGTGAGTTGAGGAACGAAAGCGAAGTTTGGAAAGCGACGCTGGACTGGGGAGGGTTGCTTAGGTGGGGCATTGATCGCTTCGTGCTAGGGGGGCCCAAAGGAAAACAGAAGACCGAAGGCCCGAAAGATCGGGCACGGTAGATTGGGGGGGCGGGGAAGAGGGGGGGGGGGGTGGCGGAGTAGAAACAAGGACCGTCATATTGCCTATGCAGAGGAGGGGGGGAGAAAGAAGGTTACGGCGGCGGTCATAGCGTTAAAAAAAAGGAAGCATCATGGTTCAACTGGAAAGCTCCTTTTATCGCAGGTAACGGGGAAAAATGGAAATCAGGGGGAAAGGCCCTCGCATGAAAACCGGGGAATGGCTGTTCAAGACGGCAAAAATCATCGACAACGTGCCTACATTAACTTGACTGAGGGGACGCCGCAAAGGATGCAAAAAAACGATAGTCAACATAGGAAAGTTGACGCAGAGAGAAAACGGAGAGGGTCAGAATTATCCGTCAAGATCAATTTGGATCGAAGAGAAAGGACAAGCTTGAAGAGGACGAGATACTGATAGTCAAAAAAAAGACGAGACGAAGGCGAAACAGGGCAATGAAATTGAGACCAAAATACACTTTAAATCGGTCATGAAAACCTTCGCCCTTTGAAAAAAAACCTGGGTCGGGCGGTTCTCGTCTGGACGTACGGATAATAGACCAAAAGCTGGGAGGAATCACGGGGGGGGCCTTGAATTACGTTGAAGGACCTGGACCCGACACTGGGGGAGGGGAAAGCCTACATTGAGAAATAAATGAAAGCACTGTCCTTGGGGCCCCATGAAGCGTGAAGGACTGTGGCCGGGAGCAAGAATAATCAACCTAAAACATAGGACATATTAAACTGACAAGTGGTTCTGGTTGGCAAAGGAGGGGTTTCAGAAGAACGGAGACGAAAAAGGGCCGTAAGGCTAGGAGTTCCGAAAAAAGTGGAGAAGGAAAGAGAAGTAGGAACGGCGAGTTGAACTAAGCCCGATTAACTCAAGATCAATCCGGACGCCGAATTGGGGAACGGGGAAGACTAACGACCGCGTCCATGATAACTACTGAGGTGGGGAGAAAGCAAAAAAAAGCAGGGTTGGAGGAACAACGGGACAGGCAAGATCGACTGGGTATTTCTATGGTCACCCTTGCGAAGCAATGTAAAATGGTAGGAAAAACGGGCCAACTCTTAGCTCATTGCGTCAGAGGACCTCGAGTTAAAGAGTTGCGAAGGACGAGCAAGGACGGACGACGAGAGGAAGAATTCACAAAAAATTTAAAAATGTCCCCCTGTAAAAAGACCCAGAGAAGTGAGACCTGAGGAACGACTTTTCATAGCGAAGGAGTTCCAAGAGGGGGAACGGCACAAGAACGGGAAGTGATGATGTTCTAACACAATAAAAACCAAGAGGCAAGAACCGGCAACTGGTGGAGAGGGGGGGCGCTGGGAGGCTTTTGAAAATGTATTAACAGGACACATACAAGGACATAAAGACGCAGGATAGGGGATCGCAAAACGACATCCCTAGTACCCTAGGAACTAAGGAGAGGAGTTGCGACCGGAAAGTATGAAATCGGGACAGAAAAACTGGGGAACGGCTAAAAGAAAATGTTCAGGGTTTCCGCCATCAAGGGTCTGGTCACGAAGAACGAAGAAAGGAACCGGAAAAAAAAAAAGAAAAAAAAACATAAGCGAAAAAAGCCAGGAGAGTCCGGGAAGGGAACAACAGAACGACAGTAGCTCACAAATCCCCGGAGTAAACCAAATAATTCGGCGAAAACAGCGGGCTCAATTGAGAAAAGAAAAAGAATCATAGTGAAGGGAGTCAGAACAAAAGGATGCAATCACATTACAACAGAGGACGGTTGTAAGAAAAAGGCGGACGGTCTTAGGCGAAACGACCACGTCAAAGTTGCCAGAGTGGTCGGCGTTGAGAGGGGATCGGGAAATTTCTAGGGGAAGAGTAGTGAAAAGATTTTTCTAAATTGAAAAGAAAGCCGCGAGGTGAACTTCACGGGCTAATCACTCCGAGCAAAGCGGTGGGGGGGGCGCCAGAAAAAGGCGAACTGGGGGGGAGGGGTGAGGAATAGGATGTGTTTCAAAACTCCAACGCAAAGCCACTAAAAGGGACAAAACGGAAACAAATCGCGAGGGATAAATAAAAGGAGTTTTAATCACCATTCACAACGGGGGAGTGGCATCCCACAAGAGGGAACAAAAGGGCCCTGGAGAAGCCAACTTGCGCGTTCAAGCTGAAAGAAGCACCTGGCAAAAGAAAGAGTGGACGACAAAAGGAGCATTGTTAGACTAAACAACTGGGGGGAAAAAAGAGTTCTCAGAAGTTCCAGGAGACAACGATCGATAAGGAACTAGGGTCGCCGGCAGGAGACGTGGGGGGGACCGCAAGGGCCCACTGATGACACCAAAAAAAAAGAAAAAACACGAATCAAGGAGAAAGGGAGCGGAACAGGCACGACATGCGTGCTACTTTCAAAAACCTTCAATAAAACCCAGAGAGTCGATGCATTTCCAAGAAGAAAGGATCCGGGAAAAAGCTGCCGCGAGAGGGGCAGAGTCAGGTCGAGGCGCTCTAGGAAGGAAGAAAGCGAGATGAAAGCGAGAAAAAAATCACAAGGGAAAGAGAAGCGACTCTAGTTTTAGCATCGAAACCAAAAGGATAAGAGTAAAAATATAGCATTCCGTAAAAGAGCGGGTGAAGTGGTGCGTCAAAAGGGAAAAAAAAATATCGGGGGAGGTGCCTTTCGCACGAAGGACTAGAAAAAATACTAGAAAGGATCGGAATACGAAGGCAGAGGTCTGGCAGTCATTGGATCCTGAGAAACCATGCAGCGTCAGCGTAAGGAGGGTCATTGCAGGTGTCCTAAGAAGGGGGGGGAACGGACTGTAATACAAGCCTGAATCAAGATAGAGAATTGGACGGAAAAGATGAGATGTGCTCATCAGGTGGTCCGTACTTTAACAAAAAAACTGAGAATCAGGCTCTCGAGATGGGGGGAAAGGGTCATTCGATGCCGAGGCAGCTTCATAGGCAAGGGGGTGTCCACTAAATGGAACTGCAAAGGAGGAGGACAGAGCGGACAACAAAAAAAAAATTCCTTTAAATCAATAACTCGCAGTCGATCTGATCGTGGGAAGAAGGCTAAGTTGTAATAGGTCGGAATGAAAGAAAGGGGGTTCGACAAAGAATTGGACACAGAACCTTGTCATCAAAACCAGAGGAGAGTTGCAGGGGAGGGGGAACGAGTGGTCTTTTCCGGAGAAACACACCAGCATCTGTATCCGCACTCATTAAGGAGAATCTTCATCGGGCGCAACCGCTGACAAACGGAGACGAAATCAAGAAGAACGGTGATAGTGTCAAAAACGAGATCATTCACTTATCTCCCACCGCTTAATCGTATAAGGGTCATGGACACAGAAAGAGGCAACAGCGCCACTTGACTTGGACCGAGAGCGCGCTGTCGACTCCGCGCCCAGGTCGTTTTATGACAACACAGCAGGTGCTTGAATGGGGAGTGCTCCTGTTTGGAGCGGTAACCAGGAAAGAGAATTATAGAGGGGGCAAAGAGCAGCATGGGCGCGGAGAAAAAAACGGTTGTAGCCCTGGCGGAGAGGACTTGTCGGGGGAGGTTGGAAAAAAATAAAAGCCTTTGTCGGAGAACCGCATGGTGGCTGGAAGACCAGATGTGGAGTCGGGTCGTGACTGGGGGGAAGTAGAAGTCGAGGGGAAGAAGAGGAAGGGCCGCAACAAAATCAACTGCTCGTCCCACGCTAAAATTGTCATATCAGCTGTTCACTGAAAAAAAGCATCGCGAATGGATAGTGAAGAAGGGCTTCCAAAGAATCGCGTAAGACGTCTGTGTGTATGGGGGGAGGGGGGCTGGTAAGACCTCAAGCACAGCAGGACACTCCCTTGCACAAATTAAGGGGGGCAGATTTGCCGCTGGTTGTGGGATGAATCTCTTGTTGGTCATACCTCCCCACAGAACAATTTTCTTGTGCTCTCCAATCGCTGTCCTGGGAAGAGAACAAAAAAGGGGCAAATCAGTCGGACCCCGGAGTGAAGTTAGTTCAAGAAAAGAAAGGACTTAAATTGGGTAAGGGGTGAATCGTCCGCGGAAAAAGTCGTAAAACGCGTTGCTCTCCTTCAGAAAAAAAATACAAAATCAAGAAAAAAGGATTTTGCCGACTACAATGGGAATGGAACACCTGCTGCAGACAAGGAAGAGAAAAAAGTGGCCAAAGGTGAAGAAGATCAGCACGCCACGCACAGTTGGGCAGAGGGAGGAGACCCCGACCTCCTCCAAGTCACTGGGAATCGCTCTTAGGGGGGGGGGGGGGGGAGGGAACGAACAACCATTCGGATGCACAGTGGGGATTTGAGGGGAAAGGAAGGGGGGCCACCCTGAAATTAAAGAATCGTCGAGCACAAATGAACGGCAAGTCCTGACCTGTGTCTTTTCCGAAGGAGGGGAAGCCGTCAGGCAAAGAGGGCGCAACCAAAAACAAGTGTTGATAGGGAGCAGTCGAGTTACGCGGCAAGAGAGCGGTCGGGTGATGCAGGCTAACGGCCAATATAAAGCTATGACAATCTCCATTGAGTCAAACAGGAAAGGTAAGAGAGGGAAAGAAGTGGGAGGGGACAAAGAGAAAGAATGGCTGAGTCAAACGGAAACACCACAACATGCTATCCGGTGAATGAGCCGGAACCAATCGGAAAAAGCCGAAAAGGTTTGGTTTGCTATAAAGGGGGAGGTATGTGGAAAAAAAGAGAAGGAAGGCCTGAGGGTCGAATGCAATGAAAATTCGTCGCACTTACCTATGCAGTTTAAAATTACTCTCAGTCCTTTCCAAGTGGGCGAGGTTCGAAGTAAAAAGAACCGGTTAACTCTGGAGAACTTGCTTAAGAGTAAATAGGAACGTGCGGCTGGGAAGTACGAAAAGCCTCCCTTGGGGAAGATCTGTTTTGGGTGGGAGAGGGGACAAGGAAAAGTGTACAGGGATTCAGCAAATGGGGCAAGTAGAAAAAACTGGGGGCTCTTGGGTTTGAAAAGCCTCCACGTTTGTGCTACATGGGACGAAGAGGACTAATCCGGCCAGATGTCCAGCGAGAAAAATCTGATTGGCAAAGATTTCAAAGAAACCCCTTAATAAAGCCGTCGCAGATGAAAAGAAATCAAAGCGGAAAGCCGCAGTCAAAAAACGGCAATTCCAACAAAGCCGACGCAGATCAAGACTGAGTGGGAATGACTCTAAAAAAAAGGGTGTGCCAAAAGCGACCGTGAAAGATCACGTCCCCGCAGTGAAAATTGGATGGAGGTATTGGGACACGACTCAGACCAAAGATCAAAGCAAACGAACCAAGCAATCCAAAAGCGGCCGAGCCAACAAAACTACTGGTGAGGATCGATGAACGAACGTGGGTCTTATCGACACCTATTGAGAGTTTAAAAAACAAAAAGGACGTCCGAAAGAATGGGGGCTCAGACCTTAGAGCTCGGGAATCTTAGAAGACGAGAGAGGAAGAAAAGCTGACGGGCTTCATCTCTGAGGGCAGCAAAAGGCTAGGTCATCAGTGGGTTGATCCGCGCGATTAAAGCCGTGCCGGGGGGGACTGGGCCCGGCTCATCCGAAAACGTGAAGCAAAGACTCGAATTAACGAGGATTTGCTTGAGGAAAAGGGGGCTGCCGGAGATGGCGAGAATGGGGACGCAAAAAAGCGGTGAATCACGGGTCAATCGAGGGCCAGATACTTATAATAGTGAGGAGGAGGAGGAAAAAGAGTTTGAACGGGGGCCGGTTTAAAATGAGAAGGAACCGCAGAAGTGAAAGGAGCCATTGGGAAAAAAACGCAAAAGGAAAGGGCCAGAAAGAACACGCCGCGCGTCAGGAGGTCCGGTTGGTGGGCAAAAGAAAAATGCAACGGCCGTTGATGCCGCAATGGAAGACCAACGGGTGAGAGAGGGATCGATCAAAAAAAAGATGAGGAGGGAAAATGGGGGACACGAAAAAAGAGGACTCGACTCGGCGGCAGCAACGCGGTGGGGCACAAAAAAGTTCAAAATACGCAAAAAACTTCAATTGAGAACCTCGGGGCGGTGATCGGTCGGCATCATGAAGAGAGCGCGTAAAGGGGGTAAAAGGGAGCCACATTAACGGAAGCGAAGGTTCACGTTCCTACCATTCAAACTCTGGACAGCCAAAGAAAGAGCTGCAACGGATGGAACTATATCAGGAATAGGGAGAAGTAAGGTAAAAAAACGACGGCGAGTTGCGCCCATACATTCAGATCAATTGAGACGAGGCCATAATTCAAAGCCAGGATTCTTCAGCAGAAGAGAAAGGACCGGCCACGGCATAGGACGCCTGGTAGGATAAAAACTGACTGAAATCTTTAGAAAATACCTGGTTTAAAACTAATAAGTTGAAAGGAAGATAAGGGTACTGCCTCTAGAGACTTGAGGAGAATGAGCAATAAACGATACGGGGGGGTATGACGAAAAAAAGCTAAGAAGCTTTGGGAAAAGAGTATCGGAGAAGACACACGTCTTTATCGGGATGTGTGGTAATACCAAGCATTGGGGCAAAGCGAGGAGGGCTGGGGATTGCTTTGGTTGATGCTAATGCATCCTCGGGAGGTTTTGCCACATGGGTCACGAAAAAGACGGGAAAGTCCGGTGATCGTGCCTGGGAGGGGGTGCTCAGGGTGGGGTTTCGGGAGTTCGATCCCAAATTTACATGGGTAGGAGCTCATGGGAACGTTGGAAAGAACAGACTAAGAAGGCAGGGCCCGAGACTTTTGTTAAAATCGAAACTGATAATCATTTTCTAAATAAAAAGAACAAGCAAGACGAGTTAAAATAGAAAAATAATAGGACCTTGCGGCCGAAAAAAGTGTACTGTGGAAAATAAAGCCCAAACGTCCACTAACTACCCTAGCCTTAGAAGGTTAAATGGTCGCTGTGACTCAAAAAAGGCGTCAACGCAGTGTGAGGCATCCGTTAAGCAGCTCGAACGAGAGGTCTACGCAATTAGCCGAAATAACTTAGCTAATCCGTGCTGTTTACTTCGAATAACAGACAAAAAGGGTGAAGGCAGAGGAGTAGACTCCCGAAAGTCATTAACGGGAAAAGTCAGTGCAGAAAGAAGTCAGCCTCGGCAGAGAAACATTGCAAAAGGGATACCACCTGGCGTATCGAACTGGGGGGGGGGGGAGTGGCTCGAGAAAAGAAAAAAGACTCACACTGTGGATTCAGTCACTAGGGGGAATCGAAGATGGGGGGCATTCGTTTACAACTGCCTTGCATTCGAAAGACGGAAGGGAAAGTGGCTGACCTGAGTGACGGAAATTCATTATAAACTCTCAAGGGAGCAAAGCATACGACCGGAATAGCTGCGACTAAAATAGATGACTATCACAAGGTGGTTCGGTGGGAGCAAAAGAGTGGGACTAGGAAAAGAAGGAAGGAAGGCATTCATTCGGACATTGCAGGGAAATGGGCAGGGGGGAGAGCGACGTCATGGGAACTGGGAAAAAGGGGGGGTTCATCAACAGATGAAAATCAAAGAAGGCCAGGTGGGGTGTGAAGAGGCAACTAAAGATAACTAGGAAGGGGGAAAGTAAGAGAGGGACGATCAGCGACACAAAGCAAGAGGGGATAAAGTCTGAAAGGGAGTGTAAAAAAAAATATCGGGGAACGGAGGAAAAAAAAAAAACAGTGCCATGCGCAAGGGGGGGATACAATGGGCCGTACTTCCACAAAAGGATAGTTCTCTTTAAGCTATCTTCAGAATTTGTTGGCGAAGGACGAGAAGGAAAAAAAAAAAGAGAAAAAGGAGATTCAACGGGACAAATGTTAGAAAGCAGGGAAACCTGGTGAAAAAAGAGAAACGGAAGGGGGGACAAAGAATGAGTCGCCGCAACGGAGGCATCCAAATGAACGTCTTCCCCCACGACAGCGAGGAAGACGCACAAAAAGGAGGGGATGTTCGACGAACAAGAGATCAACAACCACTCAAGGGGGGCACCTAATTGGGAGGTTGCGGCGCTTCATGTGGGTAGGAAAAAACACATACCAAATAAACGACTCCTGGAAACAGATCGGCGCCGGAAAAGGCAAACTAGTACCAAAGAGATCGAAGGTGCGGGACCTTAACATTAATGAGAGGGAAGGGGCGAATTGGAAGGAGGACGAAGAAGGGGTCGTGGTTTGCGCGGCCGGATATGTTCACCCGCTCAGCGATAAATTCAAATACAGAAAAGCCGAAAAAAAGAAAAAATCAGAGCGAACGACTCCGGACCGACGCCAGGGGGAAAAAAAAGAAAAAGAAAAATCCGCTCAAAGCAGGGCTAAACCACCCAACAGTCAAGGACCGCTAAAATTGTGCCACAAGCAACCAGAAGAAACGAGACAGCGAACAAACCGTAGCACTGCAAAAGGTCAAGATGGTTTGGCAACGAAAGGCGGAGTCGCGGCTAAGAGAAAGCTGAAATGGAAAAGTTGGAGCGGTGGGGGGAAGGGATGTACTTGACTAGTTCGAGTGAACGATTGGTAAGTAAAGTGAGAAGAAACCGAGAGGTGCCGAGAAACGGAGCTTTACGAGCAAAAATAAACGGGGGATGCACAGAAAGATGCTAAGGAACGTTACATCGGGGAAGCGATGGACTTGTTGACAACGCCAATATTCACAAAGGAAGTTAACCGCAAAACAAAAGAGGGGAAAGGTGAGGATGAAAGCGTTTGGGACACTGAGGGGGGACGCAGGAAAGAGGCATCCGAAAGAGGGAATCATAGCAGGATTTCCAAACGTGAAGTCCGACTTTAAAGGTAGAAAAAGTAAGAGGCACTGGGGGTGGACTCCAGGTAAAAAGGCAGACTTGAGAACGGAAAAACAAGCCGATTCCAGGGCATCAGGTCGAAAAGGAAATTTGAAAAATGGAAGACATAGATCTAGGAACCCTAGATCATATGGGAGAAGTTGGACATCACCGATAAAGTCCAGATTAAGCACCAATACAAGGGAAACAACTCCACGCCGAGACTCCTAGCCAAGGAAGGGGATTTACATTCCTAACCTGAAGAGAAGGAAAACAAGGAAATGAACAAGCCCTTCCTTAGAGCATTTGAAAAAAAACGGAGAAAGGAGAAGTAATACCGTAAAAAAAAGATTCGAAAGCTTTCCGAAGTCCCTGGAGGCTCGAATTGCGAAGGGGATCAAAGCGATTTTCGAAGAAAAAAAAATCACCCAGATATCGCCGTTGAGCTCTTTTGTAGAGAGAAAAAACACCAAGGGAGGAGGAAAAGATATAACACAATTCATTCAACCTAAAGAGGGAGTGGGTTTCAGGGATCGCGTCACATCTGATTATGATTTAGAAAAGGGAAACGAAGAAACAGAAAATTCGAAAGAGCGAAAGAAAGGAGACGCTGTGTCGGATCCTTGATCCTTGAGTCCGGGAGAGGAAGAAAAGGAGAGTGCAGGTTGTGAACCATCAAAAAACATGATCAGATCAAGCCGGGAGAGGCGGCGTGGAAAGTTGGAGTAGCAAAATGGTCTCTGTGCCTTTCTATGCCGAACCCTTATTAAACGCAGAGAAGGCGCCTGGGAGAGAGAGAGAGGAGGCGAAAGTGGAAAGTTGGCAAATTCGAATCCTATGCCAGAAAGGGGGTAAAGGATAAAAATGGACTGAACTGGAGGCGACAAGAAGGGACTAAACACTGCCTCCAATACCGAAGTAGTGAAAATACAATCAGGAGATTTCCTCTGGAGGCCATACAAGTTTGCAAAATACATTAAAACACACTAACTTTTTCAGAAAAAATACGGAGCGATGATTGCGGTTGCGCGTTAAGTGGCTGACCGTTGGCAGGTAAACACAACCAGCATATAGAAGAAGACCGTAGCGCATCTGGACGAGCCACACCGGATCAGGTGCTCAATCGCGCGATCAAAAAAACTGATTTGAGAGGCGGCTAAGAGAATTGAAAAAGAACTTGAAAAAACACAAGCGAAATCGTCAGGGTCACGTGAAGAAAGGGTCACAACCGCGCAAAACGCAACGGCCTCGCGGAGAGGAGTCGCCTAAAAGACCAGGGGGCGGGTATGACACGAATCTGACGGGGGGTGCATTTGACGCCTTTTGGGGTCAAGGAAAAAGAAAGGATGACTCTGGGGGGGGGACAAGGGGGGAGATCGCCTGGCGTGGGGGGTACCCTGGCAGTGAGAGATTGTGCGGTGCTGTTTAAACGTCCTGTCGTGCTACAGCACTGGGGAAGAAATGTGGGGAATACAACTGATGCCCCGGGGCATTTCTCTCGCGGAAAGCCGCCGGAGGAGAAGGCGGCGCAACCAAAAAGGCAAATTCTGCGAACCTCCGGAACCATGGCTGCCAGTGTCAATCATCCTTTTCAAGAGCACTAGGAGGCGAAGGAGTGGATACGGATGACCTGAGCGTCGCGTCAAGAGGGTGATTAAGTTGGTATGTGGAGGGGTTGGGGGGACAGACCTAAATCCACGAAACGGCACTTGAACGGAGGTGACAGTTCTGCCGCGGGGGGGGGGGGGATTCTCGGTAGGGGCGGGAAAAAGCAACCCATCAAAATTAAAGATGTGGTCTCTTACAAGCAGGGGCGGGGGTGGCACGAAGACAGAAAAAGCCGTAAAAAAAAGTAGAAGACCCCCTAGGGTGGGGAGGTCCCGCAGGGGGAAGGATTCAGATTGTCGTGTTGTATAGTCAGAACGACAGTCGAGACCTCGTAGCGGCCTAGATCGAAAGGAAAGCAGGGACCGAGACGATGAAACAGTTTGGGAGAACAATGGCATTCAACACACCTAAACGGCATGGCATTGTGGAGCCACCAGCAGGAAAAAAGATAGGGTAATGACATAAAAACCCAGTTCTCCAACCCCGGCGTTGGTTAAGGGAGCGCCCCCCTCATAGTGGAAAGAAGGGGGAAGGTCGTTTGAAAGCCCGAAGAAAAACATTAGGGAGGCCCGAGTTCTCAAAAATTAATCAAGAAACGTGGAAGGACCACAGGAACAGGCAATAACGGGGAAAGAGAATACAGAAACACAGAGTGTGCGCAGGGTCGACCTGAATTCGAATTCTCCGTCAGGATACCGAAAAGAGAGGGAGCCAAAGAAAAAAAGGATAGAGACATTCGAGTTCGCAAAATCGCTTAGAGGGTCTGAGGTCGCAGGCCCAATAGCCACTCTAGCCACAAGGCCAGGTGTCCCTTTCATAACTGGTACTCGGAATGAGGGGGGGGGGAGGTGAAAGAGCATCGTCGAAAAGCCCACCGGTAGAGAAAAGGGTGCAAGAGCCATTCTTACAGTCAGAGCAGGCCACAGAGAGGAGAAATAAAGGGGGGGGGGGGGCAGAAGAAGGGCGAATGGGTTCATGCAAAGAAGGACATGGATTTAGTATGGTCGAAGTCAATATGCTGTCCCGTGAAGTGGAGATCAGTAATATATGCCGGGACAATATTTTTTCGTGAAGGGATCAAGGATTTACGCTCTGGCTCCGCTAATAAGGGAAACGCGACTTTCGAGAGGCCAGTAACAAGCAGGCTTCACATTGGGGACGAGGGGTAGGGAGGAGGAAGCGCAAATTTACAAAAAGACGTGAAACGGGTCGGAGAGGTTCGCGGAGTTGGGAAAAAAGAAAGGCACGTTGGCAGTGTCAGAGAAAAAGGTCGACCGCACTGGGACAGGAGATCAGCGTCTGGGTTTAAGGTCCGAGAAAAAGGAATGATCCTGGAAAAAAAATCCTGGGGTAAATGTCACTGAGACGATTAAAAGGGTCTTAGTGAAACTATCTCCGAGATGCGAAGTTTGAGAATAGAAACCAAAAAGATGAATGACGACCGTGCACGTCACGTCGCAGGGACGAACGGGGGAGGGTAGTTGAATGGGAACACATCAACGCGAGCGATCAAAACAGTCCAACACGTAGGCTTGGGAAAAAGGAGCAGTGAGGGGGAAGAAAAAAGAGGAAAACGAAACTAGGGGGTGAATTCACTCCACCGTTCTCAGGTTGAAGGACAGATTGCCAGGGGAAAAAAATCTGACGATCTGCGCAAAGGTCTAAGGATGGAGGGGTACAGAGACGGAATGGCTTCCAAGATAGAGCTGAAAAAGAGACTAGACCACCAAGGGGTTTGTTAAAGAGCAGAGTAACGTCCTGTAAGGGGAAGGTCCTCTTAGAAAGCAGAATCGGATGCCACAGCAGGGGGGACTTCTTTAAGGGAGGGGGCCGTCATCGGAATAAATTGAAAAAAACGCGACAAGTTCTGCGCAGGACAAATACAGGATGAAAATAACTGTACTGCGGCCATAAGGGAGAGGATGACTCTAGTTAAAACCGTGGAACGGTAAAAAAGGGTTTGTCACCGTGCAACAATGGCAAAGTTAAAGGCGAAAGTGAGCCAAATCGAGTCGCAAGGCCATGGACATCAGATGCAACCTGCGTCCAACGACCTCAAGAATGTCTCTTTTTTGGAGTGAAGCAATTCCCATGGAAAAAGGGGGGAGCCGGTCGTCTCAGGAGAGGCGCGTTGTGCAACGAAGAGGGGTAGCTCTCTCAAAAAAGTGAAAAGACGGGTAGGAAAGAGGATACCGACTAAAAACTCTTTCTCTCCGAGGTAAAGCGGTGTGACTCAGGGGAAGGATAACTAAAACAACGACCTCATCTAAGGGGGCGGGTCCAGAGGTCGGCGGATGAAGGCTGCGCGTCGAGTTGAAACCCAATGGGCCTTAAAAGAAAGTCAGGAAGTGAACACCAGGACCGGAAAACTGTCCTATTAACAAGAAATCATCAACGGAACGGATGGAACTAAGTATAAACGGCCAAAAGAGATGACAGGCTCTAGCGCGAATTTTCGCCAGACCATGACGCAAAACGAAGGGCTTAAAAAGCAAAAGATTCCTGAGCCTAGCGACGACCTCGAGAGCGACGGCAAGGCATTGCACGGCGTTAGAGGAGCTCGCAAACTGGTGAAAAGGACGAAGGTACTTTTTTGACGCAAGCTAGGGCAAGCAATAAGGAAAGTCCAGAAGCTCGATTCGGAAGAAGGGAACCGCGTAACGTTTCGTTACTACCCCAGAGGAGAACCAAAGTGGGGGGGGGGGAAAAAAAGGGGAGAATCGGGGAGAGTAAAAAAATCTTTCTGGGCCTTTGATTTGGGAGTGCCTAAAGGCTAAGTTTGGCCATCCTACGGGTGATATTGGTGCGGTGAGAGAGAGCTTTCCAATTTTAAAAGAAAGAAAACGTCGGGCACAGGCGACGTGAGACGTGCCGGAAGGAATGGGGAACGGGGCAAATTGTTGTTTAAGGGGAGCCCCCCGGTCACCTGGTCATGCTTTCGAGGACTTGTTTGGGTGGGACAGAAATATCAGTGACTTATGCGGTCGACTTTGGAACACAGGGACGGACCTGCAGGATCAGACAGTGGAGCGGCAAACAAAAAACGGTTAAATCTTCCTTTAACGGTTCAGCGGAAATCTGGAAAAGGACGAAACAGGAAACTGAAGTGCGGTTCAAGCGCAACGCAAAAAGCATCGACAAGCTGGAAGGAAGAAGGTAGCAGAAGCCCAGGAACACCAACAGCTCGCAAAAAGGGAGAGGGAAGAGGGGTAAGGACAGCGGAAGAACTATTGTAATATCCGAAGAACGAGCTTAAATAAGTTTAATCGAATATCAAGCGACAACTCTTTTGGGGGCCCGTCATATTGATCTAGGAAGAAGGAAAGGAGAAGGTACCTGGCTTTACGGGCCAGCCAAGAATTAGTCAGAACCTCAGAGGGAGGCAACCTCGCCACGGAGAGAAACCACCAGGGTCTGATTGGATCGATCTGTCTTTGCAAGGCTTATACATCCATCTAGAGGGGAAATAAAAGGTGGGGGGGATTGTACTCAGAATTGTGAATTTTGCACCGACAAGGAAGTAGGGGACCTGCAGGACAGGTGGAGGAAAGATTTAATCAAGTGGCCTTCAAAGCTCTTGGCCGAGAAGGCAAAAGAGAGGATATGAGACTCCCTCAAATTTGGGGGGTGCAAGTTTTCGAAGGAACGGAGAGGGACGAAAGGGAGGGACATTGCAGGTACTAGACCTGGGGAACAATGTCTGCAAGTCGGATCGAATTACTGGGAAAAAGTTTTGAGTCACTGCAACAGAAAAAAAAACGCAAGAGCCAAGAATGTTGAGGGGACGTCCCAGAATGACCGCGAGCCTTCTCAAAGAGAGGAGGGCGAGCAAAGACCAACAAGGTTGGAGGAACAGGGGCTGCACGTGGCACGGTGACCTTTCAATGATACCGTAAGAGAAGGTGGGATGCATTTGGGGATTCTGAACAAAGACTCGAAAACGCTGAGAGGCATCGTCCGACAATGTTCATGTAGGTTTGGAAAGGAACACGAGGACTACGCAACGACTAGTACGTTCAGAAAACGTAGGAAGCAGGGGAAACAGGAAAAACAGAGAACGCTATGGCCAGACCTTGAACCAAGGAGAAAGAACGAGCGCGAGAACCGAACAAAGAAGCGCACAACGCGTTAGACTAACAGAGAAGACACCAAAAGAAGGAAAAGAAGGGGAAAAACGGTGCGAAATGGAATTAGGTACTGAAAAAAGCCAAAGGAAAAGGAATCCAAGGACTGGAAGCAAGAGCGAAGAAGCACGGCATCCCATCCGCTATCGTATGTTGGCAAAAGGATGGGCGGACAATGGGGAAGACCTGGTGGAGAAAAGGAAAAAGTTTAGTGGTTTCTCGACGTATCGTCCCGGCTAAGAAGGAAATAAAGAAAAAGGCCACCAATTCAAAATCAGATCCACAACGGAGGCCAGAAAGGCCGGGGAAAAAAAAGCAGGAACAAGCCGAAAAAAAGCCAGGATAAACCAACAGTGTTGTCGGCGGGGGCCTCTCTCCCCTTGCGAAGAGAAATCAGAGGGGAAGGGAAAAGAGGCCCACCAGAGCAATGCCCTTTAAAATTATTAGTTAAGAAAACGAAAAGGAGGCGGCGTAGGGGAAAGAGCGCCAGAAAGAAGGACCATCTGGGAGCGTGGATAAGAAAGTGGGTGACAATTTACTATTGGATTACAGGGAGTAGCGGGGGACAGAAAAAGCAGCTCTAAAAGTGAAAAAAACTGATTGATTCGAAGCGTGACAAAGCGCGGGGGGGCGCCAGAGAATGAAGGGTAAACAGGCGGCAGATGCTTTGTTCACTCACATCTGAAGAAATATGTACCCAAACCAAATACGCAAGAAAAAGGGGGATGAAAAGTCGTGGTAAGAAACTGCATTGGGCGGGGAGGGATCACCGAACGAATAACCGGATGGTTACCGATAAAGGAAACTGAACTTTTGATATCTAGGCACCGTGTCCCTCCTTTGCCGCCTCCACAGTGAGGACGAAAAAAAGACGGAAGGAAGCGCAGGGTAGCCAAATTCCGGATCTAGAGAAGAGGGGAGAGATGAGCGTTGAATATCCAAGAGAAAGGACGCACACTGAGGGATCAACAAAGCCGACAACGGCCCTCCTCTAGGAGCGAAGGAAGGGAAAAGTATCTAACTCTTTGAAGAAGAACTTCAAGCAGAACGGCAGAGAGCATGGGAACCACTGATCAAGAAGAAAGGCCACAGACGACTGCACCGTAGGAAAAAAGAAGTTTCCGAGTCTGTCGAGGCAATCTTTGCGAAAAAATAAGAGAGAAAGCGATACGAAAAAAAAAAAACAAAAAAAAAAGATCTAGAAGGGCAGGAGATTTGGTAGGCGAAAACAACAACGAGGGAAAGAGAAGAGAACAGAGGGAAACGGCGAGATCGTGTGAAAGGGAGACTCGAGGTTCAAGGAGAATTGAAGCGTCGCAACGCCTCGACCATAATCGTAACTAGCAATCCGGTGGGAGGGAAAGAGCAGTGATCAATGAGTAGGGAAAC
>Ga0179591_1306514_pt1 | contig 16556 bp, 10 predicted proteins | sample CZOMad2_1_08_16f_FD_182891 | JGI IMG/M metagenome (GOLD analysis project Ga0179591, IMG submission 182891) | Vadose zone soil fungal communities from Angelo Coast Range Reserve, California, USA - CZOMad2_1_08_16fungal (PacBio error correction) | ecosystem: Environmental > Terrestrial > Soil >...
TGTGGGCCTGCGTGCTAATGCTTTCCGAGCAGAAGGATCGCGTTGTAGTGTAGGGGGCGGGTGGGGGGTGGTGAACGGGCCGTTTTTGATGTGGGGAATGGGGCCGGTGGACAACCAAGAGTGGGAGGTGCCCGCTGAGGGCATTCTCGTGAGGGCCTCCAATCCCAGCGAGGAAAGAAAAAAAAAAAAAAAACAGATCCGAAACAAGGAAAAGGAAAATGCTCGACCGGTTGCGCTACAAGATTTCCAGGGAAGATGAGGGAGCCGAGCATCAGGAAGAGTGTTTAGCCATCGTAGGGCGCATGCAAGAAGCAAAACTTAAGAAGGTAAGAAAAGGGAAAAATGTAGGAGGACCTCCTATGCCATTGGGGGGAAACACCGGCGGTAACCAGCCCGGACGCCTTACTTAGTGCAACGAACCATGAATGATCTCATGAAGGGGAAAAAAAACGTCTGGGTGTCAAAGGAAAAACCAAAGGTGCCGGTGTGTGTGCTGAAAAAGAGGGGAAGGAGAAAATGATTCAATTGCCGTACCCGAAAAAGACTTCGATTGTTACGAATTTGGGGAAGAGCTTTGGCGAGGTCCCATTCATAGTTGGTATAACTTGTGTAAATGGGAGATCACTCGGGAGAGGGCCACACAAAGTCTGCGCGGATAAGGAGGAAGGAGAGGGCGGAGAATGTCTGAGAGGGTAAAGAGCAAAGTAAGAGCAGAAAATAAGACAGAAACTGTTACCTCAAATATTTTTAAAGGGGGTTGGAAGGGTGGACACCATAGATTCCCGGGAAGTGTGCCAAAGGACGGAAAGTCACGCCCGTATGTGTTAAGGTTGGAGGGTGTGTGCTCACTCCAGGAATCCCTACGAAAATGTAAATAGACCGATTTCTATCCAATCCATCGGGTGAAGAAAGGGAAACCCCCTGGCAGAAAACCAATGGCTCTGAAGCCGGGGGATTTGTGGGGGAGGACATCGCGACAGACACGCGATTGTCCGAGGGGAAGGTCGTTCTTTGATGGGTTTTTTGGAGGAGAGGGTCAGCGCAAGACCCAGACAATTGTACTGACCCAGATGACAATGGAACAATCGTATTTTGGTGGGCGCGTGAACAAACGCATAAATTGACGCAGGTAAAAAAACGCGAAATCGGTCGGACATATCGCAGGGAAAAGAGGGGGGGTAAAACCGGGTGGGTAATTATTCAACCTGGCAGGGGAAAAAAAAATTGAAAGGATAAACCACTGGGGGTTCAGGTCCAGTCTCCGGGAGAAGAATGGGGACTGAGGGGAACGCTTTGATAGGACCAACTCAACGCCTGGGTCAAGACTTTCTGCTGGATTCAAAGGCTTCGATCCAGAAGATCAGACGCCGAGTGGGCAAGCGGACCAGATTGTAAACTGGTGGAATTGGTGTGGAGGCGCAGTTTGGGTCTGTGGAAAATTCAGGGGAACGGGGACAAGTCCCGCAGGTGGGGAAATAGTGCACTGAGCTTATCAACGCGCTACAATCAAAACCCCGGCGCGTAAGAGAGAGAGGCGCTACCGGGGTCATGTAGGAGGGAGTGTCCCAATGAAAGATCAATAGGGAAGGGACAGAAAAAGGAATGTTAGTGACACCCCTGGCTTTGTGGTGGGGTTAAATCTATGATCAAGAGCGAAGAAAACTCTCTAACCACCGGGGGGAAGCCGCCAGCAAAGACGCTTTCCTGGGGGGGGCTGTCAGAAGAGATATCGTCCGAATATCGTTACCATGAAGAAACATCACGAGGTTGGGCCACTGTGACGATATTAATGAAAAGTTAGGCGCGACGCATTCACTCTAGCGCGGGAACAGGGGGGTGAGACGCCAAAACGAGGGTGGGTGGAGAAAGAAACGAAGAAGCTAGGGTCACCAATCTGGAACAAGTCCCGAAAGCCCGGGCTAAAAAGAGGGATTTAGGGAGAGGGAGGAGCTTCCGTTAAAAGATAACTAATTGGGGAGAAAAAACAGAAAAGATTATGGCAATTCCTTTAATCATGAATCAACGATTAAAAAAAAGAAGCGAGAATACTAAGCATATCTCACCATCGAAAAATCACCGGGGAACCAAATTAAAAGGGTGTTCCCGGATGATCCCATCTTGAGATTGACCGCCTCAAAAAGGAGAACCTTTGGTATTGCATGGTCCTGATGGCGGGAGGAAAGAAAAATCCCCAGACAGCCAATTCATTTTCGGGGCAAAACTATATCCAACGAAAAAGAGGGACAAACGTAAGTTGGAGCACCGCCAACAAGAGAAAACGGGCTGGGCAACAGGAAGAAGGGACTTGGCGCGGCGAGGGAGGAAAGAAGGTAAACAATCAGTCGCTCAAAGGATGAAAAGGGGAAAAGAGAGATCAGGGGGAGGTCATCGTAAGCCGCTCTTCCGTTAAGGGAGAAAAGCTCCCGAGATGTCGTAATGTGGCTCGGGAGAGTTCTTATACGAGTGATGAAATTCAGTTGGGGGGGTAGGTTGTTAGCCTAGGTCTTCTTTCTGTGATTGGTCTACTCTCAAAACGCATCAAGGGAAGAGGCACCTTATGCGAAAGGGTATCAAGGACGGCAACGCGGAGCGGCGCAATGTGAAGAAGATTGGGGGGGTCCATGCGCAGGATACGAATCTTGTGATGGGGAGTTGAGAGTGGAGACTGAGTCTATGGGGGGGGGTGTCTTTGGGTTTGCAGCTAGGGAGGGTCAATCGCGGGGCGAGTGTTAAATGATTCCTTTTAAACGACGCCATCATTGGTGGGATGAAGGAGGAGAGCGTGAAAAAGCGTCTCAATAAGGAAACTAGGAACTCTTTTGCCCGCTTCTGGGAGTCAAACATTCACGGGTATTTGTAAGCAGAGAGAGAAACCACGCAACTTCGTTTTGGGCACCGGGAGGCGAGGAAAAGAGCTCTGGCATTGGGCAGGACCGCCATAAAGTGAATCGCGTCCAACCAAGTGGCCACGTTCCATCGTGGGGAAATGGTGGAGGGGGGGTGAACGATTTGCCGTAATGGAGCTTATCATCATTTATGACGACAAAAAATGGTGGAGGGCGGCGAATCATGAGGTGGAGGGGACAGAGGTGGGTGCTTGGAGTACTAAGGCCGCATAGTATGAGAAACGCGGTGTCACCTTTGGATACAAGCCATGGGTGTCAACGCCTTCCGCATGAAGAATGGAAAGGACAACTATTCTCTTTATTACGGCACCACTACTTCTTCGGGAAGATTGGGGAAAATCCCGAAGTCGGCCTGGGGGATGCGGCAGTTAGCGAGACGCTGAGTTGACTCATTTTCAGAGGGAACTGCGCACCGGCGGTATTGCGGAAGGTAAAAAAGGGCGGAAAAAGACGGGGCAGCCTAGCACAACTTCCCCAAAGCCAGATTCACAATCGGTAAGAGTCTTCGCGAGATGGATGAAAGCCGGGTGGCATTACCTACGGGCAGTTCTCCTGTGAAAGAAAGGAGTCTGGGTGGACGAAAGCGTCAAATCCGTGCAGTCTTCATCACCCGCGAGAAGAGGAACAACGTGAAATGTTATCTATTCAGGTCAATTTTGGGAAAGAGGAAAAGGGGGACCTTAGGGGAATCAAGGAAAAAGTGTGACCGTTTGATCTGGCCAGAAAATTCGCGAGGTGGACGCGTGACAAGACCTGGGTTGGGGGGGTTGGCAGAGAAATGGAAAAAAAGACACTACCCGTACCGGGAATGAAAGGTGGGGAAAGATTTGTTCTGACCAGCTAAAAAAAACTCGGGGGAAAAAAAAAGCAAATCAAGATAACCCGACCCTCAAAGACGAGGTGCTGAGTCGCGATCTCATCCTGTCGCTAAGGGTTTATAAGGCAAGTAGGGTTCTGTAAGGAGGATGTTTGAGATGGGGGGAGCGAATAAGGAAAGGCAATTCATTAAGAGAAAGTGGGGAGGGATGACTCTCGGGCGAAATCAAAATTCCCATCCTTAGTCCGTCTGGAAAAAACCGGAGGAAAGGCCGAAAGAAATGATGTGGAATAGGAGAAAACCAGTCCAAAACCAGGGTCATATATTGAGTTTAAAAAAGAGCTCTTTTGAGGCTGAAGAGTCTTGGTAACATCCGCCACCACTTCCGCATTAATAGCTGCAAGCTATCGAAAAAGAAGAACGGTGAGTGGCGGGCACTATCTGGCTTTTTAAAAAGTTATAAATGTGAACCACCACAAGATAGGAGAAAAAAACCGCAAATCCTTAATATGTGTCACGCCGGGTGGGGGAAGCAATTGTAATGCGTCCCGTTGCAGCAAACAACCGGCAACTTTTCCTGGCTGAAGGCAGACTGAAGGAGGGGGGGGGAAATGCCGGAGACACGAACTGGTAAAGAGGAAAACGCTCCACAAAAGTCGATCTGGGACAGGCTGGTGAAATCCGGCCATTTTCCACGGCGGCGGAAGAGGGGAAATTACCAATTATCGCAGTGAACAAACCTTCCTATTCACTGTTGGGTATACGAATGCCACAGGCATTGCTCAGAAATCACGCACTATGAGGCGCTGGGGACATCGAACGGGAAGGGGACGAGGGGCCACGTCCAAAAGGGCAATTGAAAGTGCAAAGCCTGGGTGCGGAATGAGAAGCGGATGGTCGGGGACTCATTCCGGTAAAGAATAGGCTTGCGAAGGGGGTTATAACTAGAGAGGCGCACACTCTGGTTGTCCAGCTGGTCAACAATGAAATCAGTTTTTGACCGATCTCAGCCAAGGATTTTGGAAGCGCGCCGCACGGCAAAAAAGAGTCTCAAAAAGGAGGGATGACAAGTAAGGGGGCGAGGAGTGAGTTGTAACAAGCGGGGGGAGGGGGGTCGGGAAAGTCGGGAAAAAGGGGTTTCAGATTGCAGTGTACCGATTCACTTAAGCGGACAAGAGTGGCGAACGGCCCCGATCTTCGTCCAAAAGCGAGAGAAACCTGTGCCTCATCCCAAGCGAGCCGCAGCTGGCCGCAAAAGTGGCCTTTTGGAGAAATTCATAAAGTTCTGAAGACGTGCTAATAGGAATTGAGAGTGGGGGAATTTCACGCGCCGACTCGGTTTATATGGGGTATCTCGCTCGAAGCATGGGACGAAGCAACAACCACAGGTATACGGTGTTTGTGACTGTCGGAAGGTCCAAAAGGAACCACTGGGATTACTTCAGGGAATTTGGGTTGCACCACACGATAAAGACGGGGCCGCTTGCACAGATGTGGAATTGGAAAAGTTGATGTCTCAGTCGAATCCGATTCTGGCTTCTGATTTCCAAGGAGATCCGCCAGACCAAGAGGGGAGTAAGTAAGGGCCCGGCATCCAAGGAAGCCAGCGGGAAACCATTGATCAGGACGGACTGGGCTCGAAATTTTTGAAAGGAGGGGTTTGACGAGGTAATCGTGGTCACTGTTTAAAGAAAGGGAGGGTGGCAGAAATACAGCGTATACAGGGGAGGGACAGATTGCAGGAAGATGAGGAAGTTAAAAAAAGGGCGAAAGGAAAACCAAATTAAACAAAAGCCGCCTGCGTGGGCGACCTCAATATATGCAAAAGGGGGGAATTTCTCGCGAGACAAGCAATCCAACGCGGGTTGCAAGGACGAAAGCAGACGTTGGGGGAAGTTTGATTTGGGAACGCAGAAAAAAAAAAATAATCCCCTAAACCCTCGCTAAAAGGATGTCATTAGACCGATTCAGATACACATCTAATGAGAGGGGAAGCCCGCCCCCTCATGCCGGAGAACAGTGTGCGCGAGCCGTAGGTGTGTGGTAGGAATCGCACGACATCGAATTGAGGACGGATTTTGAACGTTTTTGCGGGGTTGTCGGATTGCAAAGACAAAGAATTGAGCGCATTCCCGGAAAGCGGGTAGTGGTGGGGTGCATCGGAGGGCGACCAATAACCCAGTCAAGGTGACGTGGTTCAAAGCAAATCGGGGAGAGGTACAATACCATTTTTCCGAAGGGGAGGCCCTTTGACAAGGTCAACAAGAGGCAAATTGGAGAAGAACCAATGGGCAGTTGGTGCTAGTAAAAGGGAGGGAAGGGATCCCAAATCGATGTAGGATTCCCGATCTCCCACAGAACCCTAGTCGTCTGAAACAAAATTATTCACGAGCGGATCCTAAGAACACGCCTGATCTGTCAAAGGTGAAGATGTGTTGTGAGAGAGGGTGCAGGCAAGTTGTGGCAGCCGCCCGTTGAAAGTTGTCGTTCAGAAAACAAAGTAAACAGGTGGCGAAGGGTCCAGGGCTGCTCCGAGAGAGCATAGGAGCAAAGCAAACCTCTCGAAGAGCTCATAGGTATGTCGTGAAAGAATTATGGGGGTTGTAATTGACCGCCGCATTAAGTCAACCTTATCATCGGAGAGGGGCGAATTGGATCCGTGAACCTCACGTGTGTATGGAGCATTGAAGGACGAGGACCCTCTCTAAAAAATCTGCACATGAGAAAACCGAATTTAGCGCCATTCCCGCGTTTCTCTTTGGGAAATGTAGGAAGGGATTATCTCCGCCTACTAGTCTTTCCCGGCCACAGTCAAGATGGAAGAAACTTTGTTTATAACACCCTGATGATGGCCGACGCAAAAAGTTACCAGCCTATAATGTGGAATAGTCACGCCAAGGTTCGAAAAAAACTGGCGTGTTTTCTCGCCCTCCCGCGCATAAGTCAATTACACCAAAGCGGACCATTCACCTTGGCAAGAGGTCGGGAAAGGTAATTCCAGGGGGGAGTGGGAAAGGGCAGGCTTTAAAGCATCCTACTTGAATAAATCCCACACGCTATTATTCTAAGCCAAAAAGGTCTCTTTAAAAGGACCGAGAATACCTATCACAAAATAGACCCGAGAACTTCGAAAAAGCCAGTCAAAAAAGTAACCCGATGACCGTATGTAAGAGAGGTCCAGGAGTGATCAATATTAAACCGCCGCCTCCTCTCCTTTGAGATTGGGCAAACTCCTGATTGGGGAGGAGAGTAAATGCCTTGCGAATCAGGAAGGAAGGTCACGCTTATTAGCAACCGCGAACAACCAGCAAGACGGCTGGCACCAGGACCATAGGGGTGATCAGCAGGGGAGACGATGCGCCATTTCGCTACACAACGAAGGATAATCTGAAAGGGAGAAGGCAGCGCTGAAACCGGGGGTATCTACGAAAAGCTCAAGCGTCGTCGTGAAAAAGTTCGGGTGTCGTCGGGGGTTCGAGGGAGCGAACTCGAGTGAATATGTGCAGGAAGATGTTTCTGCAGAAATGAAGATTGATGGAGGGAAGTTTTCTACCTCCTCAATCTGAAGACCGAGATTCATCATAAAAAACTGTTGACGAGGGGAAAGATTGATCAAGGAATGGGTAATCTCTACAGGAGGGAATACGGTGGAAGTGGGATGGAGAAGTTTTCTGGAAATGGGGGGGGGGGTTTAAACGAGAGGTTCATAGGGCGATTCGTGTTTTAGTTTGGAAATTCCACCGGTCGCATAATTAAGGTCGGGTGGGAGGTGGGCCAATTCGAAAAGCTCCTTAATATATCAAGCTACATTTAAACTACCCTCTTCTGCAAAGCCCGCGGTGTGGGAACTTCATGGTGCAGCTTTGTTTTTGAAAGAGTATCTCGAGGAGCAAGGGGACCACCTTTTCGAAGTGGCGCCGGCACACGTGGAACTTTTGGGCAGTCTGGATCTCAAATGGCAGTACGAACATTATCGTCACCAGGCCAATGTCAAAAAGATGACGTTTTAGCTAGATTTGAAAATGAAGGGGACTGACTAATAATTCATTCATTCGACAGGGCCAAAAGAGTCCGGCCGTGAGCGCGGGAGAAAAAATTCGATCGGTGGGATCTGGCAGAGTTGCTTGGAGCGGACAGGCCTGAACATGCTAATAAAATCTTTTTAACAACAAAACTCCCGCTTAACGTTTCAAAGATCAAAAAACCTTCCTGGGGATTTCTCCATTATCATGGAACAACTATCAGGGGGGGAAGGGGCGATCCCCAATACTCTGGCTTCACAAGAATGATCGCCGGGTGCTTGCGTCCAGTGGATGCAAAGATCGCGGTGGGGAAAGCTAAGGGGGCAAGTCATGGAAGCTCGGGATCCGGAGTTGGCCTGGCACTACTTGAACACCCGGCGGAGGAAGTGCGCCTCACACAGACTCCTTCCCCGCAGAGCACAACTAGGAACGGCGTGCAGGAGTCATGGGCTGCAGATAAGGGGTCAACATGACCGATAATGCTCAGTTTGGAGTTACCGTTGGGGCGTCTGGTTGGTTTGAGTACTAGAACGCTGTCAACCCGGGAAGTCAGCCCATAACCTGGGTTGAAGTATTGTGCCTTCGATGGCCGGTGAACCTTGGCGAAGGGATAAATAACGAACTTCGGAACTTCGATATGTCTCTCCCAGCAAGCTTCGCCGAGTGGGAAAATGAAAATTGACTGGGTTTTATGGGTGCGAACCGACTATTGCCACAAGAACACTAACGGGGCCTGGATTCGTGGGTTTTTTATAACCAATCAAAAAAAAAAAAATACCGACTAAATCTCTTCTTCGGTAGCGCGTCCGAAGAACACATCAGGAGAGAGCCATGGTCAAATGCATCTTCGGGGGGGTAGGGGTCACCCCAGGAGGTTAAGGATTTTGATCTCGGACTTTTCATGACATTCGTAGCGGGGGGGGGGCGAGAGCAAAATCAAAAATGCCCAGCGGTCTTGATTTTCACGGTGGCAACCGGATCCGACATGGGCGTTGTCTCGGAGAAAAATTCCAACCCTTGCTGAATTGAAAAAAGTGGCGGGGCTCAGAGGGGGGTGTTGGTATAATTCGAGAAGGGACTCTCCGACGCTGCAGCCTTAGCTAAGCGGCGAGCATCCGAGGTGATTGGGCTGCAGAGACCTAATTAGATCATTCATTTAAAACGGTTAGGAACTCTGTAGACCGGTTGGCAAAAAGCCAGGAGAAATCGAGAACCAGCACGTGACACATTGTGAAAAAAGGACGGTCGGCAATTGAATGGAAGTCGCCATTAACATCTGGTCAGCACAAAAAATGCACTTTCCAGGTTTGAGGGAAAAGGAGGAACAGACGGATGGCCTAATCAGGTTCGCCGCTGCAAGTCGACAAGAGGAACCCAGGACTGGGGATATGACGCGTTTCCGTAACGCGGAGGGGGCCAGCAGTTCACAACAAGTTCGGGGTGTGCGGCGAAGAGGAGCCAGGTCATTTCTGAGAGGAGAGAGCAATCTAAACGGAAAGAAATGATGGTGAGCTTACTAACCTAGGGAAACGGGATTTCGGATTGCATGTGTTCGAACTGAAAGAAGGGGAAACGGGAATTGCGGCCCAATCTTGGGACGTCAAGGGTAGAATAGAGAAATTGGGAAACTAGAAGTCACATCTGACAACCACTCTTGGGGAACCGGAACGGACAAAATCTGGGGCAAGCAAGCGAACTGAAGAAGAGACGGTTTTACCGAGTATCACTCTTATTGACGAGCGCCGCACAGGCAAAATCTCTCTAAAAAACCCCTATAAGAGATTTGCCGTGGAAGGCGAGAGCAGGGTTCCAAGAGAGGTAACGCTTCGGAAAAGAGTTCATCTTGCTTGCACGGTCTCAGGAACCAAGAGTCGAACGGGGGCCGCCTGTTCAATTTCAATGTCTCCAAAGCCGAGCAGACCGAGAGGCCGTACCAGCCCAAGAGAGGCACAAGAGGGGCCCTCACCACCTCTTCATTTTCTTTCAGGAGGGAGTGGCCAGACCCGGGGAAAGATCCGTTAGTGAGTGTATTTCCCCGCATCGGCGGGGAGGCTCAAAAGAAAGAAATTCCCGGCATTCAGAAAAACCGTAATAGGTAAAAGAATAATGGGTCTATACTCCCGCTTAAAAAGCAAGGGGATTTTTGCAACACCGGGGAAACGGATTGGCCAACAAGCCAGGGCGAGTCGGGGGCAGCCGGAATATTGAATCCCTTCGGGCATAGGATATTCATTCACGCCTCCCAGACAAGGGACGGTGTTGCTGAACGGCCTGGCGCCGGGGTGCCGAACCACGGCGGACGTGGACGTGAGGTTTACGCGGGCTTTGGACGAGGTCAGCGGATATTTTATAACTTGTTGAAGAAAACGCTAAAAACTTCGGGAGAGGAAACGAAAGACCTCGGGCGTCCGATGCTTGCAGCTATATGTGCAGGAGGAGGATTCGGAGATGTCTAAAAAGGGGAACTCCCGCAAAAAAAAAAAAGTGTAAACGACCTCCATAGATTGGCAATGGGGTTTGGAAGGGTTCTCGCGATCCACCACGCAGTCGTCCTGCGGGGACAAAAGGACGGAACAGCACACCGGTGGGTAAGTTTTGGGGGGTTCGCGCGACTCAAGAACAACTTAAAAACCGAAAGATATGTCATGAGATTTCGGATCACTGAAAAACGGGGTGAAGGAACGGACCCAACCGGCAGGTGGATAAAACAGGGAGATAAGCCGGTGTTTTGTTCGGAAGAGGACGAATAACAGCTAGAGTTCGGTTTTGTGGTTTGGTGACGAGCCGCTTGGGGGGGACCACGGTCTGATACACTCATGCCATTAACGTAGGTTCTGGTTGAAAGTCGCGCAACAAAAAGTTCCACTTCCAGCGAAGCAGGGGGCATACATACAGGTTTTCAAAACGAGGCCAAAGAGTGCAACGCATGAGATTTACAAAATTGAACTGGGGATACCAATGTTCGGTTTCCGTTCACTCCGAGAGGAATAGCTGCACGAGTGAACTCTAGACGAAACCAAGCCACTGCACAAGAAAAAACGCGGCTCATCAGTCATGACAAATGAAATTAACAAAGGTCGAGAAAAAACACAATTCAGGAGTGGAAATCTGGCGGGTGGGGGATTTTGGGGAGAGGCATTTTTCTAGACCGGTGTACAGGGATCATCCAACTACAATTAACGCAGGTGCGCACAATGCAAACTGAGCTAGACAGCGAGGCATTAGAAGCACCCGGAGCGGAGTAGCTAATTTAGAAGCTCTAGATTGGGGTAGCATACTTGAACCCGCCGCTCAGGTGTCCCAAGGGACCCCCTATCTGCTTAAGCAGAAATGTAAGGTTGGAGTAAAAGTCCCATCGCAGGAGTGGTAAAGAGGATCTATATGGGAGGCTTGCCGCTAAAGAGATTTCCAGACCACATTGATCGCAAGCAAAGACGTGTAAGATTAGGTAGAGAATGGTAAATTAGACACGTCCGCCTAAGGGCAATCGGGGCAGCTTCAGATGGATGCCACTGGTGGACGAGAAAATAGGCCTCATTGTTTAGAGAGACCAAAAGTGAAAGGAAGGTATCGGGACGCACGTTGCGAAAGAGTTGCTTTGTCTCTCCTCCTCGCAAAAGGAAATGAAACAAAGGGATGGAACCAACCGTCACGAACTCTTCTTAAACGGTGACTGTCCAAGTGAGTCTGGGGGAAGGGGGAGCTTCTTTCGAAGAAGATTGAATCATCCCCACCGACAATAATATTGCGAGGCCTAATTGGGAGCAGAATCACCTCTGGTAAAAAAGGAAGAGGAACCGCGAGAACTGACGAAGCAAACACTATATAACATTCACCGGAAATTACCAAAGAAATTCAGTCTGTTCTAGAATGACATAAACAATCGTGAGCAATCGAACGCCTGGATCGCATGGGGCGACTGCAGCGTAAAAAAGTCCAATTCAGGTCTGTCTAAAAAAACGAAATAAGTCCACGCCGCAGCCGAAAGCAACCCGAAAAAGGCAACAGACGAAAATCGCGGAGGTTCGCGCTACGTTAACGTGTCTTACTATGAAGAAGCAATCTCATCGCACAAGAATTATTGGGGGCTGACGTAAGACCTAGATCAGGGTAGCGCGAAAGCTCCACTATGTACCGTCAGGGAAACGTTTCGTGTGCGGTGTTCGGTGGCTAATTTATTCAGTGGGTTACTTGTGGTCTGCGAATAAAAACGGGACTGGGGGGTAATTTTTCAACACCCGCAATAGGGAAGGACGCCGTAGAGCATCACAAAGGACTTGCGCGGTGCGGGAAAGTTGATCACTGGGATGGGTGAAAATAGTGGACGGAAGTGGGATTGGGCGGTAAAAGAGGGGCTGGGAGCTAATGTTGTGTAAACTTTGAAGCCCATATTCTCGTGGCGAGATTTAAAAAGAGTTTCAGGACCGCCTCGCATAATATGGGTGCTTGAACTAGTTAGAGGCTCCTGGCAGACTCAGTTAAAAAGAAACCCGCTCTTTTGCAAAAGCGGTTCGGGACGGACGTCGGTTCCAGCTTGGTTGATTTAAAGAGTAGGAGGGGAGGAGAGAAAACACGCAACAGGTCGAAACCGTTTTCTGTACCTCTTGTCACGGTGTGCAGAGGACGATCAAAGGTCAGGTATATAAACATGGATAGTCAACCTCCCAAAGGAATCGTGACTGGTAACTATGGACGGAGGCAAGAAGTCTAAAGTTCAATCCTGCTAAGGGAAACAAAGGGGAACTGCCGGTTAGTCCGGGTGAGCTGGGAGGTTTTCGAGCTTAGTCGCAGCTTTCAAACAAACCAACGACAGGTCTCCCACAGGGGGCACATTTGGATCAAAATCCATAGAAGCCCCTTCCGCATGATCTTTGCGTGGCGCGGGATGAACTAAAACGAAGGGAGTGAGGGACCCCTACCATTGAGTTGAACTCAGGCTGGTCTTTGATTCGCTGTTGAGGAAGTTGCAACTATGCTGAAACTGAAGAAGCTGTGTGTCCGTGGCTGCAGACTGAACTTCACCGGGGCGGAAAAACTTCTATCTCACAACCGACCCAAATGTTAGAACTCTGCTTTGGATCGAAAAAAGAGTGCGGGTGACATGAATAAGGAAGGTTGGTTCCTTAGTGGACTGCAGGCGCTTGTGGAGGGGGGAGAGAAAGCGTCAAATCCGTCGAATTCAATAAGGAAAGAGGGAAAAGTGTTTATATTCAAGTTCACAGGGGTACCTGCGCCGACCTGTTCGACGTTCTAAAGGCGGGCCACTTAGGTGAGGGTTCCCTCCGAGGAGCGCGGGGGGGAAAATCTAAAATGACCGGGGGGTGGGGTTTGGGTGGGGGGTGTGCGCCCGGTTTCCAAAAAAGAACAGCCGAGCTGTGAATTGAGTGGCAAAATGTGGGGGGGAGGATTGCACAGCGAACCCAACGCGAAAAAAAAGAGAAAAAATAACCTACCCCAATAGGGGTCTTCTTCGTAGCGGATGGGGCCAAACACACATAGGCTACCCATGGTTTGAGAGATTCCAGGTGGAGGGTAGTGCACACCGGAATTTGAGGGGGGGCTCGATTCCCCTCATGACACGAAGAGGATTGTTTATGAGGGACTAGACCAAACAGCAAGGTTTACCAAGACGGTTCTTTCCCGTACAAATGGCACACCGGCTTAAATTGAATAGAAGATTGAGTGCATCTAAACTCAACCCGTTTGCAGATTGGAAGTTCGTAAGTTAAAAAAGAATAGTCTCTTTTTACTCTGATTTGGTGTAAGGTTCTATACTTTTGTAACCGAATCTTCGCACAGACTGAGAAGACTGCACAAGTATCATACTAGGGGGGCGCCACGATTGGCTTTCAAGATTACAAGTTATAAATATGGGGAACGCTGGACCCGGAAAAAAAAGCCCTTAAATCAAGTCCTGATCGTTGGTCAAAGAGTTGGTCGTTCACTTGAAGGCGCAGTCCCGGCAAGTTTTGCATCAAACCTTGGGGCTGGGGAGGCAATCATCTCGGAGCGAAATGAAAACTGAATGGAAAGAGGTTCTCCCTTCTTCAAAACCATCGGAAACCAGAGTTGTGAAGATCTCCTTTTTAAAAAGGAAAATGGCGATTAAAGCGAGGACGTAAAGCGAGTTACAAAAGAACAGTATTACGGGTTTTTCTGATGCGCCAGCATGCATGAAGAAGAAGCAATCTAAACCTACGGCGGATCTCAATCACTAAAATAGGCACTCCAACGGTAAAGGCAAGGGCATTGCACGAAAAAAGAACCTGCAGGGGTGCGAGTTGCGGCCAGGGCTGGGGAAAAGCGTCTGCTCGGTGGAATTGCGATAATGAAAGAAAAAAAGAGGGGAGTGCTCCACCTCTTGTGGACCCCGAACGGAAAGTCAGCAAGCCAAGATGAAAAATCTTTGTCCTGAAGTGGAAACGGGGAAACACGGAACTCTCTCTCCAAGAAAGGAAAAGGAGGGGCCAGTTAGGCGATTGCGGGACCACAGATTAGTACGCTCGGGAAAAAAAGGAAGCTTCTTGCTGGAACGATGTCTAAAACAAGAAGGAGGCCGGTGAGAACTCCAGAGAAAACAGGAAAGCACCCATCTCTGCAGACGGCCAGCACCCCCTGGGAGGTGCTTAGTCAATCAAAGGCAGAACAGAGAGAAAAAAAAAAAAAAAAGAAAAAAAAAAAAAAAAAAAAAAAAAAAAAAAAAAAAAAATTTGCTACTTCCCGTGGCATAGTGGGGGAGGTCATATCATTCGCTGCGGGGAAGAAGCGAATCAGAAAAGAAATGCCGGGAAGGAAGAAGCAACAACCCTTTACAGGGAATACGTTGTGGGGATGTCGATAAGGGATCCCCCTGTCTTTCAGCGTATTTTTTGCCAAAACTAAACAGGGGCCGGCTGTCTACTCTTTTAGATCAACCAGTTTCAAGAAGAAACATTCCGGTTAATATCTTCTATTGTCTTCAAGGGCTCCGACGACAAAGGTGGCAGGTTCTTTCGGTCGCCGGCTACAAGGAAACCCGGAGGAAACCAATGGGGAGCATGGGACTGGCGAATTTTTCAGCAGGCAAACTTGGGTGGAACCGTCATAATTTTGTGAAAGCATCGGTACGGAGGTGCCAAGCCAATACCTAGGCGGGGTGTCTCGCAAAAGAGGGCAAATTCGGAATGGAAAAAATGATCTAAAGGGCCCCCCAATTCATAGCCCAGAGACGCCTTCTTACCTCATTGAGGTTTTGGAAATGGTTCTCGACCAGCAAAAAGGAAATCGGCCCAAAATTCCGTTGTTAAAAAAGAGAAGAAATGCACGCACGAATGGGTAAATTTTTGATGTTCACGGCGCGAGCGGGTCAAACCTCTGTAGAAGACGGGTGGAGATCAACCAGACCTGCAAAAACAGTCGGGGTGAAGACAGCCCCCTGGCAACGACCGCGAGTGTTGTGTGGAAAACTCGCGACAAAAGAAACGCAGGTCGTTTTTGGTTGTTGGGGGGGGTGGGGGGGATTGTTTTGGGCGACGGGAAGGGAATAACAACACATTGTTCTGTCCACGCATGAACAGGCCAGAAGAGGGGTTGGGTTGCACCAAAACCACCTAACAAGCAAATTGTTCCTCTCCAAAAGCGAAAGCTGGCGGCGGGAGAAAATGCAAAGGTTCACGAAGGTTCAGGGGTGATATAGAACCCGCAAGGGTCCCGCAGCAAGGTAAAAAGGTAAAAAACCAGGAAGAAGATAACAAATTCAGTGTGCCATTCTTCCGCGGTCTGAACTCGAACGGATGACGCTTCGAGAGAAAAACCCAGCGCCGCTCCACATAAAACTGAATCGTCATGACCTGATTCCGTCAGGAGGGGAAAATATACTCACTCCGATAAAAACTCCCCGTGTGAAAATGGTGAGGGAGGTGGTGGCTTTTCCTCTCCCGGAACAGTTAGTGAAGACCACTGAAGGAAGGTGCGCAGTTAAATAGTGCAACCGGAAGCTTAGGACCTCACCTCTCATAGCATAAAAGCACACCCGCGCAGGCCATAACAGAAGGGGGTCAAAGCTAAGTATTGTTGGTCGGATTGAAAACCAGGGGACAATGCAAAACTTAAGGGAGGAAGCAGGCCAGGAAAGGGGAACACCCGCGGGACAAAGAGGTTTTTTTAAGAGATTCAGCGGCTTCAGATTACGCCGAACTCGGTAAGGAATTGGAGCAAAGCCGGAAGGTTCTACGGACTAGATAGCTGGACGTCCGAAAGAAAGGGTGTGTACAACGCACACCAGTCGATGGACATTGCCCTTGTTTGCCCGTAAGAGAATATTCACAGAATGGGATAGGACTGCAAAAAGTTAAGAGTTTACGTGCGAACCAAAAAGGGGTGGAGTGGATCTCCTCTCCTCGCATATTTCATGAAACAAGCGGGAACCAGACGTCACGAAGGAGGTTAGAGTAGGAAAGTGAGTTGGATATTTAGGATGAAACGGCCGAAACCAGAAAGACATAAGAAGGCCTAAAGGGTAAGCATAGCACCTCTTTACAAATCGCCCCCGAGAATAAGAAGAGGCAAGAAAAACGAACTCAAACTTCGAAAATTCCACGGAAAACAGATGACTTATTTCCGAGAAAAGACTGGATTCACAGCCGCGCAGGAATTGCGAATGATTGGATCGAAGCGGGGGACTTCCATTTTCGTCTGTAACAAGTCCCAGAAACCAGATTCATATTTCGGCAAACACCTTTTCACACGCCGGAGGGTAGGCACCGCAGAACAAACAAGAAATGAATGAAATCTTTAGCGAAAGGTCAGGCGGGAGGGACGAAAGCAGTGACG
>Ga0179591_1266327_pt1 | contig 16555 bp, 16 predicted proteins | sample CZOMad2_1_08_16f_FD_182891 | JGI IMG/M metagenome (GOLD analysis project Ga0179591, IMG submission 182891) | Vadose zone soil fungal communities from Angelo Coast Range Reserve, California, USA - CZOMad2_1_08_16fungal (PacBio error correction) | ecosystem: Environmental > Terrestrial > Soil >...
GAGCGAGCCCCTCCTCGGAGATCCGAATCGTGAAGTCGAGTCCCTGCTGGGTCCCATCCTAAAAAAAAAGCAAGGGACCCTTAATTCAAAGGTGAAGGCCGTCGTAGGAACCCATAGAGGATGACGGTGGGGTGGTGTGAAATAACGGCTCCAGAAAATAGCCCCAGCGGAATTTTCGAGAGGGTTCCCCTTGGCCACCACAGATTGCCGGCTGGCATCGGAGGAATAATCCTACTCTGGGGTCGGCGGAAAGAGAACCTAGAAGTAAATGAAACTCCTGCTCAGGTGGGGCCAGGGAAGTATAACCTGAGGAGGATCGTGGAGAGAGGAAAGATCAGTTGTCTACATAACCTAGATCGTGACGCCAAATCGACTTAGAGAAGGGGAACACTTGAAGGACAGCCAGTGTCCAATAGGATCTTCCAAGTCTGTGCAGTTCGTCCAAGCACCCTTCAAAGGAGCGTGAATTATGAGAGGACCAGCTCTCGGGTACCTGTATCCAATTCGCCCAGAACAAGCAGGTGCAGGCCGTGGTCCCTGTTGCCTCGCGCTTTAGATTTGCGTCACCGGTTCCACAAAACGGAAAGGGGCACTAGCCACACACTTACAAATTGTCCGAAAGAGGGAGTCGGCAGAAAAAGACGGACCAGGGGCGCAGGTTACAACGTTTGAACAAGGATCTACCGTGGGAACTGTCACCTGGGCCTCGCGGGAGATAGTTAAGACATATCCGTTGTGATAGAGGGCGCTTCGTGAAAGTTCGTGCTTTCAGGACGGGTGTCCCTGGTGATTTTAAATCAGCACAGGGGTAGATCTTCCATCCCTACACCCCGACCAGATGACTCTTTTGGTGAAGAGGGGGCGAACGTCCTGAGGAACGGGCCGGGCGACACGTTGAAGAAAAGGAGAAGGAAGTTTTTGGTACGTCGTGGTGAGCGAGATGAAAAGAACGGATGAGTGGGGAAAGAGAATCTGCTCACAGTGGAAAGTCCCCCCTGCCAAAATTGTCTCAGGGAGCGATGTCCCATGAAGCACAATGGGCACGGAGGCCGCGTGGAGCGTAAGCGGAGGAATTGGGCACCGATCGGCCTGCGCCTTGCTCTCCAGAAAGATGTTGACTCCCTGAAGGGAAGGTCCGGTGCGGGAACAGAATGGGCGGGCCAGCCCGGAGGAACGAATGACAGTACTTGCCGGAGGGCAAAGACTGACTGGGGCAGATTCGCTGATCACATGCCCGGAAAGAGCGGGAGTTGAATTGGACGGTCCAAGGAAAGAAAGAAAATGCAAGGTTCTTCAAGATCCCCTTGATGAGCAACGGGCTAGAACGAGTAGTAGGTGGGACCATTGGGGGTTCCGAAGGTTGTCACCGACAGTCTCAGCCTGGGAAGGCTCCCAGTGGGGGGAATAGGTGAGCTGGATCAGTTGCTCATCACAAGTAAGTGCAGGATGAAAAGAGAAAAAATAAGGGGAAGCTTGGGGGGGGAGAACGAGACAGGAGGATTAAAATAAAATCATGAACCGTCAGCGCAAATTAATCAATGGGGTCATTAAACTACTCGGAAAGAGGAGTGCCGGAATGGGACCGTCATCGCGCGAAACCTCTGGGAGATCAAGTGTAGGAAGGGATGGTAAAATGCGGATGCCGAGGGAAGAGTCCATCGGGGGCAAGACCCCAAAATAAAAAATCCAACTTGGGGGAAGGTCGGATATTTTGCCAAAGCCTATAAGGGGAGAGGGAGGGCGACGACTTAAGTGTTAACCTCGTGCGTGGGAAATGATAAACTTACCCAGAGCCGGTGAATCGGGGTGAGTGCAAGGGGGGACACTTGGTCACTAGGAAATACAAGGTCATATCTTTCCTATGTGGAATCCTTCGCTCCTACGGTCCCGGGACGATGGACTACTGTTGAAATCCCCTTAGTGCTTTGTCTCTGCTTGGGGTAGGATAATGGGGAACTTAAGCGGTTCCAAGGACCGGTCAACTTGCGGATCCTGAAATGTACGAAAGACAGGAAAAAGCTCCGCTTGCAAACGCCTTTACAAAAAGACGAAGCAATCGATCCGATCGGAGAAAGCCAGTGCGCAGAGGGGGGGACACGGGCAAGAAACGGCCGAACCACGAAAGATCAGAAAAAATTGAAAGGAACGTACAAGAGGACGGAACTGCTTGAGGGATAGTCCTCTAACAGACCCGAAAGAGATCGGTCTAGACCGCCTAACGGCGCCGGAAATCTTCTAAGGTAACGCGCGCGGGCAAGTGGGATGTATGCAAAGATCGTCAGTCTCTTCAAAAACCGAGGCCTCATGGACTCTTCCCCGCGTGGTTCAACTACTGTTCCTCCGGACATCGGCCTTAGAGGAAAAACAACTATACCGGGGGGGCCTACGGTGACTTCCAAGACTAAATCATTCTTCCTGGGAATGAGGGAGGGTAGGGGGTTCTCGAAGCTATATAGTGACTTCAAAGATAGAGGAACGATAACAACAATTACTAATCATGAAAGTCAAGGGGAAATCTAGAGGAGGGGGGGGAGAAGGCAGCCACTCCCAAGGCGACGGGGGTTAGAAGAATCATTTAAAAAGAGGGGAGCGGGATGGAGGGGAAGGATCGTTATCTACCCAATCACTCTAACACATCTACATCAAGGGGTCAAGAGTAGCAGGAATGTCCATACGTATGCGGCCCTCCATGAATAAAGGGTGTAAAGGGGGGGGGGGGAATCACACGCGCGTTCAGCCTTAGGGGCCGACAATGTCATGGTACTTTCAAAAGACCTTTTAGACGCTACGGATGTTGTATTTTGACTTGATACAGACCTTACCCGCGTGCAACAAAGATGTTTTGATCGGGCCTGAAGCGTCTATTTAACTTTTGAGCAAAAAAAAAGGGGAAAGGGAGAAAGGAGCGATCGGGGGCAGAAGCTCTCCACTGGGGTCATTCATCCTCCAAGGGAAGGGGAGGGACAGAAATAAAAAATCAACCAAAACTGATCCAAAAAAACGGAAGTGAAGAACGGCCTTAGCCAATGGAGGACCCGGACTAGACCCTCTCATGTCCAAAACGTAAAAAAACGAGACCTAAAGCGCATCGACCCTCGACTCCTTAACCGCCTTTCGGGACAAGAGGGTCTGGGAACAAAAAGAAATCAAAAAAACGCGAGGTGTCCAAATGAGATCGCAGTTGGGTCCTGTTAATGGGAGGAGCAGGGAAGCGAGAGGGGGGGATCTGGCCTCTCTGAAGGCCAGGCCCGTTCCGTCCATGTCTGAGTTTCCGCAGGTAGGAGAAACAAGACACAACAGGGAGATCAACGTCGGTACCAACTGGTAGATGATTGTCTACTCCAACGGGAAGAAGCTGCCCTGATAAAGGGGGTAAGAGTGGGAAAAAATTTCAGAAATTAGGAAGCGGAAGATAAACCTCTACCTGTTTTAGAACGAAAAAAGGGGTCTGGAAAGGGACTGTGGGGAACAAAACCAATTAACTCGTTGTCCTCCATTATCCACAGGGGGGCAGCTAAGAAAAGGGAAGCGAGGAAATGAAACCTAGCTTCACGACCTGATAATTTCTAATTTCCCAGTCCGAGGCTAGGCTTCGGAAGACCTCGGGAAGGAAAAGGCAAGAAGAGTCCACTTTAAATGCCGGGCAAGGCATCGAAGGGGGAAAGTGAAAAAAAAATCAGAAATGGGCAACGACACGAACGGGTGCGCTCTCACGGCACAGAGTTGGTAAACAGGCAGCTTGTCGACTCGTTCTAATGTAGGAGAAGCAGGGGGGGGAAAGGGGGGAAGGAAGAAAAAAAAAGAGGTCTGAAGGGGGCTTCAGCGGACTCACGACAGCCAACAACTGCCGTCGCTAAAGGAAGAGTCAATGAGGGAAGCGACACAAAAAGAAGGTTCACGCACGCTCGCCACCCCCACCCTGTCAAAGGGGGGGAAAGGTTGGGGACGGCCTCGACGCCGAAATTTATGGCCTCCGGACAAAAAAAGGACCAATCCTCAACGACCCGAACTCTCTCTTTCTTTAAATGAAAGAAGGGGAGACCCAAAAAGGGGAATGGCACCCTTATGATACCAATGGTCGCCTTGTGCCCTAAATGCGTTCTTACCAAAGAGGAAGGTGGGTGAGGAAAGCTTCTAAAAAGGGATAAAAGCTCGATTCCCCTACGAGAAATTGCCCTCCAAAGAGGAGAGAGCAAAAATCGATGCGGGTTTGTCGCGACCACCGAAAAGGGTCAGCAGACGCACTCTCCTGGGGAAGGGAAGTCGTTCATAGAAAGAGGTCAAAACAAAACGGGTAAACGAGCAGGATGCCTGGCTGCCGCCCTGTTTCCTGTCGGCACGCGACCGGTACAAAGACCTTCGCGACTCCACCAAGAAGAGACCAAGAAGAAACGTGGAAGGGAAGGAAGACTAGGGGGACTCCGTACCCGAGAGTCGAGGGGACTTGCTTCTCGGGGTTAGGAGAGAGAGAATCCCTAAATCCGACACTTGCATCTGGGAAAACAGGGGAACCTAGGAAGAAAAAATCCTATCTAGAAAGGAAGGAAACGACGGCCCAGACTACTTGGAGCGCCGACGGCACTGAAAGGCCTGAAGGGTAAGCAGCCCCTCATTTGAAGTCGAACCGGCAAAGGAAAAGGAAAAAAGGAAGATCGCAAGAGAAGGTGGGACAGTCCCCATCTCCTCAACCCACGGAAGGAGGATTAAAAAAATAAGGGGGAGGGAGACCAGGACCGCGGCGCCTCCTACAAAAGAGAACGGGCAGGAATCAAAGGAGGGGTGAGGCGGAGAAGGAAAACTCATCAGAGGAATAATTAACCATGAGAGTATTATTGAACTTTTACCTATAGGATAAGTCCTTATCTTCGAGCGGTACTGGAAAAACCTACTACTTAAGTAGTCTTAGAGTCACAGTTGAGGGAGGATACACGCTAAAGATATAAAACTCGAAGGGAGTTAGTAATGAAAAATCTTCATAATGGACCGGTACGGGTAGGTAGATCAAGTGGAAGAATCCGAGGCGTGGGTGGAAAAAAAGGGGGAAAGTCAAAACAAACCATAATGAAAGCAAGAAGCGGAAACAGGAAAGAGTTATGTCCGATGAGACTCATTACCAGGCAAAAAAGAGTGGCAGAACATCTGGTGAAGGCCCGAAAAGCAATCGCCCATGGCCTCAGAAGCTTCCGGGCAAAACGTACCGCAGTATGATGTAAGGGGGAAATACACCCTGTACGCTCGGTGGACCCCCACACGTAAAAAGTTTCCCACTAAAAGCCAACGGGGAAGGACCAGTTGTCACCCTCTAAAACTAAAATGAAAAGGAGAAGGAAAAGGATTTGAAATGTCTCAAAATTGGAGCGTTCGAGGTTTTGTTGCTGGGCCCCTTAATTAGGTGGGTGAACCCAGAAAAATCGGGAGATTTGGAGAGGGCGAAAAGCTGACGTGGGGAACCGTTAAAAAAAGTAACGTGGTGCTTAAAGGTTAGAGTAATACGACGGATACTGGGTTGGGGCGAGCTTGGAGGTACGGGGTGACCTACAAAGTAGTTCGGGGATCGCGGAGCACCTAGTCCCCAGAATCCCCAGGGGTCGACGAAGGAATATGGCCCAGATACCAGGGGGAAAGCTTGCTCAGGAGACTAACCTGAATAGCTTCAAGTCTTCAGAAAAAAAGAAAGTAAATAGTTGTTTCCCGGAGGAATGCTTTTGAGAACCAAAGAGGAAGTCCCTGGGACGTCCCGTCAAGGGACTGGGCCTGTAAAGCATAGGCCGGAGAAAGACATTCAGCCGGAGCACTGGGTTACGTCCCGAGAGGGGGGGTCATGCTAAAAAAGCGCAGGGGGGGGGACGGACTACGTGAGGATCACTTTGAAAGATTGTGCATGGAATTTTTCAGGTGGCCCAAAAGACGAAAATACCCCCCAGTCGACCACGAAATGTCGATTAATAGGTGCCGAGGCTACGCAATTCAGTTTGCCTGGGGAACACGCTTCAAAAGAAGGAAACAAGGGCCAAAAAGGAGACTCAAAAAATCACTACAGAAAAGGAAAGAAGGACAGGGCATGTTGACTCACGGGGGAAAAGCCGACATGAAATTGAAAGGAGAAAATGTAGGAGGTCCGCTGAAGGTTCGGGGGGGGCTAGGCGACATCAGAAAGGAATCCTACCAGAGACGTCCGAAGTACCCATCCATAAACCACGTTTTGCCAGGGAAAATCGGGGGTAGAAGAATTTCTATAAGGGAGAAAGAGGGAGTTAACTGCTTTGTCCCCTAGTACTTAGAAGCTCCAAGAGATGGGGAAATGGCGGGGGGATGGGGGTCTCACATTTTGAAAGTGTGAAAAAAGGTGACTGCATAGCCGTGTACGGGCATCACGATCATTAGTCGAAGTTGTATACGAGGTGATTTGAGAGGCGGGAGTAGCAATCATCGTAACAAGCCTTGAGATAAAGGGTCCTAAAGGATCCTTTCGACCGGGTCGAGATCACCTGAAAGGGGGAGGGGGACTTAAAATGGGAAATCAGTTCTCAAAGCGCCAATTGGAAAAGCACGAGGGGAAGGCGTCGCCTCTCCCACCCCTCCTTCGGACCCCTTTCGAAAGCAACTTGGGAAACCGGTCTAAGTGAGGGGGGTATTAGCCAGACTTGGGACCGAGTCTTCCTTGAGAATACGACCCGGCCATCTCAAGGGGGAAACGGAAAAAGAGTCGGTGTCCGGTGCTCGAGAGTCGAGAGAGGAAAGAAACGGCGCAGTCAGCCTCAAGAGGTTCGGTAAAAACGATCGAAAAACAAAAGAAGAGTGGGGGAACTCGGGTCCTGTCCAAGAAAAAAAGAGATTCGGGCATTGGATATGCTTGCGAAGGTGTTCTAAGGAGAACGCAAACAACAACGATGAGAGCAGAAAAAAAACACAACCATTACGAAAAGGCATGACACTTGACGAATCTCCTCCCTCGATAAAACCACCGTAGAGAGGGGGGTGCATCTCACTTAAATGGAGGTAACCAAGGGGGGAGGATTGACTCCATTAGGAGGGGACTACAAAAAAAAAGGCACCTTACCTGACGAGACTTCAAGGACCCTCATGAATCTGGGGCCGCGGAGTGGCTGGGGTTCTCAAACTAGAAAAAAGGGTCCCAAGGGCGAAGAAAACTTAGAAAAAAAGGAGGTACGGACTTCTCCCCTAAATTTATTCTATAGTCTGTGATGGCGAAGGGCCGGGGGCCCAACACTCAGGGTAAAAAGGGTCAAATAGGTTCGAACGCGAAGAGGCTGTATTATTAAACCCATCGATCCTGAATGTGGTATCGGCATATTCTGATCACATCTGTCACCGAGGCCTGGCCGCCATCCAGACCGAAAGCGGCTCCCTCAAAATCGACAACGGACTTAAAAAACGGAAGAGGCACGGAACCCAAAATGTAAGCGTAACGCGGAAGGTACACCATGAGACAGACCAAAGCCTTCCCAAAGGCCTGGTAGGGAGGGGACCAGGACTCTGGACGAAGGAGGAGGACACAACCAAACGTCCAGAGGAGTCCAAATAGGAAAGGAACTTGCCACGTATGTTAGGACGGGGGAAGAGACTCAAGGGTAAATCGGACATCTAAATAATTATATGCCCATGAAAAAAGCAACTGGCAGATCAGAAATATTCCTATAAGATGAAAAAAAAGGGAATTTACCTCCCCGCTCCGAGAAACCCGAGCATGACAAAGGGGGGGGTCCGGTTAGAATGAGTCTTCGAACCAAGACTGTGCACTGGTCCTCCCTAATCAGTATTTGGAAGTCACCAAGAGCATAAAAAAAAAAGATGAGAGCAAGGGGAAAGAAAGCAACCTCGGAGTGTCGCGGCCACGCGAGGATTAACCGGAAAAAAGGAACATCAGACGTACTGAAGTGTTACAAAGGGGACTAGCTTCAACCACTGACTCAGTCTTATAGTTCACTCAACCCGAATGGCTTCCACACCGTAAATGCAAAGGGAGGATCAATGACCAGATGGATGAACTACATACGAGGAGGAAAAAATGCAGGACTTCAGAGGGGTAGGTTCCGCACATTTCGAAGTAAAGCCCCGTCAAAAACGGCGAGAAAACGACCTAGAAGACGGGACTCTGAGGAGATCATAAAACCTCTTTGCACCCATGGCGTATTGGACCATCGGGCGGTTGGGGATGACTGGAAGGCCTTAAGCACGGACCCCTAAATGCAAGGTCAAATCTCGCAACAGCGAAACAAAATCGGGAGTAGCTAGAATGAGCAAAGCCTAAAGGGCCTGACCCGCCGAAACGAGGAGTTCAACATCAGAAAAAGATACCCACAAGAGAGCTTATAGTTGGTCTTGAAGGGACCAAAATAAAAATGAAATCCAGTAATCGTACCCTACTCCCTAATCTATCTACCCGTATGCTGAAGGAATGGAGGGCGTATTGTCCAAAACTTTTCACCTCCCCGTTTCACGAATTGTCGTTGGAAGACAGCCAAGACCATTGGTTTGTTAGTACACAAGAAATCTTAAAGTTGGGGGGTGGAAACTCTCTCCAATAGGAGCGGCCCGGGCACATCGGATCTAAGTAACAGAAATACGGGTTCTAAAATGGGGTGGTCTAAATACACCCGAAGGTCGTCACTACGAAAGAGACTGGGGGACTGCAAGTACTTAACTGCTTAACAGGCTCCGGTGTAAGAGACACCCTAAAAAGTCTGAAGGCGAGAAGTCGACATGGGAGAGAAAGTACAATTCTTTAGCTTACACAGGCGCTACGAAATACACGAAACTGTTCTCAAAGTCAGAATCGTAAGGGGCCTGGGCGCGGGGGGTCTAGTTTAGGGGGTAAAGGTGGAGAAATCCACACTCCGGGGAGACCAACGACCGAGAATTACCGGCATGTTGAAATCTAAACTGAAGTAGCTGAAGTCCAGAAAATCCTCGACCCACAGAAATACCGCGAGGAACGAACCTTCCTAAGGACAACTATCGTAGACCCCATGTACGATAAGAGGCGGGAGTCCGGAAGAAAGAAGGGTTATGGGTTCAAAGAAAACCAATCTCAGAAAAAAAAACACTGATAAGAGGGAGAGGTTCGCGACCCCCGGACCTCGCGCAACGCCTAACGGCGGAGCCGGGGGCCCATAATGGAGAAGGAGAAACTGAGCAAGGTCATACGGTAGATGACCCCTAGGGGAGGGAGGTACGGTTGGCCGAAGGAGCTGCCTGCCGGAGCTGCACTTCATTTGTCTGAAAAAGAAAAGAATGAAAAACCTATCTTGCTGATTCTCGCCTATAACGGTAGTCGGCATCGCACCTCAAGAGAACCCTATTCACTTCTGAAGGCAGGGCGGAGGGAGGATTTCGTTTGTTCGTTTAGACCGTCGTGGAGCGCCTAAGTTTTAAAACAGGAAAAGGCAGGGAAGCAACCAGGGAGAACATCCATTTCATACGGCCTTAAGCATCGGGAGGTGTAAGGGAAGCGAAGGGGACTACAGCAATGGAGACCTAATCGGAAGTAACAGTCGGCCACACTCGAAGAGTGAGAGGGAAAACTTCTTATTTCCCTTTTCAGTACCCGGTATCTCTCCGGGAGAACAATTGACCCATGCGGGGGAACCCCACCAGGTAACTTGAAAACCGCTAATTCCACTACCCTGGGGGCAGGTGACCGTGACCGCAGCAAGGGGGAGTCACAGATAAGGGGTTGCTCGGGGGTTAGAAATAAAGTCGAGTAAGATCGGGCTTCAAGGCTTGGGAATTGCTGCCGGACAGTCCAGGGGGGATAGAAGAAAGGAAACAAGACTCGAAGAGGTTGGGGACGACTAGATGGAACTGAATAATTGAAGGGGAAGTCATTCGAAAATTAGCTTCAAGGGGGGAAATCGCGGGTGGGTGGGGAAAGGGGGAGTGGTTAGAGACAGGGGAGTCCCTCTTCCTAATGAGTGCCTGGCCATCTCTCCGCCTCAAAAATCTTCGACGTCCCACTTTTCGAACGTCAGGACGATGTCCGAGAAGCAAATGGGGAAACCCGCGGGGAATAAGAATTGAAGAAGAGCCGAGGGGGAGTAAGGGAAGGCGAGAAGATCGTTGTTTGTCCGGTTCCCGGTGAGAGACGGGGGCGGGGGACCAAAGCCCGTATGTACGTCCCTGGACCGGACCTGTTGCCGCAGGGAGGACGATCGTTCCTTTGACGAAAGAAAACAAGAGAATAATTCTGGTAAGCGGCTGGGGGGGGAGAATTGACCTTGCCTAAAGGAAGGAGTCCTGTCAGTTAGATAGAACGTCTGAAGGGGGTGCCGTTGGAACCAGAACCAATAACCTTTTTATTCAAAACCACGGCGCCTGAAAAGGGGTTGCTCTTTAAGAGAGACCATATGGAAAGTGGGTGCTTCAGTATTTCGAACCCATGGATCGAGAAAGCATTACTACAGAGAAAGTCGAAACACATAGAATCACAAAATTCAGACTGCCTTTAGTTGCTCTCGCGGCAACGAATTTGACAAAAGAGAGGGACGGGAAGTGGAGCTTGCCCTGAAGTTAGCACGACATCTCTGAAGGAGAAACGGGGGCGCAAAGAAAAACGTCCGGGGAATTACAAACAGGGTTGGGCAATCCAGTTGGGGGGGGGGGAAACCCAGGTGGGGGCGATGTGAAAATTTCTGCGAAGTTCTGGTCCTGAAGACTAAAAATAGACAGGAAGACTTGCCTTGAATTGTGTAACGGTCTAACAGGGGGGTGGAATTCGACCTAAGGAGAGGGGACTCGTTCCGGGTAGGGGTGACGGGGCTACGACAATTGGGGGAGGGACTGGGCGAACTTAGTGTTAGGGAGCCGCTGGGGATTAAAGTACCAAAATTCACTAAAGTCGGAGGGAAGTAGTACCAGAAGGAGTTCGAATGCTTAAACACTACCTTACGAAGCAGGGAAACCTCGTGCAAAAGGAACTCCGAGAAGGGAAGACAACGGTTGATAAACCTGCAAAACTCTTTGTTCGAAACGCGTGGACGCGGGCAAGAGGAAAAAATCGACGGGGGGAAATAGCAAGGAAAAAGGACTCACAGTTGTCACCAAGCCACGGAAGGATCCGATCCGGGGGCGACAAGGGAAATGGGAATAGAATGAGGAGTTAGCCCTCACGCTCAAAGTCAGGCGGAGGACCCCTAACTGTTAGGAGAGGAATGAGATGGGACCACAAACATCTTCGTCCGCCAAGCAAAAAAATCGGGCTTCATCCCGAACAAAGGGTCCTTAGGGGTAGCCACATCTAGCATCTGGGGGGGGTGCCATCGATGTGTAATCCGAAGCTCTTCTAACAGTCCGATGCGGGATCTGTGGATATAGAAGACTCACAAAACAAAAACTTGCGCGGAAGCTCATCTTGAACAACCAGACTACAAAAAGCTACCACTCTCGGAGTCGAGACCTCGGAGAAACCGCACGCTTCGCGTGTAGAAGTCGTTCGACGATGACCCGCCTAGTAGCACGGGGAAGGGGATCGGGAAGCTCCAGACATCTAGAATCCCCTTATACGAGGAGGGAATCGCGACATAATTCAGCGGGCGGGGCGCAGCAATATCTTCATGAAGGGAACGAGCAAAAGACAAAGGGGAACTGTGCTTGAAGAACAATTGGGGTAGGAAAAAAAGGGCTGATCTGTCTTTTGGGGGACGTGTGCCCGCAGTTGACTCCGGGGGGATTAAAGAAAAAATAGGGAACGATTTAGTCTTGAGCGTAGAAGGAGGCCACAAGGGGAATAGGGCATTGAGTGAATACGGATCGCGGGACTACCAGCCCTGGATTGCCTAAGATCATATTAAAAAACCCAGCTCACCGGAACAAAACCCCCTGTGGAGGGGGCGCAAAGTCTACGGGGAAACTTAAGCTCTTGAGAGACCTGCGATACGCCCCGATACTTCAGCTGGGGGAGAGCAAGGAAGTAACCACAGATACCATTAAAAACGCTACCCCTCGAATCAGCCCGACGAGGAAACGCCAACATCTCAACGATATAAAAAGAAGATAGTGTGCAAAGAGTCTACGGGGTGGGGGAGAGCCCCTTTTTTTGGATTCTGGTACTGTGTGTATATATGATGAGAGAATCTCTACTAAGGAAAAAGGGGGAAAATATGTCCCCTAAAAGGAATTTCCAAAAACAAGTCATGGGTAACGACCAGGAGGAAACAGGAGCAACCGTCGAAGGGACCCGGCTTCAGGAGGGTATAAATTAAAGGGTCGGAAGGAACCCCAAAAGAGCGGTCTCTGCCCTACGAATATTTGAAGAAGGTTTCAAAAACTGTCACAATGGGCACTTAAGAAAAAAGGGAAGGAACCTGGGGATAACGTGGATTTACTTGGGGGAACCCTTACCGCCAGCCTCTGTCAACATAACCACTCATGCCCCGGAAGAGCAGATCGTTAGAAGGAACAACAACCTAATCGGGGGAAAAAAAGAATTACTCCGAATTTCTCGACAAAACGAGGGAAAAAAAAGCTTAGAACTTAGGGGAAAGGAAAGGACGACCCTTAGGGGGGAGGGGGAATCCCTGACCAGGGAACCGCCCGTCCAAACGCTGGCCTGTAGACGGTAGACCGAAGAAAGACTGTCTAGGATACTAGACAGCGGAAAATTATTTACTTTAGAAGTGATCGAGCTAGTCAGCGCTCGGAAATCAGAGACCTGAGGTGAAAGAGAAGGGGCTAAAGAAAGACATCTCGGACCAATCTGGATCCGGCCTAAGCTCAAGTCGGAACGGCTACAAAAAAAGATGTCAAAAAAGAGAGCAAACTAAACAACCATCGAAGAGGTAGGGGTGGGAGAGGACTCGACCCTGGACTTGAAAAAGCCGAAAAAAAATCACGTACAGCAAAAGACTCGGAAAAGGTATGTCCTTCCAATAAAGGGATGGGCTGTGAAGTTCTTGAAGTGACCACCCGAAGACCGGGTCCTCCGGGCGAAAGGACAAGCGAAAAGGGGGCGAAAGTGGAACTGATCGCCAAGGTTGAAATTCTCTCAGTTCTGCACTGGAAACGGAAGATCTGGGAGAAGAGAGGGAAGGTCCGTTTCTAAGGGGGGTTGTAGCCGGACCACAAAGGAGGAAGCTAAGCCATCGCCGGTCAGGGGGCCTGCCTAAAACACGGCACTTTTAGAGAATACCATGCGGCCGCCCGGTTCAAAAACTGAAGAGCTGCCTGACCTGGCGCTCCCACGCGCCTTCGTAATCAACTAGGACCGATCTCACAGGAGACTTGGTCATGACCCGACCTGGGACAGCAGAAACGAACCGGCGAGGACTGTTTCTTTCGGTGAGGACAGGCCGACGAAAGGGGGGGAAATCGACGTCCTACCTGACGCCGTCATTTGAGTGAATGGCGATCGACCTTCCGATAAAAGCCATATCCTAAGAAAAGGACCATCAGACAGAGGGTTCCGCCCTGACGCTTAAAAGGAGGTGATCTCTCTTAGCCCCGCATGACTTAAGGCTCCACGATTTCTCCAGTCCGAGGAGGGGGGGAGATAAGAAAAGCTAGAGCAACAAAAAAAAAAGTGAAGGTAGGAAGAAGAGTGGGGGTGGACTCTAACCCATCCAGATAAAGGGCCGAAGAGGGCGAGAAGGGGGAAAGACCGCTTCGGGTTAATCCGCGGAACCAAATTCATGCACCCGCCCGTCGTGCGAGGGGGGAAAGTGCTGATGCTTCAAGAGAAGCAAGGGTAAGGAGGGACGGCTAGCTTTCCCTTTACTACCAAGCCGGCAGATCAGGAAGCGTCTACGGACCATAAGGGGTTGAGGGAGCACAGGACGAGACGAAATCTCCGTACCGTCGAGGCAAGTCCAGGGTCGGCGTTGCATGCCCTATTATTACAGTAAGAAGAGGTAGCCAAAAGATTCGTGGAAGCCAGTGACGAAGACTCCTGAATGTCGTAAAGAAACATGAGATCTCGGGGCCCTCGTGAAAGTTTTTATCCCGCAGGGACGGAGCAAGGAGCTTTGAGTTCTTCGCCTATCTCCTTTGATTGGATTGAAGTAAACTCAAGAAACAGTTGAAAAAATTCGAGCGTCAGCTTTCGGAGGGCCCGGACGCTCCCGGGGGGAGATCGAAACCTTACAGACTCAAAAGCACCACCCTGACCGCGGCCGCCCAGCGTCGCCAAAAAAGCGGACAGGTCGCGGGTTTTCAAGAGCCGAAAGGAAAAAAGGAAGTCCGGGTGGGAAGCGTGAGGTTCAGAAATGGGCGAGGCAAGACTCGGCGTGAAGGGCGGCTTGTATGAGGCCAAGGGGGGGGAGATTGATAATAAACCGCTCGTATAAGGTTGGGTAGAGGGGGTCTACCCGCGTCCATATCATGACGTCTACGATTGAGCAGGCTCTTAGTGTTGGTAAAGCGTGTCGTGGTTGGGAGAGTGCCTCGGAGGGTCGGGGGACTAAAGCGGAATTTACCTTACAGCTCGACCCCACGGTCGAGCGAGTCGATAAAATGACAGGGGTTGACCCTCGAAGGAAAGCGTCTCGTGGGAAAGGATCGGGAGGAAGGAACGCCCAGGAAACGTGGGGGGGCCTGTTTGGAGGTGCACATTCGGGAAGGTCCGGGGTACGGCCAGGTAAGCCGTACCCTTTCGGGGTGAAGGGGGATGGTTGACAGGCCATAGAGATGCGACTCCAAGACAGGAAGCGTTCGTGAAAGATCTTTGAAGGAATGAGTCAGAAGTATCCTGAATCCCGGGAATTGATAAACCTGTAATAGTGTGGCGTTCCTTCCAAACGAGAGGACAGTAGGGGGTCTACACATGACCTTGAGTGACGTGCGCCTGTCTCCTTTCCGGGAGGAAGGAGTGCCTGACGGAAAAAAAGGATCTGAAGACAACGCTGTCGGCCGCTCGAAGGAATCATTTAAGCAATCAGGCAAAGGAAGGGCTCATCGGAAGGGGGGGGGTGACATGGTCACTTCATCTCGCGAGAACAAATCAGGGGAAGATCCTATGAGGCATCGGGGGGAGAAGTAAGTATCCAACGAGTAGCGGAAACGCCCAGGAAACATCAAATTTGAGGAAGGTAATGTAATGGGGGGAACTCCGCGGCGTGGGAAAAGAGGGCGAAGAGTAGGGTGCCGCTGACCGAAGACAAACCACGGAGCTGGGGGGATTCGTGGGCGGGTACTCCAGGGGTTAAGTCTTGAAGGGACTACGGACGTCTAGTCAAATTGGTCAGAGGGCATGCTCTACGTTAGGGGGAACGATTTTAGGTTCAGGGACAGGCGGAGTCCAACATTGACGGAGTTCTGTGCCGAAAATTAAAAATTGCCAATTGCAAGTGTGGGGGGAAGGGGGCCAAGTATCCCTGCGAACGATACCGACTCTTAGAAAATTCCATCCGTTCGAGCAGATCGGGGGGGAAAAGAAAAAGCGGAAGACAGCAAAGACTATTTCCAATGGTGGGCCTAGTCACTTTGGTACTCGCGGTCTCCTTTGAGAGAGAGAAACTTACAGGGGACTCTAGGGTATTCCCTTATCCGCCAGGAGAAACGAGTAAAGGAAGGGGATAACTTGCCAGCTGGTAGGGAAGGTTATAACGATTAGAAACGAGTAGCCCAAAAGCGTCAGACGCTAAAACATCTGGTGCAGGGTACTAGCTTGGAGGGAGAGCAAACAACGGGAAAAAGATGGGCCAACGAGAACTGTCCCGGGAGAAGGTCTTAGGCTCGGGAGGCGGTAATTTGGGGGCCAGGATAAGACAAACAAAAGGGGGTATTCTTAGACCAGGGGGATCTACAACATGACGACAAAACGCGACTTGATCGACGTCTGGAAAAAGAGATGGACACCACTCTTCTATCTGGGGGGTTCATTCAAGGAGGCGGTTCAAAAACAACGGATGAACCGACCGAGGGGAGCTTACTTGACCGAGCGGCATGGAAAGATACGAAAAGAGAGAAAAGTATAACCTAAGGGGGTCAAGTAGTAAAGAACTTTCGAAGTTGCGTGGCAAAGATAATCCAGGGGGTTAAGGCTATTACATCAGGAAGCGGGCCTCAGGGCCGTTCGGGAACCAAAGTAACGTGGGTGGGGACTTCCCTCACTAAAAGGAAGTGCATAGGAAAGGATGGCAGTGCTCCTAGTAAGAAGGAGATGGAAATCCACACCCAATCCGGATGGAGATCGCTAAGAAGCGGGACCGGTCAGGCCTACGAGATTGCGTGAAAAACGCCCAGAGACCCACCTCAGGTGCGTCCTACCCACGAAAGACTTCTCTGCGACAATAAAGCTACAATAAGAAGCCGGAATGATAAGCGTCAAAGAAAGGGGTTCACCAAAAAGCGACGCGCAATCTGTAATGTGGGCATGGAGAGACTGTAGTCCAGCAAAGAACTTCGTCAGCCCTCAAACCGGTAAAAGGAGATAGGGGGAACAAGGCAAGTGTGGGGGGGTAGGACTTGGGGTCCCGAACTCTATGAAAACCCTCGACGGGAAGGAAAATCAGGGAAACCGACAACCTTCCGGGAAATGAAAATTGCGCGCGAAAAATTTCCGACCGCCAAAAGAGAGAGCCCTCCCCGGGCAAAAGGGCCT
>Ga0179591_1365621_pt1 | contig 16553 bp, 14 predicted proteins | sample CZOMad2_1_08_16f_FD_182891 | JGI IMG/M metagenome (GOLD analysis project Ga0179591, IMG submission 182891) | Vadose zone soil fungal communities from Angelo Coast Range Reserve, California, USA - CZOMad2_1_08_16fungal (PacBio error correction) | ecosystem: Environmental > Terrestrial > Soil >...
CAAGAGACCTAAATCGGCAGGAATCCATTCACGGTCTATAAATCCATGCACTTCTGGAAAAAAACCAAAGGGAGGGTGTTGAACCGGTTTTCCTCGACCAACCGGGAAAAAGGTCGCTGCAGGGGGAAGCGGTTCGTGTGGTCCAGAACACACTAAACCACTAGAAAAAACAAAAAAAGGAGCTTCAGGGAGAGGGGAAGGAATCATTATCGCCAGAGAAAAGAAGTCGTGGTCCCCAGTTGTTGAAAACACAAACATAAAACGTCGGGACGCATTCAAGTTAGTACTCTAGGAAAACAAGGGAGGGGTGGTAACGGGAACGTGAACTCCTTCAAAATCTTCAAAAGGGGGCGCCCACCCCCGTGGCGGCGTGGAAGACAAAAAAAGATCGGAGTTTTGCGAGGGATGACGACCAAAGGTATGGAAAAAAGACCGGCGCCGGTGACCGGAAAATGAACGGGACATCAAGAAACCTTGCCTAGAACCATCACGCCACGTAGGGTGGGGGCCTGGGGGGCAGAAGAGTCAAACTCCTGTAAAAGCGACGTCCATGGGAGGGAGTTAAAGGGGGTCCATACTAATTTAAAATCGAAAGTATTAGGGGAATGGCTTCAAAAATCGGGTTCAGTTACAGGAAAAAAAAGACCACGAAAAGGATCTAACGGACCCGGAGTTTGTGGGGAAAAAATGTCAAAAGGGGGCCAGCTCCACCGATCTCGACTTGGGGATTTTGGGGGAAAATGACGGGGAAGAGGCGCAAAGAATTTACGACCCGCGCGGCAGGGGACGTTCAAAGTATCAGCAGGCGGACTTGACACTTTGAAATTGTCGTCGGTCCGGGACTTCCATATGGAACGGGGAGGAAAGAATTTCGGGAGGGGGCAAAAAACGGGAGTCGCGGTCCCAGAGGATAGAGAGGGAAAAGAACGAAGATAAAAAAAACGATACAAACAACAACAAAAAAAGGGATCAGTAGGAGGCACGAATATCGGCCGGTTCTGGTGAAAAAGAATCATGAAACCCTCGAAACTCGAAGCAAGACAAGCTTTATTCTCCCGGCTCCTATTGCCCCGGGGTCAGATAACAACATTTAAGAAAGACGGGTCCATGGTAGCCCTCTCCCCGAGAGACCCCCTGGAAGGACGGGGCCCGATGGAAAAAGCTCGTAAAATCACCCTTCAACCACTCCACCAAAAGGGAAAACAAACAGGAGCGGGCAAACTTAAACTGGGGGGGGTGAAAAAGCCGTATACCCGTGGGGGCGCAGACTCGGGCTAATGGAAAAGACCCCAGAGAAATGGGGGGGGGAAAAGAAAACAAGGTTCGAAAAAACTCCCAATTCACTTTACAGAAGTGAAAAAAAAAGGGTATAAATCGAAGGGGAAAATGGAAAAAGAACAAGGCGTTCGTAAGGGGGAACCTTCTCGTGGGGAGAGATTACCCTAGTATTGGGCAGCGGGAAAAGTGGGAGCAGGCCCCAGGGTTATCGAAACAAAATTTGGATCGGTCCACTTCCGTCCTGGGAGCAAACCAGTGGGTTTTGTGTTTGTGCAGAAAACATGGAAAAGACAGCTACTAATCGAAGTAAGAACACCCCAGTGGTTACCTGCATGTAGGGGTCCGTGGACCACCGAGGAAAAGGCAGGTGGGCCAATCGGGGGGGAGGACTGACCAAGAAATTTCCCGTTCCTAAAGAAGGGGGGGGGGGACTAAGACAAGGATAAGGGAGAGAGTGTGAGAACGAGAACAATAAGAAAAAACCAAGTCATACGTTAGGTGGGATCCTCAGGGGGACACTTCTTTTGGTTGTAGGGGGGATGAAAAGAAACTGGAAGACGGAAATTGTACCAAAGAAGACACAAGGGGGGGGGGGACCGACACGCAAGCACGTCCCAAAGTTGAAGGGGGGAGGGGGGGTGGAAAATTTAAAAAAAAACAAGAGGACGTCGTGCTTCAATTTTAGGGGCGTCTTCCCAGATTTACCAATAAAATGACTCAAAGGGTTGGGGTGTTGTACCAGGTGCAAGGTGCCCTGACTAGGATCAGGGCTGGCACTTTCCTGAGGGAAGGGAAAAAAACTCAATACCTTCAACGAGAGGGTGCACCTTTTCCAGCATACACAAAACACCGTCGCTCTTAACAGTGGGATACAAACGCCCTTAAAAAAGTCCTCGTCAGACGTGATGAGCAAAGTAAATGAAGAAAGGGCGGAACCACGTTTCTCATCAAAAAAATTGCTTAGAGGCATTGTGAAACAGAAGAGCGAAAAAACCAAGTTACTTCTTTACCAAATTAGGGAGGCGGCAAGTTGGACACCAGAAACCTCACCATGAGAGGTCCAGTGTAGGACCATCGTCGGCAGAATCAACAATACCTGTAAAAAAAAAACACCGTCAAGGAAGATCCCCAAAAACTTTCAACAAAATTGCAAAAAAGCCACAAAGAATCTCAACCGGATTTTACAAGGCGGGGAACCGGAGCAGGCTTAAGCAGACACTTTTTGGTGGGGCCGGTACATGTTGGGGGGGGGACAAACTTGTGTCACGACCAGAAAATCCCCAAAAGGAGGTGCAGGGACTGGGGACATTAACATCCGGTGCAAGAAGTTGGATTTTGCCTGAGAGCGACTTAGAAGACTTCGAGGGTGCAAAATTAAGAAACATGTCATTGCAGTGTACTTGGTGTCTAATGATGTAATCGCGATTGACAAAGAGGAAATCATGTTCATGGGGGGGGTAGGGGCCTCCCCACCACTCAACACAGTTCTCAGGATTTTCTCAGCCATAAAACCAAACACCGTGGTCAGAAAAATGGGGGGGGTCGAACAAACACGAAACGGGCGAAAACGATTTATCCTAACAACAAAAAATTAGGAGAAAAGATCGTAAACTGGAAAAAAAAAGGGTGGGGACATAGGGACAAAACTTCTTAGGGGAAATTAAATCCAAACGCCTGATGGGACTGGGGGGTACAAAAGGAATCTATCGTGATGTCAGTGCGGAAAGAGATCCCGCAAGTTACGAAGAAGAGATGAAACACAGCATTGGATAAAGACATCTCCTCAAGACGGGAGGGGGGTTGAAGGAAAAAGCGAACTGAGTGGGAATGGGCAAAGTTAAGGAAAAAAACCATCAAAAACATGGGTAGCGTACAGACTGGCGCGCAAATGGAAAGGCGTAATGTACTAAACCTACAATGTTCTGTGTGGAACAAGAACGGTACTTTTGGTTAAAAATGAGACTAGGACTAAAAAAAGACGCAAGGGGGGGGTAAAAAAGCGATTTTGGTTTAAATTGGTCCATAAAACGAGACGGGACTCTGTCACTTGGGTTCAGGAAACGCAGGGGAGACCGACCCCTCCGACGGGAAAAAGGGAGGGCGCTATTTCACCCGGTTCAAAAAAGGGGGAACAGTTCTATGGGGGGGGGGGGATGGCTGACGTCAGTTGGACCTTCCGACGCCATAGGGTGGGTCAGTGGGGCTGGACACCAGAGAAAGGGAACCCCTGAGAAGAACGAGTCCTTCAAATGGATCACCGCCAATTGGGAAAAAGGCCTTAAATTGAAAAAAAATGACGTTGGGAAAAATCCACACCACACTAAAGGATAAAAGCACGAACACGAAATATCCTCCAACGGTGGGGGCTTCGACTCAATCGTTCTTGGTCAAGGGAAAAAAGGGCAAATCCAGGGTCCCAAATGGGGACAACTGGCGAAAAGTAAGGAAGGGAAACCTAAAGTGGTACAAAAAAAAAAAAAGAAAAGCTAGGTAGCCACTTCGTCCTGTGCAGCAAAAAGCCATAAGTGGAATCGAAGCAACCCCCGCAAAAGGTAACGGGGACTCCTGACCAAGGGTCGCACCCAGAACGATGGAAGAGCAGAAAAAAAAAAAATTGAAAAGACGGGGGAAGGTCGCCAATGAAAAAAAAAAAAGACCAGGGGCCTCACAGCAAAAAAAACTGCTCTGGTGCCAATACCTCAACAAAAGGGCATTGGCACACGGATTGGGGGAAAAAACTAAAAAATCGACGGCAAAGTGGGGTTGGACGAAAAGTATTTGGGGGAGGTCGAGGAAGAACCGGGGGAGGGGCACGTCTCTTCAAAGTTTGGGTCCGGGGGCAGAACAGCTGAGTGGTATTGAACTGTCATCAGAACAAAAGGGAAAAAAAAAAAGTTCCGTGAGGTGGGACCACAAAGGAAGGGAGCTATTCCTCCGCGCGGAAAAGTCAGGTCTCGGAAAAAAACCGAAATTGTCGGGGAAAAGGAAGCTGGCCTGGCCAGAGTCGGAGCAAAGGAGGAGACGTTAGGTCTAGCACAAGCCTCAAAAAAAGAGGGGAAAAGAGAGGAGGGCGGAACTGGTCAGAGTGGAACCCTAAAGGAACGCCTTGGGAGGCAATATGAGGAAAGACTGGACGGCAGGAAAAGAGAAAAAAAATAACATCAAATTGCTGGGCAACCAGCTCCCGAACCGCTGAGATATTTGCCCAAAATGTTCCCTCGAAAATTCGTGAGTGACTAATCCCCTCAAGGGGGGTACAAAAAAAGAGAAAAGGTTCATTATCCCTGGGTGAGGCAGCTGCCGACCACGCGAGACACCCCCCCGGGGGAGACAGTAGAAAGGAACACGGGAAAAGGGGGCAGCAGCCTTGCAAGCCAGGGTTAAAGGCTTAGGGGGGGGCGTCAAAAAACAGGAACGTTTCGAATAATCGACGGGGGGGACTTATCAACAATTACAGTTCAAAGGGAAACCCGGGGAGGGCCATCAACAAAAAGGACTTTTGTTTCACGATCTATCCAAAGCCCTATAAAGTCGAACAATCGACAGAAAATAAAAGCCTATAAAAAAAAGAAAAAAAAAGGGTTTGCTCCCCTTGGATAGTCTAAAACGGGGTTTTACAAACGTCAAGCGGTGACGGGATTCGTAACTACCGGAACGGAAAAAAAACGGCGGGAGGGAATTTACCGGAGCAATCGGCCAGTAAACAGAATAAGGCGCAAGGGTCATAAAACGTTAGGGGTGGACTGTCCGGGGGACCGGGTACGTCCCAAAGCCAATAGGCAGACGTGTCAGTCTTTCGGCCAGATCCCGACATGGGTTAGCCGACCCAAAGGGGATAAATCCTCTGCCTGATAGTTGGGGGAAAAAGTCCTCTTTAAGAAGATCAGTTCCCCATGGTTGTATTTGGCGGGGGGAGGTGGGCCAGTGTAGGGAAAATCATAAAGAAAACTGCCTCAAGTGGGGGCTACTCCGCTCAGAAAATGAAATATCTCAGATATTGTGGCGTCCGCACAGAAGGTCACTATTGGAATTGAAAAGGGTGACCTGCTGTGAACCCCCATCCTGGGGACACGGGTCCCAATCAGCGAAGCGTCATGGAATCAGGATCGAACGGGGCTGAGTATAAAAAAGGAAACAATCAGCGGAAAGTAAAAAGCCGGGGAGTACAGTTCGGGTTGTTCAAAAGAATTCAGGACCCACCTTAAGGGAAACTGCCAGGGGTAGGTAGAGTTCCATGCAGGAAAAAAAACACAAAAACTACACATACGCGTTCCAAAAGTCTTCCCTGACGATTCGGGAAAAAAGAGAGCAACAGCAAGGGCATAAGACCCGGGAAAGGAATCGCCGTGCAAATAAAAGAACGTAGGGGGAACTCCTATCCTGAGACCCGGGAGTACCAACATCTTTACACCGGGAACCAGGGGGTCTAAAAAAAAGAACTAGGGAAGGTGGGGGTAAAAAAAATTTTGCACGGGAAAATTGGCCTCCCAAAAAAGAGCAACGCCCTAACAGTTTCTGTCCGGGGGAAAGGAGCCGGGGGACTTGGACGCGAAAGGAGGGGAGACATTTTGATTCAACCGATCACTTACGGGGTGGAAGCTGAATGTTACTGAGAAAAAAAGAGTGAAAATCAGAACTCTATTTCAACTCACCCACTCAGGAAAAATGGGCACCTTTTTCAATAAGAAGTCCTCAACGAATAAGATGGTCAAAATCGGGCCACCCTCCTAAAGGGGGGAATGTCGTGCCTCGGAAAACACCAGGAGGAAAATAAAGAGGTGACGTGTCATTTGAACGCGGTCCAAAAGGGAAAGGAGAAAGAGAACATCCATGAAGCAAGTTGGGGGGGGCAAAATGGTGTCTGCTGGGAAAAATTCAGGTTGCGTACACTACGGGGTCCATTTGTAAAATAGGGGAAAAGGGGAAATCATAATAGTGAAGGACACATTGAGGGGGAAGGGAACGCATGAATTCCATTACTCCACGTCTGGGGGTACTACGCATTGAAACATGGGGGGAAGGGGGTCACGTAAAACAAAGGAACACAAAACCAGGGAAAAAAGAAACCGTAAAGGATCCACGCAGGGGGAAAAATTGACAACGTTGAAACGAACCTAGTAAGATACAGAAGGATCAGGGAACGTTACGTGGGGGCATACTCGGGATTGAAGGGGGGTAAACTCACTCTCTTAAAAAACTGGGCCCAACTAATTATTTTAGGCAAGACCCGTGGAAAAATCCTCAGGAACGTGTGAAGGCCGTAACACAAGGAAAGGAGGCCTGGGGGGTCCTAAAACGTAGGAAAGTACACTGCTCAGAACCCGATATGCGAAAATGTCTGCAAGGCTGATGGAAATTGGCCTTCAGCGGACGAAGTGGGAGTGCCTCAGTGACCGGACAGAAGTAAGTGTCTGGAACGGACGTCCCCAACAAGTGCTGACAAAGCAGCATGCGAACCGTCCCCTAGACCTAAAGCACCGGGAGCCTTACAGTTCCCGGGGGAACTGGCAACCGTGAACGCGACTACCCGCTTAAGGAAAGACATAAGCAAAGGGGGCCTAGTCACTGCAGGGCGGGCACCTTGCTGGCGGTCGGAGTCAAAATCAGACTTCTAGAACATGAGTCAAACGTGCTTCTGGGGTGAAAAAAAACACCGAAAACTTGGTATCGATACTCATGTACCAAATTAAAACAAAAATAGTCTCGTAAAATTTACTCCCAGTACGGTCAAGTTTCCAGCCCGTCTACCTTCGGGGGCTCTGATAGCTCAGACGGGGGGGAACGGGGGGAATAGTCTATCCACAAATGGGAGGACACCGCTCAGGGGGACTTACTGTTCGAAATTTAGTTCTGTCAATGAATTCCTCATACTGTCACCCGAAAAAAAATCCGGGTAACCCTGCCGAATCAAACTCCGACTGAAAGTGGGCCCGGGGCAGCAGAAAAAGAAACTCTAAGTAATGGATTGGGGAAAGAAGGTTACAGACAAGACTTAAAGAGCGGAGGAAAAAGGGGGAAAGGAGGGGAAGGGACAATTCCGCTTCAGTTTGGAAACTCCGGGGACGGATGTTTAACCTGGCTGGCAAAAAAGAGAATCAAACCATGGGGCGTCTACGTAAAAGTGCGGTTTTGGACTTTGGGGAAGGAAGGAAACAATTCCGGGGGAAAAAAACACAAGACAGGAAAGAAGGGGGAGGGTTAGGGCGCACTGGCCACGAAATTGGCGGAGGCCAGAATGCCAACAATGGGCGGAAATACACTTCTGCGGTAAAACTTGTTCACGGGACAGCCAAGGAAGATCGGGCAGAGAAAACAAACACACCTGATATAAACTAATGGAAAGTTGGCTCTGAAAGCAACACAAATAGGAGAAGTCTCAAAGGTTCAGCCTGAAATGCGTCCTAAAAAAAAGTTATGGAGGGGCAAAAGTGGCGACGTCAAAAAAAAAAGGGCATGTGGGGGGGGAAAGAGGCGGAAAGACAGCCGAGGATACCCAAGCAGTAAAAGACCACGACAAGGGGGAACCATCATGGGGGGAACTAGGCATAAAGACAGGGTAAAACCAGAAATCTTTCGGGAAACGGAACGCCAAAGGGGGATAGAACAGGACACTCTCCGACCCCGAACGGAAGAACGCGGGATGGACAAGTTATAAAAAACTTATGGTCACACACTACATTAAATTGCGAATGGCATAGACCTTTATAGGCCAGAAAAAATACAATTGTCACATGGGGGGTGAAAGAGGAAAGGTATCTGCAGACACTGTGAAGTAGAGAGAAGACTGAGACCTCCCTGTTAATTTCTCCATTCTAAAAAAGAAAGCAAGAGAGAAGAAATTCAGAAGGGAAAGGTAGGAGGACACCAAAAGGGGGCTAGCGAAAGTTGAAAAAAAAACCTTTCGGTAAGGCTCAGGGAGGACAGGAAACGGGGGGGCCAGGGAACGAAAGACGGTATTGCAGGGAAACGGGGATACAGATATTAATGACGAAGGGGTACACAACGTGGCCAGAACGTGAAAGGGGGGGTAACTCGTGCAGTCATGTGGGGTGAAAAAAGGGGGACAAAACCCGCCAAAGGGAACGCAACAAAGCTGTTGCGATTTGAGAACCCGAACCAAGCAAGGGGGGGGGGTGTCCAGCCGGAAAAAAAACTCGGTGCCCCCGTGAGAGGGTAGGGTACAGGATCTTATAAAAAAAGGGGGTTTACCCATGTGAGTTGGGCGTCAGGGAAAAACAGGTTAAGGGAAAAGGGGCATCCCTACGCCTAACCATTTTCTGACAAAAAGCAAATTAGCGGAAGGCATGCAGATCCACAACGGGTTCCCTGGGGAAAAAAGACCCGGACCTCCGCAGACAGGAAAACACGGGATGTGCTGAAGTTCGAAACACGGAGTCAACAAGGGGAAAAAAAGGTCCTCAAGCCACAAAGGACATCCGAAGTCCGGGGGAAAAAAAATGAGCAGAGATCGGGAAAACTAAACATTCGGGGGGAAAAAAACCCGCGTCCCTGGGTCTAGTGTGTCCCGGAGGGTCATAAAAAAAACAAGTAGAAAAGGGCGTCAACAGGAAGGGTTTTAGGCCAAATATAAAAAAACGAACAAAGACGATCCACGAGGTCGGAAAGGGAGCCGTTTCGAAAAAACGAAAACCAAGACTCCGGGGGGGCCGACAAGAAAGGGGGGACACTTTAGGAGAAAGGAAAGAACTTCGTACCCGTACCGGTGAAGGGAAATCCCAGACGTGGAAAAAAAAACGTGCGAAACCAAAAGCCAAGAGGGATCAAACACAACTGGTTGTATGGCACGTCAAATGGTGGGGGCCGGCACTAAAATGGAACCCCAAAGTCCAACAAAAACTGGAGGGTCGCCGAAGGTCAAAATCAGGTTTCTTGGAGCAATACAGGGGGACCATGAATAAATCATAGACGTCAATAAGGATCCTTAAAACTGAATGGGACGCCCTTTACCGATAGGGGTGGGGCAAGAACTGAAACGTCAAGGGGATGGGATAGTCAAAAACGCACGACGCACTGGGATGGTGAAGGACAAATAAAAAAACGCCCGGAAGTGTTTTGAAAGCGGGGGGGTAACCCGACGAACTGGACCGGAAGGGTCCTGTAAAACAACAACGGGAATGAAGAAAGAGGTAGCAAGTAACAAAAAAAAAAAAAAAAAAGGTCAGTAGGGGGAACAAAAACGATTTCAAGGGCCGGGGGGGGGGGAAGGATGAAAGAGAACAACCTGCAGTGTGTGGGATGTGTGCGAAATGAATTACCGGCGGGGGGTAAATGTGGGAGGGGACTACGCGAAGGGTCATGAAGGAAACATCAGATCCAGAGAAAAAATGAAAAGAACAGAGGCACTAACTTCAAAAGCTCAACCTTCAAACCAAGGGCTTTGAAGTCCGGCGAAAAAGGAAAAGGTGTTTCAAAGCAGGTCGTGACAACCAAGGACAAACCCAAGGAGTGGAGCAACACTGTCCAAGAAAGGGGAATTTAAATGGGACTTAGAAAAAAGGGAAGCGCCGACGGGAAGTCAGGGGGGTAAACGACGGGGACGGTTGAAAGGGTGAATGAGGCGCAGAGCCTACGCAAAGGGTGGGCACCTGTTAAATTTGCGGGCACAGTGGCCAGAAAAAAGGCCACTTCCTGGAACCGCAGGAAAAGGGACAAACTGGGGGGAGGGGAGTAAAAATTTGAAAAAGACCAAAGAAACTGTTACGATTGAGACCGGAGCAGGCAAAGGGGAGAAATCCCAAGGATTGAGAAAAAAAATCACTAGCTGGGAGACCGGGGTCCATCGAAGCGGTGAGGGACCGGCGCAAGGTCCCCCGGTGAAAAAACTTCTATGGGGGGGAGGTTGAACCCAAAGACCCCAGGCTTACCCCGAACGTGAGACGAAACATTCGTAAAAAAAATCCGGTAACAAGGCAACCGGTGTCAGGACCCGTGATATAACCTTTCAACGGCACCGCCCACAAACGAAATGATGAAAAATTCCCGTAAGCGTCTATCACAAGGAAAAAAAGGGTTCTGGAAGATTCAGGGGGGCAAAGGTCGTAGAAACCAGTGAGGGGGAGGGTTTCATCAAGAAAACACTCCGGAAGTCGAAAAAGGGGGCTGAGGAAGCCAATGGGGGCGGGGGGGGGAACAACTTACAGTTCACACGTAGGACGCAAAACTACTGTTGCTGACCGGGGGAACCATAGGACAGACTCAAATTGAAAACTCCAGATAAATAGCGGGGTGCAAAAAAAAAAAAGGGGTCACGGCGTTCCCGGTGAAAAGAAAAAGAAAGAGACCTAGCATTGAAGGGGTAAACGTAACATCCATGGGTGGGGTGGAGTAAAACCCGGGGGCGGAACAGGGGGGGGCGCGGGTCAGAGGTGCTGACTTAATTGGAGCGGGTCAACCGGACATGGAAAGGTCCAGGGAAATCCTCACCGTTTCCGGAATCACAACTCCCAGCTGCAAAGAGGGGGGTTGAAGGTTCCTTTCAGCGGGAAGAAAAAGGAAGACTTTGGGGGTATACGTAGACGAAGAAGTTATAAGGAGTTCAAGGGCACAAAGTGGGCCGGTCTGAAGGGGGACAAACTGCCAGGGGGGGGGAAGTCTGCCGGAAACCGAGGATGGTGGGGGTACAAAAAGGGTCTGCCTGCGCTCAAAAAAATTGGAGCAGGGAGGGTTGTTGACCGAAAAGAGGAAATTGCCGCACCAAACCAGGGCCCGTATCAAAGGAGTCTACTTTCTCGCGCACAACTGGCCGAAAGGGTCTTCCAGGAAGACGGGGCACTGAGGAGAGCAAAGAGTTCGAAGATCTTATTAAAAAGACAGCCCAATCCTATCCACAGGCTCAAACAAAAAAAGGAGGGGAGAGGGTGGGAAAAGGGGAGAATCAAAAAGGCGGGATTGGGCAGAAAGTCGAAACCGAGCCCCGAGGAAAGCCAGATCCCTAAAGTTCAAAAAAAAAAAAAGTGTTAAAAATTCCTTGAAAAGGGTATAAAATGTAAAAGTGAACAAGCCTGAATGCCAGAAGGCGTCTGGAAATGCCGCGGGTAAGGGGAATCGGCAGAAAATCAAAACCAGCAGGTCCAACCCAAGACAGGTAATAGGGGTCCCCGGAACGTCACTGGGAAAGTGTCCCAAACATGCTAACCAAATGAAGTGGATCAGTAGAAAAGGAAAAAACGTTGCCTAGACGGGACCCCTACAAGGCGAAACGAAAAAGAGGGGCATAGAGAAAAGTATCCGAGGGGCAAAAAAAATCAAAAAACATTCGACCAAGTAACGTGAAAAAAAAAAAGGGGCCCAGAAATGCCCTTGGCAAGGGGTAGGTGTAGAGACACCTGTGAGCCTCAAACCGGAAGGCACAAAAAAGAACTGGGGGGCGAATCCAGTCGAAAGGTACGAACCAGATCCCAGATAGCCGAGAAGGCCCGAACAAAAGTGGACCCGGGGGATATTTCAGTTTCAAAGAGGTACGGCCTCGCGGACAGGACAAGTGTGAAAGGGCCCAAGACGGCCGGAAGGGGAAAACTGGGGGACCCCGGATAAAAATCGGGGGCAATTGAAAAGGACATAGGGCCCCGTTACATAAATTGGCGTCAAACCTTTTCCGGTCAGGTGGTGAGGAAAACCAAAACACTGGAAGAGGGTGGAAGAAAAAACGGTTAACAGGGGTGGCGATGAAACCCTAAAGCCCGTGTTAAACGCTAAACACGGCGGGGGAGAATAAGATGCCCAAGGGTGTGACTCGGGGGTTTCCCGACCGATTGACTTAAGTAAAGGTTCGAAATGTAGGGTGAAGGCCATGGGGGGGGGGCTTCGCGTCAAGGGGACTTGGCGAAATGCCCGGGCGCGACGAAATGAAAAGCGCACCAGTCGCAAGGGAGGGGGGGGGGGGGTGCTGGTGCAATCCAAAGGAAATTCACGATTGGAAGGCCTGTTGGACGCGGGCGGCAACATACACACGAGAAGAATGAAACCGGGATGAAAGACCATCACGTCAAGAAAGCATCCGGGCGGAGAAGGAAGATCCGGTCGAAGAAAATTCAGCATACAAAAAACCGCCAGACGGAGCGGGCGACTTTTTTGAAACTAGTAGAGGAAGACCCCCAGTGCCGCAGGCAGGGTACCCCACACAAGAAGGTCGTCGGCCACGGGGAACTAACAAAGCAAAAAATCCCCGGACCCGCGAAGGGACTGACTAGAGCCTGGGAAACCAAAAACTAAAAGGGGGACTCAGAAGGGGAAGAAAAATAAAAACGGTCTGAGGGGACTCCCTTCTTTAAGCCAATTTACCCAAAGAAAAATCTTTAAACACCGAAAGGAGGAAAGAACAAAGGTTGTTGGAGGTCAAACGGGGGGGGGGGAACTGGGGGTGGTTGTACCTGAAACGGGGAAAACAAAGACAACTGCCGTAACCTGGACTTCAACGCGTTTTGGCGTGGGCCTGAAAGTGTATCTTGTAGTTACCAAGCAAAAAAAGAAATTGATCGAAGGAGATGAAAATATGTGGAAATGGACGGCGCGAAGGCCGGACAATGCAGACCCGGACGTCTACGGAAAAATAAATGCAGAGTTAACATACACAATGGGAAGGCCTGGGGGGAAAAGACGCCCGCACGGGGAAGGGGGGGGGACCACTCCGGTGTACCCAGAAAGGAAACGAAAAGAGAGAGTCTCAACAAAAAAATAGAAGGAAAAAATAAGATGAGAAACGTCAAGGAGGGGGACTCTTGGAAAGGTAATTCGAAAGACGAACACCCTGAGCAAGGCAGGGGGGGGGGGGTTCTTGTGAAAGAAATCAAAAGGAACACACTGATTACGAGAGGTTGCAAGGGGAATTGGTCGCCATCGCCGATTAAACCCAAAACAGCAGGGGGATCCTTGCAAAAGCAAAGGGGGGAAAAAACAAGAGCAGAGACAAAGCTACGACCAGGGCCTCCAATCCAACTTTAGGTGGGAAGTCGGCGACGCGGTGAGGTCGTCCCAAGGGACAAGGAAGAAAATGGTTCACCGAAAAGGGGGAACAAAGCTCAGTAGGAGTGGAAACACGATGGGAATTCAAGACTAGTAGGGTAGGAGGGCCGGAACTGATTCTGGTGACCGGATCACTTTACAAGGTGGGCCATAAAGTCGATGGCGATATGCCCAGGGAACGCGGCCGGTCCCGAGTGGGGGGAAAACGCTTGTGGAGGGGTTGGGGAGCGTAAAAGAAATGTGCCTTCCAGGGTACAATCGGCACGTGTGGTCTCTTGGGAAGAAGGAAAGCCCTCTTGTTTCTGGGTCTCGAGTTCTAAACTGTCAATCCTGCATGCTCAGACCGGATATCGTAGGGAGCATTAACGGGGAAGGGGGGATGGGGAAAATCAGAGGTATGTACTAAGGGCACCGGGGCCGAAACAAAAGGCTTTAAAGGTTGAAGGCCGCCGGCGGAGTGACCTACAACCCTTCGTGCGCGTTGTACAGATTACATTGCAAAAATCACAAAAAGGGGGGTCGACCATGTTAAAGTCAGGGGGCCTTTTTCCCGTTTCCGAACCTTTCCTCAATCAAAGACCCATACATGGAAGAAACCTTGAGACGGACCACTCCGGGAGGGAAAGCAAATAACACAAGGGGGGAAAAGCAAAAAAATTTCTGAGTCTGTAAACCCACTGATGGCCAGGGTTGGTTGGATATCCAAAACACATACGTACGCTGAGGCACGATGGGAGTGTTCCAGCCACCAATGTACAAAAACGCAAAAAGGGAGGGAAACCGTTGCAACGGAAAATGTTTACACGCACAAGGATCTCTTCCAAAGTGTTCAAGAGCCCAGTCGGATCCCATTTCCCGTAGTACGACCGAGAAGAAAAAACGAAATGAAACAGGGGAAAAGTCTAGAAAGGGGGCAAAACAACCCTGGGGGCAGGGTAAGACTGCGCGATGGGGCGTAGGAACAAAACACATGGGATTCTCCAGGGTAGGGGGGAGGCAGGCGCCAGTGAAAAATGACACGGTCAGAAGGGAGTTACAACGGGTCACACACTCCCGACTGCAAGGTCATTTGGACTCTGATGGACACTCGAGAAGGCCAACTACCTAACCCTGGAGCAGGTGAAATTACTGAAGTATAAAGGGGAATATAAGTTATGGGGGAAAGATAGTTGTCACGTTCAAGTCCCGGCAAAGACCGAGGATGTGGAAACCGGTTCCAGGGGGACGGGGGGAGACTAAAACCAGGAAGAGCGAAACGGAGGGGAGGGGGGAAAAAAAAATGCGAAACTGTGGAATTTAGAGATGGCGCAGTCAAAGGACACAAAGAAAGATATCAGTTCAGGGAGGCAAAGGCCTAAAAGGCGGGCAAAACAAATGTCCATCCCTGGGGGGGAAGGCGCCCTCATTCAGGAGGGGGACTTGATCAAATCTTTCCAAAGAGGGAGCTGAAAAAAAAAAAGAAATCAGACTGAGTACTCTAAAAAAAAAAAAAAACAACAGAGGGAGGGATCGGCTTTCAGAAATCGACCGGCTTGAAAACGCTGTAAGGGGAGCGAGTCGGCGAGAAAGCCTGGATATACCTGGGAGGATAAAGTTAACGGCACAGTGGCACGCAGAAAAGAAAAAAGACGGTCAACAATTAAATGAGAGGAAATGCCAAGGGGGGGGGGGAGGGATGAGCTTAGGCCGAAATCAACCACTCAAGGTTCAACGCAAACTAAGGGGGAAGAGGACTACCAAGAAGGGCCAGAGTAAAAAAAGAAAAATCCAGGAAAAGGGGGGACGAGTTGGGGTCAAACGGCAAAACTTGCCGAGGGCCAATCCACCTGAACAAGGACATACAGATTGGACCCATACTAAGGACGAAAAGTGCAAACAAGCCACAAGGATAATGGAAGGGAGAGGGTATCGCGTGAATAGGTGGAAATACAATAAAAGGTTCATGAGGAAAGGTCCGGAACCCTTTTTACTCTAAGTTCACGGCCCGCCGTCGCCGCCTGGCGAAGCCAGTAGAAACTGGGAGAAGGAATAAGCTCCCCGACTCAAACACACGGAAGAAACAAAAAGTGGCTATCAGATAAACTGTTCAAAGTCCAAAAAGAGGGTCGGAACTCTCGTACATGAAAATGTCAAAAAAGGAGAAACGGCGCTGAAAAACTGGGGGACGAAGAGAAGGGGGAAAATTAAAAGCCCCTGGAAACCGCGGTCCAGGACCTGAGGTGGCCGGTCCTCACGGTTTGTGAAGGTCGTGGTTGAGAAAAAAGTCCGCGGGGAAGAAAAAAAAAAACTGCAGAGGGACGGTGGCGGGGGGGAGGACCCCCTTGGCAAAGCCCCAGTGGGCCAGAACCAAGAAGCCTGAGCTCAGGGAAAACACTGGGGCTTTAAAGCGGATTACAGGATGTTTCTCCATTTAGGTGGAACGGACCGTAAAAAAAAGGGAGTGTAAACGGGCAAGCCCGAGGCAAAGACCTTTGTCAAGAAACAAGAAGGTTGCGCAACGCACCGAAAATTAAAGGGAAGGGAAAGGGTCGAGCCAGGGGTTTACACGGGAAGAAACCTTTCCACTCTCAACTTCAAAGAAAGGTGCGAACGGGGGACAAAAAAAAAAAACTTCGAAAAAGGGGTCAAAAGATTGAAACAAAAGGGTAGGAGCATCAGCCTATGCTCCTCGATCCTCCTTTTCACAGAAGGAAGTCATCAAAAAACCCCAAAGAGGGAGGGTCAAAGGCTTGTCAACAGTCGCGACCAAGGTGAAAACCGATCCGAACTAAGGGTCAAGGGGGGGCAAGAAACCAGGCTCAAAGCACACATCCCGGCCAGACGAAAACCAAGCGTTAGGGGGAACTCGCTCCAAACGTGGCCACCACCCGTCCCAGGGCAAAGCGCCAGTTCACCGGAAAACAACTGAAAAAGAAGATCCTGCTTAGAAACTTAATCAAGCCCAGGAAGAACCTCACGGTTAACAGGCACCTGGGGGGGGGGTCCTTTGGGTGAAAGGAACTTGAAAAAAAGCCAACTGAGGGGGGGTCAGTAAAAAAAAAGCAACCCATGGGAGGGGTGGAGACCTGGAGAGGCCGCCCATGAGGAAAAGGTGAATACTAAAATCGAACGAGGGACGGCCGGGACCCTCAGCGAAGGGGGCGAAAAGGGGAAGCAAGGAGCGAAAATCCCAGGGTTGGGGGGAAGGCTAGGTAAAACAAAACACCAGAAACAAGTGAAAAAGCAGAGAAAAATCTGATGGGAAAGGGAAAAGAAACAGGTGAACTAAAAAGGTGTACCCGAGACGGACGGAG
>Ga0179591_1254675_pt1 | contig 16550 bp, 21 predicted proteins | sample CZOMad2_1_08_16f_FD_182891 | JGI IMG/M metagenome (GOLD analysis project Ga0179591, IMG submission 182891) | Vadose zone soil fungal communities from Angelo Coast Range Reserve, California, USA - CZOMad2_1_08_16fungal (PacBio error correction) | ecosystem: Environmental > Terrestrial > Soil >...
AGGAACAGGGGAAAACAAAAGGAAAAATGCGCTCCGATTTTCAGTGAAGGTCATTTCTCCGCATGGGGGATATCAAGTATTAAGAAGAAGAACGTAAGATCATTTCGAGTGGAGCGAAGGAACATCTATGTGGAAACGGGCGAGAGCGAGGGCTACCCGGGGGGTTGATCTTTAAATGAACCGAAATGCAGAAAAGGGGAAATTAACATCGCCCAGGCGCAATGCGTCCTGAGAAATAAGAAAGGAGGGTTGACATGATGGAAGCAGGAAAGAGGGGATTCATGCGCCTAATTGTATGGGGAAATCCCGCCTGTTGGCCTGAAGAATAGACGAAATAAGCAAAAGATCAAGGGAGAGCTCAAACGGTCACAATCGCGAAACAGAGGGACCAGAAGGATATAGAATGAGCAGAAAGGATTAGAGAGAGAAGAAGTAAATACGAGGTTAGGAACCACTTCATTAGATTTCAATTTTCGTGTAAAAGGGGAGGGAATCCGCCCCAAACGATGGGAAGGGGAGAAGAGTGTTTAGAAAAACGAAAAAGAAAAATCTGAGAAAACTCCGAGAAAGGCGCGATCTGGTCGTCGCTATGCCTCATGTGTAAATCAAAAAATTGTGGAGCATAAACCCGCGAATGGTGGCTTGGGTTCAACTAAAATGTCTACTGAATCGAAGGGGTGGAGGGGCTGAAAATTCCTTACTAACGCAAACTTCAATTCCTCGTGAATACGGGGAGAAGATAAAAAAGAAACTTAACCCGGCGTAACGCGAAAAAGTTTTTACAAATGGCAAATAAGTCCGATAAGGGATCCAGAGGACGAAAAAAAGAAAGATAGGAAAAGAAAACGGGCAGTTTTCTCCGTCATCCTCGTCGCAAAATATTGGGGAGAAAGGATCAGCGAAAAGAAGGAAGAAGGGACGGAAAAATGACAAGGCGTCAAAGCAGCGTCTGAAATCGAAGTAAAAAAAAAAAGCAATGCCGAGCAAAATTCCTCCGCGCCGTTCCGTTGTCGGCATGAAACTGATTTTCCAACGGAAATGCTGTTTACCGGCAAGTCAACCCAAAAAAAGGAGCCAAGGAGAAATATAAAAAAAGAATAGAGGAGAAGCTGTAGCGAATCGCAAGACTGTAGTTCGGGCGTACTCTTTCCTGGACGGATGTGGGAGAAAAAAAGTATCGGAAAGAGATAATTGAGGTAATCCGTAGACTTTTGCGACGTCACTGAGCGAGGACGGACTCACATCGCCAATATGTAGAGCAAAGGTGAGTGTCACAGTATGTATAGACCTTTCGCGAACTTCTCCATAACCTTCGTGATAATGGAGGATGAGGAGGGAAGGGCCTCAAAAGGCTCTCTCTCGTTGCGCTGGCACTGCGAAGGAAGCATCAAAGGGGACATCAAAGAACAGAGAGAAAGTTTTCGGCGAATGAACTCTCCAATCAGCACGTTCTCGTTTTGTTGTCAGTGAAAGAAGAAAATGTTTTTAGGGGAGGGAAAAGGGGTAAGCCGCAGCATAAAATAGCCCAATTCCTGTTGGTAGAGAAAGTGAACAGCGGAAAATGTTGTCTGGGAAAAGGGAAAAAAAAAGGCTATAGATCGTAAGGCACCTTTAGCACCAAAGGCAGAACATCCTTATACTGCAACTGAAGAGGTTCAAATAAAAAGGGAAAGAGTGGAGGCGTTCCCGATGCTCAAATAGGGAAGGGATTTCAGCGGTAAACAAAAGAGTAGCCCAGAAGCTCATATCTCTCCTCTGTCTCACCGACTGGCGAGCGGGCTTAAGGAAATGAGCTTTTGGATAGAGGGAGGAGCACGGTCATATCGTTTGGTATTGCAGAATCGGGAGTAAACAAGAGGAACGAAAAGGACGATAGTTGAAAGAAGAGACATTAAGATAAGGATTCTAAGAATTCAGTGGACTCCTCCATTTTCCCGCAGACGCTGGTCGCTCCAAAAAAGACTTAAAAAAAAGAATGCTCTATGGGAGGTCAACTACTTCAGCGCAGTTTCGTAGTTGGGGAAAAGGGGGAATGCCATGACAAACGAGAAACGAAGAGCAAAAGCAAAAAAAGACGCAGGACAGACAAGCTCTCATTCTGTCCGAGAGTGCGTGCTTGGTTGTAGAGGGGAAGAGAGTGAGAAGTTCTACGTCACCACCAGGCTTTGAAAAGACCCGGGAGGAAGAGAAACGCTTGTCCTCACCACCGAGAGATAGGGGAGACAGCTAATGCGCGCTTAATAAAGCTGAAATAGCTATCTTTGGACAACGGGGGGGAAGAAGCCAGGAAGAAGAAACAGAGCATGCGCTTAGGAACTAAATGGGACTGTAAACGAAAGGGGACGGGAGCTTACTCGTCACTTCTATTTCTGAGCGGGCTAAGCTTTGCACTAAAGCGAGGAAAATCAGACTCAAAGAGCGCTCTGGACAACAAAAAAAACATCGGACTCACGGATCAGTCAGGAAAGAGTTGAAACAAAAACACCAGAGTCATAGGTGCTTGCATCAACGCAGTAAAGAAAGACAGAAAGTGTTCCCACCGTGCGCGAAGGAACATAAAAAGTGTGGGTATAAAAATCGATCGCCTTGCAGAAATGCACAAAGGAGAGGGGCCGCGCCCGCTGTGCATGACCGACGTTCGCGAAATCAACTGTGAGATCGCTATCATCTTGGACGGAAGGGAATGGGACGGGATGGAAGGAGTGGAAATACGCGTTGGGGAGGGGCTGCATTAAGGCGTCGTGATGGTGCAAGGCAATGGGCAATAAATAGAAAATTGGAAAAAGAAAAGTTCAGGATAACCTTATGTCCATCGGAACAGAACTCAAGCCGGTGCAACGAAGCCACAAAAAAAAAGGGCAAGATAAGGATAAGGGGAAGGGGAGCTGGATCTGCAGGTGTGGCCCGAATACCCGGGGGCAAACGTTATATCGGAACTACCACGAAAATAATCAGGAGCGGCAGAAAAAAAAGAAGAAAAAGAGACAAAACTCACGACCATTTTTGCCAGGAACATTCACTGAACGGCCAAGGGTCGAGAAAAAGACGAAGCAGAAAAGGATTAACCAGACACCCGAGCCTTTTCACGCAAGGTGTACCTTACAGAGAAAAAAACAAGAAGAAGATTGGTGGAAAAGATAATGGGAAGAAGAGAATAAAAAAGGGAGCTACGACATTCACTTCTAACCTCGATTGGACGCCTTAACAACGTGTAAACCCGCTCTTGGAAAGGTCGCAGCCAAAGAAAGAAGTCAGGCTTTTTGGTGATATTTCGATTAAGGCATGAAGAAGGAAGAAATATGCGCAAGAGGATCACCATACTAGGATGGCAAAGGGTAAGGCAGAATAGTGGAGAAAAGTATCAACGCTTTCATACTTCATAGACTGCGGAGTCTAGCTAAAACCACACCGAGAGGGACCGAGGACGCTCTAAGGGAAGGATTGAAACTCAGGGGAAAGCTCAGCCTGGGTCACAGCTCTTCAGTGAATCCACTGAAGCAGCTGGGAACTGGGAGGAGTAACGTAGACAAAAATAGAGAAAGAACAATGACAAAGAAGGTAGGGGTCGAGAGGTTCCGTGTAGCGTTCCCCAGGTGGACGTTTGGGGGGAGAAGAGACTGGAAATAATGTCGAGCGTCAAGTTGGTAGTATAAGTAAACGGCTAGAAGAAAAAATAGTAGGAGAAACAGGGCTTATGAGGAGAGACTTAAAACGGCGCAACGTGGATTCGGGGGTGTGTAGTCGCCTACAGCATGCGATGCAGAACAGCAGAGATCCAACTGCTGTCTGTGGCCACGTGTCACCGAAAAGGGATGGGTACAAGAATAGTGGGCTGGGAGGAAGGGAGAAGGGGGAGTTGATATTCTTGTTTCCAAGACGTGCTGGCTGGATTCTGTAGGTGGGGAGTGAGTAATACATAGTAAAAGTCGGGGGAAACACAAAAGGACCAGACTCAAGCGCCCTAGTGACCTCGTCAGGAGGGCTGAAAGAAGAAGGTAGTAAAATCAACACGCGGGGGAAGGTCCGGGGAACAGACAAATAGGAGGTAGATTACCCAACGAGTCGCTGTGCGCAGCAAGGGGAGATAAAGGTCCTATTGCCATACTAAGGGTAGAAGCGAGTAAAAAAAGGCGGAGTCTCGCGACTGGGCAGAAGACGCCAGGACAAAAATCGTCAGGGATAAAAGAAAGGGAAAAGGGTCGAGAAAGACGTTCATAGCAATATAGAGGGCCGCGGGCGAAGACCTTCGTTAAATCAGGGCAAAGGAACAGAGGGTACATATGCATTGATGCGCAAAAGCCGGTAGGGAAAAAACAGGGGATAAAAAAGTAGAAAGGAGGAGCCGAAAGGGAGGAGCCACGAACGGTCTACGACCAGTTACTTTGAAGGCAACAAGAGCTTTTTTTCGAGAGAAAAAGAGGCAAGGTAAAGGGGCAAACCCCGCATTCAAGCAAAGCCCGTCACTGAAAAGAAGAGAAAGTCGCAGGACTGTACAAAGCACCCACAAGAAAGGAGGAGAGACCCATTGCCTTCTTTCAAGCACGCACTTAGTCGTGGCGCCATGGGAGGACCAGGAAAAAGCTTTAGCAGCAGGAGAAAGCGAGCATGGAATCAACTCTCTAGTCTATCTCGAACTCTAGAGAAATTGAAATAGGGGAGGGACGCACTCTCCTCAGACGTATCACCAAAAGCCCAGAGACTCAGAGCATAGCGCGCGGGGAAGGCAGAAGGAGCGAAAGAGGCTGCATAGGGGATAAAGAGGAAGGGGAAAAAAAATAAACTGCGCTTACTGTTTGAGGTAAATTTCATCAGATAGGAAGGAGGAGTAAGTGGATATGGAGGTGGGTAGCGATCGCTGCGTGCGGTCAGTGAAAAGGAGGGCATAGTAAAAGGCAAATATAGGAGACAGGGGGAGTGAAAAGACAGACTAAACCTGTCCTTTTCATAATTCATCGATGGTCAAATTATCAGAAAGACGGGGACTGGGGGGGGAAATAAAAAGATCGAAAGTGCGGATCCCAAAATAGATCCAAAAGGCCATTGGGTTAAACACAAGAAAAGAAAAGGCTCTCGAAGGATAAAGAAAGACGTCTGGGGAAAGCAGGGGGGTTAGAGAAGAGAAAAAGCATGACCTACATGAGACAGAAACGAAGAAGAGGGAAAATCAAGAAAGTTAAGAAGGAGCAGCGCAAGTATCAGGAGGTTCTGTGTCAGATGGTTAAATAGGGACTGAGTTAGGACAAGGTGTCAACTTCGGCGAAGGGGAAAATAGTATTTACGCTTGGGCATTGTAGAACAAGCTTTGTAATTGTGAGCAGAGGAAGAACTGCGTTCCTCAAAAAAATACATTTTGGGGGGGGGGGATAAGAAAAATTTAGGAAAACCAAAAAACGTACATAGGGGAACGTTGAAATTCGGCGAACTGCTCTCTTTTTGGAACTGTTAAAAGAGAGTTGAAGCACAAAGGAGAAAAGTAAGTATTAGAGTTGCGGCCGGAATCAAAGGGTGCATTAGAAGAAGAAGGGGAAGGGAGTTTGCAGGGTTCTCTCATTTCTATACAATCAGAGGAAAAAAAAGGCTTGAGATCGAAGGTAGATTTGGACGAATGTTTATGTGAAGACATCTACTTGAAACAACGGAGAATCATAGGGGGGGCTTATAAAAGAAACGAACGATCCTTCTTTTCAGCTCGCTTACACAAAACCTCCGGGCGGGAAGAAAGAGAAAGGAGGGGCGTCTACGACTGAGAATGGAGATTTTTTTTTTTAGATCGCTTGTGATAAGGCTTGGTTTCAGCACAGAAAAGGAGAAGGGGGAAGGGAAAGAGAAAGACCGAACGGAACCTGGCCTCGGAGGAATTGGAATCAATCGGATGTGTTTTTGGGGAAGGAAGAAAAAGGGGTCACGCGGGGGAGGTCGACGTTGGCAGTTTTTCCGAAAAGAAGTACAGTTAAGGGGGGAGGGGGTGAATAGATGAATATACCTGAAAAAATGGGCTCGAATGAAAAGAAGAAAAATGCGTTGCGAAAAGGACGGCGGTTGGTCGTTCTAAGATGAAATTCAGCCGATTCGGCGGAAAGAGGGGGCAGGGGTGAAGTTTTAGAAGTTACGGCCGGGCGCGTCTGTTGAATGAATCTGGGGTAGATGGAGGGGACTCAGATGATCGTGTCAAGAGGATTTTTTCGCTTGCAACTAAGAAGGGGGGGACAATTCAATAAGTAAACATTGCTTGACTCGTCGACGGAAACGGGGCCCAAGGAGACGTTAATGAAGCAAAGGAAGAAAGGACCTTTTGCTCTGGGAATCGCGACTAAAATTTGAGAAGCCTTGCTCTCATCAGGTTGCGACAAGATGTGTTTTCGCTCGAATGGCCAAAAAAAAAAAAATAGAAAAGAGAACCATCGGGGTGCGTGATCGAAAAAAGATCCGTCGCGCAGTATAAGGAAAGTGTGTCCGAGGGGCCCAGCGCCCCCCACGGGACGGGAGACAATAGAAGAGTAAGAAATGCTGAAGTCTAAGGCGGGGAGACAAACTGTTTTGGGCCGTCTTGCCTAGATAAATGGGTAGACTCGGGCGAGACGAGAGGGGAAAGAACCGAAAGGGGGCACTACAATGCCGGAGCATGAGAACAGTTGGCAGGATGAAATAGGGCAAAAGGGAGGTAGGATGCGCGGCTAAGAGCGTAGAGGCATCGGCTGAAATAAAGACTGTATTTCAATTTCAACCAAAGGGGGAGTAAATGCTTGCCCAGCAGCCAGGGGAAAGAAAAAAGGGTAAAGGGGGTCGAACACATAGAAGGGATCGCGTTCGGAAGTGAATCTAAAAAATCGGAGAAAAAGGAAGCGACTGGGGAAGAAAAAGAAAAGTGAAAAGGAATTTTGGTTCAAGAGGGCTGGAAGAGCTCTAAGTCTAGATAGATTAAGAAGAAAAACACGGAAGGGAGAAGAAGAGTAAGATCTCATAGAGCCGGAAAGCGCAAAATTAACCGGAGCAAAGATTAAGGCAGTATTGAAGAGACCGAAAGAGCAGAAGAAGGCAATCCATACCGCGATCATTTCCGCATGAAAAGAAGAGGAGTGCACGGAGAGAGGCATATTTCGTCCCGTGGGTGTTAAAGTCTCGAATCAAAGTGATAGGGCAGAATGCGGGCAAGAGAGGTCGCAATTCGCCGTTATTACGAAAATAAAAAAAAAAAATGGAAAGAAAAAAAAAAAAAAAAAACAAGGTAAAAAAAATAAAGGAGTTAAACAGGATGTAAAGCCGCGAAAGGGGCGTCTAAGAACCGGGGTGTCGGTCCACCTCTCCGTTTGCCGGAGAAAACAACCGTCCTTCCTGAGCGCCCGCTAGAAATTGGCACAAGAAAAAATCGCCGCAAAGAGGGAGAACCCCTGAGATTAGATAATAAAAGCCGAATGAGGAGGAGGGGCTAAAAACATAAACAGGGGTAGGCGAAATGGACGGAAGAACACCTGTCGGAATTTTTCTACAATCCACACCCAACTTAGGGGGTCATCAAAGCGAAAAGGGTCGAAAGAGGCGGCAGAAAAAATTCTGACAATCTCCGAGAAATGGGACGAGAGGTAGGGATCTGTCTATGAAATGCAAATGGTTGTGAAGAGAGAAAAAGGTGATAAGTCAACCCAGCGAATTTGTGCTTGGGTCACTTGGCGATCGGAGGAGATATGGAGGGGGTAAGAGAAGGAGTTGTTTCGGTGCGAGAAAAGTTAAAGGAATCAGGCAAAGACAAAGGCCGAAGGCAAATTAAAAAAAGATTCCATATACACAAGAGACACAACCGAAAAGAGGTCAAAAAGAGGGGGGGGGTACATAAGAGAACATCGGGAAATAAAAAATCGAGGACAGGAGGGAATAAAACCGCTAAAAGGAAAAAAAAACCCCAAACCAAGAAACCCAAAACAAAAACATCACGTAGTCAAGTCACAGACATTGGTGTCGAGCGGAAAGAGAGGAGAACCACTTTGCCTTCAGTATATCTGGAAAACATACGCTCGATTTAGAGGAACGAGACGCAAGCGAGCGACCGGGCTGGCGCGTGAAATACTAATCTGAATAGATTTCAATGGACTCGCGGGTCACTAAAGGGGACGGGTCATGGTCGTTGAAACTTATGTGACACTCTTGCTCTTTCGCCTAGTACAAAGAAAAAAGGAGCACAAAGCTATCGGAACAAAAGTACGATCAGGAAGATGTGGAGGAAAAAGGGACTACTTGGAGGGTCGAAAAAGCGGGGGAAAAAGGCGGAGGGTGTGTAGAGCCTGGAATCTCTAGAGAGTTCGAAGTGGATCCCTCATAATAAGGAGAAGTAAAGGAAAGGAGAGGACTGGTCAGCTCAACCATTGTCCATAAGGACAGATGAGCAGAGAGTGGCGACCGGGAGGACTGAGTAAAAAGAAGAACAGAGAAGGATAGTCCTCGGACCTTACGAATGCAAGCAGGGAGGACAAGGGGAAGGGCCCAATCGAAGATCGTTGCGCTTCTGGCGAAGAAGCATCTGGGTTCAGAAGATCACAACAGAGACATATGCAGATTGATCCACGCAAAGCCTCATCGTGTAATGTGGGATGGATAAGGCCCAAGAGTTTTGTGGGGAGGAACGTCGGGGCGAGCCGTCTAGAAAGGTTATACCAAAAAAGGGGCAGGTAAGCTGAAGACTTTTTCGTAAGCGGGAAACGGTAACCTCTTGCTATATAGAGAAAAAATGCAAAAAGGGACATCCTCCTGATATCTTGAAAAGGAGAAGAGAAAAATTGCGGGAACCGAAGAAAAGGAACGGGGGGAGGAAAAGATGCTCATGGAATGATTTCTCTTTAACAAAAGACTCTCCCCGACGAGCACAGGAGCAAGGGGAGGGAGACGATGGCCGGGCTGGGATGGTCCACAAACTGAGTAAGGGGGGGGGAAGGTGGGAAAAAGGTAGAGGTGGGAAGGGGCAGGCTAAATTCCTGCTGCCTCTGATAATTGAAAAAGAGGAGGCAAGGCAAGGAGTCCGGGGGACCTTAACGCTAAAAACCTGGCCAGCGAGAGACCTACGGTGTGGGAAAAGAAGACGTTTCCTGCTCTCCTTTCGTTGGTCGAGATCAAGTCCACACAGGGCGGGTCCAGGTGCTAATTCGTTTGCGTTGAGTAGAGGGGGAAAGTTGCAAACTCAATTCATAGAAGGTGGAAGAGGTGGGTTGGCACAGTTAAATATGAGGATCCATCCGCCAGATTCGCCTAGGGCAAGGAAAGTAGTTTGGGAAAAAGCTCTCTGCGAGAGGTGAGGGGCGTTGGTTCGGAGGGGGGAGATAGGAGGTCGTCGGAGTTAAGAAAGATCAAAGGAAAGGGCAGGGTAAGAAAAGGGAGATCAGCAAGAGCGAAGATTTTTGGGGATCCAGATAGATCGGCGCGCTTGATAAAGGATACCCTATTAAGGGGAAAGGGGGACAGCAAGAAATGTCGACAGTCAGCTATCCCTGCCGGCGGGCACCGAGAAAAGAAAGCCTCTCAACTGAAAGAAGGGAGGAGGGAAACGTCATCCTGCAGATTGATCGGCAGTGAGCAAGCTTTGATAGAAGGGCAGTGTAACAGAAGCAGGGATGGAAGCAAAAACGTCGGTTACATCAAATTCAAGGTTGAATCGGGGGTGAAGAGGGAAAGCGTGGATGAATAACAAGAAAGGTGACACGAAAAGGTTTAAAGACCACCTTCGGGGGAACGAGACAAGAAGGGGGGAACACGGAAGAATTGCGAGTTACCGAAGGACTAGCGGAAGAGAGAGTTAATGCAGAAGGAGACTAAATGAAAGATTAAGAGGGGAGAGCGTCTAAGGGTTCTTTATCACGGAGAGGGGATTCTTCCCTCGGGAAAATACGCAAGGGGCTTTCAAAAGACGAAGGGGAAAATTGCAGGAATGGACATTGACTTATCGAACTTGTTCGCAGAAGCGGGGAAAGAAAGGAAGCCGGAAGAAAAAGAAGCACGCCGGGAGAATAAATCATGAGTCTGTTCAGGCTACTACTGTCATGTTCGCGTAGGGGAGGGGGAAAGAGAGAAGGGGGATGTCACCAACAAGAAAATAATCATCTGCGATTGGAAAAACACCGAAGGGGGTCCTCAAGTCAACAGAGGAAGGTGGAAAAAGGGGGGGCATACCCATTCTGTAAACCGGGTCCTAGCAAGTTGGGGTACCTCCTGCAGCAAGATGTAAAAAAAGGAAAAGGTGAAGAAGTTTTAAAAAAGGAAGGAGAAGGGAAGATTTTTGTTCGACATACTGGAAAATTTAGATGGAAAAAGTTGGATCGCGAAACAGAATTCTACCCAAGAACAAGGGGACAAAGGGAACCGCGTCCAACCCTTCATGCAACCACGCACAACCGCGAAGTAATTGCTTTCTGGGGGGAATCAGGGAAAAGCATCAGATCGCAGAAAAGATAGAACAGTGTCATAGAAGAGATCGTTGCACTACGTGAGGAGAAAGACGTAGAGCTGCGATCTAGAGCAATCAAAAAAAGAGAACAAGAATAAAAAAGATTGAACTTCTTGAACGGTAGGCTTACTCCATCAAGTCACGAAGTCATTTCTCACTGAACTGTAATCCAGTAGAAAGGCGATCTGATTGCCGTTTCAGAATGAATCGAAAATGATCTCAAAAGCCTGACGTCGCGTGTGTAGGGAAGGGGGAGGAAGAGGGGAAATGTGTAAGAGATCGACAGTAGAAAATGAATGGTCGCGCGAAAAAATTTGGTGGTCTAATCCTACAGCTAGATAGGGGGTTGAAAAAGCAGTCAGGAGGAGTCAGGACGAGAATAAACGGCAGCAAAGTTATCTGTGCGGCGTCAGAAGAGTGAGGAGGAGGGAGCATCCCTGTCGCGGAGGGGGAGAGGAGAAAGGGTAAGGGAGGGTATGGTTTCTGTTGGCTGATCGGCGGATGCAAAATCGGCTATTCTTGAAGGATAAGAAACACATCAAAGGTGTCGGGGTACACACCTGACACTCAACTGAAAGAAAGACAAAAAACACAGGACCATGTCGTCGGAAGGGACATAATAGTCTAAAGAAAAAAAGGCGAGATGGAAAGGACCACAGGCTTCTTCAAAAAATAAAAAAAAAAAATATGTTTGAACTATGTGACAGGGAGTGGAAAGGAAGAGGGTCAATTGCCAATCCTTCCATTTGGTAACAGTCTTATCGAGGGAAAGAAAAAAAACGAATAATTCGGACGAAGCATAAGAAGAAAGAAAGACAGAAATGAAGAAAGCGTCAGATAAGCGCTGCTCAGATGGAGGTCTCTCACGTCCTTTTATGACAAGTAAGAACGAGCCTGAACTCTTGAGGAATCGTCAAGGAGATAGGTTACAAGGCCGGGAAAGGAGAAGGAAAAGTGGGCGTGTCAACTTTCAATTGATTGATGCTAAGCACTGCTAGGGGACGTCGAAAGGGGGGCACGGAAATGGATGTAACGGACTTTTTGGGTTTTGTTGTTGCGAAGAGAGAAAGTCCGTAAATTTTCCAAAGAAGATCATACAAGAAAATCTGGAAACAAATAGAAATAAAAGGGAGCGAAAAAGCCGACTGAACGGCGATTGAAAAGGGGATTCGTCGAGCGTCTTGAGGAGGGGGAGGAATTGAAAGGTGAAAAGAGTAGAAGCTTTTAAGCGCGTCGCATCGAATGGTGGAAAAAAATTTCTGCTCGCGCTAAAAAAATGCAATGGAAAGAGATGGTGCTGTAACGAACTAGAAGGGCAGAAGAGAAGAAAATGCGAAAAGAAAGGAAAAGAGATTGGCAGAGGAATTATTTGGAACGGCATTCCTGATCTGACATGGATGCGCTCTTTCGAGTGGATAAGAAGAATTGTAGTAACAACTACGAACTGCGCTGAAGGTAAAAGGTGAGAAAAAGGGAAAACAGCGAATTGTAAGAACAAAGTAGGAGGTTAAAGAGGGGATTGTCTCTATCAGCGGCGGTCATGGGGATTGAAGGAAAAACTACCGCCAAATCTATGGAGGCAGTTGGGAGTTGAATGCCAAGGATCCGTGGCATTGAAAAAGTAAAATGAAGGAAAAGGGCTGCGGGGGTCGGGGTGCTGCCATAAACGATCGCCATGTAAGACCCCAAATAGGGCCAACACGAAAAAGGGGGGAGCTACAAGAAGAAAAGAGGAGGAATCGGCAGAAGGCGACCTGAGCTTAAGGGGGAGAACGCCTGGGGGAGAAATCGACATAAAGTGAAAAAAATCTGAAAAAAAAGATAAAGAAGGGGAATAGTTGCAAGCAATTTCTCCTGTCTCATCGCAATTATCTAGGAAAGTTGTAGGCATGCTGGGTGCAGACGGGAAGAAATATGTAAAATCCAATGGGATAAAGGAAGACAGGGGGGACCCGGGGTCATTGCTCAAGGATTGGGGGCAGATTGGAAAAGGCGGCGATAGAAACGGTGTAAGTAAGTTTGGGGCTAACAGAGCAATATTGTTAATTCAAAAACCAGACGATTTCGGATTGCCGCAGCATTCATGAAAGAAGTGGCAGGGGGAAAAAAAGAAGCGCCCGTCGCAGAATCGGGGAAAGAAAGTAGAGGATGTGGGGGCGGCAGAAAAAGGAGAAGGGTGGGGAAGAGGGGACTGAGCATTTCTCGCAGGTTTAGATAGCAATCGAAGAAGAGAAAAGGGGGCGAGGGGGAAAAGAGATGGGAGTCGTCCTAGCGAACTGAGTACCTGAAAGCTGAAAAAAAGGAATCCGGTGAAAAACGGAAATAGGGGAGGGGAACAGGAATCTCTTTTCCCAATTACTTTCCGGGAGAAGAGTAAGAAAAAGTCATTAACGGGAGGGAGAGTGTGCGTAAAAGGAACCTCCTGCACCGACCGTTGTCCCTCTTTCGTAGATTTTGAGAAGACTGGTTGAGAGGGAAAGTCTGGAGGAAGCAGAAGAGTGGAAATCTTGGGAAAGAAACCTGGCCATCGGATGATTGAAGACATCGTGGCATTTTTCTTGGGGGAAAGAGAAAAAGTCCGAGCGTGGACGTTCGAACCGTACTTGCAGTTGCCAACAGACGAGAAAGAGAAGTAGAGCGAGTGACGGGAAAAAGAGGGAACCGGAACAGATTGGGTGCTCTACAGTGACACGGAAGACTAGAAAAATGCGTGGTGCGGCGAACGACCGAAGGGATAACGAAAAAGAAGAAGGGGGAAGGAGTGAGAGTTCGACGATGCGTACACACTGTCTTAGTGAAGGCAGCAGGGAGCTGAGTTTACTGGAGTGCGCAGGAGGGGGGCGGGCAGACTTCCGTGGCTAAGTCAGTGAATTTTCTCGAAACGAAAAAAATCGTCGAGGGCAAGGAAAAAAAAAAGGGTCGGCGGGGGAAAAAAAGAAAGTCAGAGGTTTGAATGATTCACATGTGGCGAAACCTAAACATTGGGAAGTAAATAACGACGAAGAACTCGGCGAAAAAAGGGAAAAGGGAGGGGGAGAATGTGTAAGCTCTACAGAGTTGGAAAAACTCGTCAGCCCACCGAACAGAGAGGGGTGGAAAAATAAGATAGCACTTAAGAAGAAGAAGGTTGAGCCCTCCAAAGAAGGAAGGGTTCGCAAGAAGAAGGAAGGGCAGAGAGAGGAAGAATCTCGGCGAAAGACTTTCTTAAGATTTGTGTTCGCCAGTAGACAAAGAAGAAAAGATATGGGAGAGGGGAAGTTACGCCTGTCCTGGGGTTTTGATGGCAAACGGACGGTTTTGAACAAAAAGGCGGTCAGTAGGAAAAAAGGGGTCGAAATAGCAAAAGACTTCTTCTATCTTACGAATTGGGGATAGGCTGAGGAGTTTGGCAAGAGGGAGGGAAAAATCATGGGAAGGAAAAAAGGCGAAATACTGACTCCCTTCCACACACGGGGTAAATCGGTCAAAGAGATTTTTGGAAGATGCGACGAAGGAGAAGGGGGGAAGGGGGTGGGAAAGATAGGCGGATCACATTGTCGTGGATTACAAGACTGAAATCTCGTAAAATTAAGGGGGTGGGGGAAAAAAGGGAGCTCAGATAGAATAGAAAAAACAATACAAATGGGAGGGGACGGAGTAATTCATGATGAATCGGTCGCGGGAAAAAAAGAGAAACTGGATGAAATACTGTAGTCAAGGGGGGAAAAGAGGCATAGTTAAAGGCAGACTCGCGATCAATTTCTATTGGCTCTGAATGACATCGAATTTTGCAGACGTGTTCGAGAGGGAGAAAAAAACGTGGGGGAAGGGGGGAGAAATGCGGGACAGCCGATGAACTCAGATCCACGACTCAAAAGGAACGTAGAAGAATCAGGGTAAAGAGGAAAAAGAAAAGGGGGAGAAAGAAATCTAATGGTGAGGAAAACCGCTCTCGTTGACCGAGCCAAAAAAACCGGTCGAGCCCGGACTTCCAACGACAGACGATGGGAAAAAAAAGGCACGAAGGGACCCACAAATCGTCGCAACGGCTTTCGTCCCCCCACACCTGAATGGTCGAAGCACGACTCCGCGATGACAGGGGGCGCGGGAAAAAAGTCTGGAACCAATTGAGAATTCAATTGCGCGACTGTATGTTAGAATAAAACGCACGTAGGGGGGCGACTTGGAAGAGTGTTTGCAGAAGAAAAAGAGAGGAGAAAAAAGAGGGAGAACTCCGAGAATGCGCGATCTTGCGTCGCGATTTGAAATTGGGTTGAAAAAAAAAGGGAGAAAAAAAGAAATGGGAAGGGTTTCCTTCGACGAGAATGGTCCTGAGGGATTACGAGAAACGGGTGGTACTGGCGGGGAGAACGAAAACGAAGAAAAGTCCAAGGACTTCATCAAAGATAGAGAATCTCTCCCGCGTAAGGCGAAAAATTGGGGAAAACGAAAACGAGGATTGGAAGGCAGCGTCGTGATCCGCGTCGAAAACCGCAGGGAATCAAAAAGCTAAAAAAAAGCAGTCGAGGAAGGAAGAAGAGCTTCCAAGCGGGTGTGCCGCAGGATATCTATTACCCGCAATCGCAAGGTCGATGGAAAGGCAGAAAACTTAAAGGGAGAAAGCAACTCTCTTACCGTCCGGGAGGGACGGCAGTCCCAAAAAACAACACGCTGAAAAAACTGAAGACGCGGCCAGGTTCATGATTAATCTGAAACTCAATTCTGGTGAAAAGAAGGACCTGCCTCCGAAGCGGCAAGATCCACAAAACGAACAAAAACGAGAGAAAGGAAAGGGCAGGGGGTAGCGATCGAAAACGACTGTCTGCGGTCTGAAAAGCTTGTCATGGGGGAGTATTGGGGTATGACATGGGAAAAAGGGTGTAGGTGCAACAGCGGTATTCCATCGATAGCCATATTTCAAGAAAGGAAAAGTGACTTCGAGAGGAAAGCAAAATTCTGTCCAAGACAGCTGATGGCAAGAGAGGGGTACTCAAGAAGCGGTAAGAAAAAATTAGAAGGAAGGACAAGTAAAATCGGCCTTCTAATCAACTCTGTGGTTCACGGGGAAGATAAGATCGAGAGGGGCGTCTTGCTGTTCACGGGAAAGCATATTTGTCAAGACCTAGAAAGGGGAAGGAGGGGGAAAAAATAAGAAAAAAAAAATAAATAACAAACGTTACGGTTTTTGGGCTTGTCAGGGCTCTTCCAAAAACTATACGTGGGTGGGCACAGGAAAAGAAGGAATATCAGCCCAAATCCTCTGCGGTGGAGCAATGCCTTAGAGAAGGCGGAGGGAGCAGCGAACGAAAAAGGGAGACAAACACTAGAGACACAAGTAGCAAAGCTTGGCAGAAAAAAGAATTAATACTTCGATTACAACAGGATAAAATTGGGGGCGGGAAAAAAAAAGAAAATCAAGAAGTAAGCAAAGGTAGGAGGAGGGACTAATAGGAATTTGTAGTCTGGAGAAAAAAAAAAAAAAAAGATTGAGACCCCGACAAAAAAAGTTGATAGAAGGGGAAAATAGGGGTGGTGGTCAACAAACTTACTCTCCAGTTTTGGAATCTCTTTGGGAAAGGAGGGGAGGTAGAGTCAAAGCAGAAGAGGAGAAATGTAAATACCCCCACAAAAAGCAAGGAAGGGGGGGACCCCTAAGAAGCCTGGATTAAAGCAAAAAAGGATCAAAAAAGGGTAAACGGTGGACTCAGCCCATATTGTACCCTCCACGCCGGAGGAGAAGACAAGAGGGGAGATAAACATGACGACTCTTGAGATCGCTTTGCAATTTCCGAATAGTACGGATCTCAATGGGGTCGGGGGGGGTCACGGGAATAATAATGAGGAATCCCATCGCCAGCAATGAGCCTTCTTCAAGATCAAAGACAGGGAAAAAGCTCTGAAGGTGGCTCGTCTTCCAAAGCAAAGATGAGGTAGGGAGGAAGCAAAAAATAGGTTGTGTAAGTAGAAAGCGTGAAAAAGCGCAAGAAGCGAGTTTGTAGCCAGCTAGATGGTGGGGACGCGCTGTCATAAATTCAGGCAACAGTGGAGGGGGGGAGAGAAAAGAATCCATGAGAACGAAAAAAGCTGCGCTTTCACGAAGGCAAGGAAGCAAAGCGGGGTCGGATCAGGATAAAAAAAAGAGAAT
>Ga0179591_1268123_pt1 | contig 16550 bp, 13 predicted proteins | sample CZOMad2_1_08_16f_FD_182891 | JGI IMG/M metagenome (GOLD analysis project Ga0179591, IMG submission 182891) | Vadose zone soil fungal communities from Angelo Coast Range Reserve, California, USA - CZOMad2_1_08_16fungal (PacBio error correction) | ecosystem: Environmental > Terrestrial > Soil >...
AAGGGCGGGGAGAGGGATCGAGTCCTCTTCCCTTTCAGCAACCATCTCGGCGCCCGTCAAGCCCCGTGAGTAGCTAGACCAGATTCACGAGCAAACAGTCTCTCTGGGTGGCCGGGAAAGCATCCGGGAAACTGTAAAGGCGGGGCTATCGCTCTAGGCTGTCATGAGGAGGGGGGGTTGGGGGAGGGGGGGAAAAGTAACCCCGGAGCAGTTGCCCGTATTAAGGAACGCGTGCCGCTGACCAGCTTCTTATCGTGACAAGAAGAGGGGAGGCTGGCTCCCTTTACAACACCGAAAAACAAGGGACTAGGGAGGTCAGGTCTGAGCAATGTCTCTGGTCAACAACCTCCACAGGCGATAGAAGGAGTTTCTGGGATTGAAAAGAGAGAAGACAGCAATCCACCACCGAATCAGGAAAAAATTTCGCTGGAAAAATTGGTCTAGTATCGTCGATTACTTGGGGGATTGGTGACTCTTATCTCGACAGGAAAAGATGAGATACTAGGCTTATACATTTCTGGGGGTCGGACAGGTGACAGAAAGGTAATCGGAAAACCGACTTCGGTCATGGGGGTTAAGGTGCCCGACATTTCTTATTAGAACAGAAAAACAGTGACTCACGGTTACTCGGGCGGCCATAGGGAGACATTAAGGAAAGCACGCGGGTAGAAGGGGGGCGACAAGGGAGACGGGACTATTTAGATTCCAAGCTTCGGATATTACTGAGGGAGGAATGATTCAGCTAGGACGTCCGGAAGATAGAGAAACTTACTTAGGGCACGCATAAGGGAAAAAGTAGAATATAGGGGAGGGGGGGGGCAATGAGGAGCTGGAGAAATAAAATTCCAAAGTGTGGTCTAACAGAAAACATTTCTCTCATAAGAACTCTACAGGCTTTCAGTATTTAGGGGGGTATTCGGAAATATAGCTCAATGAGGGGAATTCGGGAGGTACCACCCGACATCTGGATTATCACGAGGGGGGCTTTGGGGAAAATGGGGACGGATTGGAAGTTATTAAGCCCCGTACGCGAAGGAGGAGGAGTTCACCAGTGGGCGGGGGGGTTTGGAAGCTGCCAGATTACTCCAGTGGCTTACTTGACCGAGGAGGGATAAAAAAGGCAACCTAAAGTCAGCAAAGCGTTTCTGTCTAAATCCTGCTTGGTTGCCTAAGTTGAGGTGGGAAAAAATTGAAAACCTTAATCAAAACCGGGCCGCCTGGGCTGGTACCAGCAAAGCTTGCAAGAGGTCTGGGGCCTATCAATCCTTGAAAGTCGTCACCCAAATCTAGGTCGTCCCTTCGCAGGCTTAAAGCGGCTCTGGAAAAATCCTACAGACATGGGTTCTGGTTCTCAAGCGAGACGTCGCAGGGGAGACCGCAAAAAATGTGAAGGGGAGTACGAGTGCAGACAAGTTTTTTTTCACCTCGGTTAATGTCAGACCCATCGGAGGACTCGGGAGGATCTTGGGCTCCTGGTCGCCGGGGTTTTCAGGCGGCTTGCAACGTCCATGAGCCTATAAGTTCTCTGAAGCGATGGGGGGGCACCTTGGCCGGGCGGTACGGCCACTAGTCTGGTCGCAGGAATCGGTCCCCAAGAGGTGACTGGTCGAGGGGGGAGAAGAGCCGGGAGAATTGTAAGGGCTCGAGCTCGCCGTCATACGACGAAGCCGAAAAACACAAAACGCGTGGGACTGAACCGTCCGGGGGCGCCCCCACGTCCACCCGGGGGGGCCCCAAAACGGGAGCAGGCTCCGTGGAAAAACTCGAGGTCCGACCGGGGACCTCCACCGGGACTCTAGGAACTAGGAAGGTCGGGGGTCGGTGAAAGGAAGCGCGAAACATAACTCAGGAGGAAGTAGTAGATAATTGATGTGCTCACCTTTCCGAGCACTCTGATTGTTACTCTAAGATAGAAAAAAAAAAAAATAAAGGGAATTCCAAAGGGATTTAAAACGAACTCTCATGGGGCAGGTTTTGGTGCGAAGGGGGGGAAGATCGTAGGGAAAAGGGACCAAAACTTAAACTCCACTTCTTGCTTATAGTCGCCGGGAGGAGAGTCTGAAGGAGGGGCCAATAAAAGAGGAAGGGGAACCGGAGCTAATGGAGGGGGAACAGATTCTGAGCGGGTGTTGTTCTACATCTCCGATTAGAGGAAGAAGAACGGTAGAGACTTCGGGAGGAGGAACATCTTAAAAAGTCAGTTCAGCAAAAGTGTTGGTTTTTTCTCATAAGAAAGAGGGTCGCCCCGATTCATGTAAGACAAAGTTTGGACCGAAGACCGAGGGCTGCCATTTTTCCAAATATGTCTGAGGCTTGCTCCTGCTAAAACGGAAATGGACTAAGAAGGATCCGCGGCTCTTAGCATGGGCTAATGGGGGACCCTACTCCCTTTCCTCATCTTGGGATGTAACTCTTCTATGAGGGAGGGGGCCGTACGCTGACATCGCGGAACAATCGAGGAGTTTTCCAAAAAGGATTGAGATCGGGGCTCATCGGAAAGGGGGAGGGAAAACATATAAATGAGGAGTTTCGCGCGGATGAAAAAATCTTGAGTTTCTAAAATGCGGTTGTACAGGGAGGTAAAGTCATACGAAGGAGTTATAGGCTTAAGATTAGTGCAGGATGCAATCAACGTTATCTATATCGCAAACTGCCCACCGCAACTACGGGAAGAAAACTCCTCTCGGCACAAGCGAAGGGGAAAAAGAAAAAAAGGAGAAGGAGGATTCTGAGGCAGGTTTGTGTTGGAGGGATACCGCTAACCAGGATTTGGTCCAGTTCCCTTCATAGAAGGTCCTGCATCAAAAGATGCGCCCATAGTATAGGGGGAGAAAGAAAAACCAACTAGTGTAGAAGATGCCAGTCCACCTTGGTCCATACCTCATCACCAGATTTGATCAGCGGGAAATATACTTTAAGGGAATCGAAAATATGGAAAAACCGTGGCTCGCCCTCAGGGGAGGGATTTGGGAACGCGACCGGCCCCTGAGTACTCTGTTTGGCGCTCGAGCCCGGCAAGAAGAATCTAAATGCTAGGGACAACGGGAAGATAAGGTTGTCAGACGCATCCAACCGTGAGGAAGACCGAAGGGGGGAGAAGAAACGCCTCGGACCAAAGGGAGGGCGGAAAGAAGGAGGGGAAATAGGTTCCCAGGGGAGAAGCGACCTCTTTTTCTAGGATAGCTCGACGTCAAGGGGAGGTGGCAATATCCGGGGTATTAGGAGGCGAGGTCGGTTAGGCTCACACCGGAAAGCATCGTTTGAAAGAAGGGGTCCATCTCGCTGGGTGAATCAGATGTCCTGGTGAAGCCGGGCCCACGAAGGGCCGGTGAAGTAAGCCGGGTGGCCTGTCGCGTGGGCGGGCGCAGATATTCCTCGAACCCCTCTTGGTCGGTTATTAGGGGGGGAAAGGAGTTCATGTGGTGGCGGTTGTTTGCCATGCAGTGGTCCCTTCTGGATAAGAGATCACCACTATTAAAAGAAAAGGTCGATGTCTCATGATCTTCCTATAGGGGGCCGACCAGCAAGCTTATGGATAAGGTCAGGGAGAGAAATCGTTGGTCAAACGGTCGGCATCGCGGATCGGTCTGGTGGGGGAAAAGGGGGGAAGGGGGGGAAAAAAGTGCTTGGAGCTGCATTGCTGGGGGCCGGAGGTTGCATTTTCGTCGCGTCCGCGTAGTGGAAAATACTCCCAAGAAAGGATACGGGGACGAGGATTACAACTACATTGAGAACAGGTGCACCGTGGTTTTCCTCGATCATGACCAGAGTGTCGGTTTCGCGGAAAGAGGCTCAAGGATGGGGAAGGGGGACTGGCAGTAAGGTGGGAAAAAAACCGTTCAACTCGGAGGCGTCGCATACAAGTATTGACGGTACTAATTGGGGGGGAGGACGCTGGTGCCAAAACCGGGGCGGTAGAATGTCCGACCAGCTGTCGACGGGAGAAGTAATAGGCTTGCACGGGGGGGGGGAAAGGAGTAACTTTCCTACGTAGGACATCATCCGTGCAGGAAAAAAAGGTCGGTGGAAAGGAGGATTCGATAAAAGCGCTGGCCGATTTTGCCGGGCAGTTTGAGAGTGGGCAAGACCACAAGAAAAATATGAACTCATATTCGCGCTCTAATACCCGTTTGTCCGGAAAAAAGGGGGCGGCAATGAAACAAACGCCGAGGGACTTTGCCGAGAGCCGCTAAACCTGTTTTTCAAGTTCGCTTACAAAAGCTTAAGTGGAGGGGCTCATGAACGAATAGACTGCGTCCTGCCAGCAGAGGCGTGTCTCCATGCTCTAAAAAGGTGTAGTGGGGCTGAAGGGGAACAGATTCAGGGCCAGGTGAAATACTAGAAGGGGAACGATCCAGTCAGAGAATACGGGCCATTGAGCTTTTATGCCCAAGGGCCCGCAAACGGGGCTTCGGGCGATTCAGATGGGGGAAGCCATAACAGCTATCCCTGGTCGTTGTTGACGGGAGTCGGGGTAGACACAGGGGAGCAACGGGAGGTCTGGGTCTCAAGGGGTCATCTGCGATGGCAGCTGAGTAAAGATGTCGGGGCTCAAATTGTTCCTTGAGGCGACTCGGGCCAGCGGGAGGGGACCTGTGGTTCATGTAGGGGGGACAAACACTAGTATGTTGTCCTTCCCAAAACAATTAAGTTGCCTGTGGAGTGAGGCATAAAGAATGGGGCAAAAAGGGAAAAGAACGGTGATCAGGGGTTGCTATCCTATTTTTAGGAGTCCTGATGTGAAGTTCAGGGACATCTTCAGTCTCTAGACGTTGTGAAAAAGGTTAACCTCTTTGGGACCAATCGGTCTTTTTCGACTGGATGTCCTGCTGCTATCGGGGCATTCGATCGCAAACTCTCTGAATATTTTAGGTGGTGGTGGTGGTGTTATCAAAGATACAGACCGCCTAAGAGCCTACGCTATGGCTGGTGTTGTAACGATGGTCACGAAGAATTGGGACTACCGCGTAGCCGTAAGGGTGTCGGAAACTGCGCCGGTGTGTCCTTTTCACCGCGCAAACGGGGTCTTTCCTGGGTGGCACTACGAGGGCTCTTGTTCCTTCACTGAGGGGAAGGAAAGAGAGCTCGGCTAGCCTCTTTTTAATCGCTCATCAAACTTGGTTGGGGCTTGATGGTGGGGCTCACGCATGGTCTTACGGTTTGGTATGAGCTACATGGCAATTTCTTTGGACGTGGGTTGTCGGAGCAAAGAGGGACGGTCGGTAAGGGACGGTGGCCGTTCATACCTGGAAGGCTGGACCCGACAATTAAGGTAGGGGAGGGGAAAGACAGGGGGTAGTGCGCCAAAAGGCGCTGTGGCTGCCTCGATCTGTGTTGACGGCCAGAGCTTAGCAGGGGTCGTTGGGGGAGTTTCCCACCGTCAGTCCCCGGGAGCGGCCTTTGGGAGGGGGGTCCAGGGGCTGAGGGTTTTGGGTGTTTCCTCCGGCTCTGGGGCTGGGGAAAGGTTACCTGTGTCAGTTCTTAACTTGGAAGGGTGGGGCCTCTGGTACGTGGGGGATGGCGGCTTCGGGTGTGAAGGAGGCACACGAGGGCAAAATAGGTGGCACCGAAGAGAGGCGCCTGCCAAGAGTCTCGCCTCGAATCGTAAGAAAGAGTAGGGAACTTCGGTGGGCCAACGTTCAATCGGAATGTTGGTCTCGTTCCTCTCATCAACTACCCTGTCGTTACACGGGAAAGAACCTCCGTAGTGGGAAAGGGATTTAAACTTGTCAGGAGAATCATCCTTAAATTTTGGGGGCGGGTTCGAGAGAGGACGTTGGTAGGTTCCCCGCTAACGAAACCGTCCCGACGATCGGGGAGTGAAGGTGCAAAAATGAACTTAACATAGGGGAGAGCCTCCGCAAAAAAGGCACGTCTGATCGCAAGCGGAATGGGGGCGGTGGAAAGGTCGGTGACGGGCCACAGGATGAGCAGAGCTTCGAATGCACCAAAGGCAGGGTGTCAAACAAGATCCGAGCGGGGCAACAGGGGAAGGGGGGGGAAAGTTACGACCAACAACCAGTCCAAGTCACCATCTTGGGGGGTCTGCGGTTCCACCCTAGAGAATTAATCGGACCAAGAGATAACTCGTAGAGTCGCCGAATTGAGCCACGAGATCGCGGACCTGAGGGTACGGTTAACCACGGCATTAAAACTGGTCGGGGGAGATATGTGGGCCGGTTGGATCTGAGAGAAAGCCAGCAAAAGAGATACAATAAATGATCCTCAAAGAATTACCACTATCCTACTCGGGACCCGTCTAATGCTGGGATCCGGGAAGGGCGGGGGCATCTACTTCCGGCCAAATAAGACCTATCAACCTAAATCCTCGACGGATAACATCTCGACCATGAAAACCTTCTTTAAAAAAAGGCAATTTGGGCATCCACTAGCTTAAAAAAAAGGGCGTTCTGATCTTTGAGAGACGGGTTTGCAGATGTAGAACTTGATACATCTTCGTCCATCGCACCGCGGAAACTTACTGGTGCCAAAAATCCTCCCTGGGTGGGGCGGTAAAAAGTTTAGGAAAATGATGTAGGGTCCCAAAAGTTCTCGACTGCAACATCCAACAACGACTGGGGGGTTATTGGGGTTCCAAGGGAGAGGTTTGCCCTGAAAAAGAGGTGCAGAACTTGGGGGAACAGGAAGCGTAGGGGGGGTTGAAATACTCCTGTTCAGCGGGGGGCGCTGGTACCGGGGGGGGGGTATAATAGGGTCGAAGAATGATACTAGCTTACGACATCGTAGAGACGGGGGAATGGTGGGTATGGACACCCAACAAGGGAGGCTAAAAAGAAGGAGGGTTCGGAGGTGGTGGAGAGGATTGGGGGTGTCTATATTTTGGGGGAGTAGGTCTATCATCACAAGGAGAAGGGTATACCTGATGGGGGTGGCAGTTCCCCAGTGCCTCGTAGGATGGGTGGAATGGAGTCCGGCGTTGGTGTCACCGCAGGAAGCAGGGTTGCGAGAGGGAGAGCCTGCATAATCATTGAACCAGGTGTTTCCTGTGCTCAAGTAATCGGTAAGGGGATGAGCTTTGTGTGGGGGGGAGGAAGGGGGGGTTCCTTAAGCCTCCAAGTTGAAATGGTGATGACTGCTCAGAGGGCTCAAACCACCACATCTGAAGGGTGGTCGGGTTTTCTAACGCCATTAACCGCCAGTGCGTAGGGTTTCAAGGGGGATGTTTGTGACAACAAGTTTTGGGAAGGGCAGGGTATCCGGGCTCGAGAGCGAAATAACAGGTCCTTGTCGAAGAGCCCTTCAGTGATAGGAAAAGTTCTAACCGCCGGGGGGGGGGCCGCTTCAGACGGCCGACTGAGACGGTATGGAGAAACGGGGCGCTAGAGTAACTCCAAACCAAGGATCATAGATGAAAGAGTTTGTCATCATCACACTTCGGGGGTTTCTAAGAGTAGTCGAGGTAGTGATTGTCGGGAGCAATTACAACAACAAGGTGACCATTATCATTCCGAGCCGGCGCGGTGTTTTCATCAGGCGCGCAGGGGGTCAGGTCTTGACGCTAGCAGTAGGACCTTTCACACTCGTGTAATCGACACCCTCCTCTACGGGGCGAAGTAGTATAAGTGCCCATCCAACGGGGAGGGAAAAGGGGGAAGGCCAATCGGACCAGTACTGTCCATAACGGGATCGCCGTTTAGGTTAGGGGCCGAAACCCCCCTGAGCACTCGCCTTAACGGACAGCGGACCAGGGGGGAAATAAGGGTGCGGCGTTCTTCACTCGACTTTAGCGAACTTTTCTGAGACCGGGAAGATGGTGATACCGTCAAACTTGAGCATCTCCGGGCCTGGTACTCCGAAAAGAAAGAAAATAAAAAAGCAGGGGGCCACTCTAATTTACCCCCTCTGATCCTATTTCGGGGCAAAAACATCGCGGGGCTACCAGATGTCAGGATGAGCACCATCGCACTTATCGTGTTGTATGCATCTGCATCACGGGACACGGCTGTCTATCGAGAGCGGTACCCAAAAGATTTTGTGAACGGCAACTTGTGGGTTTGGGGGAGGGGGGAGGGGCACCTTCCTTAAAGCGGTCCTGGACCCTATACCTCTTACGGAGGATGATTGGGGGCATAAGGGAATAATGGTTCGGTGGCTGTTAATTTATAGACACAAAGCCAATCCAAAATAGCCGAGAGTTTCTAATGCCAGCGCGAAAAAGCAAGCAAGCCGAACCCCAGAAGGGGTCACCGTTCTGGATGGTGCCTGTGCTCGAATCTCGCGGCGACTCTGTGTGCTGCGCAAATCAGAGAGAGATAAAAAGCAAAGTCACCTCACTTCCAAGGCTCTTTTCCGTCGCTTCAGGTCACAGTTGACCGGGCACTCGTGGCCACCGAAGGAGCTTGTTTTGGAGCCCGGCGTACTGTCTAGAGTTCAGAAGCTAACCCCGACACCCCCCCCCCCCCCCCCCCGACCCCCCCCCCAAACCCGTTTTTTTTTGTTGGTGGGGGTGTTTGTTGTTTGGGGTTGTTGGGGGGGGGTTTTTTTTTTGGTTGTTTTTTTTGTTTTTTTGTTGTTTTTGTTTTTTTTGTTGTTTTTTTTGTGGGGTGGGGCCCCCCGAACCCCCCCACCCAATCACACCCCCAAGCATGACCACCCCCCCACCCGGCCCCACCCCACAGCCCCCCCCCCCCTCCCCCCCCCACGTACACCCAACCACAAGCCCAGAATATCCACCCCAAAAATGCCCACCCACCAACCCCCCCCCCCCCCCCCCCCCACCACCACAACCCCCCCCCCCGCAACCCCCCCCCCCCCCACCCCAACAGCCCTCCTCCCCCACCCCGGAGCCCGCCCCGACACACCAATAGCACTCCACGTTAGCCCCCACCAGGGGTGGCTACCCCCCCCCCCCCAAACCCCCCCACCCCCCCCCCCCTCCCGCCCCCCCCGAACGACCCCCACCACCCCCCCCTCCCAAATCCCAAAAAAGCCCCCCAGCAACTCTTCCTCTGTTCTTAAGATACCTTCATCATTTTTTCTACGCGAAATATTGCCATCCAGGATGTAGGGGATCACATGACTTTCTTAGTGACTTCCTTCTTAAAATCTGGATACATAACTCAGAACTTAAAACGTTCTCCAGCTTGTTCTTAGTTCAATCTGCCGGTATGCTGATTTATGAATGGTTCTACAGCTCGATTTCTACTCATCGGTGGGCTGGGAGATACCTGTGGGCACGTGGACAAGGAAGAGACGGGACTTCACGGCTAAAATGCTTCTCAGACGCGGTCATCATGTATTGGTCAATCGCGGGGGACCACGTCGGGGATTTACTTATGAATTACGAGTCTGATATTAATACAAGACCAATGGGGAGAGGAGGCGGCGTCTCCGCTGCACTGTGGTTTACTTGCAGGGGGGGGAGTCCTGCTCACAAGTCAGGCGAGGCTTTATGCATAGATTGAATTTCTGTTTCCGACACTTTTCTGCAGAAGAGGGAGAACGGCCACCAGGTGGGACTCGGAAACTCGGCACTGCGGGAGAGAATAGAGGTCAATTCTTACGACGCGAAGGGGGAACTGAAAGAGAGACATAGTCAGTTCGTTCTGCGCAGATAGTATCCCGAAGATCTACCTCACCGGGGCGGACCTATTTTGGGGGGGGGCAGTCAGGGCCTCAGCTATCGTAGAGCAATGATATCTGTTTCGTACGCCGAAGTAACCGAGTCAACCAGGAGAATGGGGGCAGCTCTACGGGACTCCGCCTATATGGGTCCATCGATGCAACGTTGCGACAAGGAAGATCGGGGGGGGACTTGGGGTCAGAAAAGAAGGAATGGAACAGGGAGAGGTGGTGAAAAGGGACTCAGTCAATCATAGTACGGCCGCCCGGAGCAAGTCGGAGGGGAACTGCCACTTCGCTGCCATACCCCACCAACTACTGAGAAAAAAAAAAAATCACCCCTCGGGGGAGGGGGTACTCTCGTCTACCTTGTGAACGAACGGATAGGACCCGGAAATCATGCGACTTTGAGTCGGCCTAGACGAAGCTCTCTACGAGAACTATCGGGTCGATTTCTTTCGGGCGGGGGGCCTTCGGACACTCTCGAAGGACTTACATTTAGAAAACAGGAAATGAAAAAAATGCACATAGCGGAAAAGCGGAAATCATAATCGCATTGGTTTGGGCAGGTCAAATTGCGAACCAAGGCACGGGAAGGCGTATTGACCGTCTCCCTTTCTGAGGAGTCGAGTCCTTATAACACGAAGGCTGAAAAAGCTCGAAGCTCTGTTCCAGGGGGTCAACTATCTTCTGTGGTCTAAGCAATACTCAGGAGAAGAAGAAGGAGGGGATTCACCCACGTCTAACCGTTCGCTCATACAAGCTTTTTCGTCCGGAGGCAGGGGGAATAGTTAATAAAAGTCGTTCTGAAGGGTTCCCTACAATAGCTACTCTTCTCTTCTAACATAGGCGGGCGGCAAGCACAGGCTACCGTGGGAGAAGTTTAAGAGCTGGGAGGAGCCCTGTTTTGTGAGCGGCCGATCGGCATTCCAACCGGGTTACCGCATGGGCGCGGGGGGGGAAAAGAATATTAGTCATGGTCAAACCCTTGGAAAGAAGAGGGTCAAGAGGGGGTCACTCCCTTCAATGGGTCGGAGGCGGTATTATCTGGAGTATGACGCCGTGACTACATTCTTTGGGAAGGAGACAAGGCATCCAGCTGGGCTGTCAGCACCTTATTCATGCTTCGGCCGTTCAACCGAACTTGACGATATCGCCGAAAAAAATGAACAACCTTCACTACTTATCGTATAGAAGTAAGGGGGGGGGAAGATCATATGTAAAGCCTTGGGCAGGTGGTCGGGGGTACTCGAAACGTTTAGTGGGCAAAGGCCTTAAGTCTAAGTGACGGGTATGAATTTCATCTCTGAACCACCCAACTCCTGGTCCTCCTAGAGGTCCATAGGGGTAAAACCTGAAGCCCAGACATTTAGGAAAGGGGAACGGAGCTTAGCTTAAAATTCGCGAAATGTCCACCTACACCTGGGTTGGGCGCCCTGACTAATATGATGGCCACGCGAAGAAGGAACTGAAGAGTACCGGGTTCCGCTCGAGAGTAATCAGCCGTCTTCAGGGAGGCACGTTAGAAGTGGGTCATCGATAGGGCTGCCATGGCCGAAGGCCAGGGTCTTTGGCAGACCGGGGGAAGGGGGGGAGGAAAAATAATGGTCGGGGAAGCCGATCTCTTCGGGTACCTGATTTCAAACAAGAGAGGGAACCCCCCGCTGGGAGGGGAGAAAAGGTGGGGGGAAATTTGTAGGGCATGCACCTTTTCGAAGGAGGCGACACTCGACGAGAAGCCGACGAGAGCGTTTACAGGCAGTCGCTCGCTGAAACAGGAAGTTCGGTCAGCGACCTTAAAGGGCATCCGAGGACAGCCGTAAAATAACTAAAGACTTCTGTCTACTTGGGGACGTACCAAACGGGTCAGTAAAGACAGTTCAGTACAACCGCGCGGAATGGAAGTTCGCTTTTTCCTTATCTTTTCCTCAATGCCGGTGTCCTGGTGTTGCCCTAGAAGAAGAATGTTCTTGCGAGTGGCTGCCTAGCAGGGGCAATCAATATGCATATATGAGAGGCGGGATCGTTAGTCGAGCCTACCACTGTCCCTATAATTTCTTTAGGATAGTTCAAACGAGTGGTTGGCACCGGGACGTCTGTAATTCGCTATCCATTAGGGTTGGGGGGACTGGTCTGGTTAGTTGGTAGTTCCCTGGTTCCTTGTGACGCTCCTGAATTCTTGTGGGATGCTATAGCTACGGGAGCTTCTAGCAGATTCTTCACAGTGAAATTTTTTTACTCTTCAGTGAAAACGAGATGTGTTCATTGACCATTTAAGGGGGGGGGGGGAATGAGGGCTTCATGTACTTCGGCCGCTCAACTCTCTTCGTGTCGCAATAAAAAAGATTCGGGGGTTAGATCTACATGTTTGATACGGTGCGTTGACCACCAACAGGGACGGGGGGGAGTGGGGGGCCCAGGATGTCTATCTTCACGAGATACTTCGGAGCAAACAAAGGGGGCGTAAAATTAATGAGGTCGATAAGCCTCGCTGCAGGCCCACAAGAGGCGTAGAATGACCATTAGAATAGTATAACCATCGAGGGGGTCCTGGGGAAGGCACAGGATGTGGGTCTTCAGTAGATCGTTGCCCGCGCCTGAAAACGATTAGACCAAACCGGAGGATTGATAGGAAAACATGATGGAAAAGTGTAGTACCGCCGCGGCAAGTCCCGACTCGTATCCGAACCGGCGAGACGACGCCTTTGGGGGGGGAATGATCTTAACTCATCGTGTACTCTTGGCGGGGAAAATCTCCCAAGGGGAGGGGGCATGCAAAAAGGGCTTCATAAAGATGAACAGTGGGATTAAGAAATTTTCTATTTTCGAAGATGATTTCCAATTCAGGGCCGGTCATCCTGTGAAATACCTCTCCGTTCAGTTCAACCAACCCGTTAACCTAATCGGCGGTGTAGTTTTTCCGTCCAGCCCACTCTTCTCCAAAGTTGGTCGGCGGTTGGGGCGGGTCCGGGGGGGGGGGGGGTGGTTTTAATCATCTCTGTATCAAAGGATATGCAATATAGCAGACTGGGGGGCATGGACGGGGAAGAGGTCGTTCACTTCTTCTAAACCCCTGGATGTATAGGTGATGTCATCATTCCAGCCTCTTTTCCGCGGCGTTCTTCACTCGGTCCGGGGCACTCATTCTCTGTGGCACCCACTGGTTTCTACTTAGGGGGATAGAGCTTCAAACCAGGTGCACACGTGTTCGCCCAACAGGCTAGGGGGCCTCGACCTGGGTCCGGGTCTCTCGGCTTCTTTTCTTTTCAGAGTCTCTCCTTGGTCTCCCACAGGGGGTTCTTCCAGGGGGGAGGGAGGATAGGGTTCGCCCTTTTTGGACGCCCTCCTTTTGCCCTTTATCGGGGATGGGGCTTGCAGGAGTGTCTCACATCGGGAGCCGCACCCCGACTGCCCTCTCAGCTATGTTGGTGAGGCTGTTTGTTACGATCCACCCGGAATCACCGACGCCCAGTCGTCTGTCCGGTCACTAGCTGGAAATGGACAAGCTTTAGAAAAAAGAACGTTGTCCACTGGCAAAGGGGGGACGTGACCGCACAACTTTCTTGGTACTCCGAAAGATCTCGACAGGAGGTGGACCTAAAGGGGGGGTACTTCAAAGGGCTCCAGCTATCACAAAGCGTCTGTGGGAAAACTGGAACTCTTTCTTGATCAGCTCATACGGTGCGGACGAGGAGGGCTTGGGCAATGCTGACGGGTCTCGAGCGCAGGCACTGTGTCGTTCGTTGTGGGCGCGATCCGTGAGCAGGCGGGCCAAGGTTGACGGCCGGTCACCGGAAGGGGGCTGTAGGACCCAGTGTCACGGAGCTTGAAAGTTGAGCTTAGAGCCCCGCTTGACGTTCTCCTAGTGTCTTGGGGTTGACAGGCTAGTCTGCATTGTTGGGGGGCGGGTGTGCTGAGGGTCATGAACAAATTCTGAAGGGGGATGGGTAAAGGGGGGGAGGTTGCAGATCCTGGGCCTCTTTCCTGACAATGTACCGGGTCCGGCAGGGGGACTGGGGGGTCTGGTCTCTCCTTCTTCTTGTAAGTCATTTTTGTGGTACCTCTTTTAGAGGGTCACTGGTCACCAGTCTAACGGAACAGGAACGAGCAGTGCGCGTCTATCTTGCTTCGTTCTACACTGGGAAGGTACGGGTGGGTTCTGAACGAGCAGCATCACTACCCTTTCTTCTCTTGAGGGGGAAAAGAAGGAGGTTGCGGAGAAAAGACTTCTAATAGGTGATCTATGTTTGTCTTTCGCTCACCGTCAGGGGGGAAGGGGGAGCTAAACCGCCCGGAAGCCGTTTTGCGGGCCCACACGCCGGCATTTATTCCGGGGCATCGAAGGGTGTCACAGGGCGTCTCTCCTTCTTACATGATTATCTAGCTGAGTGACCGAAGGGTATGAATCTTCTAATTGCGCACAAACTTCTTTTGTCTCATACAATATGCTCACCCTCACTAACCCATGGCTTTTAGGGTTTTTACTTCCAACCGAACATCACTTCCCTAGGTTGTCTCCTGCTGGTCCCCCCTTGTCTCAGTAATCAGCGGCATCTGCGAGGTGTTAGAGGGAGAGGGGGCTTCCACTTCAGTCAACATGGCACGTATATCCCGGCGAAAGGAGAATGCGGGGGGGGATTAAACAATCTTGGTCAATGAGTGTTCACTGGGGATAGGCAGAGCATATCCCCACCATAGATACTATTACCTCAGACTCACCATCCCCCCCTCCTGACTCTTCCCCTGTTCGGGGTAACTATCCTTTGCGGAGGGGGTAACGTTCTCTGGTTGCTTTGGACCAGCTCCGCCCGGCGGAACCAACAGGGGAAGACCGCGCAAGCACCAGAGCGACGCCGCCGTTGAGTCAAGAATGTGGTTGTCAGATCAGATGAAACAAGAAACTGATCTTTCTCCGCGTAGATTGGAGTTCTCCCGAGAGGTGGATGAAGAAAAAAGGCATCTCCCACACGGTTAGATGCAGAAGGCAACGGTTTATGTCGCGAGGGGTTCTGCGGGCTTCTTTTGCCGTTCGATCCCCACCGACTTATTATTCTTATAGGGAGGGTTGGGGGGGGGGGGCCTCATCAAGGGGTGCTCCGGTACTTTTTGCTCGCCACCTTCTCTAGGTCGGTTCACTCCTGGGATTGACTAGGAGAGGAGGCTGGTACGTGGTTGCTACTTCTCAAAGTACGCAGGGGGTTACGCTCTATCATACCGAGGGGTAAAGTCCAATCAACAAAATACGGAAAAGAAGGGAGCCTTGGGCTGGCGGAGCTTTCAAAACGGGTTTCTAAGATTCTTTTTTCTTAGGCTGGCGAAAGCCTGGCGCGCTTAGCGGCCGCTTATTCCAGTGGAAGGGTCGGCCGGGGAATGGTATTGGAGAGTTTGGTTAGGAGAGAGATGGGTTTTTCTGTCGTCGGATAGACGATCCTGCAGTGCGCCACATCATGAGACCGATGTCGGGTAGGAGGGGAAGAGAAGGGAGGGCGGTGATTATCGGGTGTCGGTTTCTTGCTCGGTCGATTCGGGGATAGCAGGGTGGAGTGGAGAACTCTAGTGGGTGGACGCACAACCAACAGCATTGCCGAGGGGACTTTTATTTGGGGGCGTAACACCAGCTAAGCCATGTGTTTGTTGGCGGGATCTGGTGGTTCTGGGAAACTAAGGGGGTGGGGCATTAGGAGGTGGTAATAACTGGTGGTAGGGCCGAGTGGACCAGGGAGACAATGGGTAGAAAAGAACGTTGCTAACACACGGAGATGCTATCGGCCTCCCGCATGCAGTTTCAGGAAATCACCCGAGCGGTTGCATGCCGTTATAGGTACTGAAAGCCGAACTCGGTTACGTAGAAAAACAAATGAGAGAACCGCTGCCTTCCGTTTCAATCGAGCATCACCCGACCGTTTCTTCGGAACAGAACGACATTACTGAGGAGGAGAGGGCTTGGATATCATGGCCGCGCCGTATCCGGGTTGTAGGGATCATGAGGGAGGGGATCGGAAAAATGCTCTGGTTAAAGCGCCGCCGGACTCCATCTAACCGGCGCCAACGCCCGGAGTCTCTAGCTGAAAACGTGGGTCAGGGGTCTTCTCCATCTGGCCGGCACACGAGCTTCCCATACACGTCGGCTTGTCCTTGGGGGTCGACGAAAAAAGCGCCACTTCCTCGCCGGGGACAAGCGACTATAAATCCCCGGGGGGGGGCGGAAGCGCATTTCGATACGGTCGACTGGCACGCTCTAACGGGTAGGGTCGAATCCGGCTTACAGGATAACTCCGGTCCCGGAATAGGCCCTTTTAACGGGACTAGGAAAGAGCAAACATACAGCTCCTTTCCTTCTCTCTATTTCCAAGTCGAAGGCTCTGGAGAAGGAGCAGAACGCAACAGGGAGCTCTAGTACACCTGATCGGCGCACATACCTGCTCATCTTTTAGCGTCTACTTTACAGGATGACTATTTACGGGGTCTCGGGGGGGGGGAAGGACCAGAAAAGGGGGGTGGGAAGCACCCATCTGTCATTGACTTCCTCCTGTAATCTTGTTCAGGGCTTATAGTTACGGGAAAAAATGAGGTCGCCCCCTATTTCTTCGGTTCGGGAATTACTTTGTTATATTATAACACCAATCCCATGGAGCTAGCTAGAGGGTTCTATGACCATAAAGAAGGGGAGCAAGCAATCCTCCACTGATCCACTTGCCCACCTGTCGGGGATGGGTAACACTTGGGAAAGAAGCTCTGAAGCGGTATGTGCGGCCACGTCGCGTATCGGACTCCCCCAAGCAGGTCTCCTGGGTCTGACGCTTTTCATTTGAACAGTGGTGACAGGGGGGCGCTCGCCAACCGTACGTCTTTGGGTGAGGGGAAGGCCGCTGTACTTCGTTAGGTCACCTTCGAAAAGAGGTCCATCCCGTAAGAGTGAAAGGAACTTACACCTCCAGGGTGCGAGCTTGCTACGATGGAAAAAAACT
>Ga0179591_1362560_pt1 | contig 16548 bp, 15 predicted proteins | sample CZOMad2_1_08_16f_FD_182891 | JGI IMG/M metagenome (GOLD analysis project Ga0179591, IMG submission 182891) | Vadose zone soil fungal communities from Angelo Coast Range Reserve, California, USA - CZOMad2_1_08_16fungal (PacBio error correction) | ecosystem: Environmental > Terrestrial > Soil >...
CATTTTGGGGGCGTGGGAAAAAAAAAAGGGGGGCAAAACGATTTCTATGGCGGCGTCTGTCGTCGTATCAAAACTCGGGTCTGATGAACACCTCCGCGCTGGGGGGGGGTAAGGTCAAAAGTGGGGGGCAAGCGGCTACACAAGCTGACAATCAAGGAACATCAAACTCCAAAAAATCCAAGGGCAGGGGCCATTCCTCTAGGGGACTTCGGTGGCAGCTATCCGCTGCTGACGGCCAACTCGGGGGGGAAGACCGGTCCTCTAAGGGTTCGTGCGCACATGGGGGGGAAAGAGACAATTAAAGATAGAGGGGTATACAGAACTCCGTGCGTAGTAAAAACAGAGTGTGACATTGAAAATCACGGGTATCTCTATAGCACGTTGGTGCTCCATTTAAAAGCTCTTTGTGGTGTGGATGCAAGAAGGGGTGGAGATCAGCGAATTTGAAGGAAGGATAGGATTTGGGAGAAGGCCGGTGAAACGCCTTTGTTGAAACGGCAAAACTCAATTCGGTGATAAAGGGGGGACTTTTAACAAATACTCAGATCCAAAGTATCTCCCCCCATGCGTACAGTTCGGAACAGAAAAATGACGCCGCGTGGGAGATGGTCATGGATGGTATCAGGCGCCATGGGGGAACTAATTCAATACCAGCCTGATTTGGGGGGGAAAAAGCTGGAATTGTTGGTTGGGTTGGGAGGAAAGAATTGAAGGGGCGGGTCATCAGATGATAAAATCAAATCACGGGTGAAGAAGGCGGTGGGGGAATCACGGTTATTGGGGGCATTGGAGCGCAAAATTAACTGCGTTGGAAGTTGTTTTCGAAAACGAGAAGCTAAAACCAACCGCTCAGCTGTTGTTTTCGAGTTGCGAATTTCTTTCCGGGCTTCGCTGGGACAGGCCTTTCCCGTTTTCCGCGGGGGGGGGTATTGGACTAACGTCAAAAATGTACACGGGAAAGAGTATAAGGTATGAAGGATGGGAATGGGGCCTCGAGGAGAAAGGGGGGACTCCGTGGGCCTGTCTGGGGAAATCAGGTCACCAAAGTTCGGAGGGGGGGAGGGATGGTTGTAATGGGTGGACCAGGGAGAAAGTCATGTTTGGGACTACTTGTTAATTGGAAAAGAGGAAAAAGGAAAAGGGGCTGCGGACAGCCCTCCTTAGAAGAAAAGGAGTAGTGAGAAGCCTTTGCTAGTAGTAATCCTTACCCCACTTGGGAGAAGAGAAAATGATGGGGTCTTTTTTTGATAAAAAAAAAAAGTGCGCAAGAAAAACAAGGTTGGGCATAGGGGAAGTTTCGTCACATGCCTTCGGTCAGCAGCTTCACAATAAGAAGGACTCTCAAACTGAAAGACTGGAAGAAGATACATGTGGGTGTTCTGAAACTCATCTGAGGCCGAAGAAAGGCAAAATACCTCTGGACAGGAGACTTTACGAAAAATGCCGCTTTTGCAGTGACGCCCTTCTCGGGGAAGCCCAGGGAGTAAAAATTCGTGAAGGTTTCGTTTAGAGGAGGGAAGAAATTGCGAAAGATCGGGGAAAGGACTGTCGGGGTCGTCCTGGGAGCTCGTCGGGGCGATCGTACTAATAAGGGGTGTTAGGAAAATAAGGCTTAAGACGATGTGAATCAGAAAGGCCACGTCCGGGAACCGAACGAGGAGGAATAACGTATGCAAGAAAAACAGGAGCGGCTCCGGCCTGGAAACGAGAGGGAGGAAGCATGTGGGGAGTCCTAACCCTTGAATCAAAAAGAAAGGACGGCAAGTCTAAAAGTCGCTACGTTGGAAAGCCAACAGGTGAGATGGGCCGTAGTAGGTACTCACTACGGAAGGGGCGACTTGGGGGAAAGGGAAGAGGATGAACCCAGGTAAATTGGGAATCGCCCGACTCGTCAGAACTGTACCTCGAGAAAAGAAATTTACAGTATAGCCTGGGAGGGTCATCAAGGCGAATACTCTTTTGCGGAAAGCCATGGGAATCCAGACAAGAAGCGATCCGGGGGGGAGGGAGAACTCATAAATCTACTTAAACACCTTCAACAAAAACGGATAATAGAGGGGACGTGTTCAGTAGGAGATTAAGTTATGAAGGATAGATGAATTGAGGTTGAAAAAATTCCGGCATAAAAGGAAGGAGTCGAAGAAAGGCAGAATGCCTTTGAAAAAATGCGGATGGCGGGTAAAAAACATTCCGTGTGTGAAGGGGATCTTCCGGCGGGTTCAAGTTTCTGTTTGAAAATGAGTTTGGTGCCGCGTAAAAACCGTAATCGGTTAAAAGTCGTCGACAGAAAGTAATCCTAACCTTGCAATCGACGTTTTCAGCAGAAGATCGAGTAAGACTCTCACTGAAAGGAGGAGTCAGTTAAGGGATCGTAACAGTGCTTATCAAAAGAGGGGTAATACTCGAAAAGATTCTCAAAAGCAAGGGGGTGAACTGTCCACGTTCTGGGAGACAAGCGAGTCAAAACGAGAAGGTCAAAGTCAGCAGTGTGTAGGGGCGCGTACGACGGTGGAAAAAGCGGCGATAAGTAGCGAGAAATACGCAATTTCCAAGGGCTTTCAGAAAAATCGCCGCGCCTAACAAAGAACTCTCAAAAAAGGTACACATGGCTTGAACATGAAGAAAAAGACACTGAGGGGAGGGTCTGAGAAAAGGGCTGAGCGCGCGAATAGGGACCCAATGCATGGGTGAATCGGATTTGAGGGGAAAACTGATCTGACGTCCAAAAGATCTTCGCAAGCGGCTCGGCTTGGGGGGGCAACTTCAAAAAATTGACGATCGACCCGAGGGGAGGTGAATCACGTTCTAATTCAGACAAAATTGAGGCGAGCCTTAATGGCGTTCTGATTTATCAAGAAGCGAAAGTAGCCTGGCATAATTCTCTAGGGGCCCAAGCAGAAACATGTTCTAGAATTCACGTACTAGGCTCATCCACAAAATTTATAAAATCCAATTGGACACTTCGTGCCTTATCGAGAGCCCATCAAGCGGCGCGAGGACAATTCTCTCCTTCGGAAATGAATAGTCAAGTACGTGTGAATTGAAAAAGTCCCAAATCGCGTAAGGCCGAGGTCCATGACGTCTCAGCCCGCCCAATTCCTCCCGAAACCCAACCAGCGGGACACACGCGGTTGGAGTAATGAGGGATGAAATCCCTCATCGAAAAAGTGTTTTCGTTTATTAAGTCGTCTCGGAAAAATCGGGGGATGTGACAAAGAAAACAAATCACGCGGAAAAAATAACGACGTTCTACCTCCCAGAAGGCAACCCATGATTTGTCAGTAATTCAATGAACCAACAAACCCGGAGTTCCTTCCTGTTCCACGCAATTTAGAAGAATCTTAACAAAAGGCCTGAAACCAGCCCTACGAAATCAAAAACCGAAGGTTGGGCGGTGCAGGGGTTTTGACGCTGCGATTTAAACTGACAGGCGGAAGTGGGGGGCGCGAGATGGTGATCAACCTCGTCTACCTTTAAGCAACCTCGGACAAAACTTCTCAATGGTTGCGCGTGTTAGATGGAGTGTGGGAAAACGGTCCTTGAAGAACCCGATTTCCCGCTTGTAATGGACGGCATAAACGTGTAGACCCGCAAAAACTGATTCTTCTAAGGCTCCTCAATCCATTGATTGGAGTCACGTTATGAACAACGAACTTGGAGTTCTTCAAATCTCGCACCACGCTCTGAAACTCTCATCGTGAGGTAGGGAAACCTCAAAAGGCAAACCACTGCAGTACTGGGCGGGAGGATTTACATTTTTCTTACAGCACGAAGCGGCAAAACCGGCCCGCCGGAGAGGTAGCTACCTGGAGGTCGTGGGGATGATGATGGGAGAGTCTGTCGGCCGTCGGAAAGCAAACAACTGGGAGGAAAAAAAGAAACAGCTGGAAAAATAAATTTATGGGGGGGGGTCAGGTAAGTCTTAAAATCTACAACGCCTCCTAGAAAGCGACCCATTCATCCATGGTACCACTAGTGGATGATCAACTCAAACAACCTATAAAATTATAAGGCTGATCGCATCACGGGGGGGTGCAACGTTGGGCACAGGATTTGGAGTCGGGGTGGGAAGGCTGGAGGCGTGAGGAGACTGCGAATTAACACCGGCAAGACGCTTTGAGCGGGGTTTGAACTAGGACCTACCGGGACGATCAAGACCTTCACGAAACAGCCCAGATTAAGAGTCATCGGACGCAGGGGGAATGGGATCGCCTGGGGGGGTAACGAACAACATTTGAGAAAAAAAAGGGAAAAGGCAGAAATTTGAACATTGGTTGCAAATCTCTTACGAGGAGAATTTCCAGCGCGTTGGAGAGATCTAAGAGTAGGTGTTCAATTGTAAATACTTGAGAAGGATCGGAAACGATGGCTATTTGCTCAGAGTTTCCACGAATGTGGGGGGGTGTCAAGGACTGATTGGGGCAGGCAAAGGGGAAATACGGCTTTGAGGCAATTGACGGGGAGCGTTGTGGTGAGAATAAAACACGAAAGCCTTGGGGGGGCTGAATTATGAAAGAACTCGAGACAACTAGCAAAAAACCGTAACGTTTATAGTAGCAAAAAGGCGATCGATTGGAAGGGCTGGAAGCAGGAGAATGTGGGGCTACGGAAAGGGCCACGCGCATAGGGGTGGAAGGAGGTGGTGATTGATGGGGGTTCCTACGGCAGGGGAGGGGAAGAAATAGACGCGTGAAGATGAGGGGAAGAAAAAAAAAAAAAATGGGGGTTTTTGATCGAAAATCGGTTCACTTGAAGATGGGAGTGACGCGACCCGAAGAAAGACTGCAAACGGCCGGGGTGGTTTTCCTGAGTCCTGGTTGGCGGCAGGTTGGGGAAAACGTCCCGTTAAAAAATGTCCGCTGTCTGAAGGATTGGGCACCACTCTATGTCGATTCCTGCCGATATGGGAAGGGGAGGGAGGGGAGAAAGGAAAGAAAAAAACGGCTTAAGGATAAAAACGCTTCCTGCATCTTCTGGTATTTGGAATGTGAAAGGAAGTAATAAAGTGGGAGTGAAAACGGCCTAATCGGCTTGAAAGTTGTCTGTCTGAGGACAAAAGAAAAGGGCATTACAGTGGATCGTTGCCAGGAGCTTAACTCTGAGAACCAAAGACCACCGTCCTAAAGGTGCTAAATTTTAGCCAATTTGTAGGGGGGCTAAATCACTCCCCTTTTATGTCGTCCTATTCCGTTTACAGGGGATTCCGCCGACTCGCGTGGGAGAGGCCGCCGAGATTAAAGAGACTGCAGATCTTGAAAGCTGGGGTTGCCGTCACCATCACGAGACTAAAAAAGGGCCTAGAGTACCAGAGGGTCTACCTTAGATTCCTACTTAAGCACTCTGGCGCCTGCGAGGGTTCAGCCCATGAGGGGAAGGAATGGTTAAAGGGACTTGTCTGGTCTCGCGCTAATCCTACATCATTCCCAGGGGAGGGCGTGAAATCCGAACAAGGGAATTCTCGTCTAAAAACCTTCATGTAGACAAATAAAACGGAAAACAATCGGTTTTTGAAAGGGGGGCACGGTAACAGGATTTCCCGAACGACGAGTCTAAAGCAAAAGGGGTTAAAGACGAGCGCGCAAATATGAACGGGGCAATGGGGACGACCAACTTTTGGGCGATCCTCAAGGACACTGACATAAAATAACAAAGACGTGGGAAATTGAGAAACGTGGGGCGAACAAAAAGTCTATGCCGTCGGGCTGTTTAAAGTGAAAAATTAGGGGGACGGAGGTTGGGAAAGGGGAGGACAAAAGGGACCAGCCAAAGGTGCAAAAACGGGGTGTGGGGGAAGGAAAGACTGACCTTCGCCACAAAAGTTGGACCGAATCCGCAGGCGATTATGGGGAAAGGAGTGGAGCCACGAGGCTTTTCGAAATTTAGAGCAGGGGAGAGAAGCGTTCGATCACGACAAAGCAGAGGGAAATCCAGAAAGAGCTCTCAACACAAAAACGGAGTACGAATATGAGTCAAACGCTTATGAAAGGGATTATCGAACTCTCGGTTCAAGGGAGCTGAAAGCTGGCGCTCACGTAATACGCGGGACCATGTAACGTAATGAAAAGTTAAGAGAAGGAGGCGTTCCAAGAATTGGTGGGAGAAAAGGGAAACAGGGACGGGAGCGCTGCAAAAAAATTTGCGACGGTCCTATCTTTCAAATAGGACGAAATTAAAAGTGGAGGGGGGAAAAACCAGAGAACAACAAGAACGAACGGGGTCCACAGCCCTAGAAGGGAAGCTTGATGTACTGAGGGGATTCAGTGTCATAAAATGGAGAAACAAAAAGGGGTGTATCTATGTGCCTGGAAAATGAAGGGGGTTACGGGGGGAGCGCAGTTATTGATGCTCCGGATTGGGAGAATGTCTTAAACGGACCGTGAAAGCGGATGAAAACGAGGGGATAGGACCTTGCCAACACGGGTATGAAGTCTTCATGAATTGACGAGGAGCAAGGAAAAGATACGCCCAGCTTCCCGAAAATACCAGCGCCGGACCGCAACTACCATCGTCCGAAAAAAAACCTTGGATCAGGGGGGGTAACTCTAGGAAGCTGGGGTGTACGGCACTCGGAATGGAAGGGGCTCCCAAAACGAGGATATGGGAGCATTACACTGAGGTCCTGTGACGCAGTGAATGGGGGGGAAACAGATCTGGGCCGAAGCGCAGGTAATGGAACCATAGGGAGGTTTTAGAGATTGAATAAGACGAAAGAGTTGAAAGTCGGAGTGTCCAATGGTGGCGTAAAACGAATTCAGTAATTTGCGCCTTTCAGGAGAAAGCCATTGTGGCTGTTTTGGCAGGTGTCCTCGAAGAGAAAGTAAAATATAGGAAAATACCGTGGAAGGACTGGCAGGTCCGCAGCAACCAGATGGATTCAATTCAACAAAGGAGGAGTCGAAGAAACAGGGTTTCTCCGTCCTGTACCAAAATTGAAGGGTAGAACGTATCGCAAGCACAGGGTACGGGGAGGAAGGGACAAATTCAAGAGCCTTCGAAAGGTGGAAAAGTGGGAGTTAACCATGCGACGGAAAAATGGAACGCGCGGGGAAATGGCAACTTACGGTAACCGCCCAAAAAGGGAAAAAGAAAAAACCAAACCCGGGGAAGAGGGGGGGGGGGGAAGTTTGCAGAGGGTGGGGAACTAGTACAGTAAATCTCATTGAAGGTGGCGACGAGAAAAAAATCGTTGATGTGGGAAAAATAACAAAGGCTTAAAACTAAGCTAACCTAGTTTCCTCGTCCAGATTACACGCCCGAAATACACACAACTCACAAAGCAAGAGGAAAACGCTACGACGGGGAGCGTTTTCCACATTGTTGGTTCTAAACACAGAGGAAGAACACAGCCTCTACATAAAACTCCAATAAGGGGTGGAGGGGGACGGCTTTTTGGAAGGGATGGGAGAAGACATTTAAGCGAATTGGTGGGGGTTCTGAATTGGGGGATCGGGGATAAACTTCAAAACCTTTTGAAAAAAGAATAAGGCTCAGTTGTTTTGACGATGGGCTAGCGGGGGAGGAAGTACCAACCGCCGAATTCGGCGTTGAGGGGGGGAACTTATGAAAGGGGCTGAAACCAACTAGTGGAGAGCAAATAAACAGCAGAAGAGAATCATGAAAATGGCTTCAAGAGGCATGTTCCAAAAGGCCGCGCGGGAAAAATATTCAGATATCCTGTAGGGACCCCACAAAAACGGGGCTTAAAAGGAAGGGTAAACGAAACGAGGGGGGCATCGGGCCTTCACCAGGCACAGGGACTCGTCGGGGGACTGAGAGGGTGGTGTTGGTTCTTGCAAGAGATACAAAGTCATGACCAAAAAGGCGAAAAGAAATGAGCGGTGGGGGGGCAATACGGCATGGAGTCGAAAAGAAGGAATACAGAGACTATAACGACACTTCACATTTTCTACACGTTGTGTCACCTGTCGCAGCATAGCAGAAAAAAAAACAAAAAAGGAGTAGACGGGAAGAGAATAGATTATCACTGGTGCAAAGTGGAAAACAGATGAGTTGGTTGCTATGAAGAGAGATCGTATCCGTAAAAAATAAGGTAAAGGCAGAGCTTTACTGTTTGCGATGAGAACGTAGAGAGCGAAGTGAAGTCTACCATCAGCCAACCAACTCCAGATTCATTAAGGAGATTACTGCTGTCAAAAAAACTGGTGTAGGGAGGAGCAAGCGAAAAGCCAAAGAGTTATAAGGGCTCAACGATCAGGGAAGGATTCGGGATGTATTACTATGATTTTTCTCATAGGAGGGGGGGCGCTAGTCAGTGAACTAAAAGGGTAAGAAGGTTTTAGCAAATCACGGGGAGTCAGGAGAGGCGATTATGGCTTTAAAAAAAGGAAGGCGGGTTGGTGGTGGAGGGGATAAAGGGGTTTCACGAAGTACTTACAAAAAGTGTATTAAGTGTCGAACAGTCCGCGCGTGTGTCTGAAAAAAAAGGCCGCGAAAAGGACAAGTCGGAGGGGGCTTTGGTGGGGGACTTGTGATCACGGCCGAGGTACAAAATCAGAAAAGAAAAAACCGGAAGAAACTTGAGGGGGGGAGGGGAAAGCAACAATCAAAACATGACTCGCCCCGCTTGGAAAACTGTAATTCCCTCCTTGGGGAAATATTGAGGAAATAAACAGCCCCGATTCGGCGCTGAAGTGACGTGTGCACAGGGGGGGAGAGAATATTTGCTTGGTTATAAGGAGGGATCAATGTCGGAGGGGGAAAGATGCGTGGAAGGAAAGGGGGGGGGGGGTTGCGCACACATCAGCTACAACGGCTTTAGGGATCTTGGAAATTTACCGGGGAAAAAAGAGGGGGAAAAAGACCTTCGAACCTTCGGAAACTTTTGGTGAGAGGGTCAATTTCTTTCGTAGAGAAAGTAACGTTTACTCTGGAAAGGAAGGAGAGGGGGGGGGTGAGGGGAAAGCGCTTATCAAGTCAGAACAATATGGAATTAATTGCAAGAAATTAGTACTTTTGACGAAGGGCGAAATTGCATGGGCTGGCTACTGTACGGGGGAAACTTAGGAGAAACGCCTTTTTGTCCACTCCGGGGGGGATGGCAGTTGTTTCAATATCAGGGAAGGATCGGGTTGGGAACCCAATAAGAAGGGAATCTTTAAGTAGGACTGGAGCATCGCCCTAACCCAAAACACCCTAAGCTGTAGAGAAATGGAAGTGGGAAAGGGGAAGGAGGGGGGTAAGGAAGGGACACCCTTTTAAGATCGGGGGGGGGGGAGTCAGTGTACCATGTTTCGTCCCAGACCGAGTAAAGCAACGCCGAGAAGGAGGGCCAGGACCGAAGAGAGGAAGATCCTGTGTTCCAAGGCAGAGGCTAAAGCAACCGGCAGCGTCGAAATGGACGACCTAGAACGAGTGCGTCGTTGCGAGAAAGGATCAATGGCAGGTAAAGGGAAAAGGGTACCGGGTCGGCCTCGTTCTCATGTTGAAAAATGCTGTGAAAAACGGAACAATTTGAGGGGGACGGGAAAGAAAAGAGGGTCGGGGGGTAAAGTGTTTGAGGCACCAAGGGGGAAAAAGATGGGTACTTCCGTTCGACAGGAACGTAATGGAAAGGAACTACCTAAAAGTGTAGGGGGCGAGGAGAAGAGGAAATCACGGGCCATCCTCTGGAAAAGGGAAATTCCTAACTTCAAGAAGGGGGGCCAGTGAAAGATCTTCTCGCCAGTAGTAAAGAGATTTTAAGGTAAAGAAAGACATTGGTTTTCACAAAGAATGGAAAAAGCAGAGGCGAAAGGCTTCCACGGGTCTCCACACAAAGTTTCCGAGATGAAGGGGGAAAAAGAAGGGTGGTGAAACTTGGAATTCAATGTGATTCGCTAGACAAAACCTCCGCAAGTCAGCAAAGTTTGAAGCGACTGAGACTGACGGTACAGGAAAAACTCGGGGGTATATCTGAGAAATGGCAAGGGAGGATGAATGGGGCCAATGTCTCCTACTAAGTCTGGTGGACTGAAAAGCAAGGGGGGGCATCAGAAGGGGGAGAGGAAAGGGGGTGGAAACATAAGCGCTGAATCACATCATCTAACGACACAAATAGGTGAAACATGTGTTTCTTTGTATGCCTGCAGGTATATAGTGAAGAGGCGAAAAGGATGAAGTAGGTGGGAGGGAGGGAAAATTTAAGGGGGTCTCACTTAAAACAACTAAGGTCGGGTGCTGGAGACAGGGTGATAGAAGGTAATAGTCTGCTTCTTTTAGGCGTGTAGAAAGGAAGTTACGTAATCCGGACAGTAAAGGTTGTCTTAAAGTTAGATTGATTCGTCCTTAATCGGGAAAAAATCTGATAAATTGTAGGTGGTAACACTCCGGAAAAAGACGGCCATAACGGGGGAACAAGGGGGTTCCAAACGTGGAAGCCTCGGCGTCCTTGGTAATTTAGGGATGAGGAGTGTAAACAAAGGGGGCTTGCCCTCGAGGGTGCAGGGGAAAAAAAGCGCTCGGAAAGAAGAGCGAAGATGCTGGCCATGAGGAAAAGGGGTACGTTCGTTACTCCCCAGGGGGGCAAAGCGGGGAGGGAAAAACAGATGGGGGAGGACACTTGGAGGTAATCTCCATATGTCGTGTGAGGGGGGATACGAAGGGATGTCGCCCCGGAAGTAGGAAAGGACTTCAGAAATCTAATCCCCGTAGACAAAAAACGGCTGACGACGAAAACCGTGGGAGTAAAACCTGTGAATCCAACCTTATCGAAGTGACTTTCACGACGGGATTGATAAGGGCAGAGTAAACTCCATCGGGAGCCTTGTCTTTTTGGGCCCCGTTATTCTGGACTACAACAGGAAAATTCGGACAGGGATAGTCCAGGAAAAGGAATGAGAGGGCTTTGGGGGGGAAAGACACTGAAACACAATTGTATAAGAGACATGCACCTAAACGCGGAGGGGATCACGTGTGCTTAAACTCCTGAAGGGGAGAAAATTTAGGGGAAACCAATTCTGGTTGCTGGAAAAATGAAAGCAGAAGAGAAGGAAAGGGAAGAACATCTGGATCAGTGCGAAGAGGGGGGGTCCCACCAAACAGAAGTGAGATTGTAAAAGTAAACTTCACGTAGAAAACGTGCTCCGAAAAAACAAATTCCAGAAAAAGATCCCGCCTGAATTTAGGGATCCCAGTAAGGGAGCAAAGAGGAGCATGAGAACAGGGGGAGAAGGGCCCAACTAAGGACAAGGGAAGCCGGTGCCTAATAAAAATCCTGGAGGAAACCAGAAGTACATGGTCCAGGAAAGGGTCCGTCTAAACAAAATTACCAATGCCTCCAGAAAAACTCTTTCACTGGGCGAAGTCGACGCTTTGCCGGTTGAAGTCCAAAAGGAAACCTACGTGAGAGACAACTATGATACACCAACAAGGTATTCCGCACTGAAGGTGATCCCTCCCAGGCGATGACCAAACAACAAGAAAGGAGGAAACTAGGAAAACACAATCCCCCCTTAAAGGGGACACATCAGAGGTAAAAAAGAGATAACCCCATGCATGGAAATCGGACAGAGAAATACGCGGGGGGGGGGGGAAGGCTGGGGTTTTAAACGGTGATCAAAAAGGTAAAGAAAGTGTTGGCTGGCGAGTTGGGAATCGAGTGGTGGCAGAAAAGGGTAAAAAGGGTTAAGGGCGAGAATCGCGCTGGGGTCACGAGTTACGAGCGGAATTGGGGGAAGGAGAAAATCAGGGGGAAGAACTGGCCACACTGATCAACAACAGGGGGAAACCGACTTACAAAGTGAGAAAAGGGCCATCGGGCCTCGGAGACGCCAGGGGAATTGATCGTCAAGGGGAGACCTAGCGAATCGCGGAAAGCGCTTGAAAAAAGAGCATCTTAAAGGCTTCAGGGAAAACCCATGGAAGAAAAAAGCCTGCGAAAAAAAGCAGGTTAGCGGGGAAAGGGAACGTCGATTTGGAGTCGAACTGCGGGCTGGCCACCCGGCCCTACTCTCGCGGAAAAGTCCGGAAGCTGAGGGCTTTTGGGGGCTGGGGATTTATGAAAAGTTAGGCATGTTAGCGTCTTCAAGAGAACACACAAGGTGGCTCACATCTATGTGGTGTAATGGTAGGTTGCGGGGGAGAAAAAAAAAAGAGGCGACAATGAGATACCCCCTGGAACCATGTTCTCCTTTGGGTCAACCAAGGGATCTATAATAGAGAGAAAAAAAAAAAAAGGAGGGGCGATGAATGAATCGTCCAAGTGGTGCCAAATCAGTATGAGAAGAGGGTCTAGGAGCGAGGATTAGGCTCATCAATACAGAGAATTTCTATAAAACAGGCCCAGCGTGGCTGGATGGAGGAAAAAGGGGGTGCATGGACACTGCATAATTCAAGCAAAACAGCCAGATTAGGAAAAAGGAAATCCGAGGACTTAGGCATCGACTATCTACTGTGACAACAAATCGTGACTACCCAGAGGCAGGGGAGGGGGCATGGCTGTAGATGATGGAGGGGAAGCGCCATATGGTCTTGAACAGGAGGGTCTAGTTTCTCGAGAAAAGGAAGAGTTAAGAAGGGAAATCCTGGTCAGGGGGAGATCGGGAAAGGAACTAGGTATTGTGATTGGTGCACAGAGGAGGTTGTTGCGGCAACGGGTTCAGGGGAATCAACGACGGGGAAAAGACCACGGAGGGGGGAAACAAGTGACTTGTGCTCAGAAAGCAGAAAGCAAAAAAAAGAGTCCGTGTATTCATTTATAAGAAGGGAGGACCACGCCTCTATTCAAATCAGAGGGGGGGGGGCACCCAAAAATCTCAGGTACCGGGAAGCACGCACTGGCCGGAAAAAGGGGAATGGATTCGAGGCTGGCAAGGGCGCCGTGGTTTAAAAAACCGAGGAAGAGAGAAAGCCTATTCCTCGCGGGAAAAAGGGGGAAAATTGGGCCGGGGGTGTATTTAGAATTGGGGAAAGGGGGCGGGGGCCGGAGGGGAAGGGATCAATGGAAGGAGGGGGGGAAAATTCGTTGGGAAAAAGGGGGGGGGGGTTCAAGTTGGTCACAGCGGAAGTACTGCAGATATGGCCGTGGACTCTGACAAGTAAAGCTAAAGACTTCAAGACAAAAAGGGACTAGGTGTTTTGAAAAAAAAAAATGCTGGAGGGGGGCATTTTCGCGCGATAAAACCTGTGGACGAGGGGGAAAGGGGCATAGAGGGGGCTACGAGTAAGGGGGCTAACTATCGGCTTACCTTTCCAAGATGAAGGGAATTGGGGGCCATAGAGAGGGGTCCGAGGGGTCGGATCGTAGGGGATAATCCAAAGGTCGGCACGGCAGGTTGGACATGAATACCTGTGAGGGAGCAGCCCTTCGAGGGTGGGGAAGTTTGAAAGCAGCAGGGGGGGGAAAAGGGCTGAGGAGGGAAAAACATCCGGCTAATTATTTTTCAAGACGGCAGGAGAGGGAGATAAATCCTCCACATCGGTGAGGAAGTTCTAAATTTTTAGCAAGGAAAGGATTGTGTTAGAACCCGTGACAAAACGAACCTATAAGCGTCTATGATCTCAATGGAAGTTCTCTCTACAGAGGGGCAACGACTCCGACCGGAGGGGGAAATACAAGAGGGAAAGAATCGTTGTGGTTGTGAAAATATATGAGAAAACATGCCGCTGCAAGCGACACCCCCCGATCCGCAGGCGAGGGAAAAGCTCCCTTAGAATGGAAGGAAGTGCGTGTGACCTCCTAAGGCTACAGGTCAGCCCATGCGGTAACGCAATGGGGGAGCGCATTCCCGGTGTCTGGAAAGGGAGGAGGCGATAGAAAAAAGGGACAAAGGGAGGAAACTTTCTGGATCCGACTACGTAACATTCCGAAGATTGGGGAAATGGCGTTTAACTGGTGACGGGGGGACCGAACGCAAATTCTGAGACAACGGGGGGGGTAAATTAGGTCAGGTCGCGGAACAGAACTCTACAAAGTCCTGGAGGTCCATAGGAAAGAGGAGAAAAATAGGAAGAGATCATTAAACGGCGCGAAAGAAAGTTTGTTGACGAGCAAAACAAAGTGAAATCCATCAAGTAGCCGGCAAGAGGCGGGAGAGGAGAAGGGCTGGGAGCATATGCTTACGGTGTGTTTAAAAAAAAAGGCAAGTTGGGGAAGTCTTTTGAACCTACCGGGACGATTCACTCAGACAAACAGTGGCGCAAAAAACGTTGAAGGAGGAAAAGCTGTCCGTATGCTAATGGTGGTCAGCCGCATATTAAATTGTACTTTCAAGGGTCGAAGGGGAAAAAAAAAGAAGTCGCAGGGTGTGAAGGTTAGCGGGGAAGGGGGGGGGGACTACGAAAGGGTTTTCATCAAGAATCCGAAGCGGAAACGGCTCAACAAACGTAGGGAGAAAGGAAAGAAGGTTCTGTTCGCGCAGGGATAAGGGGATCGAACAGGAGAGAAAGACTTGTAGGGGGAGGGAACAAATTACGAAAAACAGACTCGGAAAACGGCTCCGAAATGGGGTTGTAAGACAGGGAGAGCGTTTGAAAACACATTCGGGCTGGGGAGAAAGTACAAGAAGGGAAGAAGGGTACACTTGGTGGCTGAAAGGAGAGGATGGGTCACCCTTGTTCAAATCGTCGAAGAAAGGGGTGTAGGGACAAATCTACGCAGAAGGAGGAAAGAGGAAACGGGGGGGCCTAAGGGAGAGTGAACAGATCCTTCTGAGTATGCAGGGGAACCAAAAGTGAAAAGGATCGTTACCACGTGAGGACGAGGGAATGGAACTCATCAATAGAGGATCAAGGGGGTTCGTATTCGAGAGATTTCTTTGCAAGGGGAAATGTAGAAAATCGGAGGAAAAAAAAAGGAGGTTTCAGCCTGAATCCGCGGACTAACAGAAAAAGGTTGTCTTTGAAGCAGGAGGGGAACGGATAAAGGCTCCGGACGTAAGAAAAAGAGTTACCTAACATGGATTGAGTCTGCCGGGCCGGAGGAACACAACTTGAACCCATTTCTGGCAGCGTCCATAACTCTTATCAAGTCGAAGAGGTAAAAAACGGTCTTTATAGCAGACGAACTAACATCTTAGCGGTTCGCTTTTCATGGGAATTAGGGGAATATGGTTGGGGAAACAAATCGAGGCCTGATATCCAGGTGAACCTCAGGAGCGGTTTAACAGGAGTCGGGAGGGGAAAAAAAAAGGGACAGGGAAGAGGAGAAGCAAAAAAGGAGGGGACAAATTCTGGTCCCAGCGGGGGGTCTTAACACAAAGGAAATGGAAAGAACTGTTCTCCCCTTTCGGAGGGAAAATATTGTGCGGGGGGCGGTGTCTTGTCATCCGAACTAAAGTAAAGCCGGGCCCTTTTTTCTAAGGGGGCGAGGGGGGGGTTTCCGAAGGACGAAAAAGGTGAAACGGAAAAAGGGACAAACCTGGCCGGCGGAAGCCAGCCAAACCGGGTGACGCGGGTCGTCAATAAAATCCCTCGTTTCCGGGGAAAGGTAATCTAAAGGGGAGGAGAAGTGAAAAGGGGGGGGGGGGACGAGGGTCATCTTGAGGAATAGTACAGATGGTGTTAATTAGAACGGAAACCTCAGCGGACAGGGAAGAGGAAGGACGAGGAAAACTTACCAAATTCTCCAGCGAAAAAAAGTTCCTCTTTTTCTAATGAGGTCGCTTGTGGAACCTGTTCAAGGGACCCGGAAGAGACACGGGGAAGGGTCGCAGATCTTAAAATCCTTATTAAACAAAACCACGTGCATGGAAAGGAAGATAACAAAGGGAAAGGAGGGGGAAAAACTCCCCTACCGCCACAGCCCAAGAAGTATCCCGCACATCTGTCACTATAAATTTTGCTACGGGGAATCATGCGGTTGGGAGAAAATATTAAAACAAGGTCAAAATACCAGCACCGGACTAAACAATCGGACGGGGGTGGCTCGTCAATGGTTTTGGGGTGAACGGGGATGGCTAAAAAAGGGAAAAGAAGCGTATGTTGGGGGCTGAGGGTAGATGGAGAGGGATGTTTTGCATAAAGACACTTTATACATAAGGAGTCACAAAACACTGCGAGAGGGAGCGTCAGGTGGCTCAACAGGTACACGGGCAAATCAAGCGCCTAAACTAATTACACCGGCGGAAGACTGCATGAAAAGTGGGAGAAGTCCCAACCGTTTGCAAAAGAGGGAGGGAAAGAAGCACACTATATCTGAGGAGGGGACCATATGGGTTCAAAGGTGAGGGGGCAATGGGGTCTATAAAAAGGCAAGATAGCAGTCTCAGAAACTCAGTAATATCTTTCTACAAAGCCAAAAAGTAAAGGCTAACTCCCTGAAGACAACGGGGAATTTCTGAGTAGCACGAAAGGTTGGGGGCGTGGAAGAGGCGTTTCTTCAAACAGCCATCCGTACGAGGAGGGACTAGAAGGATAAGGCAAAACTGGTTTAGGTGTCATAAGAAAATTAAAAAGCACGAAAGGGATCTCTTAAGGAAAACCAGGGAAATCATCAAATCGGGCGGGGGGCAGCTGTGTTAATGGCGGAAAAAGGATGCTCACGGGGGCTAATCGCGAACTAGAAAATCTAATTCCATAGGTAATCCCGATTTGCCAACAAGTGCCTCGAGG
>Ga0179591_1268834_pt1 | contig 16546 bp, 12 predicted proteins | sample CZOMad2_1_08_16f_FD_182891 | JGI IMG/M metagenome (GOLD analysis project Ga0179591, IMG submission 182891) | Vadose zone soil fungal communities from Angelo Coast Range Reserve, California, USA - CZOMad2_1_08_16fungal (PacBio error correction) | ecosystem: Environmental > Terrestrial > Soil >...
CGCGCTGAGGAAAGTCCCTTACCGACCCCTTCCCTTCCCAAAGGACAACAATCAAGCTAAAAAAAAAAAAGGAAAGCGGACCGCGTGGAACGGGCGTCGTCGCGATGAGGGACCTCTCGGTGTCTCAGAAAAGTGCAGTAGGGTCGCGCAGGGACGACCAATCGTGGGGGACGGTCGAGCGACTCGAAGACAGAGAGGGGATCGGCACACCCTACTCTAATACAAAAAGCGGTTGACGGAAGTAGATTAATATAGCGCACTGAAGGGAAAGGCGGACACTGCCTTATGTCCTTATAGGACGACTTCTCTATCCCTCCAGAGGGATGTGGAAAAGAACTCAAGAGTGTTCTTTCGGTCACCAGGAAAAAGGGCTCCTTGTTCGCCTGTGGGACATAACTCTCTTTTTCCTATGATGGGATATTCCGGAGGAGAAGGCAGGCGTACGTTCACAAAAAAAGCGCTTACCAGTCGACAGAGGGGGTGGGCTTCTACACAAGATAATGTTGCGAAGCAGCGACGGCGTCACCTGGAAGCGTCTTCCCAGCGACTCTCCTGAAAAGACCCCCCCGCCTCCAAGGAAAAAAGGGTGAAGAGGGGGGGGAATCGAACCCCCGTCGCGAAGAATTGCTACGACATCAAAAGGGTAACGCACTTCCGTGGACACGAGCGGAGGGAAAGACGTTCTTCTCGCTGTCATCAAAAAGCGGACAGGCCCCGCTGCTCTTACTAGTCGCGAGGGGGGGATTAGGCGCGAGAGCGAAGTGACTGGTTGGGCAAGGGAGACTCCTTCCCGTAGAACATGGTGGGTGGGATGAGTGGAAAAACGACGACGATGCACAAGCGCTGTTTTGAGAGAAATGCGGCACAGGCCAAGGCCCGTCGAAGGGAGAGACGTCACCTTGCGTTCGAGGAAGAGTGAAAAGACGGGAAATCACTCACTCTTCCTAAAGGGACCGAGGCGAGGATGGCACAAAAACGACTCTCCTCGTGATCACGAAATAAGAAAAGGAGAGGGTGCGAGTGGGGTACGGAAAAAGGCACCTGCTATTCCCAAAATACTACTTCTCTTACGGGGGGGCAGGGTGGGGGGAAAAGACTAATTCCGCCTTGTTGCAAACTTTTGGAGGTTCGACTATCAGGGAGGAAAGGAGATCCCTCTAATACGAAGTACTTGAAGGCTCCCTTCTCAGAAATGGAACTTTCTACTTTTGCGTTGGAACATCGGGCAGTACATGACGGGGATCCCTGTTAGACTCTGAGCAAGACGGAAAAGGAGGAGACCTGTCTCTACTTCATTCAAAAAAGATACCAGGAGCGTGAAGGGAAAAAACATGCAAGTGCCTCGGTGTTCACGGGGGAACGGACACGAGAAAAAAGGGAAACTCGGCCTGTTCGATAAAAAGAGGCTACCAGTTCTGCATCTTCGGATGGTCGGGATCACGGGAGAAAAATCCGTCGCCACGACTGGTCATGGGACTGGGAGAGAGGCGACTTGAAGAGATCGCCCAAGGAACGCCCTCAAAAAAAACGTGGGAGGGGTCTCCAAGAACTGTCCCGGAAGCTGAGTGTCCGACGAAAGACAGTACACGCTCGTCTGCGCAGAGGAATCAGTAATCGGGGGGGGGGAAGCGCCGTGAAAAGACACCTTCTGACACGGGGCCGGTCACCAATTTCTCAGAGAAAGGGAACTGGAGAAAGGAAAAAAATCGACGCGTACGACGCAGGGATCACGTACCGCTGCGATAAACCGTGACTCGTTCGTCGAAGGAAAGAAAAACAAGGAACGACGCCCCTGTAAAAAACCGACGGACATCGTCGTGCCGTTGGGGAGGGTACGATCGCCGGCAGAGGGGCACGGAGTCAAAAAAAGGAAAAGGACCTTCGCAGCCGCCGGGAAGGGGACGCGTCAACACCCGCGGTGGGGGTCGGAGAGGCGTGGGAGGGAGTCAAACGGGTGGACGGGGAGATAAAAACGGCCCGATCACGCTGAAAAACTCATCATCAGCCGCACAAAGCGCGAAGAACATCCCTACGAGAAGTACGAGCGGCGTCGACTCCGAAGGGGGCCGTTGTCGCCTTGACGCGCGAGAGAGATATGGTGATTTCGCGGGAAAAAAATTGCAGCTGACTGACGGGCACGGCAACCGGGAGATGCAACTGTGGACCACGGGCAGGGGAGAACGAACTCTTAGTAACTTCAACCCCTATCAGAATGTGCGTTACTACGGAAAACGCGTCCATCTTCTCGCGCGGAAGTCCTTCAATCGGAAAGGAAACCTCTTCCATCACTACAGGGGAGATCAGACTCAGAGGTGGCGACTTTAACGTCCGGTCGGAGGCAGTGGCTTGGCCGTGGAATCACCTCCAATCTCACATGGAGTAACGGAGGGGCTGCGGGGGGGGAAATACGTTGGAAGAGGCAACTCACTTTTCTTCGGAAACGGTTAAAAGGGGAAGCCGATCTCTTAAGGTGGCAATGGCCATACATTCCGAAAAGGTCTAAACTCTTCTTCGGTATCTAGAAAGAGAAAGAGAAAAAAGAAAAGAGAACGCGTGTATGGTCTTGAACGAGAACGCGATCTCGCTGTCTCCGGACATCTGGGGGGGATAAAGGGGAGGAGGGCACTGCGTCGAGAAAGAAAAGGCAACCGCGGTCTCGGAAAAATTAACCCTTCTCCCATTTTTTAGCTGGGATGGGGCCCCGAAAAAAAGCAGGAACCTCTACCGAGGGAAGAAAAAAAGTGAGCTTCGGGCGAAAGGGGGAAGTGTGGCCAGGAGGGAAAAAAGAGCGGCGAGCCGCTGAAGAAGGGGCGAAGTCGTCAAATGGCTCTTCATTCTGATCGGGGTGGGGATTACAGAACCCCCTCTCCGAAGGGAGCGTCTTGTCCAAAAGAAAGACATCGCTCCGGTGGAGTCGTGAAGGAGGGTTACTGTCCGAAGATCGCCGTTCCCTCGAAAAGGGACAACCTCACATAACCTACCGTAGCACGGATAGGGGTCGGATGTTCTTCGAGGAAGAAAAAAAATTGATGATGCGTTTGCTCAGGCGGGGAGAGGCTTTACCGAGAAGGACAAGGAGTCACTCCCGCTCTCGAAAAAAACTCAACCTCCGACGGTGCGTCGTTCAGAGAGAAACGGCCAAGAAAGGAAGAACAGCGGCTTCTGGCAGGGTTTAAGCCGGGGTTCACGATAAAGGGCGTCATCACCAGTTGTCCGAAAAGAGTGAGAGGGACGTGCCCGACGGGAATGTGCTTGCTCGGAAGGACGAGTTCCAGGTGCAACCGCGATTAAGACAAGTCGGCTCGTACGCGGAATGTCCGGCGCTTCGCTGCACCCACATCGAAAGACATCGAGCGGTTTGGTGACCGGCCCCGGGGAGACCCGGGATGGGACCTGATACATGCTCCTCCAACGCGTGGCTGGCCCGAGCGGGGAGCAACAACTCCTTCGTCTGAAATCAACTGGAGGGGGTTTTGGGGGGGGGGGGGGGGGGGGCGTCACTTTCCTTCACAAAAGCCCCACTCTTTCGGGGGGGTGTCAGAAACAAGGAAAACGTGCGACGGATTTCGAGCGGAGAAAAAAGGTTCTCTGTGCCCGAACCTCAGGAGGGTCGCCAGGGCAGCCGAAGGAGGATCAGGGAGGGATCGTGTCGTAAGAAGGGGTGGGTGGGGGGGGGGGTGCCGTTGGGGAAAAGGGGGGTGTGGTGGGGGGGGGGGGGGTTTTGTTGGGGCCCCCCCCCCACATTGGGGTGGGGGGGGTGGTTTCGGGGGAACTTGATTTTTCACGAAAAAAGGGTACGGCCGTTAAGTCGCCGTGAGGGGAAATAGGATAGGAAGAGGAGGGAAAAAAACAAACCAAAAGGGAAAACCCCAGGGTAATCGACGTCACGTCATGTAAAGGGACATAGAACTACTGAAAAAAGTCTCGGAGAAAAACGGGCAGCAACCGCTTCAATTACTGAGGGCCCGCCGCGTTGAGGATCGGTGAGCACCGTACGCCGCCTACGACACCGGGCTAAGTGAGGGGGGAGGGAAGCCTTCCGCCGCTTCGGAGAGGAATCCGTCGACTCGCCGGTGCCGAGAAGTAGCGTACCCAAAGCTTGCGTCGAGGAAAGAAAAAGGACGGAAAGAAAAGAGGGATCGTCGGCACTTCGCCGAGAGGCCTCGGCAACCACGTTTCGAGGAAAGGCGTTGAGGTCCTTCGGGTCGACGAGGAAGAAGAACGGCGTTGGCGGCGACGGGAAAGGAAAAAGGTAAGGGCGGCAAGAGCGAAACGCTCCGCCCCTCCGTGCCGGAACGAGGAGACGACTCATCCCCCACACCAGGGGAAGAACCGTTAGTCGTTTCGTGCGACGGATGGAAACAGAAGCTCCAAAATCGTCACTTCGCGAGGAAAATTGAAGTCGGAAGAGGGGGTAAAGGAACCTGCAACAGAAGGCAGTGGAGGGAAAGACCGTTTGACAAAGAAAGAAACTCACTTACCCTGCAGGGAGTAATCGGTCGGAAGGGCTCTCGGCGGAGGGAAGTCCCCCCCAGCTCCACCACAAAAAAAAAGGTGCACCACCGTCGCTACGGTGGGAAACGGAGCAGGGGAAAGACGCAATGGACGCCCTGTCGCTGGGAGGAAAAGTCGCTGAGCAGGGGAAGAGAATCCTCGCTAAACTCGGGGGGGAAAACACAAAGATCCGCTCCGCTCACGGGGGCCGGCGTGGAGCTCGACTATAAGAAAAGGGAACCATAACGCACTCACCAGAGGATGTTCGGCTAAGGGGCAAGCAGGGGCCCGTGTCCTCACGTTGGAAAAAGGTACGGCGCGGTGTATGAGACGGCACAAGGAGGGAGGCGTGCTCTATCCGGGAAAAAAAGGCCGAGTGTGGTAAAAAAACATCTCATCCTCAACGAAAAAAGCCGACCGGAGCCGACCCGTCGTGGGAAAAAACCAAGAGGATCTGTTCGGCACGAAAAACAAGGTCGAGCGGGGTGTCGTGTTCTCCGATTAGATCTGAGAGACGGTGTCGGTGGTGGGCCAAAAAAAACCTCCTGCCCTTTACGCTCGCGGGAGAACACGCGCGATAGAAGAAAAACGAAGACAGCCCTGGCTGGCTGTCGATGCGCAGAAAAGTGCGGCGGCAGGTTGGTTCCGTGACGTCGCAAAAAGGCAAGCGCGAATTCCTTCGCGTTCGCCTATAGAGAAAGGAAGAGAGAGATATGCGAACTCTAATGAAAGAGATCCGAGGGGGATCGTCAAGTAGACGCATGGAGCGGCCTCACAAGAGACGCCAGCCCATGGCCTGCACAGGTGGGGGGGAAGAGGGTGGGTCTGCTCTGTCCTACTAATCAGAAGAGAGCGTCCGAAGAGGAGGAAAAAAAAAAACGCACCATGGCGTGAGGAGGAAAGAACACTACACCGAACCGTCGGAGAAAAGAGGTCATGGGCATCTTGTTGATCGGACAAAACGACTTTTACGTCTCCGGTTCGGAGATCGTTGCTATTAGATATCGCAACATACGTAAAGGAGGTGGGGGAACCGCCTCCCGTCATGGAGTCTAGCACGAGGGGGAAGACGGTGTCGGTTCACCATGCTCTTAGCTGGCGTCCGCTTGCTCCCGATCGGGGAATGGTGAGGCGTCTGGTTTGAAAAGGGCTTCCTCGTCGAGCTTTCCACGCCGTAAGAGGTACGCGTGAATCGGGAGAAAGAGGGGTAGAAGAGACACAACGAGTTCGCGAGGCGGAGCGGGAAACCTGCTCAGCGACTACCGCGTAAGAAGTCGTGCGAGAGCTTGTCGAACATGAGAACTGGGGGGAAAGAAGGGGTTGAGATTTGGGTGGGTGGTGGGGCTGGGGGTAATCGAACCAAAGGAAGACCGGAAAAATGAACAGGAGGACTGGGGCCGTGTCAGTTTAGCTTTGGAAAGGAATCTTTCTCCTATGTCAACGGTCCTGGGAAACAATGCTTCTGTTCCGGGGGGAGGCACTTAGGGAAAAAAGGAAGCGAAGTCGCTTTTTGGGGAAAATTTAATTATCTTAGCAACTCGGGAGGAAAGTCTAAACGATCATAAATTTGGACCGGGGAACGGGGATCCTCGTGCGGGCACGGAGGGGGAGCGTCTTCTGTGAGGAGTACTCGGCACAGGCCAAGTTCCCGGAGGAACCGTAAGAAGAAGCCGAATCTACTTTCGAGGGACGTACCTCACCGCCAAAAAGGAACGTGTTGCCCTATAGGCAAGAGCGGGAAGTGAGAAACAGGCCTACGTGAAGCAGTGGACGAGGGAAAGATTACCGCATGGTTCCGAGGGGGAAAAAAGTGCGTCGGCAAAAAAAGAAACAAAAGAATCTGCGGCCGATCGAATGGGGCCGCGACGAAGGACGGTTTCTTCGACCAATCACGACGAAAGAGGGCCGCGGCGATCCAGGATTGAATAAGGCGGGGAACGCGCACCGCGCTAAATAAAAGGAGGAAAGTGGCTCTTCCTCATAAAGCATCCATTACGTTGACGTCGAGGCGCGAGGTGGATCGCGAGAAAGAATCTCCAAGAGATCAATAACCGGCGGGTAACAAAGAAAAACTACCTTACTACCATGGCGTGAAATGGAAAAACGTTGCAGAACATCAATGTGTTTCACGGGCTCAGGCCAACAAAAAAGTGCCGCCGCTCATCCAGCGAGAAAACACGGTCGGCAATCTTCAGAAGGGGGCGCGAAAAAGGTTTATCCTTCCCGGAAAGGGATATCGCTTGGGTTGGGGACTTTAAAGAGGGGAAGGGGCGCCTCGCAAGTGAACTTTCTCATAGGAAAGCTGCACTTGGAGGTCAGGAAGGGCTCTTACATGACCCTCTGAGCGCTGTACGTTCGCGAAGGGTCGTCCATCAAGGGAAAACGCCTTTCACTTCTTCACGGGCCTTTCCCAAACGAAAAATCGTGCTCTGCGAAAGGTGGGGACAAGGGAAAAACTTCGCGGCGCGAAACGCCTGTACGAAAAAAAAAAAGATCCCGTTAGGATGAGGGACCGTGACTCTTTCTCGGGAAAGCACAAGGCACGAGCCCGTCGGCACGCTTCGACGAGGGGGGGAAGACGTACATCTTCAGGGGGCGTACACTGTTGCTAGATGCCCGTAAGGGGGGAAAAACACACCAACCGAAAGGCCTCTTTTCTAACGGGAGTCCTTTTCTACGATCCGAAAAAAGGGGGTTATCTTCGAAACAGGGGCGTTCGGTACCATACTGGAAAAAAGAAAGAAGTGACTGTTCTAGAAAGAGGCCAGAAGGAACCGCCTCTACCTTCGAGGGGGGGAAGAACTGCAGCGGAGGAATCGCCGTGGCGCAGGGGTCCGGACTCACGAAAATCCGGGGTGAGGGAACGGGCGTAGGGCCCGGGGGATGTCCTACTGAACCGAGGAGGACTACGCCTTGCAAGGCGCGAGGGTCGGTCTGAAACTAAGGCGGGGAAAGGGGGGCGGGCCTGTAAAAGCGAGGTCATCATTAAGCGAACGAGAGGGGCGTCTTAAGGCGTCATCTTCTCGGGAGATCTGATGAGAAGGTCTCTCTTTCGCCATCACTACTGGGGGGGCCTCATCCCTAATCTCAAGAAGTTGGGGTCTAGTTTCCCCGTGTATTCAGTTCATTGGAGATTTTCTTTACAAGGGGGGAAGCGACTTTTTTCTTTCGAACTTTCGAAACCGATGGTCCTTTGAATCTCTCTTGTACCCTGCCCTTCTTCGGGGACAAATCCAACATGTTCCTCTTCCGAAAACGCCGAAGTGCCAAAAAAGGGACGAAAGTCGGCCTTCACTCTTGGGGGACTGCTTATCTCTAAAAAGGAAAAGAGAAATTGCGACAACCAGCTTGAGAAGATGGCTTGAATCTCCTGCCGCGGCCGGCGGGGGAACATCGCATTTCTGCAGAAGAAGGAGTGGGGGGGGCAAGAACCTTCTGCCTCGGAGCTCTACTCTCTGAAAGTTATCCCGAAAACCGTCAAAAGGGGGGATCGCGACCTGGGGGGCTGCCAAAGGATCACCTGAAGGGGAAAAGGAAGACGTCGCCACAGCCGTTCGCTGATGGAAAACGAGCTCAAAAAGGTGGAACTCTATTTTTCGAAGAAGCCTCTCTCGGGGCGAACTCGTAGGGGTGTCGAAATTAGGTTCTCTTCATTATGAGTTTGTAGGAGTCGTGACATCCCGAGGGAGGAAGAACCGGAAAAGGGGGGAAAGAAGACAGCGACCATCGCGCCGTGCAAGAAGCTGAGAATTACGGGAGTCAGAAGGTTCTCCTAGGCGGACCCTCGACATAAAGAGCTTGGAGAAGGAAACGTTCCATTGCGGAGATAGTCTGGGATCTTTCTTTATGTTCTGGACCTCTAAGTGTCGCGGGAGGTTGCCAGCCGGCGGAAGAAACGAAAGGATTCTGGAAGTATTGAAAAAAAAAATCCGACCGTTTCGAAAACGGGGAAGGTGTGTTTGCGCAGTCGGACAGAGGGACTCTTCTATTGGTGCGGTCAGGAAAACGCGATTTTGTTTGAAAAAAAGCAAGAACAGGGATCTGGTAACGCCCACCGGCACGACGAAGTTTGGAATGTCAGGGGGGGGAGGGAGGGTTGTGCCCTTGGGAAGGCCGTCGACGAAAGGGATCGCCGATCGAGAGGAAGAAAAGGGGAAAATAGGTCGGCCGTCGTACTCGTAAAGAGTTGTCTGTCGGCTGCTTAAACGCATTTTAGAGGGCCGCGGACGTTTGGGGGACCTGAAGAAAAAAAAGGCACGGCTTAAGCCTTTCGGAAAAGGATCATCTCGCTCCCTTAGAAAGGTAGGAAAATGGGGGGACGGACCTCCCGGAACATTTCTTGGCGATTGCCAGAGTTTTTTGTATGGGGGGGTTGAGGAAAAAGGGGGCCGATCTTCTTTAAAGCGATCTCCGGAGGATGTCGTCGCGAGGACTGAAAAACGTCAAACATCCGAATATTCCGAAAATCCGCAGGCAGCCGATCGAAGGCAGAAGAACCTGATACGGGTCGTGGAGAAGGGGAACCGAAAAAAGGGAGGGGGAGAGGGACTTCACGCTCCTGGTAGTAAGAGGGTGAAGTCGATCCAGTGTAGGAGTATCAGCCCGGCTTCTCGGAAGTTCAAAGGGCGGCATCTACGTCAGACAAAAGATGTAGAGCTAGCACACCTTCTAACTTCAAAAGGGGACGAAGGGGACCAGGCCCCTCCTTCCAGGAAGGGGGGGATCGCAGAAAAGAAAGGAGGATCGTGCCTCCGTATAGGGAAAGACAGCCCCCGCAGGAAAAAGGCTACTTCGTCTCGGAAAGGAGCGCCGTCCTCCTCTTAAAGGGGATTGAGGGTCAGGGAACTCAAAAGGTGCACTGGCTTTACGCTACCCCCGAATCATCGTCGACTCGGACTCGAGAGAAAAGGGGGAGCACGAGTATCGTCTTCAACTTCGAGAGGGGGGCAGCAAAGGGGGAGAGGACGGGTTCGTGTTGAGTTACTTCTTGTGGGGGAAGAAGAATCGCTGCGACGCAACTGTTACTTCGAAAGGGGGGGGGCCTTTGCCTCAGGTAAGCGGAAAGAAAACACGGAAAAAGAACGTAAAAGTCGTCGTCGGCCTCAGGACCAGAAAAGGGGCTTATCGTTCGACTTAGAAAAAAGGGGGAGTGCTCATACTCCTTAAACTGGGAAAAAAAAAAACACTGAACGCCTAAAAGGTTGGGAGGGCCCCCTGTCCGCTGCATGCCCGGCAAAAGAAAAGGAAGAAGGGAATACCGTTGACATCGGAGAAAAAAGAGCAACTGCACCCTTGCAGTGAGGGGGACCCAATCTATAGAAACTGGACGGGGGTTCTGATTCCCCAAAAGAAAAACCACCTCTCACAATGTTCACCACAGCGAGGAGGAGGGGGAAAGCTCTTATCCATATTCCGAGGGAAAAAGAAGCATATGAAGAGAAGTAGGGGAGGAAATGTGTGCGCACCCACAGCGCAGAAGAAGGATAGCCCACCACCTGTGCTACCGCCAGGAAAAAAAGGTAAATGATTGAACGTCCGCCTTCCGGAGGGGGCCAACGTCAGCAGGAGGGAAAGAAAAACGCTTGTTCGAGAAAAGTCGTACCCCTGCTCCGAGACCATCACTTTGACTACTACATGGGGGGAAGGAGTTGCGCGGGAGGAGAACGTCAAAGGGGGGGGGCGGCTCGATCCTTATAAGGGGAAAGGGAACATCCGCTTGTCCGACAGGGCGCTATCTCATCCTTAAAATGGGGTCCGAGAAGAAACTGGAGAAGGAGAGTCCGTGTGTGCCGTATCAACCAATAGAGAGGGGAAAGGAACGTCGACGGTCTTCGATCGCTCGAAGAACCAATGAGGAATCTCTACTTCTACCGACAGGTGGAGAGAGGCTCAAGGAGGAGCTCGCTGACTCGTCTCTGAAAAGAAAAATCACCTCAGGGGGAACAGACCCACCTTAGCGACTACGCCGTCAAAAGGGGAGGTTCGATGGCAAAGGGAGGGGGTAGAATATGGGAAAAAAGGTGGAGCGTCGGTCCTGTACGTCGGAGGAAAGCTGCGATTCCTTCCGCGTTCGCCTGAAGAAAGGAAAAGAGGAGATAGCTAAGCTCTAAGGAATCAGGAAAATCGCAAAGGTAAAGGGAGCGCCGCAACACTCTTATCAGAACAGGAGAAAGAAGGAACGAGGTTGACTGCGTCGAGGGGAAAAGGAGCCGAATCGTCCTGCGGTTTATCTCGCGAGCGAAAGAGAAGAGGGCAAGGGAAGGGGACCCACCACGCCCCAGGCGTGTATTTAGGCAGGGGAAAACGAACGCGTTCGAGCGACTCGAGAAAGGAAAGTTATCGTGCCGACCAGATAAGAGACAAAACGAGAAAAGAGGTGAGGAGGTCTTCGGGCATGTGAAGGGATGGCTCACGCCTCTGTGAGAAAGGATAAACCAAAACTCCGGGAAGCCCTCAAAAGGTTGTGTCGTCTCATACACTAGAAAGGGAGCGTCGTCAACTTGGAAGGCCACGGGCGAAGAGGGGTGTACGACTCGTCAACGACCGGAAAAGAGTGGTAGGGAGGGAGGGTGAAAGGAAAAGGGATTCTCTTCTATGCTCCACTCCGGGGAAGGGGCTTGAATCGCGCGGACCGGAAAGTCGGGCGTAGTTGAGGAGGGGGGAAAACAAACAGAGGGGGGTAGAAACATGTCTCAGCTACTACCGCGTAAGAGGAGAGTGTCGAACATTCTTCGTACACCAGAGGGGGAAGAAAGAACCCCACGCCTCCACCTTATCAGACGGTGGGGGATGGTGGGTTTTGGGGGGGGATCTTGGGGGGAAGAGCGTTTACCGACCGTTGGGAAAAAAAAAGGTTTCTGCTCGACTGTTACAAGACGGTGTTTTATCTTTCGCTAAAAAAAAAGGCGATTTAGGGGGAAAACTTAAGAAGGAAGACTTCTGTTTCCGGCTTCATAGAAAGGAAGAAAAGGAACTACTCTTCACACCTCAGTGATGAGAAGTTTTTTCGCTTTCTTTTTTTTTTGGGCTTGTAAGGGGAAAAGCCGTAAAAGAAGGGGAAACCGATCAGCCCTGTTTTGTGTGATGAGGGGGAAAAAGAACACGACGACTTGATCTAAGAGAGGGGCGGAGCGATCTTGCTGCGCTGCAGGGGGGGCCGCCATTGAAATGTCCAGAAAGAGTTGGGCGTCGCGCAGCCGATAGAAGGAGTAACCTCCACCGCCAAGAAGAGGAAACGTGTGGTTCCCTATGCGAAGGGGGATGGGGAAGGACCTTAGGGAAGAAGATAAAGGAGAGCGTACGTTAATCATTTTACGAGAAGGGGGAACTAAGGAACTCGAAGGGGTTGGGAGGCGCGGCACCGAGAGAAGAACCTCTAGTCTGCGAGGCGGACTTCTCGCAGGAGAGAGCCGAAAAGTAGAATTGGGGGAAGGCGGCTGTTACTAGGCGGTTCAAGGAGAGGGTCCTCTTCTATAAAGGGAAAAAGGCGGGGAAGAGGGACCGCGCTCACCCTAAGAGGGGTGACCGTCGTTTCCTCATGAAAAGACCATTACATGACGTTGACGTCGATGAAGGAAAAGATAGCAAAGGTAGAGCGCAGGGGACCGTCAATCAGACAGGGAGAAAACCGGCGACTTCACCGCAGAGAAAAGACGTGAAAAGAGAGTGCATAACAGAAAAAAGTCCGTTTCTCCTTCCAGGGAGAACGGGGTGCCGCCGATGAAGAAAAAAGTTCGGAAGAAGGAGCGAAAAAAGCAGCTTCTTCTGATGGTTCGAAAAAAGGTCGGCATCCGTCCGACATCAGGGGGAATGGTACATGGAGATCTCGTGGTCAGAGGGTCTCAGAAAGAGGAGGGAGGCGGCAAGTTCACTAGAGCCGCGGGAGGGAAAGACCAGAGGCACGGGATGGTGCTCGGACAGGGGAAAAAAGCGGCAGCGCTACGGGCGCGGAAGGGAGAACTTACTAAAGAGAAAAGTCGACACTTGTCCTTCACTCAAAACAGGAGAACCTTTCTATTTTTTTGCAGAAAACAGCCCTTCTCGTCGGGGAGGAAACTGTACAATGAAAAGGGGAGGATCTGCTATCTGAGAGAAAGAGCAGTTCTCGACTGGGGGCAATCAACAATGCACAAAAGCCCAATTCAATTGCGGGGAAAGGGGGCCGGTTGTGGAAAAGATCGCCGATCGGTGATCGTGAAAGGGGCGTCCCTAGCCTCTTTTCGAAGGAGAAAGCGGCGAAAAGGTTAGGGAAAACCTTTCGGGGGGGGGGTCGGATGCGTGCGTTCTGTGAAGGTGACTGGTTCTATCCCTTCGCTAAAGACTCTGCACGCTGCAAGGGGCCTCTAAAAAAGGGGGGGAAGAACATTCCCCGAAGGACCGACTACCGGAGCAAGTTGGAGGGGGAAAAAGAACTACGTTCGTCGGGGGGTCGTGCTGACTCAAGTCTGTCGAACTCTAGGGGTGAGGTCCGAGGAGCTCTCTACTTAAGGGTCACCTGAGAGGGGTCTTCAACTTTACAAGAAGTTCGGTTTCTTCTCCAAACTCGTGCTGTCACCTGGGGAAAAAGATTCAACCCTATCAATCATGAAGAACAAGTTCGGGAGGTGGTAAGGGAAGGGTCACTACGATTTCGAAGTCGCCGCTCGTCGGGAGGAAGGAGCCACTAGCTGGCACCTCGGAAATCAAAAAAGAGGAGAATCGATATGGAATCTAACGTACTAGGGGAAAGAAACTTCTGGGGAGGGGAGGTTATTCTTCAGGGGAAAATGGGGAGGTCTCACCTCCATCTCAAAAGACGTTTTCCTTGCGGGGACAAATCGATCAAGCGTTGCTGGTGCTGATCGAGAGGGTTTGCCTCTGCCTCGGGGTTTACAAAAAGGGGCGGCACCGCATGTTCGCAGAAAGCGGGGAAAAAAACTTCAAATCCATAAACAAGAGGGAGGGTGGTTTATGGTGTCATGAAAAAAGGAAAAAACAACAACTGATTATGATTAAAGAGAGAGGAGAGACCCCAGCTTAATCCCTGCAAGGGAGGGTATTGTGCCATCTCAGATTAGGAAGCCGGGGAAGAGGAAAGAAAGCAGTTACCGTCCTCCATTGGTGTCAACTCGTACTAGGGGGAGAATCGTATCATCAACGGCGAGGCTCATGATAGAAAGAGTGCACACCTTCTACCAGGGAGAGGCGACCTTTTCAAGTTTCCAAACGAATCAAGGAAGCAGGAAAGAGACTTCGCCACCGGGAAATCCTTCCTTTCGAGGAGGGGACATTACGTGAAAAGGACTAGGGCCTATGTTCAGCGATACACGAGGCCGTCCCATCTCGGAAGGAGATGATCGAAAGATTAGAAAAGGGAAGTCTTCACCGGAAAAAAAAACTTCATGATGATCGGGTTGGGTCGTTGTACGCAAGACGCAAAGAAGCCAAAAGGTCCCAGTTGCAGAAAAAAAGACGGTCCGGGAAAAGGGCGCTCTCATACGGGGGGGATCGTCGGACACAATCTCGAGGGGAAGGCGCGTCACTCTAAACACGGAAAGAAAAGAGTGATTCCGACTCGCCTCGAAGGAGCGGTCATCCTATTCTGTAGGGGGAAAGGGAGTACAGCCCAGGTCAAGGTGCCAGGGGAGGTGAGCAGCGTGATCTGTGAAGAGGGAGTCGACCGTCACTGAGGGATGTACCGCACGCAGAGAAGACTTTGAAGGAAGTGGCGCGTCTTGTCATGATAAAAAACCGACGGCTGCGACGGTCCGTTCGAAAAAAAGGTTGGTTGAAGCCGGGGTTCCCGATCTCGAGAAGAAAAAACAGTTCAAAACGCACGACGAGAAGGGAAAGAAAGATCGTCTTAGGGGGAGAGGGGGGGCCTTGGTTCTTTAGAGTCAGACGAACGAGTCAGGTAAGCTGAAGGACGTACTGGAAAGTCTGCGGCCTTACTCAAACGCCGCGAAGTGGCCAGGGGGAAGAAAAACATCTACAGGTTCGCCGAGGACAAGGGGAAGAGGGGGACTGGGTGTAGGGGGCCCCTTGAGAGGGGGGAAAATCCTTGGCGTCTTCTCGGAGAAAAGAGGCTCGCGCCCCGTTCGCGGTAAACTAGACGTGTCCTGTCCGAGAAACAAAAGAAGGGGGGGAAACCCGGCCGAAAATTTCGGGGAGGACACTGTCTTGCACTTGAAGTTCGGTTCGGGCCGATGCTTTGAAGGGGAGAACCGCCAAAGCTCTCTCCATGTCCATGAGGGGGGAACTGAGGATGAAGGGGTCTGAAAGGGAAACGAACCATCCTAATCATAAGGGGGCGCAGGCAGCGATCGAACATGAAAAGAACACCTTTATACGGTATCTTTTCTAAGGAACGGGAACAGCCTTAAAGGGGAGAAGTCACGCTCTTTTCTTACTTCGTGAGGAGGGAAGAAGCCCGGTCTTGAGTGAGAGGGGAGAGAAGGCACTGTTCTCTGCGTGCTAAAAAAAAAAGACTCATACGAGTAATGTACTGAAAGGAGAAAAGGAGCAACACCGTCGAACGGCAAGAACGCGGGCGCCGGCCAAAAAAGGGGGGGAGGACGAGTGGATCGTCCGCGGGAAAAAGAAAATTGTAGACGAAGACAGGAAAAAGACATAACGACCCCGTTTGCACAAAAAAACCATTCGGAGGGGGGGGGCGCTCGGGGCAAAAGAGCTAGGGCGGGGGTAGAGGGGAAAAAGACTCTCCGTGCCGCTCACGGGGAGAGAAACATCGCCACCATCGCTTTAATAGGAAGAGAAACGGCTTCACGTACTGCGTGATCACGAGGAGGGAGAAAAAAGAAAGGACTTTAAAAGTAGCATCGGGGAAAAAAAGGACCGTCGGTTCGGTGAGGTACGTCTTGTGGGGAAGAAGGGCGCACGCAACGTGACCGTCGAACGGCGTGAGGGAGGGGCCTGTGCCGCATTAATGCGGAAAGGAAGAAAAAACTGGAGCCGGAAAGGTCGGAAAGAAAAAGAGGATCAATTAAGGAAAGGAAACTGCTGTACACTCATCCCCCACACCAGGGGGGGGGAGGGAGGGAGCCGGGATTAAGGGGAACCGGGGGGTTTAGAAGAAGGAACGGGGGGAAAAGAGTCGCTCTCTCTCCTAATCCGTAGGGGGGAGGGAAGAGCACGCGGCCTGTCTCTTCAGCAAAAAAGACATCGAAGAAAATAGAGGGACGTTGACAGAACGGCTGTGATCGAACCCTGTCGGTTCGTAACGAGGATTTTCTTAGGAAATAGCCTCTAAAGGGCGGAAGGTTGGGAAAAGACACCCACCACCCACCACCCACAAAAAGAGAAAAAGGGGGATTCTTGGTGGTTCTTGAAGCGAGGGGGAAGACGACCTGTTCGACAAGACTATAGGAAAGAAGGGCTCATGAACGCGGTCGTAAAGAGCGCATCCATGCGTTGTGTCGATCGCCCACCACCTTGGGTAGAAAAAACCTATTCCGTCTGGGAAAGAAGGAGGGAAAGATCATACCAGGGGAGAAAGTCCAGGGAAAGGAAAAGAGAATCCCCTGGCTTATCTCTTAAACAGGGGAGAGAAAACACGGCACCGCGCTGGGAGATCGTTTCCCGAGTCGTACACAGGAGGGGAAAAGAAAAAACCTGTTCAAGTTTTACGGAAAAAGTACGTCTGCGTGTATTATCAACTGCAAAAAGAAAGACGGGCTCGATCCTGAGACGGGCGCGGGAGGAAAATCATGACACCGGTCCTTTCGCTGAGAAAAGAAAAATCACCGACGAGGGGAGAAAGCCGCAAAAAGGGGGTGTCTCTCTTCTTGTTGGAGCAAGATGAACGTCACGTCGACTGTCCTTCAAGGGAGGTAGGGTGTCGTGTTCTCCGAGAGGATCTCGAAGGCAGAGCCACCTTTGAAAGTGGCCACCTCAGAGAAGGGGGAGCTCGCGGACGCGCTCGAGAGGGCAGAGTACAGACCCACCCGATCGACGACGCAGGGGGGAACAAGAAGGGCTCAGACAGCGTTTCTTCTCAGAGTGGGAGGAACGCTGCTAGGGGAGAGGCGGAAGGAAGAGAAAGGAAGGCAGCGCT
>Ga0179591_1327963_pt1 | contig 16544 bp, 8 predicted proteins | sample CZOMad2_1_08_16f_FD_182891 | JGI IMG/M metagenome (GOLD analysis project Ga0179591, IMG submission 182891) | Vadose zone soil fungal communities from Angelo Coast Range Reserve, California, USA - CZOMad2_1_08_16fungal (PacBio error correction) | ecosystem: Environmental > Terrestrial > Soil >...
CATCGGGGGTTCGATCAGTTGCTGGTGGGGGGGTCAGCGGAGATAGTATCTCTCGGGTGGTGAGGGATAGCGATCTAGGGTAGCAGAATTTCGCAAGATCTTAAAGGAAAAAAAGAACGCTCGTCCGCCGCGGTCCTTCTTCAAAAGACAATACTTTTTTGAGCCGTGAGGAGGATTAGAAGGAGGGGAACCTGGGGGAAAGAGAATTCAGAGCGGTCACCTCTCCAGTGTCTGATTCTCTGAAGCAGGAAGCCGGCGTCATAAAAAGAGAGGGGGGCATCCCGGGGAAAAAGGTCTAGTTCCTTGGGAAGAGAACAGGAAGTACCTGACGGCGCTCCGAAAATCAGGGAGGCCGCTTCCGCAAGGCCTTTACTTAGTATACTCTACTAGGGGGAAAGGGGACGGGAAGGGTAAGCGTAAAAGCGCAAGGAAAGGCCGATGATCTTCAGGGAAATTTTTCAATGACTTAAATTAATAGGAAGCATAAACATACAGCAGCAGTGGTAAAATAAAACCCCAACTAAAGTTTTGGGAAGTTTATCTTTGCGAAGAACTTTAGCTCTAGGAGAGTGCGGTGTGCTGAAAGAAAGTCAGAAGAACTCTTCATAGAAAAAAGCCTTGGAAAAAGGTTAGACGATGATCGTTTGGGCTCTCAGGAAGAAAGAGTTTATAGTATCATTTTGTAAAAGAAGAAAAGGCTACACAGTCGATGACGGGAAAAAAGCGCACCAGGAAAAAAAACCTTTGGAGGCGACTAAGACGTTCCTCTCACGAGGAAGGGAACCAGACCGTCGGCCAAGAGCGTGTGAAAGGGGGAGTAAGGCAATAAAAAAAGAAGGAGAATTGTCCAGGGAGACATCCCTTCTTCTAACGAAAAGGCCCCTGTGCACCGAAAAAGAAAAAGTAATCGTCTTGAAGTATCCAAGGAAAAAAGCGCCGGAAAGAAAAAAGTCGCATTGTTCGGCTGGGAGGCTGAAATCCCACTTAAGGGACGAGAAAAGAAGTATCAGGGAGTTGCGGAGATTTTCCATGTAAGGAAAGGGGAGGGAAGGGAAAAAAAGAGAGGTACGCGCCTACTGAGAGAGGGAAAGGGGGGATTACGTGCGCGAGCGCGAAAAGAGAGGGAAATCTCTCATAGCTCCTTTTGGGAGGGGAGAGAAGGGGATCGTGCTAGGAGCTGGAAAAGGAAGAGAGCCTGGTGAAATTCATATAAGGGATCTATGCATGGCCTCGCGAAAAGAAAGCTATCTGCCTGGTCGGCGGGAGAGGACTTTGGAGCACGCAGAATCCCATCGGAGACAAAGGGATTATGAGGAAAGGGGGACGTTTGTGACGGAAAAAAGCGTCTCGAAAAGCCGAAGACTAGACTCTCTCTTCCAAAAGGGAGGGGGGGAGAGTACAGGGGAAAGAACGAGGTCAGGAAGGGAGAGGTCAATTAAAGGAATCCTAGATAGGGAAAAAAGAAACATCAACTAAGAAAAGAGTCTTCTATAGGGAGAGTCTATCTCCTCGGACCAAAGGGAAGGTGGGAGGGGATATAAAGGAGATCAATCTCACCTCTCAAAGGAAGTCCGTGGGAAAAGGACCGAAATTAGGACCCTAGGTGGGGGAAGAGTCTACTTCTTCAGGGGGGGGGCTTTCGCGGCGAACCCCCCATCAAACCTGCCCTGGAGGTGAAAAAAAGGGGAAGGCACGTGTAAGACGATGCACAGAAAGAGCGAATCAGAGGCCGCCTGGGGACCCGGTTCGCTAAAGAGGGTCGGATGCCGCGACCATGCAGGAAAAAACGCAAAAGTCAGAGGGGGGGAAAGTCGTCGGCAAATTCCATGGGGAAAGGGAAAGCGGAGAATAAAAGGGGACCTGGGAAGGTGAAAAAGTCAGAGTGCTATACTTTTTGAGTGACCTATTCGGTCTGTCCAGCGCGGAAAGGAGCTACAGAAAGTTTCTCAAAAGCGGTACAAGGAAAGAACATCCGCTCTAATGCCGGACTTGAAAAGGGAAAAGGGTCCACCGAACAGGAGCGTCTAAAAAGGAAAATAATTCAAAGGCCAATTTTTTTCAGGGAGTTTGGAACTCGGGAGCTACGGGAATTTTCTCGGGGGGCCTCGAAACAGACTTGGGAACCCACTGAGGTGAAGGGTCCACTCATGGGGATACTCAAACAATAAGGTGGACGGGGGGGAGACCGTAGGGGAGGGGGGTCAGCATCTTTTCTACGAACTTGACCAAAGATCGTCTCAGGGGGAGGAACAGGGCTGGCGAGCACCACTGTTGGCATCAAAAAGAGAAGAATGCGAACTGCATCGCTCTCGACCAGGGACCAAAAGGAAGAGCACTCGACTCGTTCAGATACTTGTGCGCAATCGACGATGTTAGGAGACTCTGCGTCAGCGCCGAAAATTGATACTCTTCCCGACGGGAGGGGGGAAAAACGATGACCAGCGAACCAATCTCATCATCAAGAGGTCCTATCACCCTGGGGATGTTGCGGCCGGGGGAGAAGGGAGATTTCCTTCTAAGGCTAGAGGGGGGGAGAGGGAGCTCCTCCATCTCGGGAGGACCTCGCCCAAAGGAAGTCTTAGAAAATCATTATCCAGAATCGTCTCAGGATCTACGAAAGAAGAAGAGGGTTTCTGGAAGGAGAAAAAGAGGGTACATCCTTGACCGCTATTATCTAAAGAGAGAACACCAACAACGGGGATTGATATTCTAGAAAAGGAATTGTAGCAGAATAAACACTTTCAGGGGGGGGGGGGGAGGAATAAAGAGAGGGGGAGGGTGGTTTCGCTTATTATGGGGGAACGTTCGCCAAGAGGGGGAGGGCGCGGCAGAAACGAATCTTCAGCCGGAGTGTCTCGGAGGAAAACCTTGGGCTCGCCGAAGGGTTCTTTCTTCCTGGAGCGACTCTTTTTCGAGCGGTAAGGGCCCTAAGTTTCGTAAGGAAGAGCGCTCAGGGAATCCGAAATAAGGATCTTGGGGAGTGAAACAGCTCAGTGACTTTACCAGGGGAAAGGAATCCCGAGTTAAAGTGATAGAACTACCTTGGGGGCTCCGGGATTCCTCTAGGGAAAAAAGCAAGGTGCTCGCCTCTTCAAAAGGACTTCCGGGAAAGAAAAAAATCTGCATGGCGGGACTTACTTATGGAAGACAGCGGGGTCTGGGGGGGGAAAGGACCCTCTAGGAGGGGAGCTCATCTCTGGGGTTAAATGAAAGGGGGGTGGAATCTATTAATCCCGGGAAAAAGGGGGGCCGCTCGGGAAGTAACTCCTGGGGACCACTCGTGCAGGTTTGAGGGATTGTCGGCCGAACTTGAGAGGAGGAGAAGGACCGCGAGGGGCTTTGGCCAAATAATCAAAGAAAGGAATTCACGCTTCCTGGAAAAGGTAGCACGATGTTATAGGGTGTCTATCTAAAGAAAAAGGAGGATCGGTTTTGCAAAAAGCCTCATTGGGGGTCTAAAAGCCGCTCGGGGGGGAAATTTGTTGGCGGGATCACCATGCAAAAAAAAAACTTTGAAGTGCTACGAATTCTCACTAGTGTCACCGACGAACGTCGGAACTTGATGTCCAGCGTGGAAGCAAGCCCGAAAAGGAGGAACAGCAAGAAAAAGTAAGTAGAAAAGAGGACCAAGGACCTGGGGAAGGCATCGTCTTACACGGTGAAAGGAACTCCTCGGTAAGCAAAAGGGGAAAGGTTGGCTAAATCCTCCGAGAGTGGGGTTCGGCGGTTTGGTGGGTAAAGAAAAGGAAAAAACAGTTAGCCGCGGCCTAGAGACATGTTCTGCGCAGCTTTAAAGAGGAAAGACTGAGATTATGTGCGCTTGAATTAAAAGAAAAAGGGGAAGGACTCAGAATCAAGACTTCCTGGAAGGAAAACAATCTCGGGAACGCCTGGTTAGAGGAAGGGGGGGAGAAGGCTAAGGGGCGCGTGCTCTCTGCGGCCCGCTGTCATGGGAAAAGAGGAAGGCTGCTGAAGAATCGGACATGAGAAAAAATGGATCAGAAAAACCCAAAAAAAAAAAAAACCCCCCCCCAAGATGTGCTCGCTGCGAGCGGGGGGGAGGACTCTCTTCTCTCTGAAAGAAGTCAAAACTAAGTCAAAAAACCTTAGAGGAAAAGAGAGAGATGACCGTCTAAACAGAGAAACGCAGGGAGAGCCCCCCCCCCGTGTGGCTATCCGCGCGTCAGGGGAAAGAAAAAATTGGGAAAACGGGGAAATGACTTGGAACCCGCGCGAAGGGGAAGAAAACTCTGGCCAGAAGCCGAGATAGGAAGCCCCTTCTCCTCCTCAAGGAAAGAAAGAAAGGGAAAAAGACTAGATGAAAAGGCCTATAGCTGGGGTACTATCTAAGTATCTGAGGAGAGAGCAAGCTCACTCCTCCAACATCAATCTCTCAAGGGGAACAAGTAAATCTTCGCGTATAAGAATACTGCTTCGAGACAGAATTCAGAACAAAACATCTCCCGATGCGGGCCTTTCGTCAACCGGAAGATTACCGATGATCTCAAGGGAATGCCCCGGATCAGGGTGCCGGAAGGTGGATTCTACGATGGGGACTGCTGGGAAGAAAAGGACACCTTTCTGGGGGACGACGCCACGCTGACAAGCGGTCGGACGTGAATAGAGTTCTAGACGTCGCACAAGGTGAAAAGGGGTTTGCCAACCAGTTCTTCAAACGCGCGGCGAGAAAAACCCAGAAAGAAACTTGCCCTCGCGCGAGACCGGGAAGAGCCAAGAGCCACCACGCGTGAAAAAGGAAGGAGGAGAGTCCTCTGTGGTTTTTAAGGCGGAGTGGAGGGTGAATATGGAAAAAGTTTCCGTTTCGAAAGCTCAATTTACTGCGTAAAAAAAAGAAAGATCAACCTTCACGAGGGGGCAAGGAGTTCGGAAAAAAAAAAAAAAACCTCTCCGTTAACTTGTGCTTCGAGGGAGGAGGGAAAAAGTCTGAAAAAAAAAAGGGAAGAGATGAGATCACCATCCTAAGGCCGTGTTGCCAAAAGGAGAGGGACTTGGGAGGGCTGACGCGTAACCCGGACTCAAGCTCTGGGATGAAGTAATCGGCTGAAAAGGGGAAGGGGTCCTCTATTAGCGAGGACTGACGTCGGTGTGCGCAGCGTAAGGCACATCCAATACGGGCCAAAGAATGCGCTTTGTTTCTGGAACCTACAGTCAGGGAAGAAGTTCTGGTCCGAGGCCCCTGGAGACTAGGGGGGAAAGCTCATTCGCACCAATCTCTCAGGCGCACCATTCCGGAAGCATCCTTATTCGACAAAAAAGGAATATTTTAGGAGTACAGGAAGTTCAATGGAATCTCTTGAGGGAAGCCGAAAGATCCTCCGTCAGAATGCTAACGAGATCTATCTCTATCAAAAAAAAACGAGAGGGGGATGTGCTTCCAAATCAAGCGTTTTCTGGATTATAGAAACAGCGAGATGAAGAAGAAGCCTCTCAAAAACTTAGGAGGGGGAGAGCTCATCGCGTAAGTGTCGGCAATCGCTTTTTTAGGAACAGGGAGGGGCTGGTTGGGTCATCGAGTACTGCGAGGGTTCTTAAGGGAGAACGTCCTCCTAGTGGGATGGGGTCGAAAAGATTGCGGAGAAAAAATACAAAAACCCTCATCGGCTGAAATCGCTTCGGAAGGCCGTTTTCCGTCAACATGAGGGTGCGAAGGATGGTCTCTTACCTGGGTGAGGGCCTGTGGAGCGTTTTTCCAAGTGGGACCAAATCCCAGTTTCATCGGGGGGAAGTCCGGGAATCTTCTAGATCCATCCCCGGAGATTTTGAAGGGGGGGGGGGGGTGATGCTGCCCCTGATGGGAGGTTCTACTCGAGGGGAAAGACACCGAGGAAAGAAGAACTCCTCTCGCAAAGATCAATTTCTAGAGGAGAGAAAAGGTAGATACTCCTGTACAGACTATATCTCGAAAGTTGGAGGGTTTCCCGGAAAGTAGACCTACTTACCAGTCGAGGACACCAGGCCACGAGTATGTTGACAAAGGATTTTGAGCCAATCGGAATGAAGAGAGAATCACAATGAGGGAACCTGGCACTGGGAAGGGGGGGGGTCGAGTACTCCTGGGAACATTTGGAAAAATGACTTCCGTAACTGGCGCTAGCTCGAGGGTCCGTGTGGAAAAGCTTCAAAGAAAAAGAAAGCTATGCACTGCGTAGGGGGATCACGAGTGTACATGTTCGGAAGAAGGAACGCGGTCGATTGCTCGATGTCTGACATCCTCGGGGAGCGTAGGCCGCTCTTATAAACCAGTTTGCAAATCGAACAGGGTCACCTTGGGGGTTACCGAGGGGGAAAGAAAAGATCGTGTCACCTACGAGATGCCTCTTGGCGTTGGGTCCTTTTTCCTTCAAAGAGGCAGCAGCAGCCTTCAGACTATTATACCATCTCAAAGGGGGGCCTTCCCTTAGAGGAGAGGGAAACTGACCTCTTTAATGCAAGATCTCAGTAGGGAACGCCTCGTGCGAGGGTGAGGTTTGGTTCTTAAGAACTTCCAGGTTCCAGAGGAGGAGAAGTCGGCATGGGGTCAAAAGGGACAAATTTTCGGCTCGAGGGCGTTTAAGGGTAAAGGGAGTACGCATCTATTAGAAAAAAAGGCCTGGGATTACGTGCTCTAGGAGGCAAATACTCCTTTCATGGATAATCGCCTGGGAGTGCGTAGGAGAAAGAGTCGTCTTCGGGCCCACCGGGAAGGGAGGGAATCTTCCTTTCTCGATAGGAGGTGGCTGTGCATCGGGAAACAAGCAAAGTCAGGGAACCGCGCTAAACATCGCGTCTAGCGGAAAAAACGGTTGGCAAAAAGCTCCATCGTTCTCAACCACAACAAAGGAAGATATATATGGCCAGCCTATGAACTCGAACCACCATCGATCAGAGAGACAACTACCGACTATCAGCGGATTTTCGAGGAAGTCGAGCCTCACCGACTAAATCAGAAGAAAAGAGAATTCCTCCATTAACACCTCTTGAACAACACTCGAGCACGCTCGAAGGGAGGAATAAGTAAAGCAGAAATTAGGATTAAATATATTGAATTCTCGCAAGGCACTTACGAAAGAGACTAGTACTGAGAAACATTATCGCTCCTTAACTCTCTCAAGGAAAAGCCTTCCCAGGAAGGAAAAAGAAATTATTCCCAAGAGGGAGGGAGGCTACTTCTTCGTAGACCTGGGGAAGAGGGGGACAGCTTCCGCACAAACTGGGGCCGAGGAGGAGTCTCAAATGGCTTACCGAGAGAGGTTTAGAAGAAAGCTCTATCGGTGCCGGAGTGGCCCCGGTGGCTTTTCTAAGCGTTCGCCGAAGGGGGGCTACCTAGACTACCATACACCGGGAAAATTCCTCAACTCCACTCTTAGGGGCCTGACGTTCTTAGTTCGGGGGGCAAGTAGAGCTCTCCGCCAACTGCCTTTGAGGTTAAAAAAGGTGGCATCTTCTTCGGACTTTAGAAACAACCCCCTTGGGGCCCATAGACAGAGCGCCCGGATCACATCTTGCTCAAGGGACAAGGACGGAAGGGCCGCTTAGAGAGTCTTTTCCTTAATTCCCTCACATAGAACTAGTATCGAAAGTTCTGCCGGAAAAAGAAAAATTTGGCAAAGGGAAAAGGAAAGCGCTCCCAAAAATGGCAAGCAAAGGTCCAAGGGGACTTGGTGCTTGACGTGTTAAAAGAGGGGGGGAAATCGATTAAGGAAATCACAAAGAAGAGGGCCGGTTGTCCAATACCGGGGGTCCGATTCAAGAAACCGGGAAAAAGTGTATTAAAATCTTAGTAACAGAATCTGGGATCACCTGGAAAACGTTTGCCTCAGGGAAAAAACAAACTCTGGGATACTGTGGCCGCGCTAATAAACTAACTCTGACCTAAAGGGCTGGCTCACAGGCTTTCCCTAAGTGGTGCTTGGGCCTCTACGATGAACCGGGGAAGGGGGCCCCGCTTTCTATTCTTGCCCTAAAGGGAGCACCAGTCGCGTCTTACCATAGATCAGAGGGGCGAGTGTGGGTGTTTCCGCCAAGGCCGCACCCCAATCCGCTCTTTCCTGAGGGCGGGGCTCTATGATCGAAAATCCAGTCTCCGCCTCAACTCTTCGACCGTCAGATCTCTATCAAGCCAGGGCCACCGCGCGCTCGATGGTTGAGGAAGAAAACCAGCACTCCCTGGAAACTTTTCTGTATAGAGGGGAAGTGAATACATACTTGGGGGGAATGATGATCTAACACAACTTATTAGATGAAAAGGATTATTTTCGGCAAATAGAAGGGTAATCCATAACGGGACAAGTGCTGGTTGTCGGGGAAACCTCAAGGCTGGCTCTATAGATACGAGGAAGGTCTCCTAGGGCAAGGAGGAGAAAATGGCTTCGCATCTCTAGAAAAAAAACTGGGCCGGCCAGCGTCTGGGCATCGAAGCTCAATTGCTCTTACTGGAAAAAAGGTTCCCTTCGGGGAAGAAATGACATGTCTGGAAGACTCTCAAGGTCTTTCGGGGGACGTCGGCAAGAGGGTCTATTTCCAGCAAAAAAGCTCATCTTCTTCGACAACCGGGGGTGACTGAATCTACAAAACCGAGTCGCTGAGAGACTCCTCGCGGAGAATACAGTTGCAAATCGACGCTTCCTGAAAAATCCGCATCTCGAAGGGACTTTACTTACTTATACCGAGGCTCTCAGGGAGGGGCACCTTCAATGATGTTGATCTTCATCGAAAGCAGTTTTTAAAAGGGGGAACGGAAGAAAAACATGGCCAAACCGCGTCTCACTTGATACGAAAAGACACGAACACTGGAAAGGGAAGTTTTATACTTAAGGAAGAACTTGAGCTGAGCGCTAAGGGAGGGGGCGGAACTTTCCAGCTTCATAGGGAAGCGGAACAAGGCCCAGCGTTGTTAGCAACGAGGCTACATTTTCAGTCCGGGAGGGGAAAATCGATACGGGGTTCAGCAAAGGGGTGGACAAATGACATAGAGAGCTGATTGACGACCTTTTGGAGCGGCACCAGGCCCCGGTCCACGGGAGGGATCCGTGAAATCCGAACAGGGTCACCTACGACGAAAAAAAGGGTCTTTGAGGAAAAGCCCGGTGCGCAATGGTCCTGCAGAAGCAGAAAAAAACTCGTCGAACTACAGCGCCCCGGCACCGGGCAAAGGGAAGGAGCGAGGGGTCAAAAGGGGAGGCTCCTCAGGTGAGGGACTAAAAAGCCTCCTCGGAGAGGCGGTGGGTTTCTGAAGCGAAAGGAAAACTCGAAGCAGTAGCAAAATGGAACGAAGAAAACATGAAAGGCTAGGGAAATTTCTCGTGAGACTGCGTGTAATCAGGAAACGGCACTGGGATGAAGAGCGAGCGCGAATCGCAATACGCTTGGGATTCTAGAAGAGAGGAAAGGGCAAAAGGACGATCTCGGCGGGATGATTAAGCGAGGCCTTGCAAAGAGTCTTAGGTTGCGGGTCAGAGAAGAAACTCTCAATGATCGAGACGCGCGCGGGCTTAAAGGAGGGGAACACTCTGACGATAGGCCGCAAGCGCAGGACATCTTTATCAACAACAAAAAAGATATAGAATGGCGGGCAACACGCCGAACGTGACTGGCCCACCGGAGGAAGAAAAGTAAGAGAGACATCTCGTTACTGCTCGGGCTAATGGGTCTAATGCCCCGAGAAAAGGGAAACTCTCTCAATGGGGGAAGGCGCCCTGACCTTCGGTCCCTCAGGTCGAGCACGCAGAAGACTCGAGAACCAGCAGCTGATGATTATCTCAGGCTCTCTATCATCGCAGGCCCCGGAAGGGGGAAAGAGCTCTTACCTCAGTAAAAAAAACTCTTCACGCTCACCTCTATAGCGAAGTCCATGACATGAGATTCAAATCGGGGAACGCGGAACTGAGGGACATTGGAGGTGGCGATTCCCACAACAAAAGCAGCCATCGCCGAGTCTTCCGAAACTTTACGTTCAACCTTACGAAGGGATCTTGAAGAATATTATCCAGGCGCGAGGGGTGTTCCGCGGGGGAAGTCTCTGTCTAAGAAGGAGGCTTGCTGAAAATGTCAAGAGGGGCTTCACTGAAAAGTAAAATCAGTTGGCAGAGGAAAAAGGTTTCCAAGAGCATGATTCTAGGTCAGCTTAGCCATCCCAAAAGGGGGAGGTCCTTGTTCGCTTTGAAAAGTTCTTCCATCATCGGAGAGACGTCCGGGGAAAGGAGGCCTGAGATCTGTCAATCGACCATGAGAAAATTTAGATAACTCTTGAAAAAGGGGAAAATTACGCCTGGGGAATAAATATGCTTTCGGACATCTGACCTACTATTAGAGATCTCGCTCAATTTGGATAAGATCACCTGCACTAGGAGTTAGCGGAGCCCACTTAGTCCCTTTGGACTGGGTGTTTCTCCATCGTTGCTAGGGATTTTAAGAAAAATTGAAGAAATCTATGACTAAGGAGAGCCTCGAGGAGGAAGGGTCCAATACCGCTCTCTTTTAAAAAATTAGGCTGGCCCTTAACCGAAAACCGGCTCTGATTCAAGGAAAAGAATAGGAAATCGTCTATCAAAGGGGAATCTTGTGCTCCAGAGGGAACATACTAACGTGGCTACCGGGGGCGTCTCTACAGGACATCAGATCCGGCTTGCGTCACATAAATTCCCGACGAGGGGGCTGTGAATTGGTCTCCGCGCAATTCGGCGATCAGAAACTGGTCTATTCTGAAAACTTGAAAAACAAATCAAACCTTCTTCAGAGATTCCGCGCAAGAGGCAACCCTGAGGTAGAGGAAAAAGCAGGACCAGAGAGTAATGTTCTTCTTGGGAATCCGTTGAGAGGCCCCTCTCGCCTTAGCGCTTCTACCGTCGGAGGGAGCTCGATCAGCGGCCACCAGAAAAAAATTGTTGGGTTAGTCAAGGGCTACCAAACAAAGGACCGTTTTACCTGGAGGAAAGCTATATTGCCAAACAGGCAACCTCTCAACACAAAAAGACTACGATTCAAGTCGGGGATTTCGTCAAGATCGCTGTTCGAATCACCATAAGGCATTGAATGTTCGGGGTAAAGAAGGGGGGCGCTACTTGTGAAGGAGATATCGGGAAATTCGCCAGGGCCGGCGGCTCTTAAAGGGATTCTCTCCTCTGATCAAAGAGGAACCTGCAAGAGAGAGGTTTGCAGAAGCAACATCATCTCTCCGGATATGGAGCTGGTGAGAGAAGCGCCTGTTCCAGTCCCCTATCAGCACTCACATTTTCACGCTTGAAGAGGAAGCCAAAACATCTCCTATGGAAAAAGAGCGCATCTGAGGGTAAGGGTTGGGCTCAGAAAGGTGACCGGTCCGAGACAACGTTCGCACACCTATTCGAGGATCGCGGGAGAAAACAAGTCAAGGGGTTACTAGGGCTTCCTTTAAAAGGTCGAAGGTGGGGGGTGGCACCAGTGGTTCCAAAAAGTAGATCCGACTGGGCCAGAAGGCTTGAGTCCAATCGGAGTCTTAGCGGGATAAAGAAAATTACTTGTTTCCAACGGAACGCTAATCACAATAAAAACGGATGTCGCTGCACGAAGGACCACTCGTGCAGGGTTATTTTCTGCCGAAATGGATCTCGAAGCCAAAGTTCTTAAAAGTTCCAAGGGCTGGAAAACCATAGGATCCTCTCTTCAAGAAAAAAAATTTTTGGAAAAGCAGAAATCTAATGGGGGAGATCATTACGTCGGCGTATCGTCATGGGGGAAGCAGCAAACTATCTATCCGCCGAAAAGGGGGACTCTGGTGTAAAAAAGCTCCACAAGGACAGGTCCCTTTTGGAGCGAGGAAAGTGACCTCGCAAGTCACCCCCAGTCCAGCTGGAGGGGAAGTTTTCCTGGACATGGTCCAGCAGGCAGGCCCTTTCTGCGAAAGGTAGACCATCTCCCCTGAAGGGCCGGCCCAGGGAAGACGGGAGGCATAGAATTCGATTTAAGCCAGGAAAGAATTCCCGCCAGAGGCGGTTTGCACGGTGGTGAAGGAAGCCCCCTTCCATTTCCTCTCATGAAGAAGAACTACTATGGGAACTCATTGAGGGGGGGAATGGGCCCGGAGAAAAATCTAAAAACTTTTACACCACGCATCTACTTACGAAAGAAATGGGGAGTACTTTCTCTATAAGAGCTCAGCTCTTCAGAGGGACTAGATGGGGGGGCAGGGGGCGATCTCTTCTGGGAGGGCAAAAAAGGGGGAAAAGATCCTTGCAAAAAGGGAGGTTCGTTGCATCGAAGGGGGGGGGGGGTGGGTTTCCTCTCAAATGATAGAAAAGAAGCGCGGCTCGTTAGAATAGTCTAACTGCTCGAAAGGGGACGGCGACGAACTCTTCTTCAACATCTGTCAGAAACGGAAAGTATTAAAAGAGAAAAGGGAAAGTCTCTTTGACGTGTAGCCAACCTCTAGCGAGAAGCCCATGCCGAGAAAAGCGAGAGGAACCTCTCGATGAGTTTCTAAAAAATCTCTAAAGGGATCTCGACTCCATGACCTGCAAGCGCAGGAGACACTCTCCCCTGAGAAGCCAGCATCTCGATACAGGGGGATGATCAGGATTAAAGAGTTAAAACAGGCAACGTATCAAAAAAACGGCAGTGATTTGGGGGAGTACCTCATTATAATCCGGGCTCTAAGGATAACTCTCACATCAGAAAAAAAACCATTACATGTAATCTTCGCAGGGGAGCGGCTATGGGGGCCAAGTAGTTGGGGTTCTCGTCCGCAAAAAAAGAAAAAAGAGGAAGTCTTCTCTTTCAGTAAACATGGCTTACCGAGGTCATCTTCACGGAAACGATGACTCAGATCAAATTCATAAAGGTGGGGACTACTCTTTCGAAAAAGGGGGTTCCTACAAATGAAGCACTCTTTCTTGATTCAGAAAAAAGCTGACAGAGTCGTAGGGATTTAAGCAGATTTCAAGGTCCCTCGAAAGGGAAGGGGATGGTTTCTCTTTGTAATACGTCAATCATCGGGGCTAGACTGTCCTAAAAGGCATAATTTGGTCCAAAATCTACCTGGAGGGGGAACATGTGGAGGGGAACCACTCGGGAAGCGTTCATCCGCTTCTATTGCCTAGGGGGAATGGGAAAAGGGGAAAAACACAGAGATCGAACTCTCTCATTTAGGAAAGATCACCTTCAGATGGGAAGGGATTGCACCGCAGAGACGCACTTCTCCTTGAAAAGGGGGTCTTACGTTCGAAAAAGTCATTGAGAAAGGAAGACACCATACTCCGGGCCCTTTTCCAGAAGGCCGCTTGTTGGCAGTTCGGTCTACGGGCCCGGATAGAAACAAAGATCGGAATTACATGAAGGGGAATAAATTAAAGCGGGGGGAGAAACCTTTATCTTGGTGCTGCCTCTCTTAAGTCAGCGACTCTGGGGCCGGGTGGATCTTCGAAATCGACCATCGACATCAAAACGAGTTCCCGAAGATGCGCTGAAGATTTTGCCGGAAAAGCCAATCATCGCCGCGACCCGGGCGAGGCTAAAAAAGACAATCGGGCAGACTCATCTCCACGAGTGCACCAGGAAGAAAGAACACACTTAAGGAACCCGTCTTTCTATTGTGTAGCAGCCGACGAGCAGGGGCGTTAAATCTATTATCAGGGGACGAAAAGCGCAAAGGACCTCTTCTCACCGTCTAGTCTTCTCTTCATCGAACCGAGATGTTTTCAGGCAAAACAGCACTTCCCTGACCGTTTCTAGAAAACTCGAGATTGTGGGAAAAAAGTGACCGCGATGATCTCAAAAAAGGTGGGAAAGATAGATATCATCGCGGGCGGGGGGGAAGAGGGACTCTTTTTCGATAAGAAAAAGGTCAGGGAAGTGATGGTGAACCATCGTGAGTCCGCTGAGGGGGGGGCGCTGATCGAGAAAGGGGTCGCCAGACGGGCGCGGGGGGGCTTCGGTCTCAAAAAGCGCTTCTCCGGCCATCTCACGACTGCCCGGGCGGCAACATGACATCAAGGAGTGATGGGGGATCTAACTACCGCTCCTTGGGAGAAAAATGACGAAGGGAAAGGTCCATCTCTCCAAAGGAGGCGGCGGCTGAATCGAGGATTCGTCTAGGCAGACTGCCCTAGGAAAACTTATTTCTTAGTGGAAAAAGGGAAGAGAGAACCGACGCACACCGAGTCTCAAGAGAGGAAAAGTCGCGAAGAAATTGATCGCCTCGGAAGAGATCTCCGGAGGGAAGAGCAGGTCGCTGGTCCAGGAAAAGACTGCATCGGGGAAACTTGGCAAGATGTTAGCGCATCTATTTCAAAGGGGGGGAACTTTTTCAAAAGGGGGGGAGATTAAGCACCAAGGAGAAAAAGGCACGGCGAACGGGGACACAGAAACATTTCCCAACACTCAGGGCAGTCCTGGGGAATTTGACGCGGAGCTCCTCTTTCGGTGGGAGGGGGTCCAGCTTAATCGGCGAAGCTCAGTCCCGAGTGGAGCTTACATGGGCGAGATTACAGGAGATTGGTATCGATCATGAGTTTTATGCAGCCTCAGGGATCCAGGACAGAAGAAGAGAGGATTGACAAATGGAGAACAAGCACCAAAATTCCAAGGGAGAAAGCTTGGGGGGGAAAAGTATCACTCGAAATGGGGTGAGACTACTACAGTCGGACATGTGGCCAGCGGGGGGGAGGAAAAAACCGTCCGTTCTGCATAAATCATCCCGAGAGGGGGGGAAAATCTCCCAGGCACGAAGGCCTTGAATCGAGCGGAAATCGTCTTCCACTTTGAAAAAAAATCAAAAGGGTACGCCAGGTCTTTTGGAAGAGGAAAAAAAATCGTCTGAAGGACGCCACAAAATTTCTCTATGCATAATCCGGAAGGGGGAATCCTTTCTGGGGGCAGCTTTCATGTCGGGGCCGGCCGCTAAATGTGTGTGAGCGTGAGAGCAAGAGAAGGGCGAAACAAAAGGGGGACGGGAAAGCAAATCTAGCTGGCACATAGCTTTGAATAAAGAGCTATCATGCAAGTGGCTCGTGATCGATAGAGAACGGGCCAAGCTGTCAAAAAAGAAGGGATCGCGGCGGAAGGGGGTCCTTCCGAAAAATTATCTATAGGGCCGCGCGCGAAAAAAAAACTGTGGCGAGTCGCTGCTCAAAAAGACTTCACGCGCCTCGGCAGGAGCGGGGACCAAACAACACCAACTTATTATTAGGAAAAAGAGATGGCGCCGTCCGAAGGAAGAAAAAAGAGAGAGGGGGGGGCATGTCCTCTCTCAGAAAAAAAAAAATCTCGGAAGGGGGGCGAGGACATTGTCTATGCCCCGAAACCTAGAAAGACAAGGATTCTCTTCCTCCATGACCGGACCTCAGCCAGGGGAAAGAATCGCGAGATACCGCTGCTGCTATATTAATATATTGGAAAAATAGTCTCACGTAAAAAAGGTCTGAAGTATCTGCGTACCGAAGGAAATAACGGGGTTCCCGCTCACGCGCACAACCGGCACCATGGGGAAAAATATTCACATACTGTTCAAGGACCTTGAAGTGTTCTTTAACCAAAAAGCACCAATCGAGGAGGACGTCTGCGCTTTCCTTAACCTGGAGGGGTCCCGTGGGAAAAAAATCCATGGACGGCCGGACATTTTCTCTGTTCTAAGTCGACGAGTCTTCTTCGGGCGACGCAAGGGTCAGCCTTCCTCAACTGCCAAAAATGGGCAGGATTCGTTTAGCAGATCAAGGGGGTGCTAGTTACACTTAGAAGAGCCGCCAAACGGTGACCGGAACACCAGGGACGAATCAGAAAAAGGGGTCCCTTTAGTAAAGAACAAGGGCTGAAAAAAGAGATCCCATCGAGCGGAATATCTCCCAGTGAAAATCGTGCTTCAAGCGGGACACGTCGTCCGACTATTCCGATGTGTAATGTTAAAAGATGGTCAGAAAAGAAAGCAGCTCGAGCGAAGAAGTTCTTCATCCAGGAGATACAACGAGTGTGGGTTCCGGGGCTTGCCGGATCAGATGAATGTGCACTTAGAATTCCAGGTAAAGGGGGAAAAATTCGTTAAAACTTTGAATGAATATCACCATCCAAAGAGGTGGCCAATGAAGGGCCTGGGGAGAGAGGAGGGGCGGCTACTCCAGGACTCAACCCTCGGGGTCGAGTACAGGAAGTAGCCATAAGACTTCTATCAAATCAGGGACAGGGGCAAGAAAGTTCCACGGGCGAACTCGTTCTCGGAAAGTAACTCGACCTCCGGGAATCGAGCGGAAGATCATAGGAATCCTGGCGGAATAGAACCCTTGAGATGGCATGAGACACGTCCTGCAGAGGCAGCACCAGGCAAATGAGGCTTCTCTCCACCAGGGAAAAAAGCTCATCAGAAAAAAAGGGGGGGGGGGGAGACCCAGTCTAAGGTTGGCCGCCGGACACAGGGGAAAAAAACTCTTGAAAATCACCTAGGGTTCTCAGGGCATCGCCTGCGCAACCTCTTCTAAAGGGAATCATATATCAGCTCAAACGCTCGATTTGGGAGGGGCCGCGACCACATAACGGGTTAAGGGGATTATCGAAAAGGAAAAAAGGGTACATCCGGGAACAGG
>Ga0179591_1319591_pt1 | contig 16542 bp, 17 predicted proteins | sample CZOMad2_1_08_16f_FD_182891 | JGI IMG/M metagenome (GOLD analysis project Ga0179591, IMG submission 182891) | Vadose zone soil fungal communities from Angelo Coast Range Reserve, California, USA - CZOMad2_1_08_16fungal (PacBio error correction) | ecosystem: Environmental > Terrestrial > Soil >...
CGAGTACTGAGGGGGGGGGGGAAAAAAGGAGAGAAACCTCAGAGAAAGAAAAGGGGGTGAAAGAAGCGTCGGTGTAGAGAAAAAGGCCTGGGTATTGAGTCGGGGGGAGGTCGACCCTCTCGAGGAGCTGCCTCAAGCTTCATTTCAGCTAGGCAAAACGTGAGGAAGGAATCTGAGAGAGGGGGGGGAGTGGTGGTTCAGAAGGGTCAAACGGTTAACCCATTGGAGGAAGCCAAGAAAAGGAAAGAGGTTGCAATGGACGCTCGCTGGGGGGGACAAGAGGGACGTCGATAACTGGTTCCAGTATTGAAAAGGTATAAAAGACTGCTATTAACACTATCGAGGGGCGCAATCGGGAAGAGAAAAAGAGGGAGCAGTTCGAAAAAGGAAGAACGCGGCGAGATCGCCAACGAGGGCTTGTACTGATTAAAAGGGGGGGGGGGGGGGGGATCTTTTTTTCATTTTTCACGAGCCGGGAAGGCCATCCTCCGATGCGAGGGGGGGGGAAGGGGAGAAGCATAGTGAGAGGGGGGGGGGGAAAAGGAAAGAAATTCTTGAGGGAACGAATGTGCCAAAACTTTGTTCAATAAAGCCGGAAAAGGGGAAGGGGGCTTGGAGGGGAAATCAGCAGTAGCGAAAAAAGAACAGTAAAAGAAGTGGGAAAAATCGCAGGGTCTTAGAATCCATTGGGAGTCACTCTTTTTCATTACAGTTCATAGCTGGAATCGACAAGGGGGGAGGGGAAAAAGTCTGAAGGGGGTTCAGAAAAGGGATATGGAAATCGGGGACGAGGGTTCGACAAGAAGAGGACTACACCCGGGGAAGATCGAGGGATCATGTACGGTCCGCATTGGTAAACCACCAACCAGGGAAGAACGCAAAGAGAGGAGGGGACAAAGCCGGGGGAACAAGTGGAGAAAGGGGGTGCCCAAATAATTTTGCCACCCTTACCTGGAAGAGCAGGGCGGCGCACGATAAAGGGGAAGGGGGTAAGAATTAGTGAGGGGGGCAGAAAGTTGTGTCTTATAAGTGTAACTTGTGGATATAGGTTTCCCTGAAGAGGAGGCATAGTCTGGGTTGGAACATAGTACTGCCGCGAGACCTGAAACCCTCCGGTAGACGACCTTTCCCCATTCGCCGTCGGTCACAACATCAAAGCGTTGGAATAGGATGCGGCCCAATGACCTTTGGGAAAAGGCACGAGGGAAAGGGGGGCCTCGATGTCGGCCTATGATAGGGGGAAGACCTCCTGAATTCGGGATCACGGCCTTACGACCTGGGGGGGGGACAGGGGAACCATGGACATTGATCGATGCAGGTTGGAATATAAGAGAAAGAAGAAGAACCGTCAAGGGGGGGCTTAAATGTCACGTTTGCTGCATGGGAAGAGCAAGGGGTTCACAGGGGGGGGGTTATAGCAATTTAAGCCTTTACAACAGGAAATGGAAAGAAAGGAAGTAAGGGGGATAAGAGGGGTATTGAGAACTCTTGGAGGAAGTCTGTTGCAAGAGCCCGTAGGTTCGACATAAGCTTACCATAGGAGGAGGAAGGGGAGACTGGAACCTTCAATCCGGGAGGGGGGAAGGCAGGCTGTCACCGACAAAAGGGGGTTCACCAAGGGACCTTTTGGGGGAATTACCGGTGGGGGGGCAAAAAGGTCCAGGAAAAACGAAAGTATATATGTTGACATCGCATGGGTTTTAATGAAGGGGATATCACCAACCGATAATAACAAAGAATAGACAAGAACGGGGAAGGGGGGGGAATAAGGGAAAAGAGGATGGAAGAGGCCTAAAAAACCAAGAACAAAAGTTAATATGGCTGCTGCCATACCAGCGGCCTTAAACCTTGTTTGAAAAGGAGAGGGGAACAGAGTCAGAGGGGAATCGTCAACTAAAAAACATGGCGTTGGAAAAATTTAGGGGGAGGTGTTGGTACTATCCTGGCATCAGCAAGAGAGAAGAATAACATACAAATGTTGGGAGACATTTCGGGGAGTTTGAAGTAGGTGGAAACAAAAAAGACGGGGGGGGGGTGGAAAAGCGGCTATGGGTTGCAACCTTCATGATTGTCTATAGATATGCGGGGAGCAAAAAGGGTGTCACATGTAATGGGAGGGAAAAAGAAGGAGGGAAGGGGACCAGCCTTTGTTTGGAAGGTCGTAGGACAAAAGAAAGGATGGGTAAAAAAAATGGGGGGAGTTCCAAATATCTAAAAAAAAAGGGGAAGATGAGAAGAAGGGGGTAAAAACTAACTCCACAGAGTGTTCATCAAAGAGAAGACGACATGAGAAACAAGGGAGGGGGGATGGGGGTCTACCAAGAAATGGGCCAGGTAGGGGGAACCGAAATTAGGGGGATTTACAGTCAAGCATGGAGTGGAGGGTTTGGGAAAGGGGGGGAAAAAATATTTACGAGGTTTTGGGGGGGGGTAGTCAACCAATGCAATGATATAAAAGAAAGTCCTTTTATGGGAAGGACTTTGCAGGCAGGGAAGGTACTCGAACTCATTAAGTAAAGAAGCAGTCTCAGAAGGGAGGAGAGTCTCGGAAAAACGTTTAAGAAGAGATGGCACGGGGGGAGCAGAACGTAGGGGGGTACGGTGGGGGGGGGGGGGATCCTTGTAAATCTAATACGATAAACCTTGTGTCCCAGAAAAAGGGGGAATTAGGTTGAGTCCGGTTTTATCGAAAGAGGGGGGGGGGGGGAAGATACTATTGAAGGGGAGAACCCCACTAAGCGCTTATTTCGTTGTCAGCAGCTGGAGGTTACCCCTGTATTCACAGAAAAAATAGGCAGTCGAAGTGGAGGACGGAAAATAGGGGGGGGAAAAGCAAATAAAAACATCGTTCTAGTGGGGTGCCTTAGGGTAGAGCAAATACAAGGGGTAATTCGAGGGGGAAAAAAGGAGTCGAGAGAAAAAAAGGTAATAACCCTAAAGGGGGCCACAAGCACGGTAATGGGTTAGGATCATAAGTGTTGTCACTGAGGAAAATTGGAAGGGAAAAATAATCAAGGAAAAAGGGAAGAACTTGGAAGGGGACCCGGAAAGGTTTTAAAAAAGAAACCTTACAGGAATGGGTACGAAAAAGAATTCTAGAGGGGGGGGGGGGGGACAATGCTAGACGCCAAACCCTCCTTAGAGAAAGACGTAAAAAAAGAAAAACTATGCGAAGAAAAAAGGGAAAACCGGAGACAATCAGAGAGGACTTGAGTCACCTTAAGCATAGGTATATAGTATAGGCGGAAAGATTGGTAAAGAAAAAATTTGACCAGATCTAGCCTAGGACAACCTCAGTTTTGAAAAAGGGACTTTGCACAGAGCAAGATGATAAAATCTGGTAAGTAAGACATGAGTTTAGGATGGAGGAAAGAAAGGGTAGAAACCGGAGGCCGGGGACACGGACCTATTGGTCATGTCAAAAGTCAGGAATCCTCTGCAGCCTACAAGGCTACTGTAACAGTGAAAAACCTTTCTTAATTTGACTGCCTGGCGTCTTTTCAAGAAAATGGGCAAAAGAGGGGCATCCGAAAATTGGCAAGGGGATTAATGGAGTTCGAAACCGGCTACAGGGGGGGGGGAGGGGCAATGTTCAGAAACGGACAGGCTGATTATTATAATCTCGGTACCGGGGTCACCCTGAGGAAGAAAAAACTGGAAGGACAATCTGACTACGGCCGGGACCTGGGAAGGATCCCGAAGAATAAGGGTAGGCGAATGGATAAGGGACAAAGAGAAGAAACAATGATGGAGTACTGAGTTTTAAAAACCAAGGGGTCAAATGGGGAAAAAAAGAACATTGGGGGGGGTACATCTTTTAAGCATCCCCGCAGAGAAGCGCGTATGCAGGGGAAGAAAGGACAACAGACACTAAATGGAAAAAACTTGGAATCAAAAAAATTTAAGAGCAAAACCAATCACCTCTTGTAAAGGGTTAGGGGGGGAAACGGGGACTAAAGAGGAAAGTGGGGAGGAAGGTGGTGTCTCTAATCGTATAAAAGCGTTCGTATCAAAAGAGAGGGTATTGAAAAAACCAAGAAGATGATCCGGGTTATTTGGAAAAGGTAAAGAGGAGGGGGAAGGGGGGGTTTCAAGAAGTCGAGAGTCTAACTTCCGTTATCCCCCCATCGATTCAAGGGAAAGTATTTGCGGAAGAAAAAAAAGGGAAGGAACCTGGGGAAGGGGGGAAACTCCCTGACTATAAGAGGTTACTGGGCCCTTGCCCATGCAGGGGACTCATCAGCATATGGTAGACGCCTCCGAATCCCTCCTATCAGGGTCGACCTGAAAGGGAAGGCCAGCGTAAGGGAAAGAACATTAAACTTAACGTACATACACAACAACAGGGTAATCTGAGATGTCCTTCTTAGAAAGGGGACCCACGCTTCGATCCAACCTGCCGTCTCTCACCAAATAAAACGGGGGGGACAACGGAAAAGGAACCATCAAGTGGTATCGGATAGGGGTTATTCGGGGGGAGACAAAACAAATTGCTGAAACAGGGGAGACTTCAATGGCCCAGGGCTCTGGCCAAAACAAGTTCGACAAGAAAAATGTGAACGGGGAAAAAGGGGGGGTCAATCAAAAGTCAAAAAAGGTGCGTCGGAAATCAGTCCTGGTGAGACTCAAGTTCCAAACCTGATAAGCCGGCGGGGGGAACACGCCGAAGAAGAAAGTTCTTATCTACTAGACATTGGGGGGAGAGGGTAATCGGGAGGGGCTAGGATGAAACGAACATTCTAAGTAGACGCATCAGGAAGATAAGGGTAGAAAGGAGAACTCTTTAAAAATCTCTATACCTGAGAGACTCAGGAAAAAATACGTTCCTTGAAATCAGAGGGGGGGTGTTGATAATTTGGGTAAATTTGACCGGTTCAGATTTATCACGTGCGAAGGGGGGGGGGGGGGAAACGTTGGTTCTCAAGCATAGTAAAGGGGACCCAAAACTAACCAGTATGGACCACCGGTTTAGAAACATCCTTGGTGGGCAGTGGGGTCAAGGGGGCGAGAAAGAACTTTACCGGAGGGGGGGGACTAAACTTTAAATTTAAAAATCGAACCTCCTCTGTTCGATGAATAAATTTCTATGATCGAAATCCCGGGGGAGGGGACGCCACGTGTCGGAGGAACTTTGCGACGGCAGGGGGTATAGCCTTCCATTTATCTACTAAAGACCTGTGATAAAAAAACACTCATCAAGGGGAAGGTTTGACCAGATCGAAAACCCAAACGCAGGGATAAAAGCCATATCATGAAACTGGATGTTCAGGAGTAAAAAGTATTTGACAATGGAAGAATTTCAAAAGAAAGGGAGGCGTCCGGCCTAAAAAGTTCGGGTCACCGTAACTCGCAATATTAAATGCTTTTGGGAAGGACCAATAAAAAAAATAGTGTTTCAGTTGCCATAACCGCAAACCCAATGCCGGATGCATAATACTGGTATCGCAAAATTGACATAGGGTCCAAATGGGTAAAATTGGATAGGAAAAAGCAATCCCGAATGAGAGTACCAGGTCAGGGGATCTCCTAACCGTTGCAGAAAATTCTAATGAATCTAAAAACGGTCTAAAGGAAATAGGGGGTCTTCTTTTCTCCGGTGTGAAAAGGTAGCGCCTCGTTGTTGGAGAGGTGTACCGTCCAGAGGGTCATGTGAAGGAGGGGGCAGGTTGGCCGGCGCAACAAATCACGACGTGGAAGACGTGTAATGAAAGGGGGGTCGGGAAAAAACTGAAAAATTTAACCAGGTGGAGGTGTAGAGGGGCAGACAGTAAAAAACAATGGCGGATTAACAAGTCGCCGTCATTGAGGCGGAATAAAGGGTCATTGGGAGCCCTTCTTTGCTCAATCGGAATTTAGTCGATCTTACACTGATTGGGAACCTAAGGAACCACAGAATTTTCCAGATTGGGTACATTGGGGGACAGAAAACTAGGGGCATATAACCCAACCCGATCCTTGGGGGTTGGTTTGGTTTTTGTTTTTGTTTTGGTTTGTTTGTTTTTGGGGGGGTTGTTTGGTTTGTTTTTCTATTGATGTAGGTACCTGGGGGGGGGGTTCAAGGCCAATTTTATTATGAACTAACGAAATTCAGAGTTAAAAGTCGTTATCACAGGTCTTTACATAGTATATAACAAACCGGGAAACAGAAAACTCAAACGGGGATTGGCAAAGGCGATAAGCAGGAAAACACAAAAAAACAAAAGGAAAACATTGAGCAGTTTGCAATCCATGGGTTTGGCCACGATAACGTTCATGAAGATGATCGACTCGTCGAAATGCAGGGGCTTTACTATAAGGGATGATGGCATGTAACACGACAAAGTACAGCTACGGACTGTGGAATAAATTGCATTCTTTGTGACTTATTGCAAAAAAAATGTACGGGGTGGTTGACAACAAAGTCTGGCATGCTGGTGACTTGAAGGGAAAAACCGTTCCTGGGACACAACGATGGGAAAACCAGGTAGGTACGGGACCGAAGTCATTTAATCGGTGACAATAAAACTGCCTTCGTAAAATTGTTAAAAGGGCGGTTAAGGGGAGAGTAGCCTCTCTCTCGAACAACAACAGGAGGGGAGACGGTTCACTTCTCTGGAAAAAGCTGTGGGATTACAACAATGGAAAAGATAACCAAGGCGGTATACCAACAGAGTAAGACTTGAACGGAAGAAACCGGGACACAAAAAAGAGTTTAAAATCAAAAAAGATTAGACAAAGGTGTTTTAAGAGTTGCCAAAAAAAGAATTTTCCCCCACCCGTAGTGGGGAAGTAAGCAACAAGAAATGACAAGATAATAAAGGTTAGTGTGGAGAAAATTTGGCATGTGGGATTCGGGGGGGTTTTGAGGACCATCCTCAAGAAACGCATCGCAGAGTAAAAAAAGAGGGCTGAGGAAGCTAAGGCTCCTTATTTGATTGTCCTTTTTGGGTTTTGGTCACTGGTCTTAGGACCTTTTCCGCGGAATATGGGGGTCGAGTATTGTCTCTCCATTGATATAGCACCTCGTGTTATTCAACTGGGTGTCGTGAAAACCATCCTGTAACAAACCTTAATTCCCAAAGCGCAAAGGGAGGAAGAAGGAAAATGGCACAAGCAGGGGCGGCCAGAAAGGGAACAAGCTGGAACGATTCTTTGGTTCCTGCGGTATGCCGTCTCACTGGGTGATCGTGGGCAGACACGACGGACGACGAGGCGGCAAAATACACTCTACCAAGACGTGTTCCACGAGAGGGGGGCAATGTTGTCCCCTTAATAAGGATGCAATATACAAATGGACTTTCCCACAAGGGGATTTTGAACAACAGAAACCCCTTTTTTAAGTCCATCTTGCCTATGGTGGCATAAAGGGCCACCCACTTAGGGGGAAGCAGGAAAAAAAAATGCCACAACTGCTAGGAACACCGACAAGAAGAGACCGGAGGAACACGGAGAGGCGGAAGATACAGAGGATAATGGGGGGCTCGGAACAGGGAAAAACAGGACTATCTGCATGCAGCATAGCAATAGGAAAAATGCATGGGAAAGTACTGGCAGAGGCCTATGACCACCGGGAAGGAAGGAGGTAGGAAAAAAAGGAAGTCTACGAATTACAAATCTATTTCAAGGGAAAAGGTCACCTTCAAATCAAAAGAAAAAAGGAGGACTCCGACAGGGACCCAGTAAAGGGAGGGAAGAAGCCCTGGGCAGGAACTTGAAAGAAGGGTAAGTTTGTAGTCGAAACAGGGGATCAAAGGGGAGGATGCTGGCAGTTTTTCGAGGCAGTGGGTATTGAACAGGGGGAAGACTTCAAGGGTCATATACTTAACTTCACTACTTTTCCAAATTGCCATAAAACGCTTTGAAGTACGCCGGGAAATAAAATAATCCCGCTATGAAAATATACGAAAAGAGGGGAATAAGAAGTGGTCAGGAATGTTAGTAATAGATGGAAGGGGGAAAAAACCTCTTTTCTGAGGAACAAACATTTTACATTAAGGCTTAAGGTGGGACAGTTTTACGAAAGGCCCCCGCAGGCTTCCAACTAATGGTATCAACCACAACAAAAGATTTAAAAGCAGGAAAAATATGAAGAAAAATCACCGTTTTGATGGTACCTTAAAGGATGGAGGGGAAGGGCGAATCAGCTCAAAACAGTTACGCGTCTTGTCAAGAAGTGAACGAGAACTGCTATACGGAACGTAGGGAAGCGGGCGGAATCAACCGATGTTCAGAACAAATGTCGGAAAAAAAAAACTGAAACTACTGGAATGCCTAATTGCAAGGTGGACCGGCGGTTCCCCTCGAGGTCCGGGACCTTCCGGCTCAACAATGTGAAGTGACGCAACTTGGTTAAAAAAAACTGGGATTACGGGGAAGGGTTGGGAAAAATCCCGTCCTCATATGACTCTTTCTAAAGGTGTGTTGCCAACAGGAAGAACTCAACAGGAGAATCCAACCAAATAAACTACGGGGGTTTGAAGGATTCCCTGGGACAAAGGGAGAGGGTGAAAAAAGGTTTCGATGAAGCGGTCACGAGGAGCAGCTCTCGAAACACCGGAAGGAGAGAGGAATCTGAAGCGGAATCACAACACCGTGGGAGAACCTCCTGGAAGCAAAAAAGGAACTTAGAGGGCCAGTCCTTGTATAAACCACATCGGAGGCCGGGTATTCGGATCGGTGTAAGCCCGCTCTTTGCTGAGCTACCGGGGCCAATTAAAAGGGCTCGAAAAACAGTTCGAAATCGTCATAGGGTTGGGGGTCTGGACATCGGCCGGAATCCCAGTTGCGGTAAAGCCATAAGTCCTGTTAACTGAATCGGGGATAAATGGACCCGGGAAAAGAAAAAGTTGACACGGCCTGACCTGAAAGGCCCGGTGACGATTAGAAGCAAGGAATCTGACTTCGATTCTCACGCTCAAGTACCCCGAAATTGGAAGACGCCGTATAGCCGTGGGAAAAGACACAACTGGAGGGAAACGATAAAAGTTTTTTATAGACAAGGGTAAACGACTACCGAGGTCCATAAAACCCGGGGAGGGGGGGAGCGATGATATTTTCAGGTGGGAAAACCGGTCTTCCAGTCAGTGACCGGGTCCAGAAAAAAAAGATGTTAAAAAAACCTGCAAAAGGGTGCGAGTTCCCAAAGTTTGTCTGAAGACCATGGTGGTCCGGAACTCGCGACCGAGGGAAAGCAACAGAAGAGGTCGGGGGAAAGGAGGGGGACGCTCTTCAGACGTCAATTGCATCCATGCAAGCTTTTTAACGATGAAAGATGCGGCGGGATGTAGCGACCTTGGAGGGCACGGAAGATTTGGTCGTGTACGAATGTTCGACTGAAGGTAAATGAACTGAAAAAAATTCGATACACGAGGAATATAATCATATCCGCCTAAAGTCAAAGAACCAAACCTTAGCAGGGTCGAAAGAAACAATGAATTCAACAAGGAGCCAATGTGCGCAATATAACAGTTTGCCCAAAACCGACAGGGTCTACATCCCTTAAGAAAGGGGTGAAGAGGAACAACTTGCGATTGAGTAGATAAATTGCGGCAGACGTGCAAGGCATCCCGCGAACAATAATATACAGCCCAATGGACAACGCCTCCCCTCCCAAACGTGCTAGTCAAGCGGACTAGGAGAAAGCCTTAGCATTGGTGGGAAATCCCCCGAAAATTCATTACCGAGGTGCCGAATGATTACGTGGTCCATCTCCTTACTCTGCAGACGTGGAAGGTTAAAAGAGGAGGGGTGGAAGGGTTCCGAAGGATGTAAGCGGGGGTTTTTCGAAATCTAACCATGCAGGAGGAGGGCCGGCCGTGGGGCGTGAACAGGGTATGGGGCAAGTCATTGAAAAGGGGACAGGTTCCAAGAAAAGTCATTTTTCCTATCCAACCAACATCAGGAAACCAGTCACTGGCTCATGTAGCGGACGGAGGTATTTAAATTTGGGGGCGCTTCTTGGGGGGGGAAAAAATCTGCTATCAGAATACTGAACCTTATTATATCAGAAAAAACCATAGAATTTTGCATAGGGTCATAGAGTGTGAAAGGAATCCGCTTTCCCAGTTTCATTGCCCGGGAACTGAATTTTTCAGGGTAGGGGGGGGGGGGGGGCAAAGTAGCTTCCCTTACAAGAAAGGGAAGATTAATTTTTGATCAATGGGGGTCTCGCATATATACAGCGACACCATAAGGTCAACTGGTCCGAAAAGAGACCCCAAGCAGAAATTACAAAAAGTCCCAAGTCTTAAATGGAAAATGTCATCAAATTGTCGAGACCATCGTGGGGTTTCTGAAATATTTGAGGATGGAGGGAGATCAACTAAGGAAACTAATCATCGAGAGAAAGGCGGGCGTAATTTTCTGGGAGTTGACTTTGTCAAAGTCGGGTGGGTGGAAATCAATTTGGGGGGTAAACGTGCAAACCCGATGAATGTCTTGGGGGCAACTATGTGGTCCAAGAGGGGAAAAGTAAAGAGGGCATTTAAGAGGTTTGGAAAATAATCAAGGGGGTTCTGTTAAGTGGCCATCGGGTTGCCAGAAAACGTTGCTGAATGGGGAGAAAGATTATCTCAACAAAAATGAGAAATAGTCTGCACTGGCAAAAAGAGGGGAACACATAGGGGGTTAATCCTCGACTATGAAACAGGGTATGGGGAAAAAACAGATTATGAGCAAGGCGGAAAAACTATTGGCAAAAATACATGAAAGTTTCCAAAAAGGTGGGAAAAAAAGAACAGAAGGGGACAAAAAAAAAAAGTTTGGTGAAATAATCAACAGAAATGAAAATCATAGCGTCATGATGGGCGTGGCGAGGGTTATTCTACAAAGCCATCCCTATATAAGGAAGAACCATCGCGTCGATCCGCTATGAAAGGATAGGTAGAGGGCTATGGAAGTCGACTTAATGGGGGCTTTGTTTTGGGAGCTGGGTTTAATCGTACGTAGAATTGGGGTCCAGTACAATGACCCGGAGAAGTGGTAGTCGTCGTTGTTACTCCCGCGGTGGAATCACTATTTGTAGAAAACAGGAAAATATAATATAGAGTGTCATAAAAAACTCTTTTGCCCAAAACCCCTAAAAATCTACACCGATGGTTACTACAAATAAAATCGTTTTTGGGACAAGAAGTCCAACACGGATGGGAGGGTATTAAACTCCATTCATCATCATTTTAGATCTGGATGGAAAAAAAAAGAAGGCTCTATGAAAACGGAAAGCAAATTAAAACCTCTACCAGGCAAAGATGAGGTCACTGGAATGCCTTCGTTGGTCCAGCTCCCGGGACACCGATATCAGGCTACCGAAACTTTCCCGTAATTAAAGAAACATACTCCTTCCCGGCAAGGGTAACCACACTCGGAAACATAAAAAACAAGGGAATTCGGAAAAGTTAACATCACCATGCTCTATCCCAATTTCCACCTGATTAATATAGGAGGAAACATGCGATCATAAGGAGGTAGAAAAGAGTTACTGCTGATTGAAAAATTTGAAAACGCATGCGGGCCCGAGGGGGGGAAAGCTTTGAAACTGAGGAGCGGTTCCAGGGTGTAAAATACGGAATGTGGCGCCAGGACGGTTGGACAAATAGCTAATTGGGAAGTAGGAACCATCAAAAGCTAATGCCGGGGAAAAAAGAATGCTTTCAAACCGGTTCTTAAAGGTCTTACGAGCACCTCTTATCCAAGAAGCAAAAATACGTGTTCATATGCTCGAAGGATTACTTTCAGGGGTGGCTAAAAAGAAATGGGGGAAAGTTCAAATTACAACGACCGGATGGATCGAGAAACGGTGGTACGTCGATCGTGTGGGAAAAAAACAAACCCAACGGGCCTAAAGCGCCGACTACCATTTCGATAATCAACGAATGGGTCGAGTTTAACATGTATTGGAGAAAAGCAAGTCGTAGATAAGTGCTTCGGGTGGGGGCCCATCAGTTAGAAAAAAAAATGAAAACCAGGCCGGTATTGAACGGGGAACATCCGTTTTCCGGAACGCGACCTTGCAAGTGAGGAAAACCCGATAGTCGGGGTCCTCCGACCGGATCGGCACGTGAAAAAATTTATCAATCGAGCAAAACCGTTTTAGCTGCCTTTACTAAAAGAGGGGTGAACACTTATCGAATGTCTTGGCAATAGGGACTGGCGAAGTGGGCGAGCGTAGGGAAGAAGAAATTCACCTCGATACGGGAACTAGCCCGCGATGAAGAAAATCGAGACAAAATCCAATGGACCTAGATCCACAAGTCCACAGTATCTATCCGAGCTTCATGATAGGCCCCAATCTAGCAGTAACTTAGTGGATAAGCCACTGGGATGTAAAACGGGCGTGGTGTAAATAAAAAACCGGGCGCCCCTTGCACATGCGGGGGAGAACGGCGATTCAATCATAGGAGGGGATAAAATCCATCTGATGTTTCGAAGGGATGGCAAGGGCGTCAGCTGGAACAAAGGGAGATGGGGAGAACGATTGGGGGGGGTCCACGAAATACAACTGAAAATCTCTCAAAAAACGAATGAAGGAAATATTGAAGTTCGGTATTTCGTGGACACCAAGAATAAAAAATCTCTTGTTGAGCACGTGGACCTGCCATGTCCCTTGTAAGAGAACCACGAGAGGCAAGGGTCTCGCCTAAGCGACAGGACCCTGCAGGACACACCGTTTCAAAAACAACGTCATGGAGCGCCGGTGAGTTTCTCAACCTAAGCGGCTGTAAAGACCAAAGTGCCCTTGGTTCCCGAACCAAAGGGGGGGTTGAGAAAAAAGGAAATCCTTATGACTGGTGGACCACGCGTCGATATATCTTAGGTGGGACTCAGGGGAGAAAACAATATCATCGGACCTTCGGTGGGAGAAGGGCAAGACTAGTAAGTGACCCGCGGTTTGTACAAGCTCAAGTCGATACACTAAGAGACAATAAGATAGCTAGATCGACATGTAAAACGGACTTATTTAAGGTCATGAAACCGGTGATTGGTGCTATGAAATGATAAATGTTGGTTTGCAGGGGAAAACGGAAAACGGATTAAAAAGAAAAGGAATGTTCGGCAAGGTCGCGGTTAAAAAAAAATGCGGCATCTTTTTTAAAAAAAAACTTGGGGAAAAAAGTTTCAAGACAAAGGAATGGTTTTTTCAACATTGCTGGACTCGCCGAACGCGAGGAAAAAAAAGTAGCTTGACCGGAGGACGTTCAAGACTCTTTAAATCAACTCTTGGGTCAAGGGGGAAAAAAAATATGGAGAGGGGACGGGGACGTTAAAACCTTATCTGGGGGGCGCGCCTGGGGGGTTCTACCAGGGGAGCTTCGGGTTTATAAGTCCGGCCCATGATACGACCAGCATCTCAAAGGGTCTAAATAATTGGGTCAAGAAACCAACCCGAAGAAAACTTCATAATAAATGTACCAATGTTAGCGCCGATACAAAAAAATTCTCCACGTCTGGGAGTACCTATCAAAGGGGGGGGGCAGCTTCTGTGCGGGGAAAAAAAGACCAGATTGATGGAGAAGGGGGGGGGGTTGGGGCTGAATGGAATACCAAATGATGGCCTTGTCCCATGACTCAAGGAAAAGTCCGATATCGCAGAAATCCATCTGGAAAAAAGATCATCTTCCGCAGAAAAGTCTTTCAACATGTTTCAACCAAGGGGTGGGATAGGTCGGCTGCATAGCTATCGGCATTGTTTGACCTGTTTGAAAGGGATAAACGATCTGGGAAAATATTACGAAACTGCAGAGTTTCTTGTCGCGTGGGAAAGGATGGGGATCGTTTTTCAGGATTCCATGGTAGTTGCTTAAAAAACTCTGGAACCCAGAAAAGCAGGGCTTAAGGGGGCCAGTAAGTGTCAGTTGCGGGAAGTACGGGAAGTCCTGGGCAGGTATAAAAGGGTATACTTTTTCCAAGGAGGGAAACGTCTGAAGAAAAGATGAGTCATCAAAATTCCCGACTTGCTCAGGTAAGCAAAGGATTTAAACCCGTCTTTGGCACAGCGCCGTTGGGCAAGCCATCTTACCCATTGATGGATGGGCCGAAGGCACCCCAGGGGGAATTCACCGGTCATATGGGGGAAAAATTCTCTTCCTAAGTGGGGGACTGACTTTGAGATTGTGGGAATTTACATGGGAAGTTGATGCTGAAAAATACAACGAAAGTAGAGATTGCATCTTATGCCAGGAGAAAAATTTTAACACAGCAATCAAAAAATCCGCGGGGATTTTATGGGAACAGGAAGAACATCCAAATCATTGCTATTAAACCCAGGTCCCAAAACGGAAGACGCAGGACCACATTAACTGGGGGTTAGAGGAAAAGACGGGTCTGCGCGATGCGTTGTTCTTAATAATGGGGAATCCTTTGGAATGGGAAGCTGGAATTACAATAAAGATAGGGAGGGAGGGAAATTGAGTTTCGTGGTAGGGTTACTGGTGTCCAACAAAGTAAGGGGTGGGAAAGGGCGTTGGGAGACCGTGGGAAAGGGGAAAACCCCTTGGATCTTAGAAGTAACGGGGCCAGGTACGGAGACTATTCTCGACAAGTCACCTGGGGGGAAAATGTCAAAAACGTAGGGGTGGACAAAGGGTCATACTGTAAAAGGAAGTTTTTAGCTTAAACAAAGGAGGAGAAGGGAGAGAGTTTACATTCAGTTACAAACTTCTGGCCACATCGTGGGGAGGGAAAATAAGAGGGCAAAAAATTAAAGGCGCTGGTATTGGTTCTAAAAACTATGAATGGGCCTTAGTTCTCCAGTTTTCGTTGGGAGAAGCAATCATAAAATGGGTTTGTAAAGGGGGTAAACACATACAGATTTGCCCACCGACTTGTTGGGGGCAAATTAAGCACCAAAAAAGATATAAGCAATGGGTTTCGGATTGGGCTTGCATATTCGACAAAACGAATTTAGTATGAACATCGAGAGTGATAAAGGAGGGTTAAGCCGGGAGTAATGGCCTTACTTACTTGGGGGTGTGTAACTGGGGGGGGAAGAAAAACGAAGTGTCCTTTTCCGCGGAAAAAAATTATGGGTCCCGAGGGTTTATCTCCATCCTCTTGGAAAACACAACGCGATTTTATAAGGTCCTACTGCGTGTAGTTTAAGCCTATTACTTTTGCCAAACCCCTGGAATTCACAAGCGCAAGGGGGGTTATGAAGCAAGGTTTTTCGAAAAAACAATCTATAAAGAATCAAGGTGGATGTCGGAAAAAAAATAAATCAGGGGAGACCGAATGCGAAAACGGATCGCCGATAAACAAGGGGCGGGAGTACCGCGTCGGATCAAGAGAAGGGTGGTTGTAGAGTGTCCAGTAGTTGTCCAGGGACAAGATAAGAAGGGACTGGGCCGGACAATGATGTTTTCCAGAAAAGACCCCGGCCATTTGAAACGTCAATAGGCGGAGCAGAAAGAAAAAGGAAAAAAAGCCTTAAAATAGGAAGAAAAACCCTGCCATCTAAATAAGCCCACGTTACCTTATAAAAGAGGATGCAGGGAATGCAAAAAGATCATAAAGGGCGCAAAGATTATAAAAAGCACCTATCGGAAGAGATTCCACCTCTTGTACCTGGGAGAAGGCCTATTCATCGCATGAGGTATTATGTGGATAGATGGAGACTTACCAAAGGAAACCTACTGTTACATTTCAAAGGCAGTCAAAAGCAATCTGCAATGCGACGGGTAACAAGAAAATATGAAGCCGTTCTAACGGACGCCCGAGGTAAAAAATAGGGTTGAATGACGTACCGTACCGGGTAATCGGAGTTTTACCGAAGGGGTGGTGGTTTGACATGAAAGCTGGTAATATAAGAGCCGGAGGTAAGTAAATACGCTCAAAGGGGAAAGAAGAGACCGCGTCCGACAAAGACAAAAACCGGACCAGTAAGAAAGGGCATGATATTGTAAAACGAACAATGGATTGCCATTCAGCGAGCAGAAGAAAATTGAACGGTAAAGAAACGGGAGTTTCTCGTAAACGGTCGCCGCCGAAAGGGAGCGGGGTATGGAAAAACGGAACATAAGGTGACAGAAAAGGAACCCAACGAAAACTGCGATGCAGAGAACACTGAACCAGGAAAGGATGGAATGACCGCCAAGAAAACTGAAAAATTGTCATCGATAGAAAAAGGATTTTAAAGTTAAAGGGCGAGCTCAGGGAAAACATGGGTCCGGATTGTCCGCAAGAGTGGTCCTCGAAGAAGAAGCGTAATGGTAACGGGCGTCATACCTCGGAGGGTGAAAGAATAGAGAGAGAGAGGTATAACTCAACCACTGGAAAACGTTAGAGAAATCTATTCATTAGTGGGGGAACCTAAGACTATAAGGGCGAAAGCCTGACGCGAGGTTCTTTACAAGTATTGGCTTTAAGTCAACGGGGGTTGGAACGTGTCCGAGCATGTGGGGAGAACTAAAAGGCCGAATAGATATAGGGGACTTGTTTGGCTAGTTAAGGACTGGTAAAAAGAATCATATAAGAGAGAAAAATCCACAAGTTCAATCTGGGGCAAGGTATCGGTCACGACTGCGAACAAAGGGGGAGATGGACGCAGTTTTTTCAACGTACGATACCAAA
>Ga0179591_1275839_pt1 | contig 16537 bp, 13 predicted proteins | sample CZOMad2_1_08_16f_FD_182891 | JGI IMG/M metagenome (GOLD analysis project Ga0179591, IMG submission 182891) | Vadose zone soil fungal communities from Angelo Coast Range Reserve, California, USA - CZOMad2_1_08_16fungal (PacBio error correction) | ecosystem: Environmental > Terrestrial > Soil >...
CTAAGAAACCGTGACAGGGGAAAAAGAAGGATGCGGTACCAGACACGAGTAGCGGGACGTCTCCTTCCTGCTGGTGGTCGGGTTCTGGGAAGGAAGTTGAACTCAAAGAAAAACCTTTTTCTCGAAGGATTACATTCTTCGGGAGATGGAACCCTGCTAAGAAGATTAGAAGGAAAGGGGGGGGAGTGCGAGGCGACCATCGTTACTTGCTGGGGGCCCTTCGTCGGGGGAGAGAGAATAAAGAAAGGGGCTCGGAGACGGAGCGAAGTCCGTCGCTCTTTATTGACTCTGGTGGTCGGTGCCTTTACAGTGGGAAGAAGTCAGCGCGAGACGAGTTATTTGGCATACCTTCATGTGCACCTCTCTAAAAACGGCGGCCTGCTGGGCAGGCTGCGACGGTCGAACTAGGCGTGTTTGCTGAGGTGGGAACAAAACGCCGAGGAGACAAAAACGGAAAAAGAGGGAAAAAGGGAAGGGTGGGCCCGTGGCTCATTGGGGGGAGGGAAGGGGAAGGTTTTGAAGGAGGTCCTTCCTCTCAAAGGGTATTTTCATAGCATTTATATAAGTGGGGAGAAACTAGGTTTTCTATCAACTAGATGTCTTTTTTCGGGTCCGCTTCCGCTTCCAAAGACGGGGTTCGAGGATGGAGAGGGAAGAAGCGAGGGTTCGAGGAGACTTCAATGGGAGGGGGTTAAGCTTTTTCCTTTCCAGAAGGACGAGACTTGAAAGTCTTTCATCTATAGCTAGAATGCTTAGGAGGAAAAGCAAGAAAAAAGAAGGGAGTTGCGGGTACCTCGGCAGCGCTTCTCTGACTTGGAAGCAGGATAAGGGAGGGTGACAGCGAGTGAAAGAAGCTCTATCTTCTATTGACTAGGACCGAGTCGCATAGAGTCAGGTCGTCGGGTGGGGAAGATACTCTACTTGGGGGAGTAGGGGGATCCGAGGAGAAAAAAGGAGATGGCTTAAACCCTTTTCGTCCCTAATACCCGGCTAATCTGGCCTCGGTCACCTTAGAGGGGGACGGAGCTGCTGAGGTGTTGATGCAGGAAGAAAAGTCAAAGAGGAGGGGAATAAAAACTAGACCGAAGTCCTTCTCGGATTTCTACTCCGAAGTTCTCGGCATCGGTGAAAAGAACAGGAGGAAAGTGTTATAACAACGAGCCAACCCTCACCGACGCAAAAGGAAAGGACGGATTGATCGAAAAAGTTCGACGCCTACTGAGGACTCGTTTGGCGTCTGTGGAGAAAAAACAGAGGGTCGAGGCCGGGAGCTAAACACCTAATTTTCAAACAGGAGCTCGAGCCACCGGGAAGCTCCCCCGAACGCCAACCTTCACTAGTTTACACTTCAAAAAAAGAGAAGCACTTAGTGGGAACTTTGGTCAGAAGGACTATTTTTGGGGAAAACGAATGTATCAGGGATGCGGGAGAAAAAAGTGAACCCATTACTGTCTCAAATCTTTCGGAAGTGATCCAGGTAAAGGAGAATGTGAAAGACAGAAGAGAGAGGTGTATCACCAAACATCGAGGGAAGATAAGAAGAAAAAAACCAAGGAGACCCGACATCTTCGGGGGAAACAGGTATCATGGACTTTTTTGGTTGAAGTTCTTTGGGGGGAGCGATCTCAGACCACTTCTACGGTAATCGGGAGAAGTCTCCGAAAGAAGGCCATTGCTACCGGTGTCATTTTGAAAGAGGATCCTTTTCCGGTCCACTAGAAGACCCTCGTTGGAGGTCGTGAAAAGACGCCTCGGATGGATGAAAAAGGAGTCTTTATGGTGGCTCGGACTTTAACGGCAACTCGGCGTAGTTTCAAAAACCTTCTAAGGAGAGCGTAGGATAGAGAAGACCCCAGCCAGCCGGTTGAGAAAAACGAACAAAAATCGTATCGAAGAGTCATCCTCTGTCTCGAAGATCATACGGGCTTCCCGACTGCTTATATAAGGAATTGGAAGCCGCAGGGGAGAGGGGCTCTTGGGGGCGTCGAGCTAAGGTATAACATCCTCAGCGTGGGGTTTCTCTCGAATTGGAATACTAAAAAGAGGAGGTAGACTAATCGTTCAGCCAGGAGGGGTTTGGAATCGGGCCAAAATCTACGCTGGGTTCAGAAAAACCGAAATTAAAAGGAAAAAGACAGTGGTGGAGACCACCGAAAGACTTCAAGAAAGTACTTATTCCCTACCAGAAAGGACATCAATAACTATAGAGTTCAAAGGGAAAAAGAGCGCCGGAAAGTGGGACTCTTTGTAAGAGGGCTGTCTCAAGCATCTCTTCTCCAAAGAACTATTGCAAAGGAGACTGACAGGAGAGGAGAGGACCCGTCCTTAAAAAGGAAAGGGGAAAAGATGCGACAGCCGCCTTTCTTCATTTTCCAACGGTGTCGGTGGTCAAGCCAACAATAGAAGGGACAACCTTTCCCCAATCTTCACAACAAACTGGGGGAGAGATCGGAGATGAAAAAAAAAAAAGGTGCTTCTTCTAGATGCCGACGAGGGTCACTATAAAAAAGTCTCAGATACCGCTTTGAGGTGAAAGTGGAACTCGGGGCGCCCCTAAGAATAAAAAGGGAAGGAAACGAGGAAAAATAAAGCTGACTAAGCTACATCTCACTTAGTTCTGCACATCAAGTAGGTGGGGGGGGAGAAGGGGGAAGGACTAGAGGTCAATCGACCGCAAACTTCAGAAGCTACTCACGAAATCACTCTAGAGTATTCCAAAAATAATTTAGAAAGGATAGGATATCTCGGACTCAAAGGGGACGGGGAACGGGCTCGGGGGGGCTCTCTTTCAAGTCTCTCCGCATTGTAACAGGAGAACCGAAGGGGGGAGAAAAGAGAAGGTCATGTCTGACCCCCCGGATCTCGGAATCAGATCTAGAGAAAACAACAACACCTGGATTGATTGAATAGTAGTCAACCCTTCAAACTCCTTGTGGTAGTAGGACTTCGGGAACGCCCTGGGCTTTCTGGGACTCGGGGGGGAAATGAGGAGTAGAGAACGGCAGGGGGCAAATTCCTCTCTAAAGGGGGGAAAAGGAAAGCGATCTTTCCTTGGGAAGTTAGTTGGTTCAGCAAAGGGAGGTTGAGTCAGTGAGAGAGGGAGTTCGAGGTTCCCTCGAGCGCAATAAAGGAACCGAGGACCTGGTAATCTATTGAGAAAGGCTCTTCTCAGTAGTGGGAAATGCGAAGGGGCGGGTGATAAGTATGACGGGGAAAACGATGTAAGATGAAGAGAACTTGGATTCCTCGTGCCACGACGGAGTACCCTCTCGACTAGTTACTAAAAGGAGAAAAATCTTATCGAAAGAGGGAAGGGGGAAAACGTTGAAATCGCGGTGGAACGACAAGGTGGGCATTCCTCAACGCGTTTTCGACGCGTACAGAAGGAAACTGGTCCAATGACGAAGAAGGGAGAAGGAATCGGGCCAGGTATGTAAAAAAGTCCAGTGGCGCCGAGGAAGTGCTCATCATGGAAGAAAATCCGCTTCTCTCCCAGGAACGAGGGAAAAAATTTCTGGGGTCGTCTTGAGGGGGGGGATGGACCGCTATTTCGGAAAAAAAGACTAATCTGCGCAGTGTCTTTAAAACCGAATGTGAAGGAACTTAAAACGGGAAGGGCAAAAAGAGGACGTAACACATCTAAGGAAAGGGGAGAGGGGGTAGTAAGCGATGTCGTAAGTAAACTGAAACATCTCAACCACCCTTTCGGACGTGATTGGCGAGAGGGGGAACTGACAATTAAGGAAAAGGGAAAACCTATATAGAGGAACCTCAAGAGACTACATATGCAAGGAATAGTCGATAAGTATGATCCTTTGCTTTCCATCGTTGGGTCTCCATAAAAAAAGGGGAAGGGACTTCTGGGAAGGGTTCGGAGGAGGGGGAAAAACGTGTAGAGGGTCTTCGATAAGCCGAGGTCTTGAGGAATCCAAGACTCCGCTCGCCAAAAAAGACGTCAAGTTTTTCTAGGAGGCGGTAGTAGCCGACTTGTCAGAAAGAAAAAAAAAAAGCGACGCACGTCCCCAGAGAAGGAAGAAAAGAATCGACCAAGTGGCGTCGGTGCGCTTCGAACTTAGAAGAGGGCGGAGTAGAAAGGACAACCATCCACGCTGGGGATGTCATCTGCCCTCAACACACCAGGAACCTGCTCGGGGGGAAAAGAGGAGGGTGGAGAATAGTGGGGCGGAAGAGGAAAATTGGTTCTGTCATGGGGGGGATGCAGCGGCATGAAGGGCCTTAAAGCTGAACCTGGATCACAGTCCGAATGCAAGCACTAGAGAGAAGACATCGCCGCCATCAAAGAGCCTCAAACGCAGGACACGGCTGAAGGGAAGCCCACCGTAAAAAATCACTAATTACGTTCTTTGGGGGTCAAAGGGGGAAGGTTACATAAGGGGGAGAAAGGAACGTCTAAGAGGAGCTCAATCCGGGGGGGTTCAAACGGAGCCGCGCAGGGGGGGGCAATTTCGTCTTTCAGCCATGGCTCACCTGGAAATCCAAAAAAGAAGGGGGAAGCCGTAGAATCCGAAATGAGGAGAGGATCACGCGGCGGGCCTCTCGGAGGTTTATCAACGGGGGGGGGAGGAGGGAATTGCGAACTCCCTCAGGGTCAAAAGAAACATCGCAGGAGAGGAGCTCAGCCTAAAGTGATCAAAAGAAAAACGTCAGGAACTAAACTCCGATTAGAAATCGTCACAGTCCTCCGCCAGTACCAGCGATCCCTACTTTAGGGGAGGATGTCTTCAACGTTAACGCCGTAAAAAAAGAAACCGGGGATCCGGCGTACGCAATTCCCAGATCATTAAGATACTTCGCTTCTCCCCAAAAGACTGGGGGAAGAATCTACTAGGGAGAAGGCACGATCACCTAGCGTGAAAGCAGGAGGCGGACGAGCAAGCTACATCGATGATCTTCATCCTCAAGAACGAAGCGCGACCGACTCAAGAAGGGGAAAAAGTATGATCTTGTCCCGGTTTGGAGAAAGGGAATCTAGACGATTGACACAGTCAAGGATACAGAAAGCGGACCCTTATCGCATTCATCTCTTCTCTCCGCCAGAGCACGTCGAGGAAAAAAGAATCGAGTCGCTGCAAGGGAGGAGGGGGAAAGACTGCCAAACTACACCGGGGGGGTGATCTCAGAGAGAAAATGTGAACAACGAGCGAAAAAACGCAAAGTGCTCTTTACCAGGGGCGCTGCAGGTTCCGCGCTGCTGGGCCCACCTTAATGAAAAGAAATGACCGGTATAAAAGGGAGTAAAAGTTTTTTCCTGAAAAAAAGGGGTGTAAATGGAAGTACCCTCCTCCAAAAATCATTCGTTTCGGAACTGAGAAAAAGGGGGGACCAGTGGGAACTGGGGGAGGAAGGGATAGTCAACCTGGAACTCTCTTAAAAAGAAGATGCCACGGAGTCAAGTAACAAAAAATAGAACGTCCTCATAGACTGACTTGCTTAGCACCTAAAGCTCTACCAGAGAAGACAGACCGGCCTAAGTGACCGAGGGGTCTAGAAGTCACGGAGATAGTAGACTGGAAGAAAAGGACTCATAATTGAAAGGGACTAGCACCAGTTTGGGCGTGGTCCCTACAGGAACGCAAAAAGAAAAGGGGCACCGACTCAAGCTCAAAAAAAAACGAAGTCGGTTTTCATGACCGCTGAGGCTTGAGGGGAGAGATCAACAGAAAAAGAGGAGGAAAAGAAGACTGATGTAAACTCAGGCGTCCTCTAAACCGCCGTTGGTGACCAAGAAAAGAAGGGGTCGCTGAGGTCTAGAGGCTTTGGGGAGGCACACACGCCACCGTTCTCTACAAGAGGGGCTGGCGGTCGCCGCTAAAAAATGGATTTATGCGTTGGAGTGCGACTATCCTTTCGACCAACATCGGTAAGTTTCCGAAAAGAGAGGGATTAAAGCCTCCCGGAGAGGGGACGAATCCGGAGCTGATGACGGCTCTTTTTGGTTTCTGGACCGTGGAACTGGGGGAAGATAAAAGGACTAAGGGGAAAGGAGAAAACAGGGAAACGCCTGAGGCTGCGGCTCGAGAAAACGTGAAGGCAAAGGGGTGGCGGCGGTTACTCCCGGGACTATTTAGCAACCAGAAGGGGCCAAAAGGGGAGGGGCGCGTCACGGGCAGAAAGGATGGAAAAGTGGTCAGAATCAGCGAGCCTTCTCTCAATGTGGAAAAAAGGGGAAACGATCGGGGGGGGGGATCTTCTGATTTTTCAGATCGAGTCAAGGCTTTCCGCTAAAGGAATACCAGATAACTTTAAATCTTGCCGGACGATTTTTCTACTCAAGGGGGGGAAAAGGGGGGAAAGAATATGGGGGCTATAACTAGGTCAATTCTAGGCTTTAAGGAAGAAAGATGGGGCCTTTCAGGGGGAAGCTACTTTGTAGTCAATCTACTAAGGAGACTCGAAATTTGCGATTATAAACCCTGGGGAAAGAGGGTCATTTACGGAGAATAACTTAGGTCTAGCCGGGGGGAGTCGAATGTAGATAAGGGAAGACTTCCTTAACCGATCCTCGGGTTAAAGGGAGGGGGGGGCTCGCGTATAAATAGCCAGGACTAAGTCTATCGGGGGTTTCATAGGGAGGGGAAGGTGGAAAGAAGGCGAAGTAAGGCTTGCGTCCGCCCGATATGTTTCTTCCATTAACCACTGGGGGGAAGACGACCGGCCGAAAAAGATAGAGGAGTACGGCCGATCGCCGACTTGAACTTGGGGGAGTATGAATCAGGGGCAAACAGTCTTTTAAGAATAATGAGAAAGGAGAATCTGAAAAAGGAGGACTCGTCCAATCCGCGTCGATCCTGGGGGAAGAGTCAGGGAAGGGTTAGACAAAAAAAAGAAAAGAAAAAAGCAGCCACATCTCCTATAAACGCGTTGATTCACGACTACAGATTTCTATGATCAGGGGAGGGAGAATCATTTTGGGGAGGGGGAAGAAAAAACATGGGTCTCCGACCCTGGTCGAAGAGAGTCTACAAAAGAGTCAAAAAAAAGATCTATCTCCTCTCCTACCTTGTCAACTCAAAAAACCGGCTGATGACAAGTTGCCACCAAGGGACCTGTAAAGGTGAGGTTAGGGGCTTACTCTTAAAAAACGTGTACCGAGTTTTATGAAGGAACGAAAGGGTATAAGAAAAAGTAGCGTCGGGCCCTGCTTGGAGGAGGGGAGGAAGGTCAAACGTCAGGACCGCCAGAGACGGGGTGGATCAAAAAAAACCCCCTCCTAACAAGGGTAAGAACGAAAGCCACAGATTTAGAAAATTCCGTTTGTGGCGAAGTTCTTACATCCGACACATCAGGGAAATACCCGAAATACGAAAGGTAGGGAAGTAACCTAGACCATCGGGGGGTCCATTTCGAAAGAGGGGAATTTGAGGCCCGTACGGAACCATTCAAGGGGGTGCTGTCAGGGATTCGAATAAAGAACGGAAAGGTAAACTTCTCGTATTTAAGAGGAGTCTTGATGTGGCGTCCGGGGGGAAAGACCCTCTAGAAAAGGGGAAAAAAAGAGAAACGTAGATAGGCTAGTTCCCAAAGGGAAAGAAGATACAAGAAAGAGAGAGTCAGCGTATCTTGAAGCTCGTCAGCCTTTTAGGGAATCGAAGAGGGAGAGGGGGAAAAGATTCTGAGAAGCGCCAGCTGCAAGATAGATCTTGTCTTCTAGCTCAACAGCAGTGAGCAACGGGGTTTCATACCCGAGAACATCGTCGTTGCTGGAACTATGAAGAAGGGGTCGGATGTGAATCGGGCAAAAGAGAAAAGGGTAGGAGAACAAGGGCTCAAACTCTTGGAAGGAGAAAAATCAAAGTTAGAAGACAAAATTAGGAGCGAAGGAAGCAATCGAGATAGGATGAAAAGGAAACCAAAGAAGAAGGAAGGAGAAGTTACAAGACCGGAGGGGATGTTCACGTCCTTCAGTCCGCACTCATCTCTCGAAAATTACGATGGAAAGAAGGAAAACTTCAGGCCCCAGAACGAGATCTAAGATTCCTTAACGTTATGAATCTCTACGCAAATAGCACAGGGGTCTGAAAAGGAGAAGGCCTTACCGGCAACTATACAAGGGGGGAATTACGAAAGAAAAGTTGCGATCATGGAGATGATGGTGGAGTACTGTCTATCAAGGGGCGAGGAGACCTAGAAAAAAATAGGGACTTTACATAGCAAGGGACGCCCTAGTTAGAAGAAACGACAGACAGAAACTTCTCCGCTCACCCGGCTAAGATAACACTAAAAACGAACTTTCTACAGACTTTCCCCTCTTCGGTGGCTCTTTTTTGGGGGGGAAGAGACGTATGAAAGTAAAGAGAGAAAAAAGAAAAATCCGTCGCGTAACTACGTAGAAGCAAGAGAGAGAGAAAGGGAAAAGGCCTTCCTTCGAGCCGGCATCTGTCAGACTCTCTGACGGGAGAGAGGGTTGATAAAAATCATGGAGAAAAATGCCCTACAAAGGTATGAAAGGAGAAAAGTCAGAAAATCGACCCACTGATGCCGTTGAATGCAGATCTCAAAACAACAACGAGGGTATACCTTCACCGACATCCCGTGGGCATTAAAGGTGGATTGATAATACACGGAGGGGAGGCGGCGTCTTTTTCATTCTTAGAGAAAAGAAAGAGAGAAACATGGAAAAAAGATGCAAGGCGGAGGGAGATTCAAAGTATAGATCTGGGTGAAAGAGAGGCCAACAGTATTTCTTCGTGCTTCGTCATTTAGGGAAAAGGGAAAGGGCGGGCATACTGAGAACAAGAAGAGCCAAATCCTAGAAGGATGACAAGGGACTCAGGCTCGTAGTGGGACATATTCTCCTTGGGGGAGAGAAGCGAATAGGCTTTCATCCAGAGTAGGGAGGAAGAGGTGTTTAAGCGTCTCGGGGGAAAGCTTCGCGCTCGGGTATCTCCATCACAGTGCTCGAACGCGCGCCGTGTAAGAAAGGGGAAAGGCGTGATAGGGACCTATAAAAGAAAAAGAGAACGAACTGCGGCCTGAGGGGACTCGAGGACAGGAGGGAAGAAAAAGAAAAGGACTTGCGCCTTCTCGGGGAAGAAGGATGAAGGAAAGGGTGAGAGAGAGTGGCGAGCAGGCGTTTTTAACATCCCTCGGTCAAGGAGAGCGGTCGGGGAGGTCACGAGGGATGGGTTGGGGGTTCGGGATCACGCTATCGAGACGAGCAGGAAGGGGGGGTGAAAGAAAGAGGGAAACACTCTTTTGTTACTGTGCACTCGGTGAGCGGGACTAAAAAAGCGGGAGAAGGGGGGAAAAGGCCTGGAAAAACCCATTAACGAAAAAAAACGGGGGTCGCGTTCTGAAAACCAAGAGGGAAGGAGGAGCCTGGAAAGAGACAAGTTCCGTTTACCAGGGATTCGGACTGCCACCGGGGAGACTCGGGAAAGAAAGGGGGGGGGGAAAAGAACGAGCCATAGGAGAAGAGTCTGGAAGAAAGCGTGAGTCTTGCAAGAGGGGAGTCGGGCAAAGGGGGGATCCGCCTAGCCTACGCATTCTACTGGTGGGGGGAAAAAAAGGGTTCGATCTGGGGAGGGGTGAGATAGAAGAAAATCCCCCGCTCGCAAAGGACTTCAAAGGGGAAGGGGAAGGGTAAGGGAAAAAATACGCAAAAAAAACTCCGGGTAGTATAGTACGCCAGTCTCTACTGCACATGATCCTGTTTCAACAGGGGAAGAGTGAAGCTACGAAAAGTAAGGGCCCGAGAGCAGGAGGTCGGAGGAGAGAAAGCTGTGAGAGAAGGACGGAAAAGAAAAGAGAGTGCGATCTGTCTTTTCGATCGGGGGTTTAAAAGGTTCAGAGGGTGGGGAGAAGCTGCGGGTGGGTTGGAGTCGTCTATTCTGCTGCCTTACCAGGAGGGACTGGGGAAGAGTGTCAAGAAAACATGCCGCCTCGATAAAGTTCAGAAGAGGGCAATGGGAGCGTCTTCATAAAAAACTTCCACTTCTTAATCGAAGCCACCGAAATAAAGAAGGCTTTCGTTAAGGGGAATCGTGAGGGGTGTATTGTTTGATCTTGCCGGGAGGAGAGGAGAGCTATCCAGGGGGGCAAGGGGTCACGGGGGGGCCTCTAAGCCGAACAGTTCGGCTGTCCATTGGAGGAAACGGACCAAAAGAGAGGACGAAGAGGAAGAGGAAAAAGTCGAAGGAATATTCTTGACCGCAGGACTAGGGAGAGGGTTGGAGGGGATTTCTACCACGCGAAGCCGTCGTACCTTCCGTCTTAGTACGCGGAGGAAGGAAGAGGAGAGGCCGCTAAGGGAGAAAAAGGAAAGAAGAGGGGACGTTTAGGGTCATACAGAGGATCACGAAGGGACAAAGGGGGCTTCGTACTCAAAAGATCGCGTCCACAGATTACGCAAAAGAAGGAGGGGACAAGGAAGATTAAAGGGACGAACGAATGGAGTACAGTAAGCGTCAAAGTATGAAGGAAGACGGGCAGCTCTGCTCGTCTATATAGCGAGTCAAAGGAGGCGTTAAAATGATGGAAAGGAAGGGGGAAAAGATAGAGACAGAGCGGTGAAGGAAGATCATGAGAGACAGCCGGTTTAACTCAAAGCTTCAATGTGGTGACTCTAGGGGAAAGGGACATCTGAAGATCGAAGAGAAAAAAGGGGGTCAAAACTTACTGAAGGCGAGGTTCCAAGAGCCAATAGGGAGGAAGATCAAAGGGGTCTCCCTCCTGAAGGTCACTTCTCTTGAACCCAATGAAGGTCTATGGGGAGGACAAGGAGGGGGAGTGAGTTCCGTTCAGGGAAAAAAAAAAAAAGGACTCGGAAGAAAAACCAAACTAATACGTAGGAAAAACTAGCTCTCGCCTGCTCGTGACCACCTTTTAGAGGAAAGGAAGCGAAAAAGAAAAGATCAAAAAAAAAAGTGAAAACAAGTAGACTCCACGTGGAATTTAAAGCCTTGGGGGGGGAAAAACGTGGTTTCTACACACGCGGGTCTTACACAACCGCCACAAAAGGAAGAAGTTCCGCAAAAGCAAGAGGGGAAGCGGATGTGAACTCATTTTAAGACCGAAGAGGAACGTCTCGAAAAAATGGCCGCGAAAAGAGTCCACTTTCCAGGGACCCGACAACCATCTCCTTAATCAGCGTCTAAAGAAAATGAAGGTCTACCTTGAAGGACGGAAGGAGAAAAAGAAGAAAAAGGCCAGGCCTAGTTGCAGACCAGAATTAACAGGGAGCTCGGGGGGAAAAGTGGGTGGGGAGAAAAAACGCTTCTATCCCGTCGATCTCCATCTCAAAGAAAATGACTTTCTGAGATAAAAAAAAGGGGGGAGTTTGTCTTGAGAAAGCTCACCAAAGTCTGAGGGAAGATCCTCTTCTAAAATTCGGAGGCTTTCCCGGAAAGATAGTAGTATCGGGGAAAAAAAAGTTATTATTAGGTGAATATAGATATCTACTCCATTTCTTTACAAAACGTTTACAAGGTAATAGAAAAAAGTCCTAATTTCGGAGTAACCGAGAAAGGGAGTGGTGGTCGTGGGGAAGGGTCGAGAAAAAAAAAAAATGGTTAGAAATAACAGAATTCCTTCTGCTGGGCGATCTCCTTTACTATCCGTGGATTCCTGGGAGGGGGAGAAACCAGGGTAAAGGAGTTCTGCGGGAGAGAGAGGATCAGAAGGAGAGAGGGACGCCGGCACGTGGGATCCCTCTTCCTTAAGGATTGAAGAAAAAGGGGGGTTGAGAAAGAAGGACTTGGACCAAGCGGAGACGAGTTTCCTGTATTCAAAACATCGGGGCCGGCGTTCTCTTTGCGCTCTTGTCTAAAACGTTTTCAGGGGGGGAGGTGTACGAAAAAGGGGAAGAAAAAGGCTGAAAGGGATGGGACATAAAAGTGGTGGGGAAAGCCGGGGGAGAAGTCGCCTCTTCAAAAGACGGTTGAAAAAGGTTGTTCAAGGTGTATTGTGAGGGTCAACACTGAGATACTGGGTGAGGAAACGCGGTCACGAAAAGGGGTGAATCTATCTGCACGAGGTGCGATTCCAAATGTTGGGAAAAACAACAAAAAAAAAAAATAAGAAAAAAAACGTTAGTTGAGTACTTTTAGGAGGTGAGAAGCCGAAGAACTCTTTCATCTACGAGCTTGCTAAGGAAAAACGAAAAGCCGCACAATGGGGACGACTACTGGTTCGCACAAGGAAAAGGACGCGGCATCAGATGCAGAGAGACTGGGAGCCGAAGGTTCAGCGGCGAGGGTTACCTCAGTGCAGAACTCAAGAGTTAGAGCACGAGAGGACGATCGATATGGTCGTTCTTCAGGAGCATCGTACGTCGAAAGGAAGGAGGGAATCAAAGGGTCTGAAAACGAAAGCCGACGGAAAGGCTTCATCTGGGGGCCGCGGGAGGAGGGGAAAACCGAGAGAACGAGGCGCTGCTGATACCTTGTTAGTCCTATTTAAACTGCTCAAATAAAAAGAAAGGAGTTAAAGAAAAAAATAAAATTCGAAGGGAAAAGGAAAGTGTAAGACTTCCTTCTAGTACTCAGAAGAAATGTAGAAGAGTCGAGAGGAGAAATCAAAATAACACGTCCAACCATCTCCATAACAGAGCCTAAGGGGGGTAGAAATCACAAAAGAATAGGCGTGGATCTTTAGCGATTTAGTCCTTACTAGTCTGTTGTTACCTTGGAGAGAAAAGGGCAGCCGGCAAAAGAAAAATGGGGACGTCAAGGGGAACAAACTTTAAACAAATTTGGAGAGGCGGGAATAATCATAAAATTCAACAGACCCAAAAAACAAGGACACGATTAACTGGGAAAAGTCACTTGGAAGGGGAAGGGGGGGGAAGACAGTCAGCCTAGTTTGATGACCAACGGGGAGTGACGGCAGTCTGAAGTGTCAAAACTTTGAAAAGGGAGGGTAAGGAACCCGACCATAAATCTCTGCGTCAACACAACACCCCGTCCAAAAACTTGTGTGAAAGAAAGGAAACAAAGGAGGGAAGAAAAAGAGGGGAGGGAGGAAGTATAATGTCCTTTGGTTGTGAAGAGGGGACATAACAAGGTTCTTGTTGTCTGAGTAGAGGGGTACGACCTCCCGCGACGAGGATCTTTCCTGGCACGAACTTGAGGCCGATCAAAGAAGGCCCATGGCGACAAGGTGAAGGAGAAAACAAAACGACAAAGCTTTTGTTGGAATCGAGTAAAGGATACGAAAACTAAAAGCGGAAAAGTTGGATCACGAAAATTTCTATGGCTTGGGTTTCTTAAGGGTAAAGAGCCGAGGAGTGAAGTATCTAAACGGGGGAAATTCGAATGAAAAGGAAGCGACTTCCCGGGAATCCGCGACCCTAATGAAAACCCAAGAGGAAGAGTAAAAGAAGAGGAACGAGGGAGCCGCATCTGCTCCAAACTTATGAAATACAGAAGACAGCCAAAAAAGAAGTTGACTCCGAGAGATGTAGGATCAAGGGAACCGACGCAATGGGAGAGAAGGGTGGAAAGGAAAACAACGAAGACACGTCTGTCTGGGGGGACTCCGCTTGAGACGGGGCTTTCAGGTAGGGGAAAAGAACAAATACTACTCTTTTGACGAGACGGAAGTCAGGCACATCTTTTTCTCAGAAAAGCACCTTAGAGAGGGAAGGAGAAAGAGGGAGTGGAAAAAGAAAAGTACAAAAGAGTGTGACGTCAAAGCGGCGAAGACCGAGCCGCTTATGTTCACGGTCCTGATAAAAAAATCAAAAAGTAAAGAGGACGGGGGATAGATGACGCCTGCGGCGAAGAGAATAACTAGAAAGAACTTGAATGAAGTGAGAGAGAGAGAAAATAAAACCCTCCGTTCGTCGGGGGAACCAAGGGAAAGGTAGGCCTCAACAGGGGTAAAGAAACTTCACTTGTAAAAATTAAGCTATGGGGAGATAGTAGGTATATCAGGTACAGAATTCACTAAACTTTCTCAACCCTCGGGGTTTAATCAAAGTATCGGTCGCCTAATAGAAAACCCTTGCGAGAAGGAAAAGCCCAGGGAAGAGGTGAACAACGTCTAATACCTGTCTACATCGATACTTTAAGAAGGAGGAGTTTTCGCGGGATCTAGAGGAATAACCCACAAGAAATAACCGACCTGAGAAGAGAAAGGAAATAAGAAAGGAGTCAAGAAAGGACCATGACATCTCTATCATGTGACTCAGGAAGGAAGAGAAAAGGTCAGCTAAAGAAATTCAGAATTTATGAAACTCATTTAGCCATTAAGAAACCAAAAAACAAGGGGAGAAGCAGCATTCTTCTGACCACTTCTTGGGAGCCTGTTGTAAGGGGGAAATCTCGAAAAAACAAGAAGATATGATCTGATACACAGAAAAAAAGGGGGTCAGAGGGGGGCAAAAGAAGTCTCCATCACTCTTGGAGTTCGTGGCCTCGTCATGGGGGAAATAAAAAAACGAAAAGCGAAAGAGGGTCGGCCCGCTAAGGATCTTACGTAAGGAATAAGAGATATTGAGAAATTATGTGAGTTCCGCGCCGTTTGTCAGGGAGAGGGAGCGTCGAAGAGGGGGGGGCGGGAAAAAAAACACACACCACCTCGGCCCCACTCCTATGACACTGAGCGGGGAAGTACTCAGTTAGCGCTAAAGAAAGATGGCTCCCTTCTGTTCTGATTAGCGAGACCCTATGGGAGTACCAGTCCGGTTCTGGGGAAGGAAGGGACGGATCCAAACAGAAACGAAGGACTGACAGACATCTGATCAAAGAGGGGGAAGGGATGAAATTAAGGTTCCAGGCTTAAAGAAGGGAACGGTTCTTATCAATACGAACGGAGGATGGCGAAGGTCATCAGTCGGAAGGTGACGAGAAGGCTGTTCTCAGGAGGGCCTCAGGGACCCCTCAGGAGAAAGAGTGAAGAATTCATTCCTTTTACAATCCGCTCTCTTAAACCGATGGGGAACATGCAGGTGAAGACAGATCTGGAGGGATTTCTATAGGGGAAGAGAGAGGCAGGAAAGGTAGGACTTCCTCCCGCAGTTTTATCTTAGAGAGAAAATTGTGGAAATTAAGGGGAAAAAGGTTATAAAGGGGTCGTGTGACCGAAGGAGACCACAGAAGATTAGGGAGTCCAGAACGCGATTTCCCTCTTCTTCAACATCTCTCAAAACCAAGGGATGGAGGTTGAGGAGGCGACAAATGAAGTAAAACACCTTCTACGGCTAAAAAAGATGGAAGAGAAGGGAACTATGAGAGGTAGGAGGAGAGGCTGACAGCTCTTCTAGCTTAGGGAGGGATGTGAAATCTTGGAGAAAAAGAAAAAAAGGAAGTGATTCGGAGGGGGATACGCGTTTTAAAGTCTAAGGGGAACCCCGTGTTCGCGATTATACTAACTAAGAGGGAAAGCAAAAAAATCAAATACTCCGCCATCCGGACTTCAACGTTCCGAGGAAGAGGAGGAGCAGAGAAAACTTGTAGTATTCCTTCCCATGAAAAGGACATTCCAAAGAAGGCTAAGAGAGGGGGAAGGCTTGTGAGGTCTTATTCGCTAAAAAAAAGAAATGATGGGGAAAAATGCAGAAGACAGGGAAACATTCGTTTCCGCAAGTGTCCAGGGTCGATAGGGGGGGAGGGAAGGGGAGGGGGGGGGGCTTGCGTGTTGGTTTGAGAAAAAACGGCTAGGAGTCCTAAAGTAAAGAAAGAACACTAAGCCGAAAGGACGCCCTAGAATTACGGAAAAGACATAGGAAGATTCTTCATCAAGTCATAAACGAATTCTTAGAGGAAAACTTCAAACAGAGGTGTCTTGAATGAGGGGTTGTAATTATTTTGTATTTTAAGAGAAAGTATAGCGAAGGTGCAAATGGGGGCACGGGTGATATCCCTCTCGGGCCTCCGTAAAAAGTGGAGACTTCGGAAAAGACCCGCCAACAAAGGTCGAAAGAGAAGACGAAATGAATGTTCGACCTCACAGAGGGACGATCGGGACTGGGGTTTCTTCGGATGTCAACAACTCTCTCGACCTGAGGAAATAATTCTTCGAAAGGAAAAGAGTGCAAAGGGAAAAAAGTAAGCGAGACTGAATAAAAGCTTCACGGGGAGGAATGAAAATATCTTCCTCATTCACTCAGCAGCTCCTGTACCGCCCTACTTGGAGGTAAAGATCAAAATTGGGATCGGGGAATTTTTCCGGAGAAATAGAGCTTAACGGGGAAGAAGAAGGAAGGGCGAAATGAATTCCCCCTACTACCTTTAACATAAAAAGAGACGGTAGTCATAAAGAGTAAGAGGAGGGAGGGAACAACATCTACGGATGACCCGAAGAGAAAAACGGAATCGGAATAAGTCGGGAAATGCTCTCTCGGTCCGTATTTTACTCTCGTTCCAATTGAGGGAAAAGAGGTTGCCCTGGAGAAGTTCGAGTATACAGTGTGCCACGTCTCTGGAGGAGAAAGGAACATCGGAACCAGGAAAGAGAGAGAAGGAAGACAGGGGAGAGAGGGTTTGGAAAAAAGGTGAAAGCACCTCGTTCCCTCTCAGTCCTCCAGGTATAGTCGATGGAGAAGAAAGGAAAAGCCCCCACTAGGCAAAACTGA
>Ga0179591_1281901_pt1 | contig 16536 bp, 21 predicted proteins | sample CZOMad2_1_08_16f_FD_182891 | JGI IMG/M metagenome (GOLD analysis project Ga0179591, IMG submission 182891) | Vadose zone soil fungal communities from Angelo Coast Range Reserve, California, USA - CZOMad2_1_08_16fungal (PacBio error correction) | ecosystem: Environmental > Terrestrial > Soil >...
CTACCCCGCTTAAAGACCATATGGCCGTCTGATAAGCGTCACAAAAAGAAGAAAAAAGGATGGAGAATAAGAACTACGGGAGAAAAAGAGTTGAGGTGGGTCGTTATCGCTAAAGGTGAACGAGGCATCGCGTCTAAGCCCGAAGCAGCGAAATCAGAAAGATAACGGAATTCAAAAAAAATTGTACTGTCCCTAATTAAACCTGGAACTGAGATAGACCAGGAACCACCAATGAACGGATCCTACGGTACGGGGGAAAAGCAACTGAGCTGGGCTGGGTAAAAAAGGGATAATCATAATTCTCGGAGAAAATTAGGCTGGGAAGGGGAGTACGCAACTAGACAGGGTTGAATGTTCGGCTTTGTGCCAAGAAAGAAGAAATGATCCGAATGAGTGGTTGGAATCCAAAGGACCGCCGGGAGCTCAGGAGGGGCAACCCTGCTAGGGGAACCGTAGTGTTGAGCGCTGTCCGACGGAGAATGAAGTGGGTCGTGTCGGACGGAAGGTGGCGGAGTTGGTTCGGATAGCAGAAAAGCATGAGAAATGTAGAACCTGTGAGGGGTTGCGTGGTGTAAGGAGGGGCGTGACTTGTGGGGAGTGGGGGGGAGGGTGTCATGTGGTCGGAGGGGGGCGGAGAGTACGCGGGGGTAGCTGAGGGCGAGGCAGGTAGGGGGGGGGGGGCGGGATGGAATTCGGGAGGGATAAGGGGTGGGGGAGGTGGGGGTGGCGGGTGGCAAGGGTAAATGGGGGTGGACGGCTAAGATGCGGGGATGAGCCGGTCTGGAAGAAAGTCATCGTTGAGTTAAAGGCTGCTAGGGGGGAGGGGGCTGGGTGGGGGTGGGGGGAGCTGGCCAATAGAGGAGACTTGGGTGGCCAGAATGGGGGGAAGGCGTATACGCCTAATCGCGGTGGGTGGCTTTTACACGCTCAAGGGTAAAGGTGCAAGGGGATGTGGGCGCGGTCCGGCTCAGGAAGAAAAGCTAACTCGGTAAGCTTGCGATAGTGTTCCCATCCGCCTCCAGGAAATTACCAACGGGATAAGGATAAGGGCAGTTTACCTGAAAGGGGCCGGGGGAGAGAATGAAGAAAAGGAAACGCAGGAGAGGGCACCTATGAAAAGTGATTCATCGATGGCATATCTAGTTTTAACTCAAGAACAAGGGGGGGACTTGGGGACGGGTTCGCTCTTTGAAACCCCTATTACGCAGGAATTTTTGGGGGAGGGGGTGGAATAACTGGAGAAGAAGTAGGTAAACTTCGAAAAAGGATCAGAAGTCGATGACGCGAAAGTGAGGAGGAAACCCTTGCAAGAACCCAAAAGTCAAGCACGTCTACCGGTGGTAAGGGGAGAGCCGGCGGGGGGGGGGGAAAAAATTGAACCTTAGCGATTCGACGTTCGGCCCGGGGCAGAAGGTCCGGATTTTGGGGTTGTTAGAAGAAAAATACCTTTGAGAAAAAAATAACCTCACGAAGTAAGTAGGAACTTGGCGAAACAGGGGCATCCGCCGGAAAGGCGGGGGAAGACGACCTGGGAGAGGATCTGCGAGAAGATGATACGTTCAAAAGTAGGTTTCCGTCATCAAACTGTATAACTTATTCCTTTCTTTCCGCGACCTTTTGTGGGGGGGGGGATGTTCTTCTTGGAACTATCTGGGGTTGACCACTCCGTAAGCTTTTTCTTTCTCTTTCCAAAGATCGGAGGTGGTGAAGAAAAAGCTGGTGAGGGAAAGGCTCAAAAATCGTGGGAAGGGGGAAAAGAAGCTCAACTGGGCTCTGTCTGGGAGGGTTAATCGGGTGAAAAAGGTCGGGGTCGCTTCAAATCTTCTTTCATATTTACGGACACCAAAGAACTGTAGGGGAAAAAAAATCAAGTGGGGCTGTCCTAGTGAGGGAAAAGGCTTTGTTCATCTTTGTCGCATTAAGCGGGGATAAAATCTTGTGTCGCGTAACGGAAACAAGCCAGGGAGAGGGATGGGCCAACGATCTTTAAGCGTCTTTTCTGGGACTCAGGGAGTCTTTTAGCTTAAGTTTTAACTGCGGGAAGCGGGGAGGGGTGGTGAAGTGGCCGACTTTCTCCTCACAACTGAGATTGAGGGGATCTATGGCCAAAAGGAAAACACCCTAGGGGCATCCGCCAAAAACCACCAAGGCCGGCATAAACGCCACGCCATCATCGCTTAAAATGATAGAAGAAGCATAAACGAAACAGGGGTGCAGCACCCAAGAGCGCCCCCGTGACCTTCATCGACAAAAACCATAAACTCAAAGCCGGACAGCCCAGGAAGGAGTCTTTTGAGGGACGTGATAGAGGAGAAATATCGACGCCCGGAAGAGTTCAGAATACCAGCCTAAAGGAAAAGCAGTGCTAATTGGGGGGAAGGGGGGATGAAAAAAAGGTTAGGGGCCAAGAAAGCCCCGATCAAACTCACTCATTATTAAGAACAAAGAGGCAGCCAGGAACAAAATACTGAGGCCTCCCCCAGAATAAACCACATGAATACTAAGTATAGCTTCTGGAGGCCGAAATTCGGTAAGAAGGATGCCGCAGAATTGGGGGGGCTATGGTTTTTGTGTAGTCCCCATCCTTCAACGGTCGCAAGTGAGATTACTTCTGTACTTGAATAGGATTGCCTTTCTCCGATGTTGGAAAACTCCCTCACAAGGAGTTTAGGGTCAACAAATATTACAGAAAAAAAATCTGTCCGGGGAAGGGGGGATGACGCCACAATCTGTTCATCTGCAACCTCACGATAGAACAACTTACCAAAGGCGGCATGGGGACAAAGTCAAAATAATTGAAGTACTGGCTAAGGGGAGCGCAGGGGAAGTTTTCGCGAGGAAAAACCAACCCTCAGCTTTCCATTTTCCCCAAAACTGTGATGAAGGGACGGTGAAAAAAGTCTGGAAAAAAAAGCAGCCTAACCACCTTCGTACTAAGCCATGCAAAGCTCCGCAAAAGTGGGGACCAAAGCACCCCGGGGTATCGCCCTTGAATGCAGCTGATAGGGGTCAAAGTAACCGTTAACATGTACGGGCTTGGATCGCGGATCGGCGGTGGTCTATTTGAATGAGCGTCAAGTCAGGGGAAAAACGTAACGCAGTACGCATGGTTAAACGAAGGGCAGGGACACGCCCCTAGAAGGGGGCTAAGCGCAAAGAAGCGCGGGAAATCCCAAGCCTCTAGTCTAGAAGAATTGGGAAACCCAACGCATTGGGAGAGAACACAGGAGACGGGAGGCAATAAGGACACCAGGCAGAAGTATAAAGCTTCCGAAGAGAGGGAAAGAAACTTTTGTGAGATCCTCACTTCCGGGTGGGGAACGACGGCTCCCGGGGAATCTATTGACTCGGGGGATCATGATGGCGTTAGTGAGAAGAAAAACATGCGTAACGAGGATTTGTAATCAAGCTCGCACCGGAGGAGGGGCACAGAGGGGGGGGCTACGGGAAACTATAACGTGTAACCACAAGGGGCCAAGGGAAGGTCAACAAAGTTACGCGTAAGCCGTCATTGTGCGGTAGAGAGAAAAGGGGTAACGTGAGGGGGAAAATCCAAAGGGTTCGAAGGGAGTCGTAGTCTGGATGCAGGGAGAGCGGAAGACGGAGATCTGCGGGACTTACAAAAGGGGGGGGAGGCGAACCGAGCATGAGGCGGGCTTCAGAATGTTCGGGTTCAACGGATCGTTCTTGGGGCGGGGGGGGGGGAAAAAAAGGACGACAAAGTCTTCACCTCATACGGTCGGTAGATCTCGCGCCAAAAAAAGGAAAATTAAAAGAGAGAGATCAAACAAACTACCCCCGTCGACAAAGACTGAGATGTGATTTTAGGCAAGTCGAGGCTAGGAAAAAAAAACGGACCACAAGCAAAGAAAGAGAAAAGAAGAAACACCTGAAACAGATGAGCAAAGATGGGAGGTGGGGTCGGCTCGTGGGGCTTGGTCCCTATCCTCCTTGCAGGAGGATCCTAATCAGGCATGGGGGGGTCAAGTCAAAAAGAAAGTGTACGGAAGAAGGGCTACATCCGCAAAAAAATGAACGGCTTCTGATTGACTGAAAAATCAATCAGGGGCGTGTTACACGGGGAAGAAAGGAAAAACAGATAAAAAGGGACACCTGAAGAAGATCCGGAAAAATCGATGCAACTGTATGGAAAAAAAGTCGGACCTGTTCTTGCTCACAAAAAAAAAAAGAACTTGTAGTCAGAAGGGGACACTCGATGGAGGCCCGTCCAGCGATAGCCTATTGCAAACCAAGAAGAAGAACTATTGGAAAGGAAAACAAAGGAACGTTAGTCAGGAATGCAGGGAAACGGGCGAGCACGTCGTTTGGCATTTAACTTTCCGAAGTCATGGTGAGAAGGAAAGGGGGCTTTCGAGGGGCAGGACCTCTAGCGCAGTCGAACGGAGGGGGGGAGGGTAGCGTCTTCAGGGATAAACCTGAGAAAAAGGTTGTTCTGAGGGAAACGCAGAAGAATCCAAAAATTAATCTTTGTCGAAATTGTCACGGGGGAGAGCAGCACTATTACTAAACTATCACGAGATCAAGAGGGACAAAAAGGGTTACCGGGGTACGCCTCGACAGGGCCCCTAGTCAACTAAAAGTTCGGGGACGCGGGAAAGAGATTGGGGGGGGGCTCCCCGAAAGAATCAGGGGTCAGTATTTTCGAGTCGACTACCGATAATACCTTGCAAAGGGGGGGGGGGGTGGACGAAGGTTCCTAAAAGGAGAGTTCGAACAAGGGACTCGAGGAAACGGAAACGATCCGTTATACTCTATGAATGGTTCCTCGACCAGTTGTCAAAAAAAGACTGTTCAAGCAGAGAAGGGGGTCGTTCGAACTTTGAATGAGACTGCCCGATTGGCGACGAAAGGAATCCGGGGTTCTTGGCTGAGCGACTTTCGAGCGAAACCTCAACTAAGGATGGGGAGGGAGTTGCGAAAAATCTACTCCTATCCTTAACTGTGTACTCTTGTCAAGGGGAAACGGGGGAAGATGCTCTTTGAACTTAAAGGGGAAAGCCCGGGTAGGGAACGGCGGCTTTCAGTCAAAGTGATACAAGGAGGGAGGGGGATCGGGGGGGGGCAGTGGGGTCGAGGATCAAGCAAGGGGGGGACAACGAAAAGGTTAGAATCTTACTCAGAGTTTTCGAGAATGGGGGTCGGGATTTACCTCACGAGGGGGAAACGGCCTCCGCAACTTTACCATTTAGGGGGGTGGGGTCGGGATAAGGGGGGGACTAGCGGTTCCGACTGGGGTCCTAGACAACCGTAAGAGAAAAGAGTAGCCGAAGTCTTAGACCGCTTGGGGTCTTATGGTTCAGCAGGGTTCTCACTGGGAGGGGGAATTTGGGGCTCGCGTGGGGAAGGACGGAATCAAAAAAAACTGGCGTCTTGGTCATTCCTACTCTATCTTGGAGGGGAAAGCCGATGATCCTACTGAGGAGAGGGAAGTGGAAGACTGTTATCTGGGGTAGGGGGGGCAGGGGTCCCCGTCTAGAAGCCCCTGAGGTATTATTAAAGATGATGAACGGGTCAAGTGGAACAGACCCTCTCCTCGGAAGCTTCAATCACCTCAAGCACAGTAGGGAAAGAACAGCTAAGGGAAATAATCGGTACTGACATCATGGAAGGTCCCGCAAGAACACATGAATCCCGCCATGTCAAATGACCTAGGAAAAGATAAAGAATCTACGCAACCTCCAGCAGCAGGAAAATTACAAAATTAATAGCCGGTGGGGGTTACGGTCTAAAACTACAGCAGACGCCCTCGTGCATAAAGAAGACCCACCCTCTCTGAGGATCTTAGGAATCTTCCCACTCTTTGGGGACATCGAAACCTCAACAATAAGCAGTAGCCGCCCGCGCCCCCCAGCGAAAAGTTTTGCAACGGGAGCAGCACCCCGGCACCAATGGGACAAACTAGGGTGCTCCTGCGGGGGACAAAACAGGAAAGTTTAATAAACAAGGTGCCATGACTTCCGAAAACGGGCAAGAGATCGGAAAGGGGGTTCATCGGGAAGAACTCAGGGGGGGTGAGCTGAAGTTTATCGGTGCACTCAAGCCTCCTTCGTGGTAGTTCTTCTCGTAAAGGGGAGAGATCAGACAAACAAGGACAAAATGGGGAGCACGGGAACAATACGGAAAGGGGGTGAAGTTCACGGAAAAGGATAGAAAACAGAAACACCAGTAGACGGTTTTCAATCGGGTGAGAAAAAACTGGGAGGGAAAGATTCAGGAGGTAAGAAGGTGGAATTGCAGGTCCTAAGGGAACGAATCTGGGGCTCATCTTCGCTAATGGAAACAACCAAGCGGGGGAGACTTTCGCCGGGGTCGAAGCAGGAGCAACTAAAGCCCACCTTCTTCTGACCCGGAACCTACCCCCGAAGCCTTGGGGGGGGGGTTAAATGGAAAACATCGCCATCGGGAAGGCTAAAGGATCGCCATAAATGCCCATGGTAAAGGATGGAGCTGGATCGCAGGGGCCGAGGGTCAGAGGGAAAACGCGCGGAAATAATAAAGAACACAATATAGGCGCTAAGGGGGGGAGTCAGGGGAGGGTTACTTCGGATTTGCGAACGCCGGGAACCATTCACTCGGTAGAACAACAACAAAAAACGAAAAGGCCCAGACCATAAAGAGAAATAGACGCTCAAGATCATGACGGTACCAAGTCAAAAGTTCAAAAATACTGAGGGGAAAGACCGTAAAAAAAAGCCGGTCGTCAGATAGATGACTAACAAAATTTGGTAAAAAATGAGAGATCCGGAAACGGGGGGGACAGAGGATACTCAGGGCCCGGGGAAAAGGGGAAATTCAAAATAGGGAAGGTAGTCGACAGTTATGCTGTGAGTCGAAACAATAATGGGGACCCTAAGGGATGTGACAAAGAAAAAGGCCACCGGGGGGGGGGTAACCTTTTGTCGATCATTATCCAGTAAAGATTAACCGGGGTATTGGACAAAGACTTAAGCAATAGGGGGGGGACAATAGGAGGAGGCGTTTGAAAGGGGGAACGGGGGACCACTGATGGGGTCGTAAGCGAGTCAAAAAGATGCGGGAGATCGAAAAAAGAGTAGGGAAAAACTCTTACGTGACAACTTAAGCGGGCAAAGCACCAAAGGTGATTCTTTGACTGCTGGGCACGGATCGTGAGGGGATGGCTGGGAAGGAGGAGAGACAAGACGTTGCTGAACCGAAAAAAGCGAGGTCGGTACAAGGTAAGTAAAAAAAAAATAGAAACCAACACAACGGGAAAGGGGGGGAAGGAGACAAGAGGCCCCGGAAACAAGATGGGAAGCAACCGGCGGAGGACCTTGACTCAGCTTCACCACAGGGGGGACTACAAAGATGAAGGAGGAAAAGACTCAAATGGCGGGGGGGTGGGCGTGAGGCTGTGGAAGGTGGCTCTAAGTGGAAAGAGAACAAAAAGCTCAAGCATCGAAGACTTTCTCTCGGAACTTGGGGTGTGCCGATGAAGGGAGGGGTGGGCGAAGGGGGGTTGGGGGTGGGTTGGGGGGGGGGGGGACGGTGGGTTGGGGGGGTGGGGGGGGTGGGTGTGGTGGTGGGTGGGTGGTGGGAGGGTAGGGTGTGGGGGGTGGGGGGAAAAACAAGGGAAGGGGGGTGGTGTGCTGGTAAAGAGAAAGGGAGAGAATGTCGGACTCTGGACTTTAGAATGGAGAATAACTTATATGATGAAGAAAAAATGAAGGCGATAAGGGTTAGGCACAAGTTGCTCAGAGGTGCGGGGACACGGATAGCAGGGAAATAGAATAACAAAAGGCTCAAATCCCAAGGGCAGACCGGGAAGAGATCGGACTAACAATTGTGAATGCGGCAGGGGTGACTTCGAAAAAAGACTCATAAAAAAGATCGATGATCCTATGAAAACGTCCTTCCTAAAGCCGGGAAAACAGAGCCGGGGAAAACTAAGGAGGGAAAGGGCAGGGTCAATGAAATTTCGGAGGGCAGGAAAGCTCTTTCCATCGGCCTGCAAGCCTGAATGGGGAGAGGAAGTTAGCGCGTAGGAGCTAAAATAAGGGGGGATTGTTGGGGGAAGGGGGAAAAAGCTGCAATATTGGAGCGCGGGGACCTAGTAAGGGGGGAGGTTTCCGACACATCCTGGAAAGCATCCGAAGAAGGTGAGAGGTTCTCTTGTAAAAGTATCTGAAAGAATCTAACTATGAAAGAAGAAAAAAGTGGATCAGAATTTGGAAAAAATGGAAAAGGGGAATCGAGCAACTGGTCCCCAGAGGAAAATGACAGGGGAGTCCGCGTCAAGCGGGCGCGGTAGGTCAACCTGAGATAGGGGGGGGGGAGTGTTCATCAAAGACCAGGAAGGAACGGATCAAAAGTTGGGTGTTCTGCCACGCTAAAAAAAAAGTTTCCGCTCGAAAAAGCGGCTACCACGCGATCAGGAGGATGTACGGGGTGTTTCAGATACAACCAGGTGAGGAAGGTGCACCAAAGCTTTCAACCAGCAAAAATACTTTGTGGGGGAAATGGAGGGGGGGGGGGGAGGGGATGTGACGGGGAAATTCAGATTTACGGAGGTCCGCAAAGTTGGAGCCTGGTCAAAGGGTGGTGGATGGGAGGACGACTCGGAGGGACAGACCGCAGTCAGGACTTGAGTTTCACAAAACGTCTCAAAGAGAAGACAAAGGCGAGTCAACAGAGGAAACAGTGGGAGCGTACGAATAGGGTGAGGTGGAATGGGATGGGGAGATTCTGTTGAGGACTTGGTGACCCGGGCCTTCTTGATCTTCTCCATCCGTGCTGTTGGCCAAACGGACCATGGTTGTCGCAAGGAGTCAGGCTTAAACGACCTTTTTGGATGGGGGAGGAAGGAAGAGCGGGGGGGGGGGAACACCGGGTAGAACCGGCCGCTCTTATTTGGCCTCTCGGGGGTTAATGTCGAATATCAGGAGGGGGGAAGGTCCCGCCTCGGGAGAGGGGGCGGTGGGGGGAGGGAAACGAAACAACGGGGAGGGCGTGGATCCGAGGAAATAAAACCTTAGCTTAGTCCTAATGGTTCACTAGGGGGAGGGCAGGTGACGTTGACTATGTCCTGGCCGTTAGTTTGCAGCTGTTCGGGACTTGAAAAAATAACAGAAGGGACTCAGATGGAGGGATAGGGAAAATCTCAATTTTCGGCACGAATGTAACGGCTGTTGGCTCCTTTTAGGAAGTGGGAGCAAAGGGACGGTCCGTCTCCTCAGATCAAAACACAACTGAGGAGATTAAAGACTATTCGGTAAAACAACTAACTAGAAAGCGCCTAAACCGAGGCTACACCGACTCCTGAGGAAAGGGGACAGGTCGGAAACGAGAGGATGTCGGTGCAGAAATACCATATTTCTTGCACGAACAGAAACCACTAGTGCCACGCGTGGGTCAAACAAATAACTTCATAGAAAGATGAAACTACTCAGGGAAGCACCAGGGGGAAAAAGTAAGCCTGGGGGGCGGTTTCACGGAATAGGCAAAGGGAAGATTCAGAGGACTTGTAATTCCTGGCATCAACAACCTCCCGTAAGAGTGATGAGTGGGAGGGTGCTTGGTGAAAAACTCTGGAAGGTTTCTCTAAGCCGGAAACCGCGACATTAAAAAAAAACGCCTCGTAAGACGAACAGCAGCTGCAAAATCTTAATTTTCGCAAGCTCAATTTACTAAGCCAAAAGCCCACAATTGGCGAAGACTTCTTGAATCCCCAGAAAAGTATGTGGACGGAACATCTTGCCAGGGGAAATAAGGAGAAGCGGAGAAAAAGAGGTCGAGAAAACTACACGATGGAAGGGGCGGGGGGGGGGACTTTCACGCGTAAACCAGAACCAAGAAGGGGGCGGGTGGGGTGAGCAATAAAGGTCTTCAGCCAAAAAAACTGAAGGAAGGACGAACGGGACGAAGCGTCGCAAATCGGGCGCATGAAAACCGTACGCAACGCACGCCAAACCTAGCAGAATTTCAGTCACAGGGAGCCTGGGAAGAAACCAGGAAAGGGAAAAAGAAATGACGGATGACTTCTCGAAGGGGGGGGGATGTTAACGAAAAGAAGCGGAGTCACGCGAAGAAAAGGGAAAACACACCGCGGCGGTCGGCCGTCAAAAGCCGCCCTAAGAACAAAAAGGGAATTAGAAGGGAAGGTTGACGCGAACGTCCTGGGAAGCGTCCATCACAGGGGGAAACATAAAGGCAAAAGAGGGATGAAAGACAAAAGAAACATTACCCTTCTGGAGCGCGGGGGAGAGGGGGGAAGGGGTGGAGTTGAAGGAGGTCTGAAAGAAAAATCTGAAAGAGGACAGAAAGTGGGGGGGTTTTTCCATATGTCGAAACTCCTAACCAGGAGAGAGAGCTAAAAGAAAAGTCCACAGAAAAAGACACCAATCCGCAAAGATATTGTCTCAAACACGAGTCCGCGAAAAATACAGAAAGGAAAAGAAGCTGAAACTCTAACAAAAAGACCGCGCCATTGGAACTATCGAACAGGAAGAACAGGCGTTGGAAGGGGATGAGAACGGGTTGCGAAGAGGGAAGGGCTGGTTACACGGAGTGAAAGTGGGCGGATTTGCGTTCTAAAAAAAGAAAAAAACTACTTCACTAAAGGATTGAAGCACGAAGAGGGACAGGGCCGTAACAACTTTGGGGGGGAGATTCAGTGATATCAGGCCCGAGGGTAGCCCGTGTTCAGACACACCGTCCTCTAACGGAAACGGCATTGTTTTTGGCGATCGCAGGGGGGAGTCCTTAGGGGGGGAAAGAAACGTTGTTGAGTAGGTCGTATGGAGTGAAGAGGGGAGGGAGGAAGGGGAAGGGAAGATTCAAAAAAAGGTTAATTATGGAACAACGCTGAACACGCAAGGGGAGAGTTCGTCAGAGGGTGAGGATTCTAGGATCGGGGGAGTCGGGGGTGCAAGATAAGGAGACCAGCAAAAGGATCACAGACATCAGAGGAGGGGAAGCCCGTTAGAAGACTCACCACAACAAAGGAGAGTATACAATAAGATAAAATGAAAAAAGGATGCCAAAGAGGAGTTAAAAAGCACGTCATCTCAACCAAAAAGGATACCAACGATCCGAATGAAAAAAATCAATGAGAAGCTCTGGAGGGTACATGAAAATTAAGTAAACGGAGGGACGACGCAGAGCTGCGATCCGAACAGAGACGGACGCCAGTGAAAAAAACAGGGTTTAATACCCCCCGAGGCCCTCTTAATTAAATCCCAACAAAGTACGGGGGGGGAGAGGGAATAGGGAGTGAAACTGCCCGGGGGAGAGCTGGAGGGGACTGCTATCACAGGCATGAGTTCAAAGGAGCACCATTCATGGAAGGCAGAGGGGGGAGGGAGCCAATAATCAGGGGGGGGAAGGGGAATGTTCCGTCAAACTTGAAATCACAGATACCCGAAAAGGATAAGGAACTGACCGGCAAAAGTCCGGAGAAGTTTCCGGGAAAAAAGTTCTCATTAAGAGTCCTTTGACAAAGGGCGTAGGCTTAAAATGTGGCCATCGCTGGCCAAGTCCTTTAGCTAATGGAAATGGGGAGGGAGGAACTTCCCTCCTTATGTTTGAGTGTGCTGGGACAGCGGGCGTCATGTTGATCTGAGGCAAGGGAAAGATGGTTAGTACTACCATCAACTGAGATACAAGAAGACCCGGGACTTTGAATATTGTACAGACTTGAAGGGAGAGGGGGGGGGAATGAAAGAGCCGGAGACAGGAAACTAAAACGAAGGGAACCAGGCGGCCGGATGGAAGAAAATCAAAGAAAAGACTGTACTAGCAGGTTCGCGAGTTCCACCCAAGCGGAGAGGGTCGGGAAGGCAGAGTTGGATGTGAGCAGGGGGGGGGACGGAAAAAGAAATGGACCGGTCAGAACGGGGTTGACTGTGGTCTTCGCAAAGGAGGAGGAGAGCGAGTGGGAAAGAGAAACTAGACAACGGGGGAGATGAAAAAACAAGTAAAAAGGGGAAAAAGAAGAACCAGTTTTCGAACCGCCTGGGGGCAGGAAAAGCGTTTCCTGTGAGAAGAGTCACTCTGGGAACGGGCGGAAGAGGGGGGGGGGAATACCGGGAGGGGGGCGTGGGGCTTAGACTAAAAGGTCGGAAAGGGAGCCGAAAAGGAAAAAGGACTAGGCTGGATTCGACCCCTGCGCTAAAGGCCCGAAGAGTGTGGAGCTATGATTGAAAGCGTATTGAGACGAAGACCGGAAAGGGGGCTAAAAGTTTCAAGGAGTTCTTAAATAAGGAGTGCCGCTCAAAAGCCGGCCGGGAGAATTCGTAGAGAAAAAAGTTTTTGCGGACTTCGGAGAAGCTTGGGGGGGAAGAGAACGAGCTGGGGCTCTTTATCTGCAGGAGAAGGTTGATAAGGCTTCTTTGCTAGGGAAACGCAGAGTTGGAAAAAGAACAGGAAACAAAAAAAGAAATCAGCTGGGGGTATGAAGGGGGTCAGAGGAAATTCTGAAAAATGGGGGGGGGAAGGGTTCGCTTCTTCCGACGGGTCTCTTCCCACCGAAAGATACGGATGGGGCCTTCATTTGTCCTGGTTTGGTGGTACTTATCTATATGGGCGCTGGGGGGGGGCAGGAAGGGCGGGTCAAGATTTAATTCTTGGGAACTAAAATGTCGGAGGTCCCAGAGATGGACGCGCTGGGGAGGTCCCGTCTGAGGAAGGGAAAAAGGGGGGGGGGGGGGGGGGACGGAGTGTACCTGTGACAACGTCAGAGGAGTCTCACCAAAAAAAAAAAGGAGAAAATCTTTCAGGGGCGAAAAAAAAAAAGCCAACTTACGAACCGCCGACGAGGGGGAAGGACCAACAGCCGGAACTATACTGGCGGGGGGGGAAGAGCGTCAGAGGGAATTTTCACCTACAAACAGAGATAAAAGACCTTGAAAACGGCAGCCCGAAAAGCTCCTCAAAACGGACCAAGCACCTGGGGACGGGGTTCCTGTACGGAAACGGTGGGGGCCGCAGGGCCACCCCTCTTCGTAAAGAAAGAAAAAAAAAAAGAAGATGAAGGAGGAATCCATTAGGGGCAATGGGAGAACCAAGGCTGCCACCGAGAATCTTTTAAACTATCCCGAAAAAAGATCAGGAAGGGGGGTAACCGGTAAGCCTGCAAAAAGGGCATAAGAGGGTAGAGGAGTCAAATAGGTGTGGGGGCAGACTGAGGGAAACTATCCGAGGATCGGGATAAATGGCAGAGGGGAATCCGGGGACAAACAAAAAGAAAACTCTTAAAAAAATTTAGACTAAAAAAAAAAAGAAAAAAAAAAGTAAAAAAAAAAAAGAAAAAAAAAAAAAAAAAGAAAAAAAAAAGAAAAAAAAAAAAAAAAAAAAAAAAAAAAAAAAAACAAACAAAAAAAAGAAAAAAAAAAAAAGAAGAAAAAGAAGAAAGACCAAAAAAAAAAGAAAAAAAACAAAAAAAAAAAAAAAAAAAAGAAAAAAAAAAAAAAAAAACACACCCCAAAACCAAAAAACAAAACGAAAAAACCACCACAAACAAAACCAAAACAAAAACAAAGAACCCCCAACAACACCGGGTGTGGGGCTGAAAACTCTAAGGGTTGAACTTTTCTTCTCTAAATTACGTAGAAGCAACCAAGGAGACGGCTAAAAAAGGATGACGACGTCCAGGACGTTCATTTTCAGTAAAAAAAGGGCAAAGGGGTCTAGGAAAAAGGACACAAGGAGAAACTTGCACCAGCCACGGGGGAACAGTAATTGCAAATGTGGAAGGCGTAATGGAGTCAGGGGAAAAAGGGGGCAGGGAAAAGGGAACTACAAGGCGAGAGCAAAAAAGCAATGGCAAACCCACGTGGGGACTTCGCCTTTTCAAGAGGGAAGACGGAAAAGAACTACAGAGATCAAGGACTTAGACCAAGAGACGAGGGGAACGAGGGAAGCACAGGGGTCCTCTGCTGGCCTCGGGGGCCCCATAACCCTTAAACATGGGGGGAAAAAGGAGGTTATCTCGGAGGGAAGGGGGGGTCAGTGCAATTCTATGGGAGAGGTAACAACGAAACGAAGTACACGGCAGTACCCGGTGTAAAGGGCCTTATTTGGGATGGAAAAACCAGGAGGTCTCCATGAGGCGCGGGTAAAAACCCAGAGACCACCCCATCTATGGAAAACGCAATCCGCCGAAAGGAGAAGAGGATCGATCACGAAAGGACGTCTTAAAAGCACGCCAAAGATAAAAACTACCGGTCCCAGAATCGAAAATGGGGGGAAGGAAATTAATTGGGGGTAAAGTACCGGCGGCTGGGGGGTCACTACAGCTTAAAAGGAAAAAGGTTCACATGAGTGGAGGAAGCTATTTCTTGCTTTAGTGCGAAAAAAAAAAAAAGATTCAGCCGAAAGGAAGGTTGGACCCTTATGGTTCGGAAGAAAAGGGGTGAATCTAGAAGGGGGTGGCTAATAGGACTGAAGAGAATGTCCCTAAATTAGGGGGAAACAGTGAAAGGAAACACGTAAGAGGACTATTCGTGTGGTTATCTGAGAGGGGGGCTTAGGGGACCGGGGGAAAACCGGTGGGGGACGACGGATTAAAGAAATCGTCATTTCTAAGGGGGACAGGGGGGGGGAGATAGACAGTAGTACTTGAACTTGAAGCTAGGAAAGCTCACAAGGCCATCTTGGAATATGGGAGAGATGTTCAACTGAAGAAATCTTGGGTATGAAATTTTTTTCAAAGCTTAAAAAAAAAAGACAAATCAAGGGGGGAGGCATCAGCGGTCGGGGTACGGGTGGGAGAGTCTCGAAAAAACAAACCCAAGGAGAAAAGAATCTAAATAAGGAACCCCTCTTGGAAAAAAAACCCTTAAAGCGACTCAAGTCGGCGACTGAGGAGAAGGTCAAAGGGGAAACCATAACTATCCTAAGAAAACTCCCTGAAGAATCGAAAGCTGGCGTTGGGGGGGTGAGCGTGGGGCTGGAAAGGGGGGAGTCGGCAGCCTGCTGAAAAGTCTCCTATCACCGTCAGGCAAGGAATACGAAGAAGAGAGGGACCAGGGGAGAAAAGAAGGAGTCCAAGGAAAGCTCGGGTGAGAAAAGAGAAAAACACACCGAAGCATCTATAAACAGAACGGGTGAATTCACAGGGCTCCTCTTCTTGCACAGGATCAGGAAAGGAAAGAGAAAAAAAGCGAGCTGCCGCCGGGGGACTGGGGGCCGCGGAGCGGGCTAAACTACGTATTATGGGGAAACTGGGGAAAAGCCTTGAGGGGGACACGAACGAAATCCTCTGATAAAGGTTGACAGACTGCCGAGAAAGGGGAAAACACACCCCTACTGGCCTTGCAAAATGGAGGGATAATAAGAGGAGACCGCGTAATTGCTAGTGGTGGAGAGGAATGGGTAAAAAGGCCTAAAAATGGTGAGCAGCGGGCGTTCTTGCTTGAAGACTCTTTTAAGGAAATATCGGAGGGGGGGAGGACTGGGGGGGGAATCGTTTCCGGTTACTCACCATAGTTGGGTGGGCGGTGGTAAAACCCACAAAAGGACGGTAGACACCTACCGGTTGAGCAAACGTTTTCTCAGGTGGGGAAAGATATGGAAGGGAAGAATGACTCACCGAGGGGGGGACAACGACGGAAACAAGGGGACATTTGCAGGGGGTATGCATACTTCCCTGACAAAGAAAGGCGAGGAAAAGATTCCTCGTGGGGCGACGTGGTTGAGGGCACGGAGGGGGAATCCGGGGGATAAGTTGTGCGGGCTTATCCAAGTGCAAGGAGCGAGAAAGGGGGGGGTTGGAACGCAGGATGGTATCTAAGTCGGAATTGGTACGCCGAACTTCTCCCAGTCTCGGAAAACTGAGGAAAAAGCTTAAGAAATTCCAAATTTGCCAGCAAAATAAGAACCTTGGCAGGAAAAAAAAGTCAAAGACGGGTGGGGAAATGGTTGGACCCTTTTCTGTTAAGAAAGATCAAGGGTGAGGACGCAGGTCTCATGGGGGACGAAGTGGCCAAAGGTTTGGAAAAACTACGTCCTTTTCTTAAACGAGGAGCAGAAAAATACGACCGGAGGGGGAGGGAGTTCAAAGCACAAAGAGGGCGAATCCGGGGCCCAATGTTTCTCCCTAGTAAAGAACAGCAGACCTCAATTATGTAAGTGCACGGAAAAGACCTAGTGCGTCCAGAAGGCGGTTTGCCCACCGGGGGGTGGAGAATTATTCTGGGTGGAAAACCGGGGTGTGATCTTTTGCGTATGTAATCCGGGGGGGAAAAAGAAGAGCGGGGGGAAGGGGCACCGCGTGGTTTGAGAGCAGGTGGGGGAGGTTAAGCTGGAAAAATCACCGGTGAGTAGCAGAGAAGTTCGGGGGAGGGGGGGGGGGGGGGGAATGCTTAAGAAAGTTCTGCGCTTCTCCAAGGAGAGCACACGAAAAAAACGAGATCCTGGTGAAACGTAGAGAATTTAAGAGGGTCAGGAGGGGACAAGTTGATAGGGTGGGGTGCGGGACGACCTCAAGAAACTGAGGCACTAACGTCTTGGAAGCCTGTCTTGCAAGGGAGGGAGGAGGTAGTGAGGTAAAGAGGGGAC
>Ga0179591_1284085_pt1 | contig 16534 bp, 23 predicted proteins | sample CZOMad2_1_08_16f_FD_182891 | JGI IMG/M metagenome (GOLD analysis project Ga0179591, IMG submission 182891) | Vadose zone soil fungal communities from Angelo Coast Range Reserve, California, USA - CZOMad2_1_08_16fungal (PacBio error correction) | ecosystem: Environmental > Terrestrial > Soil >...
GCTGCACGGATAAGATGTCCCAGTCCGAAGGGGTTCACCCCGAACGACCAAGCCAAGAGGGAGACTTCTCAAAGTAAGGGGGTCGACTTCGTCCAGTAAAGGGAGACCCAATGCCTGCCGGAAGATAAAAAACTTGGGCGCAAGAAGTGGAGATGAATGACGTAAATGCTGCCATATGGCATTGGAAAGAACTTTTGAAAAGGGGAGGGATGAAAAAAGGACGTCGCCGGCAACGAATAATAAAAGTGAACTCGCTAAAGAAAGAGACCGTAGAACTTACTAACCAACGCAGTGTGGGGGGGAAAAAGGCAAGCGAGAAGGGAGCCTGGGGGACTACCGGATTATTGGTAAGAAGGGGTAAAACACCGGAAAGTAGCGAGCAAAACGCGTCGAAAAACGACAAGTTGTGATGGCAGAACCTCGTGCAGAAGGAAAAGAAATGCCAAGCATGGGAGGGGAAAAGGTAGAGGCTTATGGAAGTCACTGAGGGGGGGGGCGAGGGATCCCAGGGCATCATCTGACGTTTTCGGGAGAGAGAGGGACATCAGTCGCGGGCTTGAAGTCCATCTGCAAACGGAGAGCGAAACGTAGAACAAGAAAAGAAAAGAGCTAGTGACAAGAAAAAAAAGGATAGTGACTAGAAAGTATCTGGGGGGGAACTGAAAAAAACCGGACAACAAGGCGGCCTGCAGATTTTAGTCTGAAGGGAAACGGCGGAACGCTACCGAACTTGAAAACGATGCGATGCATAGGTCTTCAAAAGGGAGGGAAAGACAAGGAAGACGTGCAAAAAAGAAGCTTGGGAACACCAATCATAGTAAGAACAGGCAAAACAAAAAAAACGCAATCGAGAACTGATCAGAAACATGAGGGGAAAAACTAATGCTATCTCCACCCCTTGAACTCAAGGGAGGGAGAGAAAACCCGCGGATTCAAAAACATGATTTATGACAAGGGGACAGGGGGCAGAGACGTAGGGTAGGGGGGAAGGCCTGGGAAACTAATTCCAGTTCAGGCAGATGCGACGTTTTAAATGGGGGAGATGAAGTCACCGCGAGGATAAAGACCGGAGGTTGTGCACGTCGTAGTCTCAGACTTAATGAAAAGGGAAATTTGTACAGCTTGACGAAACAGTGCAGAGTAGGCAATCAGTGCAAGGAAGGGGAAAAAAAGAGCAGCTATCCGGGGTGGGAAGAGACGGCCGGAGTCAAAAAGAGATCTCAAAAAAACGGATGAGAAGGGGGGGGGAAGGAAAATGTGCTGTGTACTCGCTGGCGAAACAGAGGCTGGAAAAAAAGAAAAGCTTCCAACCTTAAGAGAGGAGGATGCAAATGCCTCTCAATGAGTGAGCAAAGGGAATGGGTCGGCAATGTAAATTCAAGCCGTAAAGAGAACGAAAAAAGAAGTGAAAAAAAGGGAAGGCAGGTCTCTGCGGCCTTGGCCCTTGAAAAAACCGGAAACATCGGATAAGAAGAAGAGGGGGGGTTGCGGTTGCGGCCAAGAAAGAAAAAACTCCAATCCCTAAAACTTGAAACTTGGACACTAAAAGACGGGTCAGGGAGAGTCAAATTCCTTGGTGCAAAGGGGGTGATGAGATAAGGGGAAGGAGATAGTTGAAGTTTGAATGGAAATCAACGAGGAGGTTTTGAAGTCATGAGGTCCAAAGAGCAAACACGGGTACAAGTGTTTCTCCCAGCACAACAAACCAAACCCAAACACCTCCTGCCTGCAGTCTTGGCAGTTCGGTCCGGCGTAAACGTGTCGAACAGACGAAAATGCTTACCATGGCATGAAAGGGAAGAGACAACCCGAGCAGAGGGATCAGCCCGAGAAGGGGTAAGGGAGGAAGTGTAGTGGAAACGAGAAGGTTAATCATACGGACTAACGCGACACGGTCGCGAACAAGATCTATGGAAAAAGCCATTAGAAAGCCTGGGGGGAAAGACCAAAACAAAAGAGGGAAGGGGCAACTCGTTGCAACAATCTAAAAAAAAATCTGGACTTTGAAAAAGGGGGCTGCAAGGGGGGGTATTGCAAAGCGGCAATCGGTTGTAATATGTTGCTCGAGAGAAAAGGAAAGGACAGTGAGGCCGGATTGATAAATATCGGGGACGGCCTCCCTACTTCGAAGCTTGCCGGGGAGGAAAAGAACACACACTGAGTTTTGGTAGTTTCCACCTATCGGGAAAAAAACGGAACTTTTAGGAAAAGGGGGAAGGGTTTTGTGAAGGTCGGGGTTCAGTCGACTTGAGTGGGTGTTGTCAGAAGAATAAAGGTGCCGGAATGCAAAGAGGGAAGCAGGGTGACCTGGTCAATTCCAACAGAAGCGGGACCATCAAGTTACGTCATTAATCAGTGCTGGAAGAACTTTCAGACTACGATGCGAAAGAAGGGGGGGACGGATCTATTCAAGAGGGGGGAGGGGGGTCCGGTAAGGAAACCAAGGATGGAAGGAGTAGCTTACAGCAGCAAAGTGCCTGAAGGAAAAGGACCGGCTTGGATATGTCGCTCATAGAACTCATAACCCGATGCGATAAGAAAAATTGCACAAAGGAGGGGGAGAAGGGAGTTCCTGAGGGAAATAGGAGGGGAAGCTTACACACTATGGAAAAGGGGGGGGTGCAAAGCGTACGGGTTGGAAAACCACAAGAGCGAGAAACAAAACAAACGGAGAAGGATGAAAAGGAATAGAGTTGTTGAGAAAGAAAGCGCGATAAAAGGTGGAAATGGGAACCCAAACTTGCAGAAAAATAAGCGGACCAACGGGCAGGGCAGAAAAAAACAATGAAAATGAGTGGCACTGCTTGCGGGAGCTTGGTTTACGTTTCGAGTAGGAAGAAAGTCCAAAGGCGAACGGGTAAACAAGGCGTCTGGAGATTAAAGTTACTGGTCACGTAAGAAAACGGACTCACTACCACCGATGAAAGCGGAATGCTACCGTCGAGGGACAAAGGTGGGGGGTCAGTCAAGAAATGACTGAAGGATGGTCTAAATGATAAAAAAGAAAAGCAGTTTGATGGAAAGGGTGAAAAGATTTCATTGACGGAAACCCCTGGAGACCGGAGGGGGGAAAAAAAAATAATAACTACTGGACACAACATTTATAAAGAGAGGGGTGGAAAAATCACGTTGCGCTACAAAACGAGGTAGGAAAAGAGATCAACTGGAGCTGGTTACGACTAACTGATTTGGGGGAACAACCTCGTGTCGCAAAAGGGGGAGCAATTCCATCGGCCTTTCGGCGAGAACGCGTTATCACGATGCATCGTTTAGAACCCGTGCAGATTTCTCATTAAGGGCAAGAGTGTCGGTAACACAGGGTGAACTTAGGAGAACCCTTTCGGGGAAAAAGGGGGGTGCGCGTGATACACATGATGCAAGGAGTTTACGTTGTTCTGCGAGAAAGAGATGGAAAAAACTCAGAGGGAATTCCGAGGCAAAAAAAACAGAACGCCTAAACAAGGAGCTAAGAAAGAATATCAAAAAAAAATCCTGAATACTGCTCTCGGGTTTGGCAAAAGGGGGGAAAACCATGCAACCGAAACGGAAAACCAGGCGGCGGAGATTTCGTCTTCTCGAAAGGTCGAAGCCGAAAAGGGCGGGGGTCTCAGGCTGGGTAATATCAACGTTGAAGGGTGTTGGTCATCACGAAGATTTCATATGACGAGAAAAAGGAGCATCTCAAGAACTTTAAAAACTAGGACAATCATCAGAACATCCACACACCCGTTGGCAGGCTAGCAAGACAATCGGGGGGGAAAAGACAAGGTAATGACAAAAGGGTTGACGGGTGGTCTTGGAGGAATGGAGGGGGAGGGACAGTGAGGCGATCGGAGGATCCACGGTGCGGAAGGGAACAGGGGATCGTGAAGCCTCGTCTTTTCAGGAGGTCCTCACTAGAAAGAAGTGAAAGGGTGACATTGCCAAGTAAAGACTGTAATAGAAAAAAGGAAAGCGAGCCTAAGGGGGAAAGTGGGGACGTGGCAGAGCCGACAGGAGCAAAAAATCTTCACCAACAAAAAGGAATAGGCTTGTTAAGAGAGGGGAGACACGGCGTAACAGGATGCCACCTTAGGCTCAAATTCTAGGGCAACAAAAGAAAAGGCGAAAGCTTTGCAGCAAAGAGCCCATGGTCGTCCAATAGTCAATCCCAGAACGGATGACTCACGTGACAAAACTGGCTGAACGATCACTAAGGGGCATGCAGACAATCGATCCCGACTGCACTTATTCGGTCAAAGAAAAAAGAAGACCCTTATCCAGCAACGGAACAGTTGTCATAAAGAAATGGGCCATGGCAGAAAAGAGTTCTTGCGTGGGCTAAAAAGGGGGGATGATGAGAGCGGGAAGTAGTAAAGGGGAAGTTTCTTGAGACAGCTCGAGGGGGAGACTATTGGTGGGGGAAAGAGGTGAGGAAACACGTCTTCAAGGGAGAGGCACCCGGGGAAGACTTCCGGTCAGATCCGAGCCGAACTCTTTTTCAAGCGGAAGAGCATACGAAATTAAGGCAGAAAAAGAAAATTTTGGGCGGGGGAAAATGAAAACAGTTAAGCTCAGGATGAGCAAAGGATCAGTGGTTGGCTATCTTCGTATAGCGGGGAGGGGAAGGTTTTTCTACCAGGAGGCACGAGTAAGGGGGGTTCAATAAGGAGTCCAGAAAGAGAAGGGTACAAAAAATCTCTAGTTAGCCGCTCAAGGACTGAAGTGTCGCACGAAACCAAACAAAGAGAGGAGAAGGGGAACAGATCTACCGAGTGGTCCAGGGGAAAAACGTTCATGCGAAATGACAAACTGTCGTGCAGAAAACGCTGAGATACATTTGTTGAGCGGAAGAACTTGGGAAGGGAGAATGAAGGCAGTGATTGCAGTGAGGCTTCCCAGAGAAAAAGTACGAAGCTTCCGCTATTTTAAAAAAACTCACAACTGAGGGGGGGGGTTAAACATCATACGGAAGGGAGGAGGGACTGGGAAGGGGTATATTGTCAAGGGGGGGATGGAGTTCTGAGGTTGCACTCCATCGAAGGGGGAAGAAATTACAGAGGCTTCCATTCTTCGACATGCGAAAGGAGATTACAGTTTGGTAGAGGGGAAAGAGGAGGAAATGTGTACCATTGGGCCCTTGTTAAGAGGACGTACGGTAGCGAAGGTCGGGGGGTCGTAAAAGTAGGGGGCGGGAAATCGTAAGAGTGTCAAAGAAAAGAACGGACGGGCTTATTTCCGTGAGGGGGAGAGTTCAAACTTCTCAAGAAACTATTAAAGAGGGGCAACGTGTCAGACCAAAACAAATTGGGAATGTCTTTTAAATGAGGGGGGGCAGGCTTGGGGGGACAGCTATCCACACGGGAAAAGGGGGGACCTTGGTTGCTCGAGGGGGGGGAACCCTGAGAGAGATCACCTATATAAACCAACGAGGTTAAAAGATTAGGGGGCTCCGGGGTTTGACGGGGCAAAAGGTGCAAGGAAGGCCAAAAGGAAATAAGCTGACAAGAGAAGAGTGTGCAGCACAAAAGCCAATCTAATGATGGGCAAAATCTGCTGCGGAATCCTTTTGGTGGCCTTAAACAAAAAGAAAAGGAAACGAAAGGACGAAAGGAAGCGACTTTCTCGGGACGGAGAAGAAGGGCCCCGAACAGGGGTGCAAACTAACTCATAGAAAAGCGTGGGAAGCAATCTACCTACGGATCGGAGGGAAATTGAAATTAGAAAGCAACGAAGGCCTGCCTGAGGTACAAACTGAGGAATAAGCAGAAAAAGAGTGCGTTCAAAAGAGGAGAAAAGGTCTAGTCACCCTTTGGGGCCGGAGGGGGGACCAGCCGTCGCTGAAAATCAACAGGAATCACCACAAGGGAAAGAAACGCGCTAGTTCCCTTCTCTAGTAGGAGGGAAACAAAACATTTTAGTCATAGAATCTTCAAAAGGATTGGGACTAACGAACTGATTAAGGGGACTCGACCGGGTGTCGAAAAGGGAGCAAGGGAAAGATCTGCCTTTCTGAGAAAAAGAGCTGCAAACCTATTCATCTTGTGGAAAAAGAACCGCGTGGGAATTTCGGGTAACCAGCTTGAACAATTTAGATTTTGCAAAGTTGGGCCTGCCCCTTCGGTGGGGGGCGCAGAGTAAGTAGAAAGAGGGGTCAAAGGAACTAGAGATGGTCAGCGAGGACTGAGGAGGAACCGAGAGTCGAAAAAATGTAAAAAAAAAAAAAATAAGACCTCAAAGCCGGGAGTACTGGAGCTAAAGGGGTGGACTCTGGGCCTCGAAACCCTTGAAAAAAAAACGAAACTAAAAGGCGCTGGAAGCTGAGTTCGTCTGAGAAAAAAAGGAACTCTACTGAAAAAGAGGGAGGGGCGCATTCTTTCAAGTCTGGTAAATAAAAAAGGATAGCGGTTTGGTCTAAGCTGAAAAGGAACCCGCATTGGAGTCAGACGAAAAACTGAAAAGAAGCAGCTTCCTGATTCATCCACAAACCTTGGAAAAGGAAAATAAACGCGGGGAGGAAAAGAGGACAAGTGTGAATTACCAAAGGTTTACTTTTGGGAGGGTAATGGGAGGGAGGGAGGGCAGGAACAAGAAAGGCTAGAGATGACGATGTCGTCCTGGACAGGGGGGATAGGGAGAACTAGCAAGCCTGCGGTGGGGAAAGCGACTCATCCGTATCTTCCCGGGAAAGGGGGGGGATTAATGGAAAGTGCTAAGGCTGGGGGGCAGAATCTATCCTAAAGGGAGGGAAGATCTTTCATCGCCGGGTCAGGAGATTCAACAAGAATATCTCTCAAAAAAAATAAAAGGGAGTACATCGAAAAAGGAGGCGAGGCCAGGATCTTCCACCCTTACGCTCTATGCCCCACGACCAGGGGGGGGAAAAGGGGAACGAGCATGGGTTTTCGGGAGGGGCAATAACGGAAACCCATTCGGAAAGAGAAGGAACCTCGACGAACAACCGCAGAAAAGGAACCGCTAAGGGGTAAAACGATCCCTTTAACAGGTTCCGCGACATCGATAGCCTGGCATTGCCGGGCAACCAGTCCCGAGAAAGCGAAAGAAAAAAGCACCATTGTAACTTCCAGGATGGCAAGAAGCAAGTGCTCGTCTCCCGGTTGGAAGGTTTTGGATTAGATAGATCGACGTAGGAGGAGGGGGGGGGGCTTGAGATGGAATAGACGGTTTGAGGGGAGAGTGGGGAAGGGTGTTTCCACGCTGGTAGGAAGGACAGTGGTTGATCTTCAAGGGGAAGACTTCCTGCAGAACCAGGACGAATTTTTCAGTTAGTAGCGGGGGGAAAGGGGGGGAGCAAAGAAGAAGGGAGGAAAGAGGAACTTGTTTGCGTTTTCTGTAAAGGGGGCTTGCCAAAACAGAGCCCGAAACGTGTGGAGGATCGGAAAGTATAGGTGTGAGGGGTTCTAAATTCTACAGGGGCCGGGGTGGAAAAGAAAGAATCAGTGAAAAGAGGGAAGTCAACAGGAAAGAAAAACTCTATTGAGCCGAAAAATCCCATGACTGAATCCCGGTGTCCACGCTCCAGGTGCAGGGCCGTTTCAAATAGAGGGAAAAGCTTGGCAAACGGAAGAGTGCGGGCGGGTCTTATGGCAGTAAAAGAGCAATGTTTTTAGAACGGAAGGGGGAGTAGAGAAAGAGTGGAACGCGAGACGACAGGAAGGGGGAGGGAAAGATCCGGGACAAGCGGGACTCTGGGAAGAAAAACACACTTCGTTTTGTGGTTAAGTAGCTTAATAGGGGAAGTTCCGAGTTATGGCAAATTGGGGGGGATTGGAGCGACAGAGGGTGCAACAGCTTGGGGAAAAAAGGGGGCGGAAGCATCTTGTGAGTTTCAACTGAGAAGGACGGGCCGGACGATTCCTCAATTGGGGGAAAAAGACACATCGTCCATGAAGGCAGTGAGCCCTTTCCCTTTCGGGGGAGAAAAAAAAAAAACTCAGTACGGTAGAAAAAATCTTGTCTTTCGTATGGGGAAAATGTTTAATGCCCGGAAAGTAATAACAAAAGTCGCGGAAGGGGGTCTTAACAAGAAAGAACGTGGACCGGGGATAGCTTCATTAGGGAAAGGGTTAAAGAGGTCGAAGAAAGGCATCTACCTAAATGTCAATCTCATGAGGCGGAGTTGCAGAGTGCATAAAGTTATAACGGGTTGACGTCTTTTAAAAGGTGCAAAGTGGAGAGGTTGTAACACCAAGCCATTAGAGAAACAAACAAAAGGAGGAGGAGAGAAGTCGGGTGCCAAAAACACACGCTACAGAAAGGTGCACACGACGGACTTGTCAAAGCTAACAAAGCGGCAAAAAAAGCAAAAGCTCAAGGTATTTTGAAGCGGAATTCGACTGCAAGCAGAATAGGCAAAAAATAACAAGCAACTGGGAGACTCAAGCGACTTGCTGGCTTGACTTTATGAATGTCAAGAAGAACACTGGGGCACAAGAAGCAAAGAAAGTGACCGGAGTACGTGGCAGAGTCGTACCAAGTAAAAAATGGAGAATCCAAAATACAACAAAAAGGATGGTAAAAATGGAAGGGTTCAAAAAGGATGGAAAGGTGGGTAACCGGAGGGGGGGGAAAAAAAGGATCGGATCACGATGAGTCCACAACAGGGGAAAAGGGAGAGTGCCTAGGACAGTAGAATTAACGACCAAAGCAGTGTGAGTGGCTGAAATCAGCAAGCTTCGGAAGGAGCCTGGAAAAGGTTAATTAAAATAAGGACGGGGCGCACCGGTCAATGTTCCAATCGTTTCGAGAAAAAAGGGAGGATAGTTGGAAAATGCAATAACGAAGAGGAACATGTTCGCATAACGTGCAAGCTTTGAGGAAAGCCGGGGGAGGGGGAAAACTGGCATGCCCCTTCGTGGGGGGAGCGGGAAGACCCCGTGAAGTAATTGCGTGGTTTAGAACTAAGAGGAAAGCTGAAGTCCTATGGGAAAAAGGAAAGTTACACCCGAAAGAAAAGAGAAATAAGATAGCAAACAAAAAGCGATCCCTAATCAGTTGGAAAAGAGTCCCGACCAAGGGAAAAAAAAAAAGCAAAGCTGAGCTGTGAAGCATGGGTTCGTCGAAACGGAACAGGAAAAAAGAGGTCGAAAAGAGAGTAAGGGGAGGTCGGAAAGGAAAAAGAAATGGTGGGGTCATCACGAAAAAAGTTACACCAATCATCTTCTGAAACGAGAAAAAAAAACTCGGGCAGTCTCAAGAAAAGGCAAATCGACTATCTCTCTCTAGCCAAAAACAAACAAAATGCTAAAGACCCACGGAAATTGGATGACAGGGGGAGGGATACTTAGGTCAGGAATGGATGGCCTGGGGCGAAATGCAATGCGGAGGGGAAAATCAAAAAGGTGTCGCCGGAAGTTTCAAGGGAAGGGGGAAACACGGGAGGTACAATCCTGCAAGGGGGGAAATGCCTAATTCTGCCCGGAACTTGGGAATTGCGGAACCATGGCATCGGGTGAAAAAAGAGTTCAGGAGGGACAAAGGGCCCCTACGTGTGAAGAGACGAAGAGAAAAAAAACAGCTCAACAGACAGAGAGAGAAAACAACAACGGGGGGGAAGAGAGATATGTAGTGTGACAATGGCACGGCGATACGTAGGAGCGCTGATAGGACCAAACCAAAAAAGCGAAAGCATTGCAGCAAGATTCGGAAGTAAACATGCGGGGGCAGATTAATACTCGACGTGAAAAAAGAAGGCTTTCTCTCTTTTCAAAGAGAGAACGGGAAGACAGAGACACTACGGAGGGCAATTTCCTTCGAAACCACCCTCAACTCCACGGAGACCAGCAAAAAAAAAAGTGGAACATAAACTTGACGAGGGATAAGCGGGTCCATACGTCTCATTTTGTAACAAAAGGGGTAGCGAGGGATTAAGGGAAGTACCGGGAGACGGGGGACTCGAATGCGGGTGGGGAAGCGGTAAGGAGGAAGTTTTTGTCTTGTGATGACAAAACTGACTTAAAGGGGGAGACCAGTTGAAGAATGTCCTGACAGAGACTCAAGCTGGTTGGTCATTTGAGGGGTGCGGTTCACGAGACAGAACAATCCGGCCCAGAACCCGCCTTTGGGGGCAGAAGAAGTCAAGGAGGGGGAAGAGCGTAGCCAACCTATCTCAGTGGGCATCCCTTCCGTTGGGGGGTTTGGGGAGGAGGGAGTAGAGAAGGGGTAGGGCATTGTCGCCTCTCTGTGAATAAGGAAATAACGATAAGCTACGCTGGACCGCCAAAGGAAACTGGGGGTATCAACTCGAAAAAGGTCAGATATTGCAAAATCTACCGAGAAAAGGAACGTCATGAAAAGGACTCAAGTGCGGGAGGGGCCAAAAAACACGGGTTTATCACGAGGAGTTAACGAACCTGCAAGGGCACCTTACTAAAAAGGGGTGCGACACGATTGATGTTCCCAGGCCTATTACTAGGAGGGAGAGTGGACCTTCACACAAGTCCCACGGCGTGTTGGGGAAAACAGAAATACGTCGCGCTTAACTTGAGCTAGTTATGGAAAAGGGGGGGGGGGGGTTGATAATCGGGGGTTTCACTCAATCGGAAAACGAAGAGACCGCAAGTGGTTACCCTAATCGACGAATTGTCGACGGAGTCAACATCAGGGGGGGAGAAACAAAGAGGAAGAGAAAATTTGGAGAGTCATTTCCCTGTGGAAGGAAGATAAGAAACGTGCGTAAGGAGATGCAAGATTGGGGAACTGGAAAGGCAGGTTTCTTTCGGCAGGGAAATCTTAATAGAAGAAGCACTCGGCGGGGAATTGCGCATTCCGTGGAATTGGGATGAGAGAAAATACGTCCGAAGTACAGAGAGGTACGCAGAAACACGTGTCAAGCCAATCAATTGAGCTTGGGTGGTGGCCCTTATGTGTGAAAAGTCAGGCACTATCCAGCACGCCTGGGGGGAAAAAAAAAAGTTGACGCGTGGGGGGTGGAAACAAGGGATCCAATATCTCGAGAGCAACATAGGAATATATGATGTTGGACCACACATGAGAGAAGTTGACAAAGTAAAAAAAGAAAGGGGCCAACTTTCTGGAATCTGAACGAGCAACCTCATGCAATCCAAGCTAAAAGGAAAGGGGCAGCGACACGTGCTGCGAGATGGTAAAGGGGGTTTCGACTTAGGGAGAAGCCCCGTAATCGAAGGACCAAAAGAATTACTAGGAAACAGGACACTTGGGTTCACCTACTAAAACGAGACCGCGTAAAGTACGTAATGAAGGGAGATTCAAACCAATGGAAAGACCATTAATGACGAGGTAGACAAAGAAAAAACGCTACACAAGTTTGAACGTCAAAAAAAGAAAAGGGAATTGCGGCCCGGTTTAACGATGGGTAAAAAAGAAGACAGAACGACTGAAAACAACTGGTGAAAATCTCTCAATCCCACGAAGGAAGGGACAAAAGAAGGTGGGACGATTCAAAGGGAAGGAGGAGTATGGTATAAAGGCAGTTTGCCCGGATCAAGTGGAAAAGGCTGCCTTTCTAGGCAAAAAGAGAGTTAGACAAAAAACAGCGTTTTTAATGAAGAAAGGGAAGTTTCGAAAAAAGACTGGGGGAACGAGGGGTAGTTCAACTGGCAAAAAATGAGGGGGAAGTGGGTGGCGCGTGGAATACAGGATTGACTAATGACGTGTTCGGAGCACTAGAGAGGGAAAAAAAAAAAAGACGGAGAAGTCACTTAGGGAAAAAAGGAAGAGGAGAAAAAGGTAGAACGAAAAAGTAGCAAGAATACCTCAACAACGTCAGGAGGGGGAAGCGCTGATTGTTTGGCACAAAGGAACATACCGAAATGCCCCCCAAAAGAGCAACCAAAGGGAGAAGGGCTAAGCAGGATTTAGTCATGGACGTACCTTCTTAACTAGCCAAATTAAAGCGACGATACAAGTATACAGGTAAAAGTTGACGGTTTTTCATAAAGCTAAGTTTTAACACAAGACGGGCTAGAACGCGAAAAACAAAGAAGGAGGGGAAGGGATCAAACTTCAACTCAGAATAGGCGAGCAAATGACCCCACACCCCCGTTGAATCAACCTTGAAAAGAAAGCTTCGTCAAGGGAGGGGGGGCGGAGGGATACGTGGAGTTGATGGTCAAGCAAGGCGAGGAGGGGAGGGAAGAAGGATCAATGAACATGGGGGGAGAGGTGAAGCAATATTATCATCGAGGGGGGGAATTCTATTCTGAATCTATCTGCCATTTTGGAAATTAATACATCTAAGGGTAAGCTTTCGCTGGCAGTGGAGGAAAAGAACGGTGCTGGAAGAATGTGAATAGGGGACGCTGGAAAAAAAATGGGAACAGACATCAGATGATAAGCTCTTAAAGAGATCAGTTTCTTGGGGCGCGACAGGAGATGACATGCTCTAATCCTGAGGATCAGCTGTGCAAAAACAGAGAAAAGATGCAGCACAGACATTGTTTCGAATTCCCAAAGTTTAAAAGTCGTGGAGGAAATGTCGACGGGGAACAAAAGGCAGACTTGAAAGATCTGCGTCAACGATCCCCTAAATTTTTAAAGGACATCGGAAGAGACGAGCCCTTTACACAAACAGACCCAGAACAAAACCCCTTTGTCCTAAATCACTTGGCCCATCACCTTTTGACTACGGGCAAGGGGGGAAAGGGGGTTGGGAGAGAGAAGAGAGGGAAGTAGAAAAAGTGAAGTTTCTTTGAGACTTGACAACGGGGGTGGGAACGTGGACTATGATAACCAAGGTCGTGATAACAGTCTTCCGCGTTTGAGCAACTCCTTGAAGGGAATTCCTGAAATCGCCACGACCTCGGGCATCGGGGAGTGAAAAAGGTCAAGACTAAATCCCGGAGGAAAGCGGTAGGTTTGTTCAGGGGCAAGGGGTCAGGGAATAGGTGCAAAAAAAAACGAAACAGAAAGCCAGAAGGTGGCTATCGAGGAGAGACATTTGCTACCATGTAAACTCCGGGGGGGGGGGGAAAAAAAACATGTGACTGTCAGAAACGAAGGTCAGGGGCGGACAACAATCTTCCTCCTAACCGAAATAAAAAAGAATTTCCTCTCGCAACGAAGGGGCAGGCCTTTGCCACAAGAAGGGGGGAAGCAAATCTTTTGGCAAGTTCCGGAGAAAGGGACTGAATTTCTGTGAGGTTATACAAAAGAGAAAGGGTTTGTGGTCGCGATGGGGGCTCGAAGAAAAGCTGGGTAATCTCCTGGAAACCGAAAAGATTGAAATAATCATTCAAGAGTACCAAGGCTAGAAAGGATCAGTTTCCGAAAACGACACTGTGAGCATAGGTCGAGACGAAGTGTTGAGGGGAACAATTGTGGGGGTGGAAGCTGGATAAGGAAAGAAGGGGGGTGTTCAACTAGAGGGGAAAAAGGTAAAGATATCTGCATGTTGGGAACCAGGGAAGTCCACGTAGGTAAGGATGACCATAGTTGTGGAAACGAAAGCAAGTCATGGAGTATAAGAATTAAGGACGACATGCCTCAAAGTACGGGGAAGAAAAAAGAAGCAAGAGGATTGGGTCAGGGGGAGGAGTGACAAATCTCGGAAAGAAAAAAACGTCAGCACATCCGGTCCCTGGCGGCCGTAGGGAGAGCTTAATCATACGTCAATCAATTAAAATCGGTCCGCAGCAGAAAGTTCAATGAATCTCAAGGAGAGGGGCCTTTTGAATGATGTAACAAAGGAAGGGGCAATTATCATATGGGGGGCAGGATGTAAACAGGGTCACCGGTTAATCTGGTGGTTTACACGGGACATATCTCGACTTCAACAAACCCAGAGAAAAGTCAAAGGGAGAAGAGCACGGTGTGTCAAACACACGCTCAGCAGTGAAACGTTGACAGGACCAACGTGCAATGGAGAAGCTGAAGAAAATCGTGCAACAATAAGCTAAAAGCCAACTAGATTTGGCAAGCGGCACGGAAGAAGAACTATAGGGCGATATGATCCAAAAAAAAAGGCCCGAAAGGGGACTACGAAAGCACGTTGCTGGAAGGGGGAAAGGGAAATCCAGGGTTCACCTAAACAAATACGTAGGTAATCTACATGAAAGGGAACAAGTATGAGGCAGCGTTCGGGACACACCTTCCTTCTAAAACAAAAATTTGGGAGGGAATCCAAGCATTGGTAGAATTGAAAGGAAGAGGAACCACATTGGCCCGGAAAAAGGGGGAACGATGAGTGGGAAACATCCGCGACTATAAACGACTTCAATCCAACAACAGGCCTAGCTAATGGGATCTCAGACCGAGCTGTTAAACTACCAAAAACATGGGGGGGTCGGATAGAGAGAGTAGACTGAAAGAGGATATCTCTTGTTGCTCACCTGCAAGGTAACCTGCATTTCCGGATACGTTTACAATCATCTGGGTTGGAATTCAAGAACAGAATCAGTCATCGCATTTTGACAGGGAAAAAGGATATTTGGGGCAACTTAGGCCTAAAATGAGGGGAGGGGGGGCGGATTGCTACCCATTATATCTAGGAAGGTTAGCGCACGTCAGCGACGAAAAATGACAAGGTATTTAAAAAAAAACCTTAGAGAACAGTGTAGAAAAAGACACAAGAAAAATACATTCCCTCAAAACGTGATCAAGAAAAGAAAGGAGACGGGTGGCACGCTGATTAAAGAAAAAATGCAAAGACCCGTCTTCTCTTTAGGCAGGAGGAGTCTGAAAAAAAGGAAAATCTTAACGATCGAGATTAAAGAGCAGGAAGTCAAAAATGGGGAAGATCAAAAAAGAGGGAGACGGTACATCACACTGTGGAAAAAAGCGCCTGACGCGTACAAAAATAAGGAGAGTAGTCAACGTCAAACTCTACTGGGAGGAGAGATCGCCCAACCAAAGAAGGAACCTAGCATCAACCACGGGGATGAAAGCGGGAGGTGAAAAAGGGGGGGAAAAGGTGTGGTATACGGCTTGTAGGGCCTGGAACGAACAGGGGAAAAGAGTTAGATTTTCGGCCGGGAAGGGAGTGAACCGCGAGATCAAGCCTGAGGGACGGGGAAAAGAGACGAATGGAGAGACAGGGAAGAGCGGGCAAGCGGCGATGGGGGAAGAGCACACTAGCCTAGGGAGGGACTCAAGGGGGAAGAAAGGCAGGCGAGCCCAGACTCCGGAAAAAAAAAACGAGTGGTAAAAGATAGAGATACTGTGGAAAGCGTGAGAAGCCAAGAGCTCGAGCTAAAACCCAGCGCGGAAAAAAGGGAAAGACACGAGGCCTGGTTTCGGAAATTCACAAAATTAGGCAGATCCGGATTAGAGGCAACGCCGGCTTTCCTCGCTCTGAAACAAATCCCGGGACGACTCGGAAGAAGACCTTGCAAGAACGTCAAAAATGCCTCACATCTAAATGAAAAGTAAGACCAGCAATCCCAATGTCATAAACGGAAGAGGCATCCAAGAGGGGGAATGCTCTCCAGGTTGGAAGGCAAAGGGGGTGGGGGATGTATCTACTTCTCGAAGGGAAGGGATGTAAAAAATAGGGAGGGTTTGGACAAGCTTGCATGGGGGGGGGGGTGGTCCACAATTTGGAGGGAAGCTTCCCGTTTGGATGCTAAAAAAGATTCGCCGAAAAGCTTTTCATTCGGTAGCTTTCCCCGGGAAGAAAAAAATGACTGCTGGAAAAAACCGCCGGGGGGTTTACGTTGGAAAGTTTGCAATGGGGGGTCGGGCAGAGAAAAAAAAAAAGGACGGAGAGATACCGGTCGGGTGGATATCTTCTTATAGGAAAAGGAGGACATGGTGTAAAAAAAAAATGTTTCTTAGGGGGGACTGAAGAACGGCGTGTCCGCGGACCATCTCGGGAAGAGAACCAATTAGAAGAATCCGGGTAGCACGGCGCCAAACTAATCGAAGGGGCGATTTCCACAATCTAAGATGTTTCAGGGAAGCTTGGGAAAACAACGTTCGCGAAAGGCAAGGCGTTTTGCCGTACAAAGGAGGGCAAAAATACATTTTTGCGGAAGAACGTACACTTGCGTCCAGTGCGACGGAGGGAATAAATAAAGAAGGGTCGGAGAAAAAAAGTCGAAGCTTGACTGAGGTTTCCTACAGAAAAGGGTGGGGGCGTTCGGGTTTTACAGATCGGCGAGGAAATGAAAGGAAATGTTGTGGATGAGGAGATCAACTACGATTTTTTACTACATCGGAAAAAGGGTCCGGCAAAAAATTCAGCATGGAAATGTTGACATCAATGTCGAGCAAGGCGGCGTGATCAAGTGGAAAAAAGAGGACGCATGGGCGTGAAGCAATGTCAAAGGTTTTATACAATCAGGTAGCGGGGCGCGTAAAGAGGGTATTCTGAGGTGAAAAACCAGGGTCCGGAGTAATACAGAGAAAGAAAGGCGCATACCGTGCGTAGTCCTTTTCTTTGAATTGGTGAACGTGCAAACAGAGGGGGTAAAAGCGGATTTCGAACAGCACGGGAAAAAAAAGAAGATGCCAAATATGAGCGGTTGTGCCGCGGTGGCAAAAAGTTGGCAGCTTTAGACAAGACAGGTTGCCGGTTCACCTTTCAAGTTGCTATCGTGTGGTAAAAAGGGAAAGA